>ENA-UONX01000081-UONX01000081.1-human-gut-metagenome-genome-assembly--contig:-P74old-NODE-81-length-149427-cov-54.164161_pt1 | contig 149427 bp, 125 predicted proteins | sample MGYA00242466_ERZ724013 | MGnify/ENA metagenome assembly ERZ724013 | reverse complement strand
GCCCGGCGGCAGCCCACCCCGCGGCGGCCGGGCCGCTGTCCGCAGAAAAAACGAAACCAGCCTGCCGCATCGCGGCAGGCCGGTTCTGTTGGTGTAGAAAAGAAAGAAGAAAGAGAAGAGAGGAAAGAAAAGATTGGCTTGCTTACGAGTATGAGTATACCGGCCAATCATGTCGGAACTGTGAACGAATCCGAAAGGATTTGTGAACTTTCTCCGCACTTCATTCCTAATTACTGTACATTTTTCGTCGCAACGATATCGACGCCCGTTCCGGCGGCATTTGTCAGCAGTACGTCGCCGATCTTCACGGGCGCGTGCGCCGTGACCTGACGGAGCGCCGCGACGATCTCGAAGATCTTGCCCTTCGGGATGTCCTGCGCCGTCTTGCAGCTGACGACGGCTGCGCCGGTCGCGCTGCCGGTCAGACGGACGGTGCTCGTGACGATGCGCGTCGGGTTCGTGACTTCCTTTCTCGCGTAATCATGACCGCGCTTGCAGGTGTACCCGGCAACATCTTTGATCTCGCCGTTTTCCAGCGTGACGGTGATCGAACAGCCGAGCGGGCAGCCGATGCAGGTCAGTTCTCGTTTTTCCATCGTTATGCCTCCTCCACTGTGATATGAATGCGCGTCAGACCGGGATGTGCGTCCAGCATATCCTTCGTGAGCTTCAGCTCCTCCATCTCACCGGGGGCCATGACGGGCCGCCTGCGCGTGAGCACCGCGTCGTCGTCCAGCAGCAGCTTCACGACGCGCTTTTTCATCACGCCGCCCACGCGGAACCGGAGCACCAGATCGTCCGCAGCCAGCTTCGGGTCGATGCTTGCCGGGACGGTGTAGCGGATGCCGCCCTCAAACGTGACGGGGATCTCATGGCGCTCTGCGGTTTCGCCCTGCGCAAGATAGCGCACGGCGGCGCGGCCTGCCGCCGCAGCCTCCTCAGAGACGTAGTCGACCAGATCGTGCACGTGCAGCACGTTGCCGGCGGCGAAAACGCCGGGGATGCTTGTCTGCAGGCTCTCGTCGACGACGGGGCCGTTTGTGACCGGGGAAATATCCACGCCCATGCCGCGCGAAAGCTCGTTTTCCGGGATCAGACCGCAGGACAGCAGCAGCGTGTCGCAGTCATAGTGGATCTCCGTGCCGGGGATGGGCTTGCGGTCGGGGCCGACCTCCGCGATCGTGATGCCGGAAACACGCTCCTTGCCCTCAATGTTCACAACGGTGTGGCTAAGCTTGAGGGGAATGCCGAAGTCGTTCAGACACTGGACAATGTTGCGCTTCAGACCGCCGGAATACGGCAGCAGCTCCGCTACGACCAGTACCTTCGCGCCCTCAAGGGTCATGCGTCGTGCCATAATGAGGCCAATGTCGCCGCTGCCGAGAATGACGACTCTGCGGCCGGGCATGAAGCCCTCCATGTTGACGAGCCGCTGCGCCGTACCGGCGGAATAAATGCCCGCCGGGCGGTAGCCGGGGATGTTCAGCGCGCCGCGGCTTCTTTCCCGGCAGCCCATGGTCAGGATGATCGCGCGTGCGTCGATCTCGATCAGTCCTTCCTCGCGGTTGACCGCCGTAATATGCTTATCTGCGCTGATGGACAGTACCATCGTGTTGAGTTTATATTCGATCTTGCGTTCAAGCGCCTGCGTGATGTAACGCGCAGCGTATTCCGGGCCGGTCAGCTCTTCGCCGAAGGTGTGCAGGCCGAAGCCGTTGTGGATGCACTGGTTCAGAATGCCGCCCAGCTGCACGTCGCGCTCAAGGATCAGGATGCTCTGGCAGCCTGCGTCATATGCCGCGATAGCCGCCGACAGACCGGCGGGGCCGCCGCCGATGACGACAATGTCATATTTCATTTGTCCTGCACCTCCTCAAGCTTGTCCTTGTTTGTGCCGACGATCAGCCGGGACGCGCCGCCGCATTTGGTGATCTCACTCTGATCAACGTGCAGCTCACGTGCCAGAATTTCCATCACGCGCGGGCTGCAGAAGCCCGCCTGGCAGCGGCCCATGCCCGCACGGGTGCGGCGCTTGACGCCGTCGAGGCTCTTCGCACCGAGGGGGCGGTGGATGGCGTCGAGGATTTCACCCTCCGTGACCTGCTCGCAGCGGCAGATGATCTGGCCGTAGGCGGGCTTTTCGTGGATGAGCTTCTGATAGTCCTCTTTGGAGAGCGTCTTCGGGTCGAGCACGCCCCTGCGCGTGGCGATGAAGTGCTCCTTTTCCCGCAGGCCCATCAGATCGCGCATCAGCTCCGACACATGCAGGCCGATGGCGGGGGAGGAGGTCAGGCCGGGCGATTCGATGCCCGCGCAGTCGATGAACTGCTGCGCGCCCTCAGCCTCGCCGATGACGAATTCGTGGTGATCCTCATGCGCGCGCAGACCCGCGAAGCTCGTGATGGTCTGGCGGATGGGGAGGTTCTCGACCGTTGCGCCCGCTTTTTCGATCAAATCGTTCAGACCCTCGGCGGTGGTGTTCGTGCCCTCGCGGTCTTCGATGTCGATCGCCGTCGGGCCGACGATGGTGTTGCCGTGGACAGTCGGGCTGACCAGAACGCCCTTGCCGAGCTTGCCGGGCAGCTGGAAGATGGTGTGCGAGACGAAAGCGCCGGTGCTCTTGTCCAGCAGGCAGTAATCGCCGCGTCGCGGCGTGATGTGCAGCTTGCGGGTCGAGACCATGTTGTGCAGCACATCCGAATAGACGCCTGCGGCGTTGATGACATAGCGCGTTTCAAACTCGCCGTGGTTGGTGTGGATGGTCCAATAGCCGTCGTTCCATGTAAAGCCGGTGACCTCGGTATTGAATTGGAACTCCACGCCGTTGTCAAAGGCATTCTCTGCCAGCGCAATGGTCAGATTGAACGGGCAGACAATGCCGCCGGTCGGCGCCCAGAGCGCGGCGACGGCGTTTTTCGACACGTTCGGCTCCAGCTCGTGCAGACGCTTCGCGTCTACGATCTCCAGCTCCTTTACGCCGTTTTTTACGCCGTTTTCATACAGCGCGCGCAGCTTCGGCAGGTCCTCCTCGGACATACACACAACAAGCGAGCCGTTCATTTTGAACGCAAAATCAAGATCCTTCGCAAGCTGCGGCATCATGAGATTGCCTTCGAGATTCATTTTTGCCATCAGGCTTCCGTGCGCGGCGTCGAACCCTGCGTGGACAATGGCGCTGTTGGCCTTGGAGGTGCCGCAGCACACATCCTCTGCCTTTTCCAGCACCAGCATCCGTCCCTCATAGCGGGACAGGTACCGCGCGACCGCGCAGCCGGTAACGCCTGCGCCGATAATGATGATGTCGTACAAAAAGATTCCTCCTTCATCTGCCAAAGAAAGTCGGGCAGCCCAAATAAGCCTTCCGGTGGGAGGGTTGGACTGCCCGACACATTCACTTAGAGCAGAGTGTATTCAGATGTGCTTACCAGGGAATGACGTTGTAGAGCAGGACAGCGACAATACCGCCGATGATGGGCCCAAAGATGGGGACGATCAGGCCGTATTTGAAGTTGCTGGAGCCCTTGCCCTTGATGGGGAGAATGGCGTGCGCGATACGCGGGCCAAGGTCACGCGCCGGGTTCAGCGCATAGCCGGTCAGACCGCCAAGGGACATACCGATCGAGACGATGATGCCGAAGACCAGAAGCTTGCCGACGCCGGCAGCCAGCTGCGGGACCTGGTTCAGACCGCAGATCGCGAAAACCAGAACGAAGGTCGCGATGGCTTCCTGCACGATGTTGCGGCCGGTGTTGGGGATGGACGGGCCGGTGGAGAACACGCCAAGCTTGGTGCCGGGGTCTTCCGTCGCGTCAAAGTGATCTTTGAAGAGGATGTAGACCAGAACGCCGCCGACGATACCGCCGAGGATCTGCGCGATGACATAGCCGGGAACCAGCGCCCAGTCGAACATGCCGCCGACAGCCAGTGCGATGGTCAGCGCGGGGTTGAAGCTCGCGCCGGAGGCTTCGCCGAAGATGAATGCGGGAACCATGACCGCAAGGCCCCATGCAAGGGTGATCTGGATGGAGCCTGCGCCCTTCATGCCGGACTTGTTGAGGGTCACGTTTGCAACGACGCCGTCGCCGAGCAGGATCAGCATCATTGTGCCAAGGAACTCACATAAGTACTTTAAGAACATGAATACTCCTCCCTGTCATACATCAATATTTGGTTGTTTTCCGTTTCTTCTCCTGAAAAAGCTTTTTTATTCGTCCTTCGCCCAGCCGTAGGAGCACTTGACAGCCTTGCTCCAGCCCTTTACCTTGGCTGCGCGCTCTTCTGCGGTGATCTCCGGATGGAATACACGGTCAATGGCGCGGTTGCGGACGACGTCCTCCTTGCTGGCCCAGTAGCCGACGGCAAGACCAGCCAGATACGCAGCGCCCATCGCGGTCGTCTCGACACAGGTCGGACGCTGGACCGGAGCGCCGGAAATATCGGACTGCATCTGCATCAGCAGGTTGTTGGCAGACGCGCCGCCGTCAACGTTCAGCGCGGCCAGCTTGATGCCGGAATCGGCCTGCATGGCGACAAGGATGTCGTTGACCTGATAGGCGAGGGATTCCATTGTTGCGCGGATGATGTGGTTCTTGTTGACGCCGCGGGTGATGCCGACGATGGTGCCGCGTGCGTATTGATCCCAGTGCGGTGCGCCGAGGCCGGTGAACGCCGGGACGACATAGCAGCCGTTGGTGTCCTTGACCTTGCCGGCATAGTATTCGGAGTCAGGTGCGGACTCGATGATCTTCAGCTCGTCGCGCAGCCACTGGATCGCGGCGCCCGCAACGAAGACGGAGCCTTCGAGCGCGTATTCGACCTTGCCGTTCAGGCCCCACGCGATGGTGGTGACGAGGCCGTTCTTGGAGAAGACGGGCTTTTCACCGGTGTTCATCAGCAGGAACGCGCCGGTGCCGTAGGTGTTCTTGGCTTCGCCGGGATGATAGCAGGCCTGGCCGAACAGAGCCGACTGCTGGTCGCCCGCAGCGCCTGCGATCTTGATCGGGCCGCCGAGCAGCGCCGGATCCGTCTCGCCGTAGATGCAGCTGGAGGGCATCGGGGTCGGGAGCATACATCTGGGGATGTTCAGCTCCTTCAGGATCTCATCGTCCCACTGCAGTGTGTTGATGTTGAAGAGCATCGTGCGGGAGGCGTTGGAGTAGTCGGTGACATGCACCTTGCCGCCCGTCAGCTTCCAGATGAGCCACGTTTCGACTGTGCCGAACAGCAGCTCGCCGCGCTCTGCGCGCTCGCGTGCGCCGGGGACGTTTTCAAGCAGCCAGTGTACCTTCGTGCCGGAGAAATAGGCGTCGATGACGAGGCCGGTCTTGGCCCGGAAGCTGTCCGTCAGGCCCTTGGCCTTCAGGCTGTCGCAGTATTCGCTCGTGCGGCGGCACTGCCAGACGATAGCGTGGTGGATGGGCTCGCCTGTGACCTTATCCCAGACGATGGCGGTTTCGCGCTGGTTGGTGATGCCGATGGCCGCGATGTCGGCGGCAGTTGCGCCGATCTTCTGCATGGCCTCGACGGCTACGCCAAGCTGCGTAGCCCAGATCTCATTTGCGTCGTGCTCGACCCAGCCGGGCTTCGGAAAGTATTGGGGGAATTCGCGCTGCGAGACGCTGCACATTTCGCCGCTCTCATTGAAGAGAATGCAGCGATTGGAAGTCGTGCCGGCGTCCAGGGCCATGATGTATTTTGCCATGAATACGTCCTCCTTATCTTTCTTGCAGATTAAAATGAATCACTCTATGGTGGTATCTTCTAACTGTCAGTATACAGGAAACCTGTGCCGCTGTCATTAGACAAGCTTGGAATAATGTCAAAATCAACAAAAAATAAAATTTTATCGATTGATTTATAGCGTATATGCACACAACATTCTATGCGCAAAGCCAGAGAATAGAAGGGCTTCAAAAATAAAGAATCAAATCTGCTGCACGGTCAGGAACAGCGCCTGAAGCTGGTGCATAAACGCTTCCGCGTCGAGCGGCGTCCGCCGAGCGACGAGACTGTCGACGGTGCAGAACGCGGCCTGACAGAGCATATCCAGCGCAAGCGACTGCGTTGCGCCGTCCACCGCGGCCGGATCCGGCAGGAGCCGGGCGAGCTGCGGGCGAATGACCTTCCCTGTGAGCCGGTACATCGTTTCCTGACCGAGTGCATGCGAGATCTTGCGCAGCAGCGGCTGCTTTTCCCGTAGCAGCGTCAGCGCCTGCAAACACCATTCGCCGGGGGCCTGTGCGCCGTCATACTGCAGCGGGGCGCACAGCTCCGTCTCCACGATCCATTCCAGCACGCTGTAGATATCCTGATAGTGATAATAGAAGCTCTGCCGCTTCATCTGCGCCTGCTCCATCACGCGCTGCACCGTGATCTTGCAGACCGGCCTTGTCTGCAGCATCTGTTCAACAGCCTCGGCGATCCTGCCCTTTGTATCGGTGCACATATGCGGTTCCTCCTCACATCTGCCATACGGCGGGGGCCGTACTGGAAATGGCGAGCGCGCCCGCCTCGAGCGCCTGCATGACCTCTTTCTTTTCCGTGATGAGTCCACCCGTCAGGATCGGCAGCCCCGTCAGCTGCCGCACCTTGCGCAGCATCGACGGCATCAGCCCGGGCAGGATGTCGATGGCGTCCGGCTTGAGATTCTTCGCGCTCAGCGCCGAATCGAGCGCCATGGAATCGATCAGAAAGACCCGCAGAATCGCGATCATATTCAGTTCCTTTGCCCGCTGGATCATGTTCGCGCGGGTGGAGATCACGCCGTCCGCCTGCGTGCTGCGGCGGAGAAAATCGACGGAGATCTCCTTCGCAGCCAGACCGCTGATCAAATCGGCGTGGACGATGGCGATCTTTCCGGCGTCCTTGATCTGCCGGACGATCTCAGAGATATTGCAGATATCGCCGTAAAGCACGAATACGGTCTGGATATCGGTGCGCAGGCACTGCGCCAGCCCCTCGTCGTCGCGCACAGCGGCGATAATGGGGTTGCGCTGCAGGGCTTCATAAAGTCGTTGTTCCAAATTTCATTCCGCCTCTCTCCATATTCTGGCTTTTGCCAGATGCAAAAAAAGCACAGCAAACACGCGGCACGATTTGTCCGCTTGTCCCCATGCTCAATACTCCGGGCGTTTTTTTGATTGTTGGTGTCCTCTTACATTTGACAGTGTAGCACAACTGTCAAAAGAAATCAAGAAAAAGTACACGCGTTTGTTAAAACTGTCAGTTTCCACAAAAAATTCCCCCGCAGACTATTCATCCTGCGGGGGATTGGCCTGTACAATGAGGACTTGTGAATTTGTGCAGCATCCTGAAGAAGGGAACGGCTGCAAGTGAAATTGTAAAATCTGTTCTGAAACATGGATTCCGGCGGCGGACAGCGCGGATTTTTTGCGGGACTGGATTTACCGGCGGCTTTCTGGTAATATGAATGCAGACGGCGGGCGCAGGCGCGGCTGCCGCGCACAGGATAAAAACGCAACGCGGGCCTTCACCCGCCAGAGCTGGTAGGTAGCCCAGCCGTCTGCACTTCGGCGCAGGTAAGTAACCCTCCCCTCCGGGTCGTCCGTTCCTGTGTACCATACAATCAGGAGGGTTTCGTGATGGACAGTGATCTGACAAGGCTGACGGTATTTTTTGAGGCGCCGTTCTGGGTCGGGGTGTTCGAGCGGTTCGAGGGCGGGACGCTCTCGGTCTGCAAGATCACCTTCGGCGCAGAACCGAAGGACTATGACGCAGCAGGCATTGCAGCTGCAGCGGGAGGAGCAGAAGCAGGAACGGAAAACGCGCACCCGCGAACAGCGGGACGCGGAAAAGCAGCTGAAATTTGACCGCAGACAGCAGAAGCGAAAGGAAAAGCACCGGGGACGGTAACGGTACGCCCCCTCTATGTCCGACGGCGATTGCGCCGCTGTTCATGGAGGAGGCGTATTGCGCGGCGGCAAGTTGTGAAGAAATCCTGAATTATTTACAAAAGTGTTGCAATTCCGAAAAGATACGGTAAACTGGAAGCAGAAAACAAACACTGCGGCACTCGGCTGCGGAAAGAGGTGTCACGATATGAAACGGGTTTGGAAACGGATCTCCGCGCTGCTGGTGGTATGCGCGGTGCTGGCTGCGCTGGCTCCGGCTGCGCTGGCGGATGGCGGCGCGGATACATACAGGATCGCCGTCAGCGCTGTCCCCGCCGTTGTAACGGCGGGCGGCTCCGCGACGGTTTCCGCCACGGTCTACAGCCGGAGCGAGACGGACGGCGAATGGAGCGAATATCTTGGCGGCGGGGCCGTCATCACGTGGCAGGCGTACCGCGAGGGAGTTGCCGCGTTCCGGGGCGAGGACGCGGACAAGCCCGTCACGACGGCGCTGAACGCAGGCTCTTCCTCGTCGAGCCTTGAGCTGCTGACCAAAGCGGGCGGCGTGACCGGCTCCGCCGTGCAGCTGCCGCTGAGCGTCAGCGTGACGGTCGGGGGGAAAACATATTCCGCCTCCGGTGCGTTTATCACGATCACGCCGGCCGCGGCTTCCGTGCCGGGCCTCAGCGTGGAGTACGCAGCCGGCTTCGGCGGCAGCGTCCGCTTTTCCGAGGCTGATTTCAGCAAGGCATTTTCCGGTCGGGGCAAGCCCGGCGAAACGCTGGACTACGTGCTGTTTGCGGTGTCCCGCGCGACGGCTGAGACGGGCGGCAGGAGCTACGACCTGAGCGCCTCCGGCAGCGCGTCCATGTTCGGTGCGCTTTATACGGCTGCGGAGGACGGACAGGCGCTGGCCGATACGGACGCGTGCTATTATCAGGCGAGCTTTTCCCAGCTCGATCTCGACACGGCGGCGTATCTGACCGGCTCGTACCGCACACGGTATACCGTCTGCATCCCCTTTACCGCCGTCGGCACCGCCGGAACGCGCTGCGAGGGCAGCGCCGTCGTCACCGTCTCCGGAGACAGCACCGTCACGGCATCCGGCGCGTTCTTGAAGACGCTGGACGCCGCCGGTCATATCGCGCAGCAATATCCGGATGCGGTCTGCGTCAGCTTCCAGCAGCCGGAGACGAGCGCGGGACGGCTGCTGAAGGGCTTCCGCAGCGTGGCGGGCAGCGCGTATACCGCCGTCCGCTATCCGGAGGACTGGTTCTATCTGACGGACGACGGGAAATCGGAGCCGCTTCTGGACGCGCTCTACTTCCTCCCGGCAGCGGACTGCGCCTCGCAGCTAAAGCTCGTCTATACCGCCTATGACAGCGGCGGCACGCAGCTCGGCACGGGTGAGCTGACCGTCCGCGTCACGTCGAAGCAGTCCTCCGCCGTCTTCTCGGATGTGAACGCCGGGACGTGCGCATGGGCGGCGGACGCCGTTGATTTCATGAACGGCTACGGGCTGATTCAGGGCGCAGACGCGTCGACCTTCAACTGGCGCGGCAGCATGACGCGCGGCGATCTGATTTTGATTCTGTACCGGAGTGCCGGTTCTCCCGCCGTTTCCGGAGGAAGCCTCCCGTTCACGGACGTTTCGGAATCGGATTACGCCTATGACGCGGTCGTCTGGGCATGGAAAAACGGCGTTGCGGGCGGCGTGAGCGAGACGGAATTCTGCATGAAGCAGGCCGTCACGCGCGAGCAGCTGGCTTCCATTCTCTACCGGCTTTCCGGAAAACCCGCCGTGTCCGCAAGCCTGCGCAGCTATACGGACGCCTCCGATGTCAGCGCCTACGCTGTCGATGCGATGCGCTGGGCTGTCGGCTGCGGCTATCTCAAGGGAAGCGGCGCGAAGCTGAACCCCCAGACCGGCGCGAACCGTGCCGAGGTCGCTGTCCTGCTGCACCGATACCTGACAAAATAGCAGGATGCCCCGGAGGCGGCACAGCAGCCGATGCTGCACACATATTTCAGAAAACAACCCTGCTTGACACTGCAAAGGTGCCAAGCAGGGCTGTTTTTTAACGAAAATGTCTTATTGCAGATCGAATTTCAGAATTACAGATGCAGAACGCGGTCGCGGATCTCCTGGGTGCGGCCCTGGTTCCAGTACTGGGTGCCGATGTAGCCGCAGGTGCGGCGGGCGACGTTCATCTTGGACTGGTCGGTGTTGCCGCACTGCGGGCAGACCCAGATGAGCTTGCCGTCCTCGTCCTCCTTGATCTCGATCTCGCCGTCGTAGCCGCAGACCTGACAGTAATCGGACTTCGTGTTGAGCTCGGCGTACATGATGTGGTCATAGATGAACTTCATGACCTCCAGCACGGCGTCGAGGTTCTGCTGCATATTCGGGACCTCGACATAGCTGATCGCGCCGCCGGGGGAGAGCGCCTGGAACTGCGACTCAAAGGCCAGCTTATCAAAGGCGTTGATATGCTCGGTCACATGGATGTGATAGGAATTTGTGATATAGTTCTTATCCGTGATGCCGGGGACGATGCCGAAGCGCTTTTGCAGGCACTTGGCGAATTTATACGTCGTGGATTCCAGCGGCGTGCCGTAGAGCGAGAAATCGATGTCCGTCTCGGCCTTCCACTTGGCGCACGCGTCGTTGAGGTGGTGCATGATATCGAGCGCGAACGGCGTGGCGGCCGGGTCGGTGTGGGACTTGCCGGTCATGTACTTGACGCACTCATAAAGTCCCGCGTAGCCGAGGGAAATCGTCGAATATCCGCCGTAGAGCAGCTTGTCGATGGGTTCGCCCTTTTTGAGGCGGGCCAGCGCGCCGTACTGCCAGAGGATCGGCGCGGCGTCGGACAGCGTGCCCTTGAGCCGGTTGTGGCGGCACATGAGCGCGCGGTAGCACAGGTCGAGCCGGTCGTCAAAGATCTTCCAGAACTTATCCAGTCCGCCGCCGGACGACAGCGCGATGTCGACCAGATTGATCGTCACGACGCCTTGATTGAAGCGGCCGTAATATTTGGGCTTGCCCGGTTCATAGTTGCCGGCGTTTGCGACGTTGTTCCAGCCGGTGCCGGAGCGGTCGGGCGTCAGGAAGCTGCGGCAGCCCATGCAGGTGTACACGTCGCCATGGCCCGGCGTTTCGCCTTTGGAGAGCTTCAGCTCGCGCATCTTTTTCTCCGAGATATAATCCGGGACCATCCGCTTGGCCGTGCAGCGGGCGGCCAGCTTCGTCAGCTCCCAATAGGGGCTGTCCTCTGTGATATTGTCCTCTTCGAGCACATAGATGAGCTTCGGGAAGGCCGGGGTGATCCACACGCCCTTTTCATTCTTGACACCCTCGATGCGCTGCCGGAGCGTTTCTTCGATGATGATGGCAAGATCTTTGCGCTCCTGCTCGGTTCTGGCCTCGCCGAGATACATGAAGACGGTGATGAACGGGGCCTGGCCGTTGGTGGTCATGAGCGTGACGACCTGATACTGGATGGTCTGCACGCCGCGGCGGATCTCGTCGCGCAGACGCGTCTCGACGACATTGGTGATGGCCTCCTCCGAGGGCTGCACGCCGAAGGACTTGATCTCTTCGAGCACGGAGCGGCGGATCTTCTGCCGGGAAATATCGACAAACGGGGCCAGGTGTGTCAGGGAAATGGACTGGCCGCCATACTGGTTCGAGGCGATCTGCGCGATGATCTGGGTCGCAATGTTGCAGGCCGTGGAGAAGCTGTGCGGCTTTTCAATCAGCGTGCCGGAAATGACCGTGCCGTTCTGCAGCATATCCTCCAGATTGACCAGATCGCAGTTGTGCATATGCTGGGCGAAATAATCCGCGTCGTGGAAGTGGATGATGCCCTCGTTGTGCGCGTCGACGATGTCCTGCGGCAGCAGCACGCGGGCCGTCAGGTCCTTCGACACCTCACCCGCCATATAGTCGCGCTGGACGGCGTTGACGGTGGGGTTCTTGTTGGAATTCTCCTGCTTGACCTCCTCGTTGTTCGACTCGATCAGGGACAGGATCTTCTCGTCCGTCGTGTTAGACTTGCGCACAAGCGTGCGGGTATAGCGGTAGGTGATGTAGTTCTTGGCGACCTCGAACGCGCCGTGGGCCATGATCTGATTTTCGACCAGATCCTGAATTTCCTCGACGGACAGCGCGCGGTTCATGGACAGGCAGCTGTTTTCCACGCTCTCGGCGATGCGGCGGATCTGCATCGGCGTCAGCCGCTCGTCCTCCGAGACGACGTTATTGGCCTTGGTCACGGCTGCGATGATCTTGACGATATCGAACGTCGCCTCCGAGCCGTTTCGCTTGATGATCTTCATGCTGGTTCCTCGCTTTCTATTTGTGCGCGCGTAAAAAAACGCGCGGGGACAGGCTTTGCGTGCAGCACATCCCGTGCGGCGCAGTCATAACTATACTGGATATTGTGTCCGATGTCAAGGGCTTGTCTCTATATTTTGTGGATATCGAAAACAAATAATACCGTGAAACACAACATCTTGTGTTTCACGGTATCTGCGCATATAAAATCCCTGATAGCGTGCCGGTTACTGGTTCTCCCGGTAGCGGGCGAGGAACTGCTTTGTGCGCTCAGCCTGCGGGTTTTCGATCACATCGCGTGCCGGGCCCTGCTCGACGATCACGCCGCCGTCCATGAAGAGCACGCGGTTGGCGACGTCGCGGGCGAACGCCATTTCGTGCGTGACGATGATCATCGTCATATGCTGCTCGGAAAGCGAACGGATGACCTTCAGCACCTCGCCGGTCAGCTCAGGGTCGAGCGCCGAGGTCGGCTCGTCAAAGCAGAGGATATCCGGCTGCAGGGCCAGCGCCCGCGCGATGGCCACGCGCTGCTGCTGGCCGCCGGAGAGCTGGTGCGGATAGAGATCCATCTTTTCCTTCAGCCCCACCTGCGTCAGAAGCTCCTCGGCCCGGGCGGCGATCTGCGCGTGGAGCAGCTTTTTCTGTGCCTTGTAATCCGGCTGCTCCTTTGCCAGCAGCTCGCTTGCCAGCATGACGTTCTGCCGGGCCGTATACTGCGGGAACAGATTGAAATTCTGGAACACAAGGCCGAAGTGCAGCCGCTTGCGGCGAATTTCACGCTCCTTCTGCGTATTGGGGTCGGCGTCGTCGAAGAGCGTTTCATCGTTCACCACGATCTGTCCCTCGTCGGGGACGGTCAGGAAATTGAGGCAGCGCAGCAGCGTCGTCTTGCCGCTGCCGGACGAGCCGATGATGGCGACCGTCTCACCCTTTTCAAGCGAAAAATCGACGCCCTTGAGGACGACGGTGTCCTTACCGAAGCTTTTTTTCAGATTTCTGACTTCCAGAACAGACATATCGCCGCCTCCTTACGCCTTGAAATAGTCCAGCTTCTTCTCCAGCCCGTCAAGCAGCAGCTGCAGAACGCCGGAGAAGAGCAGATAGTAAATGCCCGTGAAGAATAGCGGCCAGATCGCGCCGGAAATGCCCTGTGAGCCCTTCAAAAACGCCTGACCGGCCCAGATGATCTCCTGCAGGGCGATGATGCGGGACAGGGACGTGTCCTTGACCAGCGTGATGATCTCGTTGGACATGGGCGGGACAATACGCTTGACCATCTGCAGAAGCGTGACCTTGAAGAAGATCTGCCGGTTCGTCATGCCGAGCACCTGCCCGGCCTCCTGCTGGCCCTTGGGGACGCCCTGGATGCCGCCGCGGAAGATCTCGGAGAAATAGCACGCGTAATTGAAAATGAACGCGATGGAGGACGCGAGGAAGCGCCCGGCTTCGCCGCCGCCCCAGATGTTTTTGCCCAGCACAAGGCCGGGAAAATAATAGAACACCAGCAGCTGGAGCATCAGCGGCGTGCCGCGCACGACCCAGATGATGAAGCGGACGATGATGCGGATGGGCTTGAAGTCCACATAGCACCAGATCTGGAACCGCTGCCACCACGTCAGCTTCGTGTTTTTCGGCAGATTTTTAAGAAGCGGGCGCAGAAAGCCAAGCGGCGCCCAGCTGCTCATAGAGCCGAAGGAAATGATCAGGCCCAGCGGGATCGCGCCGATGAGCGTCACGAAAAACAGCTTGAGCGTCTGTAAAAAGCCGATATTCAGCGCCTGAAAGACAATGGGGAACTGTTCGGAAAAAGTCGTCATGGTAGGTACCGCCTGTCGTTAGTCTGGACACGGCGGTTTCCCCGGCGGCAGCTCCGCCGGGGAAACCGTTGTCTATCTTACTGGAAAAGCAGCGCTGTGTCAATCACTTCTGTTCGATGACGGCAGCCTGTACGCCGTAAGTCTCTGCGATCTTCAGCATGGAGCCGTCGGCATAGCTTGCTTTGAAGAAGTCATTCAGCTTCTGGACAAGGTCGGAACCCTTGCGGAAGCCGACGCCGTACTCTTCGGAGTTCAGGCCGCAGGTGTAGGTGAGGTTCGCGTAGCCCGTGCCTTCGCCGACCATGGCGGCAGCCATGAGGGAGTCGATGACGGCGGCGTCGGACGTCCCGGCGGCGACCTCCATCAGCGCGTCGGACTGCGCGGAGACAGGCGTGACGCTGTAGCCGAGGGCGTTCAGCTCAGCCTCACCGGCGGAGCCGGCTTCGGCGGCGAAGGTCAGATCCTTGACGGATTCGACGGTCTGATAGTCGGCGGCCTTATCAGCCGGGACGATCACGACCTGCGCGTTGTTGCAGTAGGCGTTGGAGCACGCCATGGCGCTTGTGACCTCGGACGTGAGCGTCATGCCGTTCCAGACGCAGTCGATGGTCTTGCTGTCGAGCTCCAGAACCTTGTTGTCCCAGACGATCTCGACGAATTCCACCTTGACGCCGAGGGACTCGGCAAAGGCCTTGGCCAGATCGGCGTCGAAGCCGACCCATTCGCCGGATTCGTTCTGATAGTCCATCGGGGCAAAATCGGTAATGCCGACGACGAGCGTTCCCTTGTCCTGAATGTAGGCAAGATCGGATTCGGCAGTCTCGGCGGGCTTGGACGCGCAGGCCGCCATGGACAGAACCATCAGCGCAGCCAGCAGCAGAGCGGTCATCTTTTTCATTTTTTGTTCCTCCTGAAAGTTTAAGATCGGGTAGTGGATTGTTTATCGTGCTAATAATTTACCATACTGATTCGCTAATGTAAAGAAGCAATACTGCAAAAAGAAATTCCGTCCCGGATCTGCGGAATTGTGGAAAATCGACAAGTGCGGGCATATTTTAAACGGCTTCCCCGGAGGGGGAAGCCGTTGGGGTGCTGCTGCGGTCTGCTGCTTACACGTTGAACAGGAAGTTCACGACGTCGCCGTCGTGCATGACGTATTCCTTGCCCTCGCTGCGCAGCAGGCCCTTTGCCTTTGCGTTGGCCAGTGTGCCGCAGGCCTTGAGATCGTCGAAGGCAATGACCTCGGCGCGGATAAAGCCGCGTTCAAAGTCGGAATGGATCTTACCGGCGGCCTGCGGGGCCTTCGTGCCCTTTTTGATCGTCCATGCGCGGCACTCGTCCGCACCGGCTGTCAGGAAGGAGATGAGGCCCAGCAGCTCGTAGCTGCACTGGATCAGCCGGTCAAGGCCGGACTGCTGCAATCCCAGCTCTTCCATGAACATGGCCTTCTCGTCCGGGTCGTCAAGCTCGGCAATGTCGGCCTCAAGCTTTGCGCAGATGGGCAGGACCTCGCTGCCCTCCTTCGCGGCCAGCGCCTGCACCTGCGTGAAATACTTGCAGGCCTCGGGCTGGTTCACGTCGTTTTCACTCAGATTTGCGGCATAGATCGTCTTGCGGAGCGTCAGCAGATCGCTGGTGGCGATCATGGCGGCGTCGTCCTCGGAGCATTCGAACGTCCGGGCCAGATTGCCTTCGTTCATATAGTCGTGCAGGGCCGTGAAGACCTCGACCTCGTGGTTGAAGCGCTTGTCGCCGCCCTTGGCGTTTTTCTGCGCCTTGTCGATGCGGCGGTCGATCATTTCAAGGTCGGCCATGATCAGCTCGGTGTTGATGATGTCGATGTCGCGCAGCGGGTCGGTCGAACCCTCAACGTGCGTGACGTTTGCGTCGTCGAAGCAGCGCACGACATGGACGATGGCGTCGCAGCCGCGGATGTTGGCAAGGAACTTGTTTCCCAGACCCTCGCCTCTGGACGCACCCTTGACCAGACCCGCGATGTCGACGAATTCGATCACAGCGGGGGTGAACTTCTTGGGGTTGTGCTGGTCGCGCAGCCATTCGAGCCGCTTGTCCGGCACGGACACAACGCCGACGTTCGGGTCGATGGTGCAGAACGCATAGTTGTCCGCCGCAACGCCCGCATTTGTAATTGCATTAAATAAGGTAGACTTGCCAACGTTTGGAAGCCCAACGATGCCCAATTTCATGGCTTCTTATCTCCTTTTCGCGCAAGGCCGGGGGAAAGCGCGGTTTATTTGCAGATATTGTACCACAGCGGCAGTCGTTTCTCAATAGTGAAAATGAAAGACCGTGCTGCGGGGCAGCACGGTCTTTTGGAAAACGGGACTTAGCCGAAGACGGCGAGCAGGAAGCCTGCCGCGATGGCGGAGCCGATGACGCCCGCGACGTTCGGGCCCATGGCGTGCATGAGCAGGAAGTTGGCGGGGTTGGCCTTCTGGCCGACCATCTGGGAAACACGCGCGGCCATCGGGACGGCGGAGACGCCGGCCGAGCCGATCAGCGGGTTGACCTTCTTGCCGGACAGCTTGCACATGATGTTGCCGCCGATGAGGCCGCCGGCCGTGGAGATGCCGAAAGCAACGAGGCCGAGGAAGATGATCTTCAGGGTCTCGGGCTTCAGGAAGTTGGAGGCGACCATGGTCGCGCCAACGGAGGTGGAGAGGAAGATCGTGACGATGTTCATGAGCGCGTTCTGCACGGTGTCGGACAGACGATCGGTGCAGCCGCATTCACGGAACAGGTTGCCGAGCATCAGGCAGCCGATCAGCGGAGCCGTGGACGGCAGGAGCAGGATGACGAAGATGGTGACGATGATCGGGAAGAGGATCTTCTCGGTCTTGGAGACGACACGCGCCTGCACCATCTTGATCTTGCGGTCCGCGTCCGAGGTCATGAGCTTCATGATCGGGGGCTGGATCATCGGGATCAAGGCCATGTAGGAGTAAGCCGCGATCGCGATCGCGCCCAGCAGCTGCGGAGCGAGCTTGTTGGTCAGGAAGATGGCCGTCGGGCCGTCTGCGCCGCCGATGATGCCGATGGAGGCAGCCTCGGGGCCGGTGAAGTTCAGGCAGATCGCGCCGAAGAAGGCGACGAACACGCCCAGCTGAGCCGCAGCGCCGAGCAGCAGGCTCTTCGGATCTGCGATCAGGGGGCCGAAGTCGGTCATGGCGCCGACACCCATGAAGATCAGGGACGGGTACAGACCGGCCTTGACGCCGATGTAGAAGATATCCAGCAGGCCTGCATTCGACAGAATGTGGCCGTAGCTGTGATAGTAGGGGCTGGTGGAGTCAAGGAACGCGCTCCAGAGCTCGGGGTGGTACATGGCGTTGGTCGCGTTCAGCTCGGGGTTGACCGCGTCCAGGCCGGGGAAGTAGCTGACGTTCGCAAGCAGGCAGCCAAACGCGATGCCGACGAGCAGCAGCGGCTCGAAGCCTTTGACGATGCCGAGGTACAGCAGGACGCAGGCGATGACGATCATGACAAGGTTCTGCCAGCCGCCGTTTGCGAAGAAGCCCGCAAAGCCGGATTCTGTCGCCAGCTTTAACAGGGTATCACCAACATTAAACATCTTTGATCCTCCTTATGCCAGAACGACCAGCGGAGCACCCGTATCCACAACAGCGCCCTTGGTGGTCACGACCTGTGCGACCGTGCCGTCACGCGGGGCAAGGATCTCATTTTCCATCTTCATGGCCTCGAGCACGACCAGAATGTCGCCGGCCTTGACAGCCTGACCCTGGGCGCAGTTGACCTTCAGAATGTTGCCGGGCATCGGAGCCGCGACGACTTCGCCTGCGGCGACAGCCGTGGGAGCAGCGGGCGCTGCGGCAGGAGCGGCAGCGGGAGCAGCCGCGGGCGCAGGTGCTGCGGCGGGAGCGGGAGCGGCGGGCTTATATGCCTCGTACTCGTCGACGAGCATGGCCTGGCCTTCTTCGACCTCGACCTCGTAGGTTTTGCCGTTGAGCGTGATCTTGTATTTCATATCAGATGACCTCCTTCATCGATTTGAAGCGCAGGGTATTGAGGGGCTTGCCGAGCTTGTTGGCGACGATGGCCATGAGCATGGCGGCTTCGCGGTCGCCGACGTTATAGAGCTTGCATTCTCCGGCGGTGCCGGTGGCAAGCGCGGGGGCAGCCTTGGGCGCAGGAGTCGGAGCGGCAGTTGCTGCAGCGGGAGCGGCGGCAGGCGCAGTCTTCTTCGCGGACATGACCTTGCCCATGATCATGACAACGACCATCAGCGCGATCAGACCGATAAACACGACGGCGTAGCCCAGCAGGGCTACGAGGCCTGCGGTACCGACGGAAATATCTTCCATCAAAGTATTGATCAGAAACATCTCAGGCCACCTCGCTTACGCTTCTTCGATGACGTAGGTGCAGATGTTTTCTTCCTTGGCCTTGCGGTCCTCGAAGAACTTCATGGCCTGATCCGGATAGCAGATGTAGCTCATGACGTCCTCTTCCGAGCGTGCCAGATCGCCGAGTGCTTCCTTGGCCTTCTTGAAGTCTTCGCCGGTGCGCTTGGCGTCCTCAATGCGGCAGTCGACAGGCTTGCCGCCCTCGCCGAGGATCTTGGCCTGCAGCGATTCGGAGACGGGCGCGGGCGCGATGCCGTACTGGCCTCTGAAGTAGTTCTGCACTTCCTTGGAGACGATCTTGTAGCGTTCGCCCATCAGAACGTTGGTAACGGCCTGGTTGCCGACCATCTGGGACAGCGGCGTGACCAGCGGGGGATAGCCCAGATCCTTGCGGACCTCGGGGATCTCTTTGAGCGCTGCGTCGAACTTATCCATGGCCTTCATATCGGTCAGGTTTGCGATCATGTTGGAGAGCATACCGCCGGGAACCTTGTAGACGAGCGCCTGCGCGTCGGTCGCCATGGACTTGGCGCTGATGCGGCCGGAATCGACGTACTTCTGCTTGATGGGCTTGAAGTAATCGTTGACCTTGTTGATAACGTCCTCGTTCAGGCCCGTCTCGATGCCGTACTGGCCCAGAGCGTAGAACATCGTCTCGGTGGAGGGCTGGCTCGTGCCGTTGGAGAAGCAGGAGGTCGCGCAGTCGATCACGTCGATGCCGGACTCGATGGCCTTCGTCACGGTCATGTAAGCCATGCCGGTGGTGCAGTGGGTGTGCAGGATCAGGGGGACATCGCCGACGGCGTCCTTGATGCCCTTGATGAGGTGCTCGGCCTCATACGGGCTCATGGTACCGGCCATATCCTTCAGGCAGATGGTGTCGAAGCCCATGGTCTTGAGCTCCTTACACATCTCGACATATTTTTCGACCGTGTGGACCGGGCTCTGGGTGTAGGAGATACAGCCGGAGGCGACGGTGTTCTTGGTCGCGTATTTCTTGGTAGCTTCCAGCGCGGTGGCGATGTTGCGGAAGTCGTTCAGCGCGTCGAAGATACGCAGGATGTCGATGCCGTTCTTGATGGACAGTTCGACGAACTTCTCGACGACGTCGTCATGGTAGTGCTTGTAGCCGAGCAGGTTCTGGCCGCGCAGCAGCATCTGCAGCTTGGTGTCGGGCATGGCCTTGCGGATATCGCGCAGTCTCTGCCACGGGTCCTCGCCCAGATAGCGCAGGCAGGAATCGAACGTCGCGCCGCCCCAGCATTCCACGGAGTAATAGCCGGCCTTGTTCATTTCGGGCAGGATCTCGGCAAAATCGGAATACGGAAGACGGGTCGCCATCAAAGACTGGTTGGCATCACGAAGGACAGTTTCAGTAATTTGAACTTTTTTCATGTGTGCTCCTCCATTTTTCACGCCGTATGGCGTTTATCGATTATGAGAATCAGGCACATGAATGAAAAGACACGCTGCAGCGAGATTGCCGCGGCGTGTCTCGCGCTATCATCCAGTATACCTGATATCGGGCCGCGTGTAAAATCAAGCGGCTGTTAAGAAAATGCCTTGAAGCGTCCGAAGCCCGCTTGCGCGTCTGATACGGGCTTCGGAGAAAAATGCCTGGTGCTTAGAGCTGCGGGCCAGCTGCGACGAGCGCCTTGCCGGCTTCGTTGCCTTCGTACTTGACGAAGTTCTTGACGAAGCGGGAGGCGAGGTCCTTTGCCTTGACGTCCCAGTCAGCCGCATCGGCGTAGGTGTCGCGCGGATCGAGGATCTCGGTGGCGACGCCGGTCAGCTCGGTGGGGATCTCAAAGTCGAAGTACGGCAGCTTCTTGGTCGGAGCCTTGTTGATATCGCCGTTCAGGATGGCGTCGATGATGCCGCGGGTATCCTTGATGGAGATACGCTTGCCGGTGCCGTTCCAGCCGGTGTTGACGAGGTACGCCTTCGCGCCGCTCTTTTCCATCTTCTTGACGAGCTCTTCGGCGTACTTGGTCGGATGCAGCTCGAGGAAGGCCTGGCCGAAGCAGGCGGAGAAGGTCGGGGTGGGCTCGGTGATGCCGCGCTCGGTGCCGGCCAGCTTCGCGGTGAAGCCGGACAGGAAGTAGTACTTGGTCTGCTCCGGCGTCAGGATGGAGACGGGAGGCAGAACGCCGAAGGCGTCGGCGGACAGGAAGATGACGTTCTTTGCGGCCGGTGCGGAGGAAACCGGGCGGACGATCTTCTCAATGTGGTCGATGGGGTAGGAGACGCGGGTGTTCTCGGTGACGGACTTGTCGGCGAAGTCGATCTTGCCGTCCTTGTCGAGCGTGACGTTCTCCAGCAGCGCGTTGCGCTTGATGGCGTTGTAGATGTCGGGCTCGGACTCCTTGTCGAGGTTGATGACCTTGGCGTAGCAGCCGCCCTCGAAGTTAAACACGCCGTTGTCGTCCCAGCCGTGCTCGTCGTCGCCGATGAGAAGGCGCTTCGGGTCGGTGGAGAGGGTGGTCTTGCCGGTGCCGGACAGGCCGAAGAAGATGGCGGTGTTCTCGCCGTTCATGTCGGTGTTGGCGGAGCAGTGCATGGAAGCGATGCCCTTGAGCGGCAGATAGTAGTTCATCATGGAGAACATACCCTTCTTCATCTCGCCGCCGTACCAGGTGTTGATGATGACCTGCTCACGGCTGGTGATGTTGAAGGCGGCGCAGGTCTCGGAGTTGAGGCCCAGCTCTTTATAGTTCTCGACCTTGGCCTTGGACGCATTGTAGACGACGAAGTCCGGCTCAAAGTTTTCCAGCTCCTCCGCAGACGGGCGGATGAACATATTGGTGACGAAGTGTGCCTGCCATGCGACCTCCATGATGAAGCGGATGGCCATGCGGGTGTCCTTGTTGGCACCGCAGAATGCATCAACCACGAACAGACGCTTGTTGCACAGCTCTTTGACGGCGATCTCCTTGACGGTGCTCCAGACCTGCTCGCTCATGGGGTGGTTGTCGTTCTTGTACGCATCGGAGGTCCACCACACGGTGTCCTTGGAGTTGTCGTCAACGACGATATACTTGTCTTTGGGGGAGCGGCCGGTGTAGATGCCGGTCATGACGTTGACGGCGCCCAGTTCGCTGACCTGGCCGACCTCATAGCCTTCCAGACCGGGCTTCGTCTCTTCGGCGAAGAGCATCTCGTAGGAAGGATTGTGGACGATCTCGGTGGTGCCGGAGATGCCATACTTGCTCAAATTCAGTTCTGCCATCGTATATTAACCTCTTTCTAAAAAAATTAAAATTTCTGGCTGGTGAAGCATGTTTCCAGTTAGGCCATTGTTCACCAATTAGCAGTATATCACGGTTCGTCAAGAATATCCACAACAATTTTCTGCATTGCGCTTTTTTATTGATTTCGCCGGTTTCTGCCGGTGCTATTCGGCGAAATTGTCCCAAATAGGTAAAAAGCACAAAAACGCAGAACGGAAAAAATATGAAAACCTGAAAAACTTTCAGGGCAGCACCGCATAATTTGGCTCGCAGACAAATTGTGCGGTGCTGCCGTTTGTGTCAACAGACACAAACGCCGGTGTGCCCGAAAATGGGGCACACCGGCGGGAAATGCGGGTCGTTATCGAAGCTCGGAAGCATCCGCTTCCTTCTTTCCGGCCAGCCGCTTCTGCAGCCAGTCTTTGCCGTCAACATAGCGGGAGACGATGAAGGAGACAACGTAATCGCCGGCAGAGTTGACCATCGTCGCGGGGGGATCGACCAGATTGCCGAGCGCCAGCGCGATGGGGAAGGCGACGGCCAGATGATCCGGGAAGAAGATCGAGCACAGAACGAGTTCGCCCGTGCCGCCGCCGCCGGGGATGCCGGACATGGCGACCGAGGAGAACACGGCGACGATGATCGCAAGGATTGCGCGGCCCGTCGTGAAGTCCTGCCCGAACATTCCGAACAGGAACGCGACCTTGATGATGGCGGACATGGCGGAGCCGTCCATGTGCATCGTCGCGCCGAGCGGGATGACGATGTTGGAAACATCCTTGGAGATGCCGGTTTCCTCCGCAACCTCCATGTTGGTCGGGATCGTCGCGACGGACGAGCACGTGCCAAAACTCATGGCAGCCGGGCGGAACAGCTTGGAGAACATGACTTTCGCCGCGCCCTTTCCGCCGCCGAAGCGAGCGTAGATCGGGGAGAAGACGAGCATATAAACAAAACTCAGAATATAATAGATCGCAAGCGCGCGGCCATAATCGCCGATGAGGTCAGAGCCGTGGTAGGCGATGAGATACGCGAAGAAGCCGAAGAAGCCGATGGGCGCGTAATAGGTGATGATCTTGAACGTCTTCATGATGCAGTTCGTGACGTCCTCGAGCAGCTTCGCGGTCTTCGTCTCCGCGCCGCCCGCCATCTGGATGCCGAAGCCGAACAGGATCGCCGCGACGATGAGCGGCAGAATGGCCCTGCGGCTGAACAGTTCGGTAAAATCGGGCTTCGTAAAGAAGTTGACAATCATGTCGGCCACGCCCAGCGTGCCGCCGACCTCGCCCTCGACCAGCGCATATTCGCCCACGACCGGCGGGATAAGCCGCACCGTCACGTACATGATGACGGCGGCGAACGCGGCGGTCACGAGGAAGGTCGCGATGGTCACGCCCATGATCTTGCCCGCGCGCCTGGCGCTCTGCATATTCGCGATCGACGACGAAATAGAGCAGAACACCGTGGGAACGGCGATGCAGAACATCAGGTTCAGGAACACGGTGCCAAGCGGCTCGAGCACGGTCGCGCCCTTGTCGACAATAATCGTTTCGCCGTCAACGACTTCCATGACTGCGGGCCAGATCGCGCCAACGACGCAGCCGGCGACGATGCCGGTCAGCATCAGGATCAGAAATCCGTAGCTTTTCCAAAAGTTACTCTTTTTCATGTTTTCTCCTCCTGCCTTTTTACAAGCTTCAAAATTGCCTCGTCCAGAATCTCGCCCGCGCAGACCATCGCCGCCGGGCCGGTCAGGTACAGGTTTTCAATGCTTCCGTCTTTTTCTTCCGCGTCGACCGTCAGCTCACCGCCGTCCATGCGGACGCGGACGTTTTTGCCGCTGACCCTTCCAAGAAGCGTCAGCGCCGCCGCGACCGAGCCTGTGCCTGTGCCGCAGGCGAGCGTAAAGTCCTCTACGCCGCGCTCGTATGTCTTTTCCAGGATCTCATCCGGGCCGGTCAGCTCGTAAAAGTTGACGTTTGCGCCCTTTGGCAGCGCCGGATGGTACCGGAGCGCCCGGCCGAGCCGCCGAAGTGCGTCCTCGTCCTGCTCAGCCAGAGCGGGCATTTCCAACGCCAGATGCGGGATGCCGGGGCTGCCGAGCTCGATGTAGCTGCATCGGTATGTCCTGCCGTCCGCGTCCAGCTGCTTTTCCAGCTCCACAACGGACGGCGTGTTGAGCCGGATGCGGTACTGCTCTTCCGTGATGCGCCAGCCGGTCACAAGTCCTGCGGTCGTCTCCACGCGCTGTACGGGGCCTGCATAGCCGCGCGCATAGCCGTACCGGCAGATGCACCGTGCGCCGTTGCCGCACATTTCGCCGAGCGAGCCGTCGGAATTGTAAAACCGCATCCGGTAGTCCGCATCGCCCTCCGCCCGCGTCACGAGCATCAGACCGTCCGCACCGACAGACCGCCGCCGGTCGCACAGCGCGCGGGCCAGAGCGGGCGCGGCGCTTTCGTCGAACGGCTCCGCGATGGCGTCGAGCAGGATAAAGTCGTTGCCTGCGCCGTTCATCTTGGTAAATCGCACCGTGCATCCCTCCTGTGCGCCTCTGCTGGTATTATATGCTGCGCGGAAACGAAAGTAAATGCAAAATCGTGCTGAAAACATTGCATAAAATGCTCTGCATGCCGATGCATTGACTTTCGCTTTCGTTCACGCTAGAATAAAGAAAACAGGCGCAGGAGGAAATGATACCGTGCAGAAATGCTATAATTGCGGGAAGGAAGTGGACGACAACGTCCTGATCTGCCCGGACTGCGGTGCGCTGGTCAAGCGCTACGGAAGCCCCGAACCGGCGCAGGAGGAGCAGGGAGCCACGCCATTCCCGCAGGAAACGGCCTTTGACGCGCAGCCGCGCGGCGCTGTCTGGCAGCAGGAGGACGGCAAGCTGAAATTCAGCGGCTATGTGACGTTCTGGCTGGTCCTGTGCGCGATCTATCTGGGCAATTTACTGTTGAGCTTCGCCATTACACTGCTGGTTTACCGGTTCCGGGACTTCTATTTTGAGATTCTGGGGCAGTTTGAAGAGCTGGCCTATATGGAAGAGTACCTGAGACAGCTGCTGTCGGTCATTGAGGCCGAACCGATCCGTTTAATCGTGGTCGGCGTGCTGGTTGCCGTGCAGTTCGGCTGCGTGATCTGGTTCCTCGCGTCGAAGCGGAAGCTGGCGTTTTATATTCTGACCGTTGCGGCTGTGCTGCTGAGCGCCGCGCAGCTCATTCTGGGCGGCGGCATCGGCGCGGTCATTTACCTGATCGGGCCGTTCACGGTCTGGCTGCTCCTGCATCGCAGCTGGAATTTGCTGCGGTAAATAAAATACGCAAAACGGCGGGCGCTGCACAGAGCAGCGTCCGCCGTTTTATGACCGGAAGGAAGAAATCATGGAGGAGTAGAGAAGAAACCGGTCAGAAGCGGGTGGTATTAACCGCCGAAACCAAAGCCGAAGGGCCACGAGCCGCCGAACTGATTATCGGACTGGCCGGACTGGCCGCCGTCATAATAGCCCTGCTGGGACTGCTGGGTCTGGTCGGTGGTCTGGGCGGGCAGCGCGTCGGTCTTCTGTTCGCCGACGGTCAGGGTGAGCGTCGTGGTCTGGCCCTGACGGTAGACGGTCAGCTCCAGCGTATCGCCTGCGGCGGAAGCCTTGACGAGCTTGACCAGATCATTGCTGCCGGTGATCGTTTCGCCGTTCACGGCGGTGATGATGTCGTTCTCCTGCAGTCCTGCCTCGGCAGCCGGGCCGTTTTCCGTGACGGAGCGGACAGCCGCGCCCTGCGGCAGACCGTAGCTCTGGCTCTCGGAGGACACGTCGGAGACGGTCACGCCGATGTAGGGCTTTACGATATAGCCGTTCGTGATGATCGACTCAAAGATCGAGCGAACCTGATCGATGGGGATGGCGAAGCCGATGTTGTCGATGGACGCCTCAGAGGACGAGCCCGAAGAGGAATATTTTGCGTTCGTGATGCCGATGACCTCGCCGTAGAGGTTGAACAGCGCGCCGCCGGAGTTGCCGGAGTTGATGGCGCAGTCGGTCTGGATGAGGTTCATGGTCGTGCCGGTGGAGAGGGTGACGGGACGGTCAAGCGCGCTGACAACGCCGGTCGTGAGCGAGAACGTCAGCTCGCCGAGCGGGTTGCCGATGGCGACGACGCTGTCGCCGACGTTCAGTGTATCGGAGTCGCCCAGAACGACCGGGGTCAGATCCGTCGCGTCGATCTTCAGGACGGCAATGTCGTTGCTCTCGTCGTAGCCGATCAGCTGCGCATCGTAGCTCGTGCCGTCATAGGTCGTGACCTTGATGGAGTTGGAACCCTCGACGACATGATAGTTTGTCAGGATATAACCATCCTGTGTCAGGATGAAGCCGGAACCGGCTGCGGCAGATGTGGTCTGGTAGCCGAAGTAGTTGGTGGTGATGGAGGTGGTGATGCCGACGGTGGAGTTCACGTTCTGCGCGTAGACCTCGCTCGGCGTGAGTACCTTACCGGTGTCGACGGATGCGACCTGCAGGGCTGCGGCCTGCCGCTTGCCCTCAAGCATGACGGACGCATCGGAGGAGGTCTGCGTTGTGCTCTGCGGCTGGGATGCCGCGTTTTTCTGCATCAGCGCTGCCGCGCCGAAGCCGGAGCCGCCGCCCACAAGCGCGCAGGCCAGAAGCAGCGCGACGATCTTCCCGGCCTTGCCGCTCTTTTTCTTCTGCTCGGGCACCGGAGCGGACGGCTGCGGCTGTGCGGCAAACGGCTGCTGCTGCGCGTCGAACGGCTGCTCGAAGCTGTACGGGTAGGAATTGGAGGACTGCTGGCTGGGTTCCGATGTAAATTCGTTGTTGTTGAATACTTCAGACATATTGAAAATCTCCTTTCCGCGCATCCTTGCGGTGCGTGTGGGCCTTTTGTTTTTGTGCCTTCAGCATACTGCACGAATCTGAAATAACGCTGAAAAATATGAGAACGAATTGTAAAGAAAGCATGAAAAAACTTTGCCGGGAACGCACGGCTGCCCGACAGCACAGCTTATGACCGTTATGCACAAAAATGATAACATAAATTAGTCGGATGCGCACAAAATTGAATTGACAATTTGAAAAAATATGATATAACGGGTATCCGCAACAAACAGGAGGTGCGCAGCTATGACACAGGATCTGACAGTTGGAAAGCCGATTTCGCGGATCTGGCAGTTTGCCGTTCCGGTGCTGTTCGGGCTTCTTTTGCAGCAGGTATATTCTCTGGTCGATACGGCGATCGTCGGCCATGCGCTGGGCGTAATGGCGCTGGGCGGCGTCGGGGCGACAGGGTCGGTCAACTTCCTTGTGCTCGGCTTTTGCGGCGGTCTGTGTACCGGCATGGCCATCCCGCTGGCGCAGGCGTTCGGCGCGGGCGAGTACCGGCAGCTGCGCCGCTATGTGGCGGGCTGCGTCTGGCTGGGACTTATTATGTCGGTGGTGCTGCTGGCCGTGACGCTTCCGGGTACGCGCGGGCTGCTGCGCCTCATGGGAACGCCGGAGGAGCAGATGGACTACGCGTTCAACTATATCTTCATTATTTTCGTCGGCATCCCCACGACGATCCTTTATAATATGGGTGCGTGCGTCCTGCGTGCGCTGGGCGACAGCAAATCGCCGGTGTGGTTCCTGGCTGCGGCCTCGGCTATCAATATTGTCCTCGATCTGCTGACGGTGTGCGTGCTCGACTTGGGCGTGGCAGGCGCGGCGCTCGCAACGGTCGTCTCGCAGCTCGGCTCGGGGCTGCTGTGCGTCGGGTATCTCAAAAAGCACTTCCCGATCCTGCGCATGGAAAAGGACGACTGGAAGCTCCGGCGGCCGGAGGTCATGCGCCTGCTCGGCATGGGCGTGCCGGTCGGGCTGCAGTTCTCCATCACGGCCATCGGCTCCGTCATGCTGCAGAGTGCTGTCAATTCCCTCGGCGCGGTGTGCGTGTCGGGCGTCGCGGTGGCGGGAAAAATTTATATGCTGCTGGCCTGTCCGTTCGATGCGTTGGCCATGGCGGCCACGAACTTCACGGGCCAGAATCTCGGCGCGGGCAAGTATGACCGCATCAGGCAGGGGACGTATGCCTGCCTGTTCATCGGCATCCTGTACTGCGTCCTGTACATCCTGATCGCGCAGTTCGGCACGCGGTATCTGTCGCTTCTGTTCATGAACGCGGACGAGGCGGCAAGCGTCATGTCCTACACGCAGCAGTTGAGCGTCGCCAATGCCTACGCAACGCCGCTGCTGCTGGGCGTCAACGTGCTGCGCCTGTCCATTCAGGGCATGGGCTACAGCCGCCTGTCTCTGATCTCAGGCCTTCTGGAGATGCTTGCGCGCACGGCGGTGAGCCTTTGGGCCGTGCCTGCGTTCGGCTTTGACGCGGCCTGTCTGGCAAGCCCGCTTGCGTGGCTGCTGGCCGACTGCTTCCTCGTGCCCGGCTTCTACGGCTGTCTGAACGCCAGACGCCGTCAGGCTGCCCGCGTCCGGAAGGAGCTGCCGGAAGAATAAAAACAAAAAAGCGGGGCTGCAGCGAGTGTCATTTCGCTGCAGCCCCCTTTTGCAATTAGCGGTCGATATCGACCCACTCGTAGCCGAGATAGGTTGTGAACGCTTCCTTGAGGATGTCCTTGTAATGGCCCTCGCAGATGGCAGTGTGGTGCTTGAAGCCGCCCTTGGCGAGCGTGATGCACTTATCCTGCAGGTGCGGGATCTCCGCCACGCCGCCGCAGCCGAAGTAGCCATCCTCGATGGGGTCGTCGGTGAACTTGGCCTCGGACGCGTAGATGACGATCTTGCCGTCCTTGGTCTGGCAGTTGGAGATGGTGATGGGCATGGGCTTGATGCGGCCCTCGTTGCAGCCCCAGCCGGAGCCCGGATCGTTCTTGGCAAACATCTTGTGCTCGGTGACGGTGCCCTTGCCGGCCATCAGGCTCTGGGCGACCGGGCCGCAGTGGAACAGAATGATCTTGTCCTCGTCGTCGCCGTAGTTGTTGTTCCAGTCAAGCACGGCGGCCGGGCCTTCGGAAGCAAGGCTCATGGCGCGCATGGAGATGGCGGAGCACATATCGATCTCGCAGGACGCGACGATGCCGCGGTCGTTGAGCTCGGAGAGCAGCACGCACGGGCAGATGCGCAGATACGTCTCCATCTCGTTCCAGCAGCGCAGCGCCAGCGCGTCCAGATGGTATTCTTCGATGTACTCGTCGAGCACGACGGAGACCTTCGCCAGCGTCAGGGCGTTGGAGGCCGGGACAAGCGAGAAGTCGGTGTAGTTCTTCAGCCGCTCCAGCTTGGCCAGGACGACTGCATCGTCGTCGGACTTGGCGCGAACCTTTTCAAAGACCTCAGACAGATCGAAGGACTCGACGTTAATGCCGTTTTTCTGCATGGCGAGCTCGTCAAAGCGGACGGTCTTGAACGCGGTGGTGCGTGCGCCGATGCAGCCGAGGTTGAAGCGCTTCATGCCGTTGACCACACGGCAGATGGCGGCAAAGTCGCGCAGGTTCTCCTGAAACTTGGCGCTCAGCGGATGGACAACATGGGGCTTGAGCACCGTGAACGGGACATTGTACTGACAGAACACGTCCGTGACGGAGAACTTGCCGCAGTAGGCGTCGCGGCGGTGGGCAAAGTCCATCTTGCCGATCTCGTCGGGATAGGCCTGCATGAGGATGGGAACGCCCGCGTCCTGCAGCGCGGTGATCGCGCCGTTTTCGTCGGCGAAAATAGGCATGGAGAAGATCACGCCGTCATACTGACCCTCGTGCTCCTTGAGCCACTTGGCGTAGAGCAGGCCCTCGTCGCGCGTCTCAACGCCGCCGTAGCGGGTCAGCTCCTTGTCCATCATGATGTAGTCATAGCCGGCGTCGGTGACAGCCTTGACCATGTCGTCGCGTGCGCCGTAAATCAGCTCGCCGGGCATGAAGCCGCGGTTGCAGAAGCAAAGGGCAAAGGTCATTTTCTTTTTCATGGTTGATTCCTCCTGTTATTTATCCGAACAGTTTTTCCTGGTTTCCTTCGATGCGGAACGAGCGGATGATCTCGCAGGTGCGGGTATAGACGGCGGCGCGGGCCTTTTCCACGTCGTTCGTCTCGCCCAGCGTGCGCTCGTAGGTCTGACGGATCTCGGTGCCGACATTGATCTTCGCGATGCCGTTTGCAATGCCATCGAGAATGCACTGGTTGTTGATGCCGGAGCCGCCGTGCAGCACGAGCGGGATGCCCGTGACCTTGCTGAGGTCGGCGATGTGCTCGATGTCCAGACGGGCCTCGGGCTTTTTCTGGTTGCGCACGCCCTCGGCGATCGCACCGTGGATGGAGCCGACGGCGACGCTCAGCCAGTCGCACTTCGTCTCTTCCGCAAACTGCTTCGCCTCTCCGAGATCGGTAAAGCCCTTCTTCGTGCGGAAAATCTCTTCATAATCCATGTTCGCACCTGCGCCCTCGTGACCCATGACGGAGCCGAGCTCGGCCTCGCAGGCGATGTCATTTGCGTGCGCAAAGTCTGCGACCTGCTTCGTCACAGCGATGTTCTCCGCAAGGCTCAGGCGGCTGCCGTCGACCATGACGGACTGATAACCTGCCTTGACGGCACGCTCGAGAATGGGCATATAGTCCACGCGTTTCTGATCCTCGTCGATGACGGGAACGTGGTCGAGGTGCAGAAGGGTGTATTTCGGGTCATAATACTTGAAATACTCCTCCGCGACAGCCTCAAGGCTCCGCGACTCGAACTTTTCCCATTCCAGCCGCGCGACCTGCAGCATGGCGACGGTCTTTTCGTCGATGATGGCCTGCGCGACGGGCTTTGCCATCGGCAGATAGGGGATGTTGAATGCCGGGACGATGGTATGGTGCTGCCACGCCAGCCGGACAGCTTGCTGTGCTTTCATATGGATCTCTCTCCTTAAATATTTATTTCTGCTTGAGCGCTTCGAACTGCGCCTCGTTTTCGAGCATTGTCAGCCGCACACCATAGGTCTTCTTCTCGCCGGGGGCAAGCATCTGCAACAGGCCCTTTTCGCGCATCACGTCGCGGCCGTCGGGGTAGCAGTTGCCGGGTTCAAGGCCCATGACGTAGTCCTTGACACCCATCATCTTCCACTGCGTAAAGCAGTTGAGGCTGGACGAGTCGAAGGAAATGGCAAGACCGTAGCCGCGCTCATGGTTAAAGATGGCGGCAAGGCCGGGTTTGCCATTGAAAGCGTGATAATAGCACTGCTCCTCAAAGCCGGGCGTCGGGGTGAGGACTTTATTCCACGTATCCAGATCCTCCGCGGCGTGCGCGTTGCGGGGCGTGATCTCGGCGGCGGGGATATAGAGCTCGGCCGCCTCAGACAGCATGGGGTAGCCCATGTTCATGTGGTACAGGATCATGACCGGGGAGGCTTTGCCGCCGATGTTCTCAATTTCGTCGGTGATGGTGATCTCATTCGTTTTCTTCGAGCAGGTGATCGTGCGCGTCAGAATGAGCTTTTCGGCGAAGATCTGCGCGTGGCGCATGACGGCCTTGACCCAGATCCTTTCATCGTCCATGTCCCAGAGCAGGCGCTCGGCGGGGATATTGTCGACCGCGCCGTGCAGCGGCAGGCGCACGCCCTCGTCCGTGCAGGGAGAGCCGACGGCAAGCAAGCCGCAGGTGGTCAGAAAGCCCGCCGTGAAATTCTTGAGCCAGCCCGCTTCCTTATCATCATAGTAAGCGGGGGCGACGTAGCCGTTTGCCGAGAAGAAGCCGCAGTTTTCGCCGCGGAAATGCAGGCGGGAAATATCTGCGCAGCGGTCGGCGGAGACGGTGAAGTCCAGCCCTTTGCCGTTTCGTACCTGCAAAAGGCGCATGCCGTCGCCCTTGCCGCCGGTCAGCCGGTATTCCTCCACGCCGAACAGCTGCGATTCGTGTCCGTAATATGCGCGTTCGTTCATTTGGATGCTCCTTTCAGTCCAGACGTACATACAGACAGAAAGCCTGTACGTTGTTCCTTCTATCCTAGAATAACAGAAAAAACGTACAGGCAATAGTGATTTTTGTACAAAATCCGAAAAAATTATTTTTTGTCCGCCGCTTCGCTGCCGCTCTCCAGTTTTTTTCGGTATTCGCGCGGGGAACAGCCGAATTTCCGGTGGAAAACCTTGGAGAAATAGTTGTAGTCGTAAAAGCCGACGTTGGACGCGATCTCGGAGATCTGCATTGAGGTGGAGCGGATCATCTGCTCGGCCATGGAGATACGCTTGCTGCGGATATAGTCGGCGACGGAGGAATTGAAGCTCGTGTGGAAGAGCTGATAGAGCTCGGCGCGCGAGACGGAAAAATGCGCGCACAGGTGCTCGATGGACAGATCCCAGGCGATGTTGTCGTTGATGTATTTTTCGATCTGCTGCGCCGTGTCGAGACTGCGAACTTCGAGCATCCGCTGGTGGTAAATGTGGCTGATGCAGGCGTCGAGAATCCTGCAGGCTGCCTGAATCGTTCTTGGTGCATAATGGATCTGCATATCATAGAGCTCATGGCATTCTTCTTTGCAAATGCCAAATTGCGCGGCATACTGTGCGATTTTATCAAATTCTGCATCCATGCCATATGTTGCCTGGCCGATACACACAAATGCAACAATGACGCCCTCATAATAAAGCGGAGCAAGATATTCCGTCAGTCCGGCGTGACACTGATATTGCAAGGGTTTTCTGCTTCGCCTGCATATCTGCATATGCGCTTCGTCACAGCTCCTGCATCGGCTGTCAAACTCTTCTATTTTTCGCATACGCGCACAAAAAGGGTACAACTTTATGGGGGTCGATGCACATTCCTGATAGTCTGTATCAAAAATGCAGAGCTTCATGTCCGTCAATGTGCAAAAGTCGTTGAGTAGCTCAGTCAGTCCCGCATTTTTCAAGTCAAGCATATTGTCAGCCTCTCCCGAAAAGTAGTAAATTCGTAAAAAAAGACAAGTTGCTATTTCCCTATTTTCTTTACAAAATATATTGTATCAGCATGAAAAAAGGAATGATATATGGCAATATGCACAAATTTAGACCCTCCTTTTTTACGGTTTTAAAGATGTTTTTCTCTACTTTGGAAACGTTTTTTACTAGTCCTTTCATTTCCCACATGGTAAAATACAATCACGAACGGGACTTTCCGTTTCGACACTAATTTAGGAGGAATTACACAATGAAAAAGATCATCGCTTTGCTGCTTGCAGTGATGATGGTTCTGGCCATGGCCGCCTGTGCCGCCAAGACCACCGACACCCCGGCTCCCGCTGAGACTGACAACAAGACCGACGCAGTCCAGGAAACCGCTACCGAGGCTGCTGCCGACGGCAAGACCGAGCTGAACATCGGCGTTCTCGTCTGGAAGTATTCCGACACCTACGGCTCCTCTGTCCGTGTTGCCATGGACAAGTACGCCAAGGAGATCGGCGCTGAGAAGGGCCTGACCATCAACCTCGAAATGCAGGACGGCAACGACGACCAGGCTACCCAGAACAACCAGGCCGACGTTATGTTCGCCGCAGGCAAGGACCACATCATCATCAACCTCTGCGACACCTCCGCTGGCCAGTATCTGGTTGACCTTGCCAAGCAGTACAATGTCCCCATCTCCTTCTACAACAAGGAGCCTGTTGACTCCACGATCGTGACCGGTTCCAACTCCATCTTCGTCGGCACCAAGCCCGAAGAGGCTGGCATCATGCAGGGCGAGATCCTCGCTGACCTGTATGCCGCTGATCCCTCCCGCGTTGACAAAAATGGCGACGGCAAGGTCGCTACCCTTGAGTTCGAAGGCGAGATCAACAACCCCGAAGCCATCGCCCGTACCGAGTGTTCCCTGTCCACCGCGATCGAGAAGGGCGTTCCCTGCGAGATGATGACCGAGAACCAGGTCGCTAACTGGGATACCGCCAAGGCACAGGAAATGATGACCGCGCAGATCGCCTCCCTCGGTGTTGAGAACATTGAGGTCGTCTTCTGCAACAACGACGACATGGCCATCGGCGTCATCGCTGCTCTGAACGAGGTCGGCTACAACCTCGGCGACGGCGGCGACGAGATCATCGTCATCGGCGTTGACTGCACTGATACGGCTGTTGAGTACATCAACGCCGGCAAGCTCTACGGTACTGTCAAGCAGGACGGCGACGCAATGGGCAAGGCCAACATCCTCATGGCCATCAACGGCGCTCTGGGCAAGGATTGGCTCGACGGCACCGACTACACCATGGCTGACGACGGCTTCTCCATCCGTATCCCGTACGCAAAGATCACTGCGGAATAATCTGTTCAGACCATTCTGCTGATCTTAGTAAGAGAATCGTAATCGAATCAGGTGGCCCTCCGGGGCCACCTGATTATGCAAAAAGGAATTGGTGATACACTTGGAAGAAAACTACCTGCTCGAAATGCTTGATATCGAAAAGCAGTTCCCGGGCGTCAAGGCGCTGGACCATGCCAAGCTCCAGCTGCGTCCCGGCTCCATCCACGCCCTCATGGGCGAGAACGGCGCCGGTAAATCGACGCTCATGAAGTGCCTGTTCGGTATCTATAAAAAGGACGCGGGCTCCATCCGGATGAACGGCAAGGAGATCAATTTCACCAGCCCGCGCAACGCCCTCGATCACGGCGTAGCCATGGTGCATCAGGAGCTCAATCAGGTGCTCTACCGCAGCGTCATGGAAAATATGTGGCTGGGCCGGTTCCCGCTGAAGGCCGGACTGGTCGACCACAAGAAAATGTACAACGACACCAAGGCTGTTCTGGACGATCTGGAAATTAAGGTCGACCCGAAGGCGATCATCGGCACCATGGCCGTTTCCCAGCGCCAGATGCTTGAGATCGCGAAGGCAGTCTCCTATAACGCAAAGATCCTCGTGCTCGACGAGCCGACGTCTTCGCTGACCAGCGAGGAGGTCGAGCACCTGTTCCGCATCATGCGCCGCCTGTGCGATCAGGGCGTCGGCATCATTTATATCTCCCACAAGATGGACGAGATCAAGCGCATCTCCGACGAGGTCACCATCATGCGTGACGGCCAGTGGATCTCCACCGACAAAACGGAGAACCTCTCGACCGACGATATCATCAAGCGCATGGTCAACCGCGAAATGACCAACCGCTTCCCCGCCAAGGACAATGTCCCCGGCGACGTGCTGATGGAGGTCTCGCACCTGACCGGCAAGTATATGCCCACCTGTCAGGACGTCTCGTTCGAGCTTCGCGCGGGCGAGGTGCTCGGCGTGGCCGGTCTGGTCGGCTCGCGCAGAACGGAGCTTCTGAGCACGATCTTCGGCATCATGGCGCGCGAGAGCGGCGAGATCAAGCTGAACGGCAAGCCCATTTCCAACAAAACGCCGCGTCAGTCCATCAAAAACGGCTTCGCCATGCTGACGGAGGAGCGCCGCGCGACCGGCATCTTCCCCTATGCCAGCATTCTGTTCAACACCGTAATTTCAAACCTCGGTTCCTATAAAAAGGGCCCGCTGCTTTCCGATAAAAAAATGACCGCCGATACGGACTGGTCCATTTCCTCCATGCACATCAAAACGCCGTCGCAGAAGACGCTCATCAAAAACCTCTCCGGCGGCAACCAGCAGAAGGTCATTCTTGGCCGTTGGCTGCTGACGAAGCCCGATGTTCTGCTCCTCGACGAGCCGACGCGCGGCATCGACGTCGGCGCCAAGTACGAGATTTACGAATTGATCCTGCAGCTTGCCAAGCAGGGCAAGGCTGTTATGATGGTCTCTTCCGAAATGCCGGAGCTGATCGGGATCTGCGACCGCATCCTTGTCATGAGCAACGGCCATATGGCCGGTATCCTCGAACGCGGCAAGGACTTCGGCGGCATTGAAAACGAGCAGGAAACCATTATGCGTCTGGCTGCGCAATATGTATAAAGAGGTTGAGAAAATGACGAATTCTAAGAAAATGAACCCGCAGAAGCTGAAGGATACGCTGCTGAAATACGCGCTGTACATCATCCTTCTTCTGCTCCTTGTTGTGATCGTTGCGATCAAGCCCAACTTCCTTTCCGTCGGCAACCTGATCTCCATTCTGAAGCAGGCCTCCACGAAGGGTATTCTGGCCTACGGCGTCGCAGGCATCATCATCCTTGCCGGTACCGACCTGTCCGTCGGCCGTGTGCTCGGCCTCTGCGCGGCTGTCGCAGCCTCCTTGCTGCAGTCGGTCACGTTCGCTTCGAGATACTATCCCAGCATCACCGAGCCGCTGCCTCTGATCGTGCCGTTCCTCGCCTGCGTGGCCATCGCGGTCGTCATCTCCGCGTTTAACGGCTTCGGCATGGCAAAGCTCCATATGCACCCCTTCATCGTCACCCTCGGCACGCAGCTGATCTCTTACGGCCTGTGCTGCATCTACATCGAGAACCAGCCCTCCGGCTCCACGCAGGCGCTGTCCTCCCTTGACCAGCGCTATCTGGCGCTCGCGACCGGCTCCGTCGATATCTTCGGCTTCAAGCTGCCGTATCTGGTCATCATCTTCCTGCTGCTGGGCGTTCTGACGTGGCTCGTCTGGAACAAGACCCGCTTCGGCAAGAATATGTTCGCCGTCGGCGGCAACGCCGAGGCGGCTGAGGTCTCCGGCGTCTCCGTCACGAAGACCATCATGGGCGTGTTCCTGTACGCCGGTCTGATGTACGGCATCGCCTCCTTCCTCGAGGGCGCCCGTATCCAGTCCGTCGGCACTGCAACCGGCATCAACTACGAGCTTGACGCCATCGCGGGCTGCGTCATCGGCGGTGTTTCCTTCAACGGCGGCATCGGCACCGTCCCCGGCGTCGTGATCGGCTCGATCATCCTGCAGGCGATCAACTACGGCCTGTATTTCCTCGGCGTCAACGCATACCTCCAGTACATCATCCGCGGCGCGATCATCATCATCGCCGTCGCCATCGACGTGCAGAAGTACGTTGCAAAGAAATAATTGCGCTGCGGCTTTTCAAAGCCACTGCGTTCTGATAGAATGAACGCAATCGCAGCAGATCTTCATGAGGCGCGTTGCTGCTGCAGCGCGCCTCAGCGTGTCGAAAAGGTCTTTTCGCCACGCTGAGGCAAGTTTTCGAACTTTTTCAAAGCTCGAAAACTTAGTTGATTGAACGCGAAGGGGGCTCTTTGCCCCCTTCACTCTTCCCCTGCTACTCTATCATCTAACTGCTATCTGTATTTTTTGACAGTCTCACCGCACTTTTTACGAAAGGACGTTTTTTATGCTGACCATTCAAAAGCTCCCCCTGTGCTCGAAGGGCGCGCCTGTCGCCATTACGCTGGAAAACAGCAATCATATGCGCGTGACGCTCCTGTCCTACGGCGCGACGATCCAGTCCATTGTCGTTCCCGACCGGAACGGCGTTCTGACCGACGTGCTGCTCGGCTATGAGACGGTAAAGGAATATGAAGAAAATGACGGCTATCTCGGCGCGTGCATCGGCCGAAACGGCAACCGCATCGCGGGCGCGGCTTTCACGCTGAACGGCCAGCGCTTCCACCTCACGGCCAACGAGGGCAAGAACCAGCTCCACGGCGGTCTGTGCGGCTTCGACAAGAAGCTCTGGAATTATAACTGCCGCGAAAACAGCGTCGAATTCACGACGGTTCTGGCTGACGGCGAGGAGGGCTACCCCGGCAGGCTTGACGTGTCCATTACGTTTACCCTGACGGACGACAACGCGCTGCGTATCGACTACCGCGCCGTCAGCAGCGCGGATACCGTCGCGAACTTCACCAACCATGCCTATTTCAATCTCAACGGACAGGGCAGCGGCGACGTGCTGGGCCATCTGCTCCAGCTGAACGCCTCCGCCTATACGCCCGCCGATGCCGCAACGCTGCCGACCGGCGAGATCGCCCCCGTGGACGGCACCTGCATGGATTTCCGCACCGCAAAGCCCATTGGCCAAGACATTCACGACGCGGCGCTTGCCCCCTTCCGCGGCTACGACACGAATTTTTGCCTCGATGGAAAGGGCCTTCGTAAAATCGGACAGGCCGAGGGCGATCAGACCGGCATCGTGATGGAGGTCGAGACGACGCTCGAGGGCGTGCAGCTCTACACCGGCAACTTCATTTCTGACCGTGCGGGCAAAAACGGCGCGCGCTATGCGTCCTACAGCGGCTTCTGCCTCGAAACGCAGCACTATCCCGACGCGATCAACCAGCCCGCGTTCCCGTCCCCGGTGCTCCGGCAGGGGGAGCCGCTGCACGAGACGACCGTTTACCGCTTCTGCGTGAGAAAGTGAGGCACATTTATGATCAGCCTTGGCATTGACATCGGCGGAACCGGCTGCAAATGCGTTGCGTTCCGCGAAACCGGCGAGCAGATCGCCATGTCCTACCGCGAATACCCCACGAAGCCCGGCGAGGTGAACCTGAATGCGCTGACGCTGCGCGAGAGCGTGTTTTTCGTGATCTCCGACTGCGTCAAAAAGCTGGACGACGCAAAGCAGGTTGCGGCCATCACCGTCTCCTCCTTCGGCGAGTCCTTCGTCCCCGTCGACCGCGGCGGCCAGCCGCTGAGCGACATCATTCTCTATTTTGCCAATACCGAAAGCGGGGAATTCTCCCGTCTGGTCGAGTCGGTCGGCGTGGAAAAATTCATGCGCATCACCTGTGTCCTGCCGGACGCGTCATATTCGCTGGCAAAAATGCTGTATACGCTCCGCACGGCTCCGCGCCCGGTGTGGAAGTTCCTGTTCATTGCAAGCTATATCTGCTTCTGCCTGTCCGGCGAGACGGTCGCGGACTGCTCCCTTGCCTGCCGCAGCATTCTCTTTGACGTGCGGAAGCTCTGCTGGTCGGACGAGCTGACGAGCGCCTGCGGCATCGACCCGGAAACGCTCCCCGCCGTCCTGCCGACCGGCGCGTGCGCCGGAACGCTCACGCAGGAGGCAGCCTCCGCGCTCGGCCTGCCGCAGAGCGTCAAGGTCGTCATCGGCTCGCATGACCAGATCGTCAACGCCCTTGGCTGCGGCGTGGCGAACCCCGGCGAAGCCGTCGATACGACCGGCACGGTCGAATGCATCTGCCCGCTGTTCGCATCCATCCCCGAAACGCTGGACTTTGAACGCGAAAATTACGCCTGCGTCCCGTATCTGGACGGGCGGGGCTATGTGACCTACGCCTATAATATCTCCGGCGGCGCGGTCGTGCGCTGGTACCGCGATTCGCTGGCGTTTTATCTCAAGCAGGCCGCAAAGGAGCGCGGGTGCTCGGTCTACGACCTTCTGAACGAGACCTGCCCGCCGGAGCCGACGGGGCTGATCGTTCTGCCGTTTTTGCAGGGTATGGGCGGCACGCCGGATGTGCTGACCGGTGCGCGCGGCACGATCTACGGCCTCACAATGCACACCTCGCCCGCCGATCTCTACCGCGCCATTCTTGAGGGCCTGACCTTCGAGATGCGCTATAACCTCGAAAAGCTTGCCCAATACGACATTCGTCCGACGACGCTCTTCGCTGCGGGCGGCGGCGCGAAGTCGCCCGTCTGGCGGCAGATCAAGGCGGATATTCTGGGCGCTGAAATTCGGCCCACGCTGGCCGACGAGGCCGGTGCGCTCGGCAGCGCGATCCTCGGTCTTGCCGCCGCGACCGGCGAAAAGGACCGGACAGCCCTTGCCGCCCGCTTCGTCCGCTACGGCCAGACGGCAAAGCCCGACGCGCAGCGGCACGCGTATTATGAAAAGCAGTTCGCGCTTTACAAGGAGCTGCGCGACTTTGAGGTCCGCCATGCCCGTGGATAACGCGTCGGCAGTCGGAACCGTATTCGACATCAAGCAGCTTGCCGTCTACGACGGCCCCGGCATCCGCACGACGGTGTTTTTGAAGGGCTGCCCGCTGCGCTGTATGTGGTGCCACAACCCGGAGGGGCTTTCCTACAAACCGCAGCTAATGGTATCGATGAACAACTGCCTGCACTGCGATGCCTGTATCAGGGCTTGCCCGAATGGAGGGAAAACCTGCACGGCCTGCGGCCGGTGCATCCGCGCCTGCCCACAGGGGCTGCGCAAGCTCTGCGGAAAACGCTATACGGCGCAGGAGCTGGCCTGGAAGCTTCTGCGCGACAAGGACTATCTTGCCGCAATGTCCGGCGGCGTGACCTTTTCCGGCGGCGAGCCGACCGGGCAGCCGGAGTTCCTGCTGGAAACGCTGGACCGCGTCGCGGGGATGCACCGCGCGATCGAAACGAGCGGCTATTGCAGCGGGAGCGTATTTGAAGCCGTGCTGGCGCGGGTCGAGTATGTCATGATGGATCTGAAGCTGATGGACCCGGAGCAGCACCGGCACTATACAGGCGTGTCCAATGAGCCAATTCTGGAAAACCTCGAACGGCTCAAGAAAAGCGGCAGGCCGTTCCGCATCCGCATTCCGGTCATTCCCGGCGTCAACGATTCGGATGAGAATTTTGAGCAGACCGCGCTGCGCCTGCTGGATGCTGAAAATCTGGAGCAGGTCGAGCTGCTGCCGTACCACGTGACGGCGGGTGCGAAATACGAGATGGTCGGCCTTTCCTATCAGCCAGAATTCGACACCGCCGCCGCACCGAACCTGAACACGGAACTCTTTCGCCGCTTTGGGCTGAAGTGTACCCATCTGTAGGGCAGCGTCATATCTGCACGGAAGATCGATCTGCCGGAATCATAAAAAACTGCGCAGAGGCTTTCCTTCTGCGCAGTTTTTGTGTATAATAGAAACTCCGGAGGTGAACGGATATGTATCAGGCGTTATACCGCAAATACCGGCCGCAGACATTTTCGGATGTAGTCGGTCAGAAGAGCGTGACTGACACACTGCGCGCACAGCTTGAAACGGGCAAGCTCAGCCATGCGTATCTGTTTACCGGTACGCGCGGCACCGGCAAGACGTCCTGCGCCAAGATTCTGGCCAAGGCCGTCAACTGTGAAAACCCGAATCATGGCGACCCCTGCGGGCTGTGCCCGTCATGCCGCGCCATCGACGAGGGCAGCTGCATGGACGTGCTGGAGATCGACGCGGCCTCGAACAACGGCGTCGATTCCGTCCGCGTTCTGCGTGACGACGCAATTTACACGCCCGGCACGGTCAAAATGCGCGTGTATATCATCGACGAGGTGCATATGCTCTCGACGGCGGCATTCAACGCGCTGCTGAAAATCATCGAAGAGCCGCCCGCGCATCTGTTATTCATTCTGGCGACGACCGAGCTGCAGAAGGTTCCCGCGACGATCCTGTCCCGCTGCCAGCGGTTTGCGTTCAAGCGTCTGCGGCCCGATGAAATTGCCTCCCGGCTGAATTTCATCGCCTATCAGGAGCATATCGAAATTGAGCCGGAGGCGATCAATCTTCTGGCCCGGCTGGCTGACGGCGGCATGCGCGACGGCGTGAGCCTGCTCGACCAGTGCGCGTCGGCGGCAAACGGCCCCGTGACGCTCGAAAGCGTCTATGCGTCTCTCGGCCTTGCGGGCGAAAAGCGCACGGCGGAGCTGATGCAGGCCATCGCAGAGCAGGATACGGCAAAGGCGCTGACGATCTTTTCCGCGCTTTATTCCGCGGGCAAGGATGTGAGTGCGCTGCTGGGCGAGATGTGCGCGCTCTGCCGCGATCTGCTCGTGCTGCGCACGGCCCCGAAGAGCGGGCTTTCCATGCTCTCCGGTATTGCGACAGAGCAGCAGGCGCTGGCGCTGCAATCGGTCTTCTCTCCGGGCGAGCTGATGCGCGTACTGACGGAAACGCAGAAAACCCGCGTCTCGTTCGGCAAGAACACCGACGTGCGCGTAGCGGCGGAGCTGCTTCTGATGCAGCTGTGCGAGCCGTCCTTGCGGCTGGACGCGCAGGCGCTGGACGCACGCATCTCGCGCGTGGAGGAGCAGCTGGCCTCCGGCGTGCTGGTGAAAAGCGCGCCCAAAGCCAGCGGCGGGGATGCATTTGATGACGACCGCCCGCCCTTCCCGGACGATGCGGATGATCCGGAACGCGGGAGCGCGCCTCCGGCGCAGACGCAGGAGCAGTCGTCTGCCGCGCCGCAGGCCGAAACGCCTGCCGGCTTCTGGCCCGCGCTGTCGGAAAAGCTGCGTGCAAGTCTTCCGGACAGGATCGGCAGCTTTTTCATCGTGGACGGCCCGATCCACCCGATTTTGCAGGCGGACGCGCTCATCATGGCGGCGGATACAGACTTTGTGATGGATCTGGTCAAAAAAGAGCCGAATATCGACTCGTTGATCCGGGAAAAAGCGTCGGCGCTACTGGGCAGGCCGGTTTCGGTGCGCTTTGCACGCAAAAACCGGCTTTCACGGCTGGGAGACGACCCGATGGACGCGCTTGTTCAGTTCGGACAGCAGCACAGCGACATTTTTACGATCAAATAATTTATTTACGATAGAAGGAGAACAAACATGGCAAAAGGCGGATATCGCGGCGGTATGCCGATGGGCGGCATGAATCAGATGCAGATGATGAAGCAGGCCCAGAAGATGCAGGAAAACCTCATGAAGATGCAGGAGGAGCTGCAGGCAAAGGAATACGAGGCGACGGCGGGCGGCGGTGTGATCACAGCCGTATGCGGAGGCAACCGCGAGCTCAAGTCCATCACCATCGACCCTGAAGCGGTCGATCCGGAGGATGTGGAAATGCTGCAGGATATGATCGTTGCGGCGGTCAACGAGGCCATGCGCAAGGCCGAGGCCGACCAGTCCGCGAATATGGCCAAGCTGACGGGCGGCCTGAATCTGGGCGGCCTGTTCTGATGCGCGCGTTTCCCGCCGCGCTTGAGCGGCTGACCGAACAATTTGCGCGTCTGCCCGGCATCGGCATGAAGTCGGCGCAGCGGCTGGCGTTTTATGTCCTGTCGCTGCCGAAGGATGAGGCGCAGAGCTTTGCGCAGGCCATTCTGGACGCGAAGGACAGCGTTCGCCTCTGCCCGGTCTGCCAGAACCTGACCGATCAGGAGCTGTGCGCGATCTGCGCCGACCCCGAGCGCGACCACAGTCTCATCTGCGTTGTGGCAGAGCCGAAGGATGTGATCGCCATGGAGCGGGCGCGGGAATACCATGGCGTGTACCATGTGCTGCACGGCGTCATTTCGCCTCTGAGCCACGTCGGGCCGGACGATCTGCGCATCCGCGAGCTGCTGAACCGCGTCGCAGACGGCTCTGTGCGTGAGGTCATCATGGCCACGAACCCGGATACCGAGGGCGAGGCCACGGCCATGTACCTGTCGCGTCTGCTTCGCCCGATGGGCGTAAAGGTCACGCGTCTGGCCTACGGCATCCCGGTCGGGAGCCAGCTGGAATATGCCGACGAGGTCACGCTTCTGCGCGCACTGGAAGGCCGGCAGGAAATATAACGTGAAAAACCGCCCGGACGGGCGGTTTTTCATTTCCGGTAAACGCGCGCGATTTGTTCGGGGCAAAGCTCCGGCTGCACGGCAAACAGACCGTAGAGCGCCGCGCAGCGGCGCTCCAGCGCGCCATACGCTGTGTCCGGCGGGGTCTGGCCTGCGTTTACAAGCGGGAGGCCGCCCGTCTTTTTTGCCTGCCGCAGAACGGCGCGGCCCATTTCATCGAACGCCAGCACGCGTACATACGGCGCTTCGCGCAGGAGCGCCTGCGCGTCGATGCCCAGATAGGCGCACAGCAGCAGCCGCTGCAGCCTCGTGCGCGGGTAGCGCTTCGATTTTGACGCTTCGAGGATACGCTCGTAATCCGGCTGCGCCTGCACGGCCTTCCAGACCTTCGACCACAGCCCCTCGGAGCCGTGCGCGGCCCGGGCCCAGTCCGCCTGCTCCATGCCGCGCAGCCGCGCGAGCATGGCCTTTTCACCCCACAAAAGCGCGTGGGGGACCGCGTTTTCATACGTGCAGGCGGCCGGGACATATTGACGCCAGCCGCTGCCGGACAGGATCAGCCGCCGCACCGCAGTAGCGGACGGATGTTCCGCGTCCGGCGTGTCTGCGTGATAATCGCCGGGACGCAGGACGGCCAGCGGGTGCATGGGGCTGTTCTGCGTCAGAATCGCGCGGCAGTATTCAAAGGCCAGAATGTCATTCGGCCTTGTCAGCAGCTGCCCATCCTGCCCAAGCGCCTCCAGCGCCCGCTGCCGTGCGGCGGCGTAGCTGAGGCCGGTCTGTATGTTTGCGTGCAGCGTCTGCTCGAATTCTGACGAGCGGGAGGCTTCCGCTGCGCGGAAAATCGCGTCCCCGCCTCCGGATTCGCAGCCGAAGCTGAGAAAGCCGCAGCCAAGACGGGACAGGATGCTGACGCCGCCCGCGGCGAAGCCCTCTGCCGAGCGCAGCGCGTATGTGACCGGCAGCTCCAGCACAAGATTGGCCCCCGCCTCCACCGCTGCCCGCGCCCGGACGCACTTGTCAAAGACCGCCGGCTCCCCGCGCTGGACATAATTTCCGCTCATCAGGCAGACAATGGCCGCCTCCGGCCCCAGCTGCTGCCGGATCAGGCCCAGCTGCCGCGCATGGCCGAGATGAAAGGGATTATATTCACAGATCACGCCCGCTGTCTGCATAGCAGTCCCTCCGGTAAAAAATCTTCTAAAGCCCTTGTTTCTGTTTGGGTTTTGTTGTATGATACACAATAGCTATGTAATATAGTAACACGAATGATCGAAAAATGAAATACAGGAGTGAATGGAAGTATGAACATTCTGGTTATCAATGCTGGCAGTTCCAGCCTCAAGTACCAGCTCATGAACCCGGACACCGGCGACGTCACCGCCAAGGGTCTGTGCGAGCGTATCGGTCTGGACGGCCGTCTGACGCACAAGGTTCCCGCAAGCGGCAAGAAGGTGGAAAAGGACATCCCCATGCCCACCCATAAGGAAGCGATCGAGGCGGTCATGGCTATTCTGGTCGATCCGCAGGACGGCGTGATCAAGTCCGTTGACGAGATCGATGCTGTCGGCCACCGCGTCCTGCACGGCGGCGACAAGTTTGTTGAGAGCTGCATCATCGACGAGGCCTGCAAGCAGGCCATCCGCGACTGCATCCCCCTCGGCCCGCTGCATAATCCCGCCAACCTCATGGGCATTGAGGCCTGCGAGAAGGCCATGCCTGGCAAGCCCCAGGTCGCTGTGTTCGACACCGCGTTCCATATGACCATGCCCCCGAAGGCCTACCGCTATGCCATCCCCACCAAATATTACACCGAGGACCATCTGCGCCGCTATGGCTTCCATGGCACGTCCCACCGCTTCGTGTCCAAGCGCTGCATCGAGCTGATGGGCGGCGTTGAGAACGCGCACCGCGTCATCGTCTGCCATCTGGGCAACGGCTCGTCCCTGTCCGCTGTCAAGGACGGCAAGTGCCAGGATACCTCCATGGGCCTGTCCCCTCTGGCCGGCGTCCCGATGGGCACGCGCGCGGGCGATATTGACACCTGCGTTGCGCAGTTCATCATGAACAAGTATAATATGTCCGCCGACGACTGCCTGACTATGCTCAACAAGAAGTCCGGCGTGCTGGCCCTGTCCGACGGCGTTTCCTCCGACTTCCGTGATCTGGACGCCGCAGCCGAAAAGGGCAACGAGGCCGCGCAGCTGGCGCTCGACAAGTTCGCCTACGAGGTCCGCAAGTACATCGGCGCCTATGCCGCAGCGCTGGGCGGTGTGGACTGCATCGTCTTTACCGCCGGCGTCGGCGAAAACTCCGGCTCCATGCGCGCATCCATCTGCGACGGTCTGGAATATCTCGGCGTCAAGCTTGACCCGGAGAAGAACAAGCTTCGCGGCGAGGAAGTCGTGATCTCTACGTCCGACTCCAAGGTCACCGTCTGGGTCATCCCGACCAACGAAGAGCTCATGATCGCGCAGGACACCGCCGCGCTGACCAGATAAGCGTTTTCGGTTTTAAGACAGCAAAAAATGCGTGACTGTCACGGTCACGCATTTTTCTTACCCAAGAGGAGGTCAAGCGGCAGGCGGCGGCAAAAAGCGACGGCCATTCGGCGAATTCGTATACATTTTCCCACTTGGTCGTAGGGGCCGATGCCCACATCGGCCCATTGGGAAGCTGCGGATTCGCCGGAAGTTTCCGTAAAAACCGGCGCATTCTGCCGGGCGGACAGAGTCGTCCGCCCCTACGGGGTACAGGGAAGATTGAAGCCTCGCCGTAGGGGCCGACGACTCTGTCGGCCCAAAAATATAGCGAATTCGCCGAAGATTACTGTAAAAACGGTACATTTTGCCAGGGCGATGTGGGCATCGGCCCCTACAACCACATGCGCGGGTGCAGCCGGTTTCTGTTTTGTGTTACCCAAAATACCGGACCGCGCCAAGGATGGTCAGGTGCAGGGGATAGTAGAGATAGAAGAACCATTTGAGGAAGTTGTTGACGCGGGCGTTTTTTCCGCGCTGGCCGTTGTAGCGGGCCAGCAGCGGCAGGGACAGCGCAACGGCCAGCTGCAAAACGCCGTAGAGCCTGTCGAGCGCGAAGAAATACACGACCGCGTAGAGCGCCACAAAAAACAGCATCCACCGCCCCTGCGCCTTCAGATCGCCTCGGTTCGTGCCGAAGGCCAGCACGCACAGGCTTGCGATGCAGCTCCAGTCGCTCGGGAAGCTGACCAGACAGATGAGAATGACGAGAACCGTCTTCTGCAGCTGCGTGAAGCGGCTGCTGTTCGCCACGCGCAGCATGACAAGCCCCCACGCAAGCGGCCACATGACGCTCGTCTGGTTCAGGATGCCCCCAAAGTAAAACGGGATGAGCGAGCGGGCGTCCACAAAGTCGTTGGATGCGAAGCTATACGCGAAATGCGAAATGACGGCGAACAGGAACAGCCGGAAGGTGTATTTATGGATATTCCGCGTGTGATAATAGCCCTCGGCGATAAAATAGCACATGATGGGGCAGGTCAGACGGCCGATGATGTGCATCACGACCGGCAGCGCCCCTTTGGCATAGCCGGGGAAGAGCAGCCACGCGATATGGTCGACCGTCATGGCAAAAATCGCGATCAGCTTCAGCTGATTGGCGTCCAGCGTCTTTTTCATATCTGTTCTCCAATCGGAAAAAGCCCGGCGTGCCGGGCTTTTTGTATGTCTTAGGGTGTATCTGAAAACTCATGATGTGACCGGCAGCGAGGGATTTTTGCGTTGCGCAAGACATTTTTTCGCAGGAATACTGACGTATTTCAAGGAAAAATGACGCGGCGCACCGCAAAAAGGCCCGCTGTCCGGGTGCGTTGGGAGTTTTCAGATACACCCTAATTGAATTATTGCTCCTTCATCAGCTTGCGGCGGGCCAGATTGATCGTGCCCTCCTGCATGGAGCTGATCCATTGCAGGCTCCGGCCGCAGCCGTTGGCCACGCAGGAGTCCGCATCGTCCGCGATGGAGCAGGCGATCTCCGTGCGCTCGGAAATGAGCTTGTCAAAGCCGTAGAGCAGGCTGCCGCCGCCGGTGAGGACGATGCCGGTCTGCGCGATATCGGCTACCAGCTCCGGCGAGGAATGCTCCAAAACGGCGAGCACCTCGTCGACGATCTGCCGCGCCGGGCGCTTGAACGCATCGAGCATTTCCGTGGACGAGATCGTCACCTCGTTCGGAAGACCCGTCTTTGCGTCGCGGCCCTTGACGAGCATGGAAAGCTCCTGCGGGCGCGGGTATACGCAGCCGATGGTGATCTTGACCTCCTCCGCCGTGTTCAGACCGATGAGCATCCCGTAGTGCTTGCGCATATAGGCCGCAACGGCCTCGTCAAATGTGTCGCCCGCGACCTTGATGGAAGAGGACGTCGCAATGCCGTTCAGACTCAGAACGGCGATATCCGTCGTGCCGCCGCCGATATCGACGACCATATGGCCCTCCGGCCCGGAGATCGCCAGCTTCGCGCCAAGCGCGGCAGCGAACGGCTCCTCGATCAGATAGACGCGGCGCGCGCCGGCCTCCATGGCGGCCTGAATGACCGCGCGTTCCTCGACCTCGGTGATGCCGGACGGGACGGAGACGATCACGCGGGGCTTGACGAGCGTGAATTTGTTGATCTTCTTGAGAAACTGCTCAAGCATTTTCTCCGTCATTTCATAGTCGCTGATAACGCCGTCGCGCAGCGGGCGCACGGCGACGATGTTGCCGGGGGTGCGGCCAAGCATATTGCGCGCAGCCGCGCCGACCTGCAAAACCTTGCCGGTATTCTTGTCCACGGCCACGACCGACGGCTCGCGCAGGACGATGCCGCGCCCCTCCACATAGCAGAGCACGTTTGCCGTGCCAAGGTCGATGCCGATATCACGAATCAATTTCATAGCGTTGTATCCTTCAGTCTTGTTTTCTCGGCGCGGCAAACGCCGCGTAAACCACGTCCGATGCGCCCGCCTGCAGCAGCGTGCGGCTGCACTCTGCCAGCGTTGCGCCGGTCGTTACAATATCGTCGATAATCAGAACGCGCTTTCCCGCAAAGCGCTCCGGCTGCTCGGCCCGGTACGCGCCGGAGACATTCGCGCGCCGCTGGGCGGCGTCTGCAAGCGTGGACTGCGCGGGCGGGTCCTTGATCTTCCGGAGCGTCTGTATGGGTTCGAGCCTGAGCTGCGTCCCGATCTCGCGGCACAGAAGCGCCGACTGGTCATAGCCGCGTTTGCGTTTCCTTGCCCGGCTGACCGGCGCCCATGTGAGCACGTCGAATTTCCCCGCAAGCCTGTCGCGGATCGTGTGGGCCATCCATGCGCCGTAGGTCTGCGCGTAAAACGCGTATCCGCCGAATTTGAAGCGCAGGAACGACTCGCGCAGCTGCCCTTCATAGAAAAAGCTGACCGCGCCGCCGCTCGTAAAGCGCACGGACGGCGCTGCGCCGTCAAACTCCGGAAGCTTGTCCATGCAGTGCGGGCACACCGGGCCTTTGCCTGTCAGGAGCTTCCGGCAGAGCACGCATTTGGGCGGGTAGAGCAGGTCGAGAAGCCATGAAAGCACACTCATGCCTTGCCCTCCAGCCGGAGCTTTAGACCGGAATAGCGCCGCTGGCGGCGGTCGTTGCGGGTCATGGCGGCGACAGTTTCCTCGTTGCCGACGATGATCAAAAGCTCGCGGGCCCGGGTGATGGCGGTATATAACACGCTGCGCGTCAGGAGCATCTGCGGCCCGCCGCAGAGCGACAGGATGACCGCGCGGTACTCGCTGCCCTGACTTTTATGAACGGTCATGGCGTAGGCCGGTTCCAGCTCGGAGAGCATATCGAAGGCGTATTCCGCCGTCCGGTCGTCAAACTGGATGGTCATCGTCTCTTCCTGAAAGTCGATGTCCGTGACCGTGCCGATATCGCCGTTGAATATGCCAGTTCCCGCGCCAAGCCCGTCGGCCCGTTTCCACATTATATCATAGTTATTCCGGATTTGCATTACCCGATCGCCGGTTCGGAAGGAAAAATCTCCGTGTTTTTTTTCTTTTTTGCCCTCCGCAGGCGGATTCAGCACGGCCTGCAGCGCAAGATTCAGCGCCTTTGTGCCCGTCTCGTGCTTGCGGCTGGGGCTGAGCACCTGAATGTCGGACGGCTGGATGCCCATGTTTTTCGGCAGCCGCGTCTGGCAAAGCTCCTGTATGGTCTTCACGGCTGCCGCCGGGTCGCGGCGGCGCAGGAAGAAAAAGTCCCGGTCCGTCGCCGTGAGCACGGGCAGCTCGCCCTGATTGACCGCGTGGGCGTTCATGACGATCAGGCTCCGCTGCGCCTGCCGGAAAATTTCCGTCAGACGGACGGTCTGTACCACGCCGCTGCGGATGAGGTCGGAAAACACGTTTCCCGCGCCGACCGGCGGCAGCTGATCCGGGTCGCCGACCAGCAGCAGGCGGCAGCCGGGCTTGAGCGCCTTTAAAAGCGACGCCATGAGCTGCAGGTCCACCATGGAGGTTTCATCCACGATCATCGCGTCGCAGGCAAGCGGCGCGTCCTCGTCGTGGAAAAAGGCCATGCGGCCCGTCGCCTCGTCGAACTGCGCCTCCAGAAGCCGGTGGATGGTCGAGGCCTCGCGGCCCGTCACCTCGGAAAGCCGCTTCGCGGCGCGGCCAGTCGGCGCAGCCAGCTGCGTCTTGAGCCGCAGCGCGTCAAACAGCCGCAGAATGCCGGACATGACCGTCGTCTTGCCCGTGCCGGGGCCGCCCGTCACGATCAGAAGCTGCCGGGAGGCCGCTGCGCGGATGGCGCTGCGCTGCTCCGGCGCGTAATCGATGCCCTGCCGGTCCTCAATTTCTGCGACCAGGTCGTCGATTCGTCCCGGCTCGGGATATTCGCCGTCCGCCATGGATAAAATTCTCCGGCAGACGTAGGTTTCCGCCTCGTAAAGCTCCGGCAGATAGCAGGCCGTGAGCCCCGCGATCTGGCTCAGTTCCATCCGCCCCTGCTCCTGCAGGCGGAGCATCCCGGCGTCGATCATCTCGCCGTCCAGATCGAGCAGCGCGCACGTCGCTGTGCGAAGCTTGTCCTGCGGGATAAACGTATGGCCCGCACCGAGATTATAGGATAATTCAAATAAAATACCCGCTTCCACGCGCCGCTCATCGTCGGCGCTGACGCCGAGGGCGATGGCAAACGCGTCGACCTGCGAAAAATCCGCGCGGTAATAGCCGTCGGTCAGCAGATACGGGTCGTCGCGCAGCGCCTCCTGCGCAAGCTCGCCGTAGGCGCGGTAGAGCCGCACGGCAAGCTGGGCGGGCAGGTGATAAATCGTCAGAAATTCAATCAGGCGCCGGATGCCGGACTGCTTCTGGAAGCTTTCGGACATTTCCCGCGCCTTTTTTTCGCTGATGCCGGGGATCTGCGTCAGCTGCATGGGGTCCTGCTCCAAAACGTTCAGGCTCTTCTCGCCGAAGCGGGAGACGATCTTCTCCGCCATCTTCGGTCCGATGCCCTTGACGGCGCGGGAAGACAGAAACGCCAGAATCTCGCTCGTCGTTTCCGGCATGAGGCGCTCTAAAAACTCGGCCTCAAACTGCTGCCCGAACGACTGGTGGCGCGTCCAGCGGCCGACGATGGCCAGCCGTTCGCCCACGACGCACATGGGGATGACGCCGACGACCGTGACGGCCTCGCCCTGCTCTGTGCGGACCTTCAGCACGCAGTAGCCGTTTTCCGGATTCTGATAAATGACCGCCAGAACGGTCCCCTGTATCATTTGCGATTCCTGTTCCATGCTTCTTACTCCCGACATCCCGCGCAGGGGCGGTATTCCACGCAGGCATACTGCGCGGCCAGACGCTCTGCCAGCGCCGCAGTCTCCGGCGCTTCCTCTCCGCCCGCCAGAATCAGCCGCCCGCCCGCAAGGCCGCTTTCACGCGACCAGACAAACGCCCGCACCTGCCGCTCCAGCTGCGGCTCAGACGCGGACAGGCGGTAGATCGTGACGGCCTCGCGTCTCGGCGGCAGAACGCACCAGCCCAGAAGCGCCCACACGATCAGAATCAGCCCGGCAGCCGCCAGCACCGCGCACACGATCATCCAGATCATTCCGCATCCCTCCGCGCTAGTCTATGCCGCGCGGGGGAGAGCTGTGACTAGTTTACTATAAAACGGGCGCAGTTTCCAGAGCGTTTGCAAAAAAACATCCCGCTTCGCCGGTTTTCGAGCGGCGAAACGGGAATTTTATTCTTCCGGCTTTTCCGGCGGCAGCTGCGCGTCGATGGCGTCGTTGATAAAGCGGTTCATGCTCTTTCCCTGCGAGGCGGCATATTCTGCGATCCGCTTCCGCTTGCCCTTTGGAACGACAACGCTGATGAAATCATATGCTTTCTTGTTGTATCTCGCCGTCGCTTCCTTCTGTGCGTCTGAATATGCCATGCTCTCACCTCATGCATATACTACTGTAAGTATGAGGCAAGATGTATAATTCTATAAGTATATATTTGTAGAAAAGAGCTAATTTACATACTTATTGAAGTATACTATAATGGAAAAATCAAGAAATATAATCAGGAGGTTCCACTATGGAATACGAAAAATTATATGCGCAGATGGTAGAAGCAGCGGAGCAGGCGATTGCGGCAATTGAGCGCGCAGATTACGGACAGGCCAAGCAGATCCTGATCAGCGCCGAGCAGCGCTGCGAAGCCGAGTATCTGGAAATGGAGGAAACGCCCAAAGCCTGAGTGACCGGCAGGATGCACTGGCTTTACGGCAATTTTCGGCGAATTCGTATGCACCGAACGCCTTCCCCGCCGGGGCTTTGCGGAAAAACGGCTTATTTGCTCTGCATGGCCTTGAGATCGTCACCGCGCAGGTATTTGCGCATGGGCGTGGACAGGACTGCAAGGATCACAAGGCAGAGAACCAGGTCGATGAGCACATAGCTGCCGTTATAAACAGCGGAATAGAGCCACGGGTTCGTGTAGATGGAGTTGAACAGCTCGGTCGGCTCATTGATGCGGTAGATCGTGACGCCGCTGATGAAATGGACAAGGAAGCGGCAGACGCACGCGACCGTTGCGCCGAGATACAGGCCGCCCTTCATCTTCCGGAAGAACGTTGCAACGCCAAGCACCGTGAACGCCAGCACATAGTCGAGCAGCATCGACGTCGGGCCCCACGCATAAGCGCCGTCAAAGATCAGCTGGAGCAGACCGTAGGCAAACGCGGCGAGGAAGCTGTGCTTCCAGTCCCAGCGATAGAAATAGATGAACAGCGGCAGCATACCGATGCAGACGCTTCCGCCCTGCGGCAGCTCCATCAGCTTGACATAGCTCAGCGCCGTCGCCAGTGCGACCATGATCGCGCCCTCGCAGAGCGCGTACACCTTGGATTTTTTCATAAAAATCCCTCCAAAAATAAAAAAGTACCGCACACAACCGGATTTTGGTGTCGTGCAGTACGCAGCATATCGATAGAGATCTCATATACGAAGCAGCTTCCTACGCCGGCATTACCCGGATCAGGTTTAAGGGACATGCAAAAACGCAATCTCAGCCGGTTGCCCAGCGCCCCTGTGTTCGATTGTCTGTGGCCTGTGGGTATTATAGCGTCCGGATGCGGAGCCGTCAAGAAAAATTTAAGAACTGCGGCCTCTTGCTTTTTTCCGGGAAACCGTTACTATAGTATAGTATGGCTGGATTCTTTTTCGGGAGGTTTGTCCGCATGACAAAGTCCGTTTCCCGGGGCCCTGATCTGCTTCACGGCCCTGTTTTTTCGAATATGACCCGCTTTTTCCTGCCGATCATGCTGGGGTCGCTGCTCCAGCAGCTGTATTCCATGGTCGACGCGGTTGTCCTCGGCCGTCTGGTCGGCAAGACGGCGCTGGCCGCCGTCGGCGGCTCGGATCTGGTCATCATCAATCTGGTCGTGGGCTTTTTCGTCGGCCTGTCTTCCGGCGCCTGCGTCGTCGTCTCGCAGCATTACGGCGCGGGGGAGGGCGATATGGTCCGGAAGTCCGTCCACACGGCAATTTTATTCTCCGTTGTGATCGGTGCGGTCATGACGGCACTGGGGATTCTCATGGCCCGGCCTGTGCTCGTCCTGCTCGACCCGCCCGCCGACACGCTGGCCGATTCCATCATCTATCTGCAATGGTATTTTGCCGGTATGATCCCCTCCATGGTCTATAACATGGGCGCGGGCATTCTGCGCGCGGTGGGCGATTCGAAACGGCCGCTCTATTTCCTCATCGTCTGCGCGCTGGCCAACACGGGGCTGGATCTTCTGTTTGTCGCCGTTTTCGGACTTGGAACGGCGGGCGCGGCCATGGCGACCAGCCTGTCGCAGCTGATCTGCGCGGGGCTCGTGATCTGGGTGCTGCTGCGTATTCCGGGCGACTGCCGCCTGCATGTGTCGGAGCTGCGCTTTGACAGCGTGCTTCTGCGCCGCATGACGGCGATTGGCTTGCCCGCGGGACTGGCTACCATCATGTACAGCGTCGCGAATGTTATCATCCAGAAGGCCATCAATCTGCTCGGCACAGACACGGCGGCAGCCTGGTCGATCTACTGGAAGCTCGACGGGTTTTATTGGCCCGTGTCCAACGCCATCGGCATTACGGTCATGACATTCGCCGGACAGAATTACGGTGCGCGGCAGCTTGACCGCATTACTTCCGTCATCCGTACCGGCATGTGGATGCATGTCGGCTTTTCCGCGCTGTTCAGCGCTCTGCTGTTCCTGACGCGGGGGCTGACCGTGCGGTTCTTTACCGACGATACGAACGTCATGGCCGAGGGCAGCCGGATTATCACTATGCTGGCCTTTTTCTATCCGACGTTCTGCTGTGTGGAGGTGCTTTCCTCCGCGATGCGCGGCTGCGGGCGGAGTGTCATGCCGACGGTCCTGACGCTGTTCGGCACGTGTCTGCTGCGGCTGGCGCTGCTGTTTTTCGTAACATTCCCGCATTTGAATAACTGGACCATCGCCCTGTGCTATCCCGCAACGTGGCTGACCACGTCCGTGCTGTTCGTGATCTATTACAAGTGCTTCCGCTGGATGCCGGAGATCAAGCAGGCGTGAAGAATGCATGATTTAGAAATTCATATTGCACAGCTCATCGCATTGCTTACGAATTCTAAGAAATTTAAAAAATATTCTGCATAATCGAAAACGCACTCTTGCATTTTTGCTGCCGCTTCGATATAATATGGGCAACAAATCCGCAGGAGGTCCCGAACCATGGCAACGCTTCTTGAAACCGACATCGCCCATCTGAGTGAAAACATTGCGCAGCAGTATGCCATCCCCGCGCAGTATTTTGAAGACCAGAGCATCAAGCGCGGCCTGCGCAACGCGGACGGCACGGGCGTGCTCATCGGCGTCAGCAAGGTCGGCAGCGTGCAGGGCTATTATATGATGGACGGCGAACGCGTTCCCATGCCCGGCAAGCTCTATTACCGCGGCATCAGCGTCGAGGATATTGTCGAGGCCCATCGGAAAAGCGGCACGTTCGGCTATGAGGAGGTCGCGTATCTGCTGCTGCTCGGCTCTTTGCCCACGCAGGCGCAGCAGCAGCGCTTCAACGACGTCATGGCCCGCGCACGCACCATGCCCGCCGGGTTCACCGAGGACATGATCCTCAAGGCCCCCAGCCGCAACATCATGAACCAGCTGGCCCGCAGCGTCCTCGCCCTCTATTCCTATGACGACCGCGCGGACGATACCGCGCTGGACAACGTTCTGCGGCAGTCCATCGGCCTCATCGCGCGCTTCCCGCTCATCGCGGCGAACGCCTTTGCCGCCAAGCGGCATTATTTTGACGGAGACTCCCTCATCCTGCACAATCCGGAGCCGGAGCTGTCCGTCGCCGAGAACATCCTGCGCATGATCCGCCCCGACGCGGCCTACACGCCGGAGGAGGCGCATCTGCTCGACCTCATGCTCATTCTCCATGCCGAGCATTCCAGCAACAACTCCACCTTCGTCTGCCGCGCCATGACTTCGTCCGGCACCGACACCTACAGCGCCATTGCGGGCGCGGTCGGCGCCCTGAAGGGTCCGCTGCACGGCGGTGCGAACGCCAAGGTCATGCAGATGTTCCGCGATATCCGTGAGCACGTCGGCGAAGCTCCGGACGACGCGTCGCTGGACGCGTATCTGGATCGCATTCTCGACGGCGAGGCGGGCGACCGCTCCGGCAAGATCTACGGTCTGGGCCACGCGGTCTATACCATGTCAGACCCGCGTGCCGTCGTCATCAAAAAATACGCCGCGTCGCTGGCCGGAGCCAAGGGGCGGCTCCATGATCTGGAGCTGATGGAGCGCGTGGAAGCGCGCGGCATCGAGAAGATCATGGCGCGCAAGCACCAGACAATCCCTATGTGTGCAAACGTTGACCTCTATTCCGGCCTGATCTACAGTATGCTGGAGATCCCGGAGGATCTGTACACGCCGCTGTTCGCCACGGCCCGCATCGCGGGCTGGTGCGCGCACCGCCTTGAAGAGCTTGCCACCGGCAACCGCATCATGCGCCCGGCCTACCGCGCCATGCTCATCCAGGCGCCGTACATCCCTGTGGATGCACGGACATAAAAAACGGGAGAACGCCATGCACCGGCGTTCTCCCGTTCTGGTTACTTGCAGTTCTTCGAGTCCTGATTTTGCGTCTGGTTCGAGGTGTTCTGCGATTCGGTCTTGTTCGTTTTGTTCTGCTTGCTCATGATGAGCCTCCTGAAAGTATGAATTGCGGCGCAGCCGCAGGGATAGCTTGTCCGCTTTTTCAGGATTTATCCTTCGGATTGCAGAGCAGCGCGGCGAGAAAGCCGAAAAATACCGCCGCCGCAATGCCTGCCGCCGAGGCCTTGAGTCCGCCCGTCAGCGCGCCGAGGATGCCCTGCTCCTTCACGGCCTCGCGCACGCCCTTTGCAAGCGTATTGCCGAAGCCCGTCAGCGGGACGGTCGCGCCCGCGCCCGCAAAGTCCACAAGCTTGTCATAGACGCCCGCACCGCCCAGAATCACGCCCAGCACCACATAGCACACCAGGATCCGTGCGGGCGTGAGCCTCGTTTTGTCGATCAGAAGCTGGCCGAGCATACAGATCGCGCCTCCGACCAGAAATGCCTTCAGATAGTCCATACGCTACACTCCTTCCGCCGTGATGGCGACCGCATGGCACACGCCGGGGATCGATTCGCCCTGCCAGCTGGACGTGGGGGAGAGCAGCGCGCCCGTCGCGCAGAACAGAAGCCGCCGCAGCTCCCGTTTTTCGAGCCTGTCCAGCAGATATCCGCACAAAACGCTCGCTCCGCACCCGCAGCCGGAGCCGCCCGCGTGCACATCCTGCGATTTCGTGTCAAAAATGAGAAGTCCGCAGTCGTTATAGACCGGGGAGAGGTCCACGCCGATACGCCGGAACTGGTCGAGCACAATTGTCCTGCCGAGCATACCGAGATCGCCCGTCACGATCAGGTCATAGTCCGACGGCACCCGCCGCAGATCGCGGAAATGCGCCTGCAGCGTATCGATGGCTGCGGGCGCCATGGCCGCGCCCATGTTATTGGCGTCCTTGATGCCGTAATCCTGAATTTTTCCGATGGTCGCGGCCTCAATGCGCGGCCCGTGGCCGCTTTTTCCCACGATGCAGCAGCCGGAGCCAGTCACGGTCCATTGGGCCGTCGGCGTGCGCTGGCCGCCGTAGCCGAGCGGGAAGCGGTACTGCCGCTCCGCCGAGGCAAAATGCGACGAGGTAAGCGCTGCCGCCGTATCCGCAAAGCCCGCGTCTACAAACGCAGCTGCCAGAAGAAGTGACTCCGCCATGGTTGAGCACGCGCCGTAGAGTCCCAGAAACGGAATCGACGTGCCGCGTGCGGCGAACGACGAGGAAATGCACTGGTTCAGGAGGTCCCCTGCAAACAGAACGTCAATGTCCTCATAGCTCACGCCAAGCTTCCGCTTCGCCGTGTCCAGCGCCAGCTCCTGTAATTTACTCTCGGCCTTTTCAAACGTTTTCTGCCCCAGCTTCGCGTCCTTTCCGAGAAAATCAAAATATGCCGCCAGCGGCCCCTCGCCTTCTTTTTTGCCGCCGATGGCCGCGCGGGACAAAATGACCGGCTTCGATCCAAACACAAGCGTCTGCGCGCCCTTGCGCATCGCGATCAGCTCCCTTCCGCTTTTTCCGGTAGTATGTGCGCAAAGCGTAAAAAATAACCGCCGAAGCAAAGCTTCGACGGCCGGCCCGCATGAAAACGAGCCAATGAGGAATGGAAAAATGAAAAAGAAGTCGCACAGATAGTATGCACGGCTTCCTTTCGTTTAAACACGGATCAATAATTATTTTTTTGCGTCCTTCAGCGCGCGGGCCAGCCACACGGAGCCGAGGTCGAGCGCGGTAAAGAACCCGTCCTTCTCGCTTTTCTTGACGATGCGGTCGCGGGCGCGGACATTCGGGTCGGTCAGCTGAAGCTCGACGGAGACCTTGCTGGCCACGTCGGCCTCGCCGACCTTTTTCGTCTCAAGGATCTGGAGCATGACAATGTGAGAATCGGCCATCGAGCCGTAGTAGACAAGATTGTCCTTGCGCATAAGGGGGCGCCCCTTATAGGTCAGGATCGTTTTTTCGTCAGCCATAATGATCTTCGAACCTCCTGATGATGTGTTTTCTATAGTATAGCAAAGAATCCCTGTAAAAGCAAATCAATTTCATAAATTTGATTTTTCACCGGCCAGCGCGTCGTATCGTGCAGAATATACAAAAAATAAGAAAATTTTTTTTGCTTTCTAACGAAAAATCAGCTTTACAAATGCGTGCGGATACGCTATAATCCAGACAATCATTCCAGATAGAGGCGCGGGCTTCAAGAGTACCGGGCGGCAAGCACAGGCAGTGGCCGTTCGGAAAAGGGGAGACCGCCGAAATGCCGCAGGCGTTGCCTGCAAATGCGGTGTTGGCTCGGCAGATAAGATCTGCCGGACTGTCACAAAGAAAAGCTTTGTGAAGCGCTATCGATGGATACGGCAGGGGCGGGATACCGTTTTCTGTTCATTCCGTGGATCGCTTTACAGAAGCGACCCACTTTTTTGCTGCTTCTGTAGGGCCTGTCTGGGAAAATAAAACGAAAGGTGAATGAAAACAATGAAGAGAATCCTTGCCCTCGTCCTGGCAGCCATGATGCTGCTGAGCATGGCGGCCTGCGCCGCCTCCACCCCCGCAGCGGCTGAAGCCGCCGCAGACACGAATACCGAAGCCGTGACCGGCGTGGAAGACGGCGTTCTCACCGTCGGCATGGAATGCGCCTACGCGCCCTATAACTGGACGCAGATGGACGATTCCAACGGCGCTGTCCCCATTTCCAACGTTCCCGGCGCTTACGCCAACGGCTATGACGTTATGATCGCCCAGAAGATCTGCGAGGCCAACGGCTGGCAGCTTGAGATCGTCTCCTCCGCATGGGATTCCCTCTGCCCGGCTGTGCAGTCCGGCACGATGGACGCGAACATTGCCGGTCAGTCCATGACCGCCGACCGTATGCAGGAGGTCGACATGGCAGGCCCGTACTACTACGCCACCATCGTCTGCGTCACCACGAAGGACAGCCCCTATGCCAGTGCGGCCTCCATTGCCGACCTCGCGGGCGGCAAGTGCACCGCGCAGTCCGGCACGATCTGGTACGATTCCTGCCTGCCGCAGATCGAAAACGCCGAGCTTCTGGCTCCCGCTGAGACGGCTCCGGCCATGATCATGCAGCTGCAGACCGGCGCGGTCGACTTCATCTGCACCGATATGCCCACCGCCATGGGCGCTGCCGCGCAGGACGATAACCTCGTCATTCTGAACTTCTCCGGCACGCCCGGCGATTTCCAGTTTGCCTCCAAGGCTGAGCGCGCTGAAAACGTCAACATCGGCATTTCCGTCCGCAAGGGCAACACGGTTCTGAAGGACGCCATCGACAGCGTTCTGTCCACCATGACGGAGGACGACTTCAACCAGCTCATGGACGAAGCCATCCGCATCCAGCCGGAGGTTTAACTGTTTGCCCGCGCCTCCGGCGCGGGCAAATCAAAAGTGAAAGGAGACTACCCCGTGGATAAGCTCGCCAAGCTCATGCAGGACATCGGGATTCTGTGGGAAAAGTACCGCATGATGTACCTGAACGGTATGCTCAACACGCTCGGCCTTGCGCTGGCCGCGACCGCGATCGGCTGTATCATCGGCCTGCTCTGCGGCATTCTCAATACCATCCCGTGCGCCAAAAACGATCCGCTGCCCAAGCGTATCCTTCTGAAAATTCTCCGCGTCATCATCCGCATCTACGTCGAGGTTTTCCGCGGCACGCCGATGATGCTGCAGGCCGTGTTCATTTTCTACGCCCTGCCGTATTTCACGGACAATGCCCTGCGCTTCGATAACATCTGGGCCGCGTCCATCCTGATCGTTTCGATCAATACCGGCGCGTACATGGCCGAGTCCGTCCGCGGCGGCATTATCTCCATCGACCCCGGCCAGACCGAGGGCGCGAAGGCCATCGGTATGACGCACTTCCAGACCATGACGAGCGTCATTTTGCCGCAGGCCATCCGCAATATCCTGCCCCAGATCGGCAACAACTATATCATCAACGTGAAGGATACCTCCGTCATGTTCATCATCGGCTTTACGGAGTTCTTCGCCTCGCACCGCTATATCGTCGGCATCAACAATAAATATTTCCCGTCCGCCGTCATTGAAATGGCAGGCTATCTGGCCATGACGCTGATTGCATCCGGCATTCTGCGGCTGATTGAAAAGCTCATGGACGGCTCTGACAGCTATGAGCTTGTGCAGGAGGATCCGCTCACCATGACCGCAGGCACGTATTCGCACCCGAAGCGCGGCAGCAACTATGACGAGCAGAGCAAGGAGTTCCGCGAGCGCACGGAGCAGGAACTTAAATTCGGACGCAGCAGGGGGGATCGCTGATATGGCAGACAATATTCTTGAGATCCGGCACCTGAGCAAGTCCTTTGGCACGCACGAAGTCCTGCGCGATATCGACTTTGATGTCAAAAAAGGCGACGTGATCTCCATTATCGGCGCGTCCGGCTCCGGCAAATCGACGCTGCTGCGCTGCGTGAATCTGCTCGAAACGCCAACGAGCGGCGACATTCTCTACCACGGCGAAAATGTCACCGGCAAAAGCGTCAACGCCGCAAAATACCGCTCCCACGTCGGCATGGTGTTCCAGTCGTTTAATCTGTTCAATAATATGACGGTTCTGAAAAACTGTATGGTGGGTCAGATGAAGGTGCTTGGCCGGAGCAAGGCTGAGGCGCAGGAGCAGGCCATGCGGTATCTCGAAAAAGTCGGAATGGCACCGTACATCAACGCCAAGCCGCGTCAGCTCTCCGGCGGCCAGAAGCAGCGTGTCGCCATTGCGCGCGCACTTGCAATGAACCCTGAGGTGCTTCTGTTCGACGAGCCGACAAGCGCGCTTGACCCGGAAATGGTCGGCGAGGTGCTCTCCGTCATGCAGGACCTTGCGCACGAGGGCATGACCATGCTCGTCGTGACGCATGAGATGGCCTTCGCCCGCGATGTGAGCGAGCGCGTCGTGTTCATGCACGAGGGTGTGATCCTGGAACAGGGTTCCCCCGAAGCGATCTTTGGCGACCCGCAGCACCAGCAGACAAAGGACTTTTTGGCACGGTTCCGCAACACCTGATAATCCAGAAGCCTATTTTTTATGAAACGATACAAAAACGTACTGCCCCTACAACCAAACCAGAGAAATTGCAGCATACGCAAAACCAGCCTCCGCCGCAGCGGGGGCTGGTTTTATATATGCGTCTTATTTCAGCGTCTTGACCCATTCGCGCAGGGTATCAGCGTTCGTGCTGCTGCGGAAGACCTTGCCTTCGAGCAGACGTGCGCCCGTGCAGCTCGGTGCGAGGGCCTTGTTTGTGCCGCCCATGCCGCTGCCGCCGGAGGTGGCAAACGGAACGACGGTCTTGCCCGTCAGATCGCAGCTCTCCAGAAACGTGTTGACGATGGTCGGCGCGACATACCACCAGATGGGGAAGCCGACAAAAACGGTGTCGTAGTCCGCGATGTTCGCGCAGGTGCCTGCGATTTCAGGACGGGACGCGGGGTTCTGCATCTCAATGGTGCTGCGGGACTGCTTGTCCATCCAGTTGAGATCGGCACGCGTGTAGGGAAGCTTCGGTTCGATTGCAAACAGATCGGCCCCGATGGCGTCCGCCAGCGTCTGTGCCAGCTTTTTCGTTACGCCGGACGCCGAAAAATAAGCGACAAGTGTTTTACCCATGAGAAAAACCTCCTGTTTCATATTCTGCTTTCAGTATAGTAAACGTGTCAAGCGTCTATTGCCTCCAACAGAAAGCTCACGGGCCGGAAGCCGTCGTTGCAGGAGATCATGGCCGAGCGCGGATTTTTCATCCACCCGGCATAGAGATTCTCCCCGCCGCTGGCCAGCGCCAGCACAAACGGCGACATACTCTCCCACGCGCTCAGACAAAGCCCCTCCGGCCGGTTCCACCCGTCCGCCACAAACACCTGCCCGAGCACCATATCGCAAGGATGCTCCATCGGGTTCTCATATTCCGCCATCAGATCGGGATAACACCCCATCTTCATGACCGTGATTCTGACTTTTTTCATAAGCGGCCTCATTCCTGGTACCGGTGCACATACATCCGCGACAGGGACTCTTCTCCGTCGCCCTGGGCCATGCAGAAGAATTCCCAGCCGCAGCGCTCGTAGAAGCCGGTGTGATCGGTCAGCAGATAGAGCGTGTCGATGCCTTTTTCGTGCATATCCCGGCAGACGAACCGCAGAAGCGCGCCCGCGATGCCGCGGCAACGGAAGTCCGATTCGGTATAGACGGCGCAGACATTCGGCGTCAGGTCCTTACGGTCATGAAAATCGTTCTCGATCACGCCCATGCCGCCGATGATGCGCGGCCCCTCCATCGCCAGATACCACTGCGGGACAGGGGCTGCCCTGCGCAGCGCATCATCCATGCTGTCCAGATATGCCTGCTCCGGCACGCCCCATTTTGCGTGAAACCATGCGGCGGCCTGCGCTTTCAATTCCGGCCTGTCCGTGAGCCGGGTGATCAAATATTCCATAGACAGCCCTCCTTTTTATTGATTATAATACACGCAGCAAAAAGCCGCAAGCCCGGAAAAGGGGCCTGCAGCTTTTTGCATAAGGGGGTTATTCGTATTCCACGCCGTCGTGCTTGTGCACGCCGGTGACGGAGAATTCGACCCATTCGGACAGGTTGACCGCGTGGTCGCCGATGCGCTCGAAATACTTCGCAATCATCAGCAGATCCAGCGCGACCTCGCCCTGACCGGGTTCGCGGGCGATGGCGGCGATCAGTGCCTGCTTGACGTTGGAAAAATCCTCGTCGACCAGATCATCCTGCTTTGCGATCGAGCGGGCCAGATCCACATCGCGGCGGACGAACGCGTCCACGCTCTGCGTGACCATGGAGCTGGCCTGCTGCGCCATGCGGCAGACGAGCGTGCAGTCAAACGTGTTGTGGCTGAGGAAAAACGGGATGATCTCGGCAATATCCGCCGCCTGATCGCCGATGCGCTCCATATCCGTGATCATTTTGAGTGCTGCCGAAATCTGCCGCAGGTCGCGTGCGACCGGCTGCTGCTGCAAAAGCAGCTTCAGACACAGCGCTTCGATCGAGCGCTCCTGCTCGTTTGTCTGCTCCTCCAGCTCCGCGACCGGCGCGGCGGTCGCCGCGTCCTGATTTTCGAGCGCCTGCGCGGCAAGACCGATGGCCTTTGCGCACGTTTCGCCCATCTGCGTCAGCTCTTCATTCAGCAGGGCAAGCTGCTGGTCAAATTTGCTTCTCATTATCCGAACCTCCCGGTGATGTAATCCTCGGTGCGCTTCTCCTTCGGCTGGTAGAACAGCTTCTGCGTGTCGTCGTATTCGATCAGCTCACCCAGCAGGAAAAACGCTGTTTTGTCCGAAATGCGCAGCGCCTGCTGCATATTGTGCGTAACGATGATGATGGTGTACTGCTCCTTCAGATTCGTGGCAAGCTCCTCGATTTTGGAGGTCGAGATGGGGTCGAGCGCACTCGTCGGCTCGTCCATCAGCAGAACCTGCGGCTGCACGGCCAGCGCCCGCGCGATGCAAAGCCGCTGCTGCTGTCCGCCGGAAAGGCCCAGCGCGCTCTTTTTCAGCCGGTCCTTGACCTCGTCCCAGATCGCCGCGCCGCGCAGCGACTGCTCGACGATTTCGTCCAGTTCATCCTTTTTGCGCACGCCGTGCGTCCGGGGTCCGTAGGCAATGTTGTCGTAGATGCTCATGGGGAAGGGGTTCGGCTTCTGGAAGACCATGCCGATCTCGCGCCGCAGCTCGTTCACGTCCACGGACGGCGCAAAGATATCCTGTCCGTTATATTTGACCTCGCCCTCAATGCGCACGCCCGGAACCAGATCGTTCATGCGGTCGAGCGTCTTGAGAAACGTTGATTTGCCGCAGCCGGAGGGGCCGATGAGGGCCGTGATGCTCTTTTCCGGGATATCCATCGACACGCCCTTGAGCGCCTTCGTCTGCCCGTACCAGAGCTGTAAGTCTTTGACTGTGATAATATCGTTCATACACGAGTTCCTTTCAATACCGGCTCGAAGGCCAGCCCGTACCAGTGGCCGGGCTGCCGTTTGGCCGTTTCATGGATGCAGCTGTCGCAGAAGTCCGCCGCGCGCAGCAGCGCCGTCTGCGGCGCCTGTCCGCTCAGAAGCTCACCGCTCAGCGCGCTGGTGAACACATCGCCTGCGCCATGCACGGTCATATCGACGGCTTCCTTCTGCACAAGCATCACGCGCCCGTCAAGCCGAGCCAGATAGCCGATACGGCTGCCGGAGCCGATGCTGGTGATGATTGCGTCCTTGACCTGCTGCGCGTATAAAAGCGTTTCGTCTGCGCTGGAGAAGGACAGCCCAGCCAGCAGCGCGGCCTCCGTGCGGTTGGGCGTGATCAGATCGGCCAGACTGCACAGCTCGCGCATGGCGTCGACGTGCGCGTCGGAAAAGCCGGTGTAGAGCGCTTCGTGGTCGCCGAGCACGGGATCGACGATCACAAGCGTGTCGGACTCGGCAAAGCTGCGGATGAATTCCGCTGTCAGCCTGATCTGCTCGACTGTGCAGCAGTAGCCGGTGATAATGGCGTCAAATTTCACGCCTAGCTTTTTCCAGTGCGCGGCGAACAGCCGCATATTCTCCGTCATATCCTGCACGACGAAGCCGGTAAAGCCGCCCGTGTGCGTCGATAAGATCGCCGTCGGCAGCGGCACCGTTTCCACACCGTAGCTGGACAGAATTGGAATTGCTACGCTCAGGGAGCACTTGCCGAAGCAAGACAGGTCGTTGATCAGCGCGGCCCGCATCAAACCGCAGGGGTTGACAGCCTTCATTTCTGGCTCCGTTTCTGGATCTGTTTTCCGACGATCCCGGCGGCAAGATTGATCAGAAGCGTTAAGATCATAAGAATGGCCGCGATGGCGAAGGCAACGTCAAATTCGCCCTCCTCCTTCGCGTAGGCGTACAGCGCGACCGTCAGCGTCGCGCCGGGGCTGGCAAGCCCGATGACGAATTTGTTCAGCGTGTGGGCAAAGCCTGCCGTGAACAAAAGTGCGGCGGATTCGCCCAGAATACGGCCAGCGGAGAGGATGCAGCCGGTCACAATGCCGTCGATGCAGCCCGGCAGCACGACCGTGCGCACCACGCGCCATTTACCCGCGCCAAGGCCGAACGCACCCTCGCGGTAGCTCTGCGGAACCGTCCGCAGGCTCTCCTGCGTCGTGCGCAGGACGGTCGGCAGGTTCATGATCACGAGCGTCAGGGCACCGGCCAGCAGGCTCGTCTGCATACCGAGAAATTCACAGAAGAACAGCATACCGACCAGACCGTAAATGATGGACGGAATGCCGGAAAGCGTCTCGGCGGCGTATTCAATGGCCGCGACGAGCTTTTTGTTCTGCGCGTACTCCGTCAGATAGACCGCCGCGCCCACGCCGAGGGGCAGGACAATGAGCAGGGAAGCGAGCAGGATCTGCATGGTGTTGCAGATATCCGGCAGAATGCCGATGGCGCCGGTGATATAGCTCGGCTTCGTCGAGATCAGGTGCCATGTGACATACGGCAGGCCCTTATAGAGCACATATACGATCATGAACACGACCAGCGCGGCCGTCAGCACGGCGGCAAGGAGCAGCAGAACCCGCATAACGGCGGTATACACCCGTCTGGCCGCGGAAAGCTTGTTTGTCAGCATGGTTTCACTCCTTTTTGCGCTTCAGGAAGAAGTTGAGCGCCGCGTTGATGAGCATGATGAACAGGTACAGAACCAGTGCGATGGAGAACAGCGCCTGCCGCTGCAGGCCGGACGCATAGGACATTTCGCTTGCGACCGCCGTGGTCAGAAAGCGCACGCTTTCAAACAGCGACGGCATATTCGGCGCGTTGCCCGACACCATCATGACGGCCATGGCCTCGCCGATGGCGCGGCCTACGCCGAGCACGACGGCAGCGGCAATGCCGCTTCTGGCCGCCGGAGCCGATACGCGGAACCACGTCTCGACCGGCGTTGCGCCGAGCGCCAGCGACGCGTCCTCATACTCCTTCGGAACCGCGTCGAGCGCGTTGACGGAAACCTTAATAATGGACGGCAGGATCATAATTGCCAGCACGACCATCGCGGCAAGCAGGCTTGCGCCGTCCGGCACGTGGAACAGCTTCCGGATGCCGGGAACGAGCACCAGCATACCGACCAGACCATAGACAACCGACGGGATACCGGCAAGCAAACTGACCGCCGATTCCATGACGGAGCGGAGCTTCTTCGGGGCCATTTTGGAAAGAAACACCGCCGTCAGGAACCCGACCGGCACGCCGAGCAGAATTGCACCGCACGTGCCATATACGCTGGTGAGGATAAAGGAGAGAATGCCGTATTTCGGATCGGAGGCCGTCGAGGCCCATTCCGTGCCGAACAGGAATTTTCCGAGGCCGATCTTTGTGATGGCCGGCAGGCCGGACAGGATCAGGTACACGGTAATGAGCAGCACACACCCGACTGTGACCAATCCTAACAGGAGGAAGACGCCGTGTACGACGTCTTCCATTGTCTGTTCCTTTTTCATATCAGCCGTTCACCGGGACAGCACCGGCGGAGGTAATGTACTGGGCGGCTTCCGCGCTCAGGGCGAAGTCGAAGAACTTCTGTGCGTTCTCGGAGAGCTTCGCGCCGGTCTTGGTCACGAGAACGAACGGTCGCTGGATGACATAGCTGCCGTCCTTGACGGTATCCTCCGTGGGGGCCACGCCGCCGACGGTCAGAGCCTTGACGTTGTCCTTCAGCGCTGCAAGGGAAGCATAGCCGATGGCGTCCGGGTTCTGGGAGACGGTGGTGATGACGTCGCCGGTGGAGGTCAGCTCCTGACGGTACTGGCAGGCATCCTTGGTGCCGGTGATGGACTCGAAGCCGTCGCGGGTGCCGGAACCGGCTTCACGGCCGATGAGAACGATAGCTGCGTCATTGCCGCCAACCTCGGACCAGTTGGTGATCTTGCCGGTGTAGATATCGGCGATCTGTTCGACCGTCAGGTCGGAAACGGGGTTTTCGGGGTTCACGATCATGGCGATGCCGTCGAGCGCGACGGTTGTTTCGGTCAGCGTTGCCTTCTCATCGTCCTTCAGTGCACGGCTGGACAGGCCAATGTCGCAGCGGCCTTCGGAAACAGCCTGAATGCCGGAGCCGGAGCCGGTGGGGTTATAGGTCACGTCAATGCCTTCCTTTTCCTTGAACGCCTCGCCGAGCGTGCCGATGACCTTTTCCATCGAGGTCGAGCCGTCGGTCGTGACAGGGGAGGCGTCCTTCTTCGCGCAGCCGGCCAGTGTCAGCGCGGCGAGGGCAATAACAAGTACAGTCGTCAGAATTTTGTTCATCTTTTTCATTTTGATGATCTCCTTTTTGATTTGTTTGACATCTCGTCTACGGTCATAAGGATATCGCCGCTGTCTAAAATTCGAAAGCACGGTTCGGTAAAACTTTGGTCAAATTTTTGCGTGGAATGTAAAATCAAATGCGTGAAAACTCCCCCTCCGCAGTGAAGTGCGGAGGGGGAGTTGGAAGCGTTCGTTATTCTGCCTGTTTTCTTTCTCTTGCGCGCAGGAACAGCAGCACGCCGAGCAGCAGCGCTGCGCTGACCAGCCAGGTGATGTACACATTCTGCACGAAGCCTGCGACGATGAAGCCGATAAAGCTGACGATCGCGACGGTGAGCGCATAGGGAAGCTGCGTGGAAACATGGTCAAGATGCGCACACTGCGCACCGGCGGAGGCCATGATGGTCGTGTCGGAGATGGGGGAGCAGTGGTCGCCGCACACGGCGCCCGCGCAGCAGGCGGAGATGCCGATGATGAGCAGCTTGCTGTCAGCAGGGAAGACGGCGGTAACGATCGGGATCAGAATGCCGAACGTGCCCCAGCTCGTGCCGGAGGCAAAGGCCAGAATGCAGGCCACGACGAAAATGACGGCGGGCAGCATACTGTACAGCCACGCAGAAGCGGCGTACATCAGATCGTAGACATATACATCCGCGCCAAGGGCGTTGATCATGGCCTTCAGCGAGACGGCCAGCGTCAGGATGATGATCGGCGGGACCATGGCAATAAAGCCCTTGGGCACGCAGGCCATGGCCTCCTTGAAGGTCAGAACCTTCCGCGCGACGAGATAAATGACCGTCAGCACCAGCGCGATGATACCGCCCCACGGCAGACCGACGAAAGCGTTCGTATTGCCGAAGGCGCCGATAAAATCGCCCGCGAACGACGGATCGCCGGACATATCGGCGCCGAAGAAGCCGCCGACATAGATCATGCCGATTGTGCAGGTCACGATCAGCGCCAGCACCGGGAGAATGAGGTCGATCACGCGCCCGTTCGGGTTGGCCGATTCACCGGCTTCCTCCACCAGCGCAGACAGATCGCCCTTCGCGGCTTTGGCCTCAAATTTGCGCATGGGGCCGTAATCGAGCTTCATGGCGATGATCGCGAGAATGAACACGAAGGTCAGAATGGAATAGAGGTTATAGGGAATGGCCTTGACGAACAGCTCAATGCCGCTCATGCCGGTGTCGAGGCCCTCGGCCGTGGAGGAAACTGCCGCCGCCCAGGACGAGATCGGCGCGATCATGCACACGGGAGCCGCCGTGGCGTCGATCAGATACGCCAGCTTGGGACGGGAGATTTTGTGGCTGTCCGTGACCGGGCGCATGACGGAACCGACGGTCAGGCAGTTAAAGTAATCGTCGATGAAAATCAGAATGCCGAGCACGAACGTCGCCAGCTGCGCGCCTGCGTGCGTCTTGATGTGCGTCTCGGCCCAGCGGCCAAAGGCAGCCGAGCCGCCCGCCGCGTTGACCAGCGCGACAATAATGCCCAGCAGCACGAGGAACAGGAAAATGCCCGCGTTGGCGGAGATCGCGGTGATCAGACCGTCATTCAGGATGGTGTCGAGCGTCGCGACGGGCGCAAAGCCGCAGGTGAACAGGCTGCCGACCAGAACGCCGATGAACAGTGCGCTGTAGGCTTCCTTTGTGATAAGTGCCAGCACGATCGCGATGACCGGCGGCAGCAGCGACCAGGCCGTGTTTGCAAGCGATGCACCGTTTGCGCACTTGACCGCCGCGACGACGAGCAGCGCCAGAATGACGACTGCGACGAGCTTGGTCAGGATCGTTTTGGATCTGGATGCTTTGGGGTTCATGGATCTCACTCCTAAATAAAAATGCGTCATGATCTTCCATCATGACGCACATCAAATCTCGTGTTCGCGCATGACAGCTCTCCACGGGGCAAACCCCGTGACAGTCCGCAGGATCTTCTCCCTGCGTCCCAGATACCGGCGCTGCGGGAACGGCGGCGGCTCTTCGGCGGCTTCCCCTTTCAGACGCCCGGTTCCCGCCGGATACGCGCCCTACTCCTGTCAGCCGCAGCCTCTCTCATAACGGGTTTCATTATACAGCGTGATAAAGAAATGTCAAGAATATTTATGAATCTTTTCTGAATAAATATTATTCTGCCGAACCGTGGCGGATTCCGGGGCCTGCGCATACGATAGAGCGGGAGGAGAGTATCATGTTTTCCTATCTCTTTACGTTCCGCAGTCAGACAGCGGCGCAGTCCGGCAGGCGGATCCTCTATGAGGCGGGGCTTTGGACACAGCTGCGCCGTGCGCCGCAGGAGGTGTCGAGCCTCGGCTGCACGTGGGGCGTTTATGTGGAGGGGGCCGACGGCGTGCACGCCGCACAGCTCCTGCGCGCATGGAGCAGCCCCGTTTCCGGCGCTTACCGTGTCCATCCGAACGGCTTTCTGGAGAAGGCGCAGCTATGATCTACCTGGACGCCGGAGCCACCACGCTCCAGAAGCCGCCCGCTGTTGCCCTTGCGGTGCAGAGCGCCATGTGCCGCATGGCGACACCCGGGCGCGGCGGGCATCCGCCCGCCATGCGCGCAGCCGACGCGGTCTATGACTGCCGCTGTCTGGCAGGGGCGCTGTTTGACGCGCAGCCGGAGCAGGTCGTATTCACCATGAATGCGACCCATGCGCTGAATCTGGCGATCAAAACGCTCGTAAAGCCTGGCGGACGTGCGGTTATTTCCGGTTTTGAGCATAACGCGGTCCTGCGGCCGCTGCACCATCTTGGCGCAGAGATCATCGTCGCCGGACGGCGGCTGTTTGACCCGGCGGATACGATTTCCGCGTTCGACCGCGCCATCACGCCGGGCACAAGCGCCGTGATCTGCACGCACGTGTCCAACGTGTTCGGGTATATCCTGCCTGTCGAAGAAATTGCGGCCCTGTGCCGTGCGCGCGGCGTTCCGTTCGTGCTCGACGCGTCGCAGTCGGCGGGGCTGCTGCCCGTGCGCCTTGCGGAGCTGGGCGCGGATTTTATCGGTATGCCGGGCCATAAAGCGCTCTACGGCCCGCAGGGCACGGGGCTGCTCCTGTGCGCCCGTATGCCGGATACGCTTCTGGAGGGCGGCAGCGGCAGCGCCTCGCGCCTGCCGGATATGCCGCCGGAGCTGCCGGATCACGCGGAGGCCGGGACGCAGAACGTCTGCGGCATCTGCGGCCTTGCCGCCGGGCTGCGCTTTGTGCGGCAGCAGACCCCGCAGCGCCTGCTTGCGCACGAAATCCGCCTTAGAAGGCTGCTTGCATCCATGTTGGAGAATATTCCGGGTATTCGTCTGTTTACAGGCGAGGCGCAGAGCGGGACGCTCAGCCTCTGCGCGGCGCAGACGGACTGCGAGACGCTTGCCGCGCGGCTTGCATCCGAGGGGATCTGTGTGCGCGCGGGCCTGCACTGCGCGCCGCTTGCGCACGAGTCCGCAGGAACGCTCGAAACCGGGACCGTCCGCTTCAGCCTCTCCGCGTTTAACACCGAGCGTGAGATCCTGGAAATCGCAAAGCACATCAGAAGCTGCCTCAAATAATGCCGCCCGGCACGCGCCCGCATCGGCTCCCCTTGTGCGCAAGGGAAGCCGGCGGCGCACGCTGCTTTTTTCGACAGGCCCGTTTTTTCTCTTTCTTTTTTCTGCGCAATCGTGTATGATATATTATATATACGATCGTATGGGAGGCCGCGATATGGACGAGCTGGAAAAAAAGCCGGACGCGCCGCAGAAGTCTGCGGAAAAGAAGCCGGAACGAAAAAACGACTTTGACAACCGGCGAAAGCTGATGTATGTGCTCTGCGGCGGATATCTGATCTATCTCGCCATCAAGATGGGACGGGATTATCCGGGTCTTGCCGCCAGCGGCGTCTGGTCCAGTGACCGTATCATCGCGCTGTGCGGAGCGATCGCGTTTTCCATCATCGGCGCGGCTCTGCTGGTGATCACCGCAGTCCGGAGCGTGCGCGAGTGGAAGCAGGACGCGCAGAACGAACAGGAGGAACACACGGATGAATGATATGACATTATTTCTCGACCTGATCCTGATAGCCAGCGGCGCGTACTGTATGTATACGTTCCTGCGTCTTGCCGTCACGAAGCGGCTGTTCAAAAACGGTCTGCTGGTGCCGAAGGAGAAAAAAATCTCCGACTGCGCGGACGAGCAGATGTACATCGGCTATATGATGCCGCCGCTTGCGGTCATGGCCGTCATGACCATGGGCTACGGCGTGTGCATGCTGCTCAACGACCTGCGCGAAACGCCCTTCCTCCCGTACCCGTGGCCGCTGGTGATCCTGGCCGCCGTGCTGGCCTCGCTCGTCTGGTACGCCATCCGCAATTCCCGCGCCAACCGGGAGTATTTCGGCATGTAAACGAAAATGACAGCGCCGCCTCCTGCCGTAACAGCAGGAGGCGGCTTTTCGCATATTTGGAGGTCAGGGCAGCAGGCCCTTGTTGGTCTTTCTGACGTGCTTGAAGACCTCTTCGAAGCGGTTCAGCGCCTCGTCGATGATCTCCGGCGTGTCGGCCATGGAGGTGTACAGGCGGCTGCCGGCCAGCGTGACGATGCCGTTTGCCATATAGGCCGCGCCCATGCGCTCCATCGAATCCTTGCGGACATACATCATATCCTTGTGCTTGAGCAGACCGACCGCGGACTTTGCAAACGACATGGACGAGAAATCAAAGCTCATCGCGCCCGTGCACTCGAGATGCACGATGGAGCCCTGGTTATAGGCCACAAACGGCAGGCCGTACCGGTCAAGCAGCCCCTTGAGGCCGTCACACAGGCGGTCACCCATTTTTCCCGCGATCTCGCAGGCGTTCGTGCGCTCGATCTCACGGATGGCCGTGTACCCGGCGAGGCAGGACAGAGGATTGGCCGCCAGTGTGCCGCCGACATACGCCCGGTGCTTGCCTGTGGCAAGACCGGCCGCCATGAGCTGCGCGTATTCCTTCTTGCCGCCGACGCCGCCCGCCGACGGGTACCCGCCCGCGACGATCTTGCCGAAGACCGTCAGATCCGGCACGACGCCGAAATAGCCCTGCGCGCCCGAAAGCGCGACGCGGAAGCCCGTGACGACCTCGTCGAAGATCATCAGCGCGCCGTATTTGTCGCACAGCGCCCGCACGCCTGCGTTATAGTCGTGCGCAACGGGCCGCGTGCCGCTCTCGGGGCCGACCGGCTCGACAATGACGCCCGCTGTGCCGCCGAGCAGCACGTTGCGCTTGAGCATATCCTCCAGCATGGTCAGATCGTTCGGCCGCACCTCGTCCGTCGCCTCATAGCAGCCGCCGGGGATGCCGTGCGATTCCAGAAGTGCCCGGCTGCCGGGGATTTTCAGACCGTAGACCATCTGGTCGGACCAGCCGTGGTACGCGCCGCCGACCTTGATGATGCGCTTTTTGCCCGTGGCAATGCGCGCGATGCGAAGCGCCGCCATGACGGACTCCGTGCCGCTGCCGAGCATACGGAACATCTCGACGTTCGGCATATGCCGGTTGATCTCTTTCGCGATCATCAGCTCGGATTCGTGCAGCAGACCTGTCACCGGGCCGCATTCGTTCAGCAGTTCAATCACCTTTTCCCGGATGACGGGATAGTTGCTGCCGAGAATTGTCGGGCCGCCGGCCTGCAGGAAGTCAATGTACTGGTTGCCGTCCTTGTCGTAGAGATACGCGCCGTCGGCCCGCGCCATGCACATGGGAAACGGCTTGTTGAAGGCCAGATTGTGCTGGACACCGCCGGGGATATACTCCTTGGACTCCTCGTACACGGCTTTGGACGCTTTACACTTCTCGTCAAAATAGTTCAGGATCACATTGTTGTAATACTCGTCCGTGACCTCCCAGATGGGCTGGCTGGTCAGCGCCTTGAGCCTCGCATTGATCTCATTGGGATCGTCCCAACGGCTGATGCCGCAGTTGTTCATTTCTGTTCCTCCTTTTTCGCAAGGTCATTGGTGTCCATGCTGCCCCGGAACACGACGAACGTGTCAAACAGGTATTCCGTGACAAAATTCAAAAGCATATTCATAACGGTGACCAGATATTCGTTCCAGCCGCAGCTTTCGACCAGCCAGTTGCCGAGAAGGGTCGACAGCGGCGTGAACACGGCGTAATAGCACAAAACCAGCGCCATGGCCTTCGGTACGTTGTTGGCGCTTTTGAACGTGAATTTCCGGTTGAGCGTGAAGTTCCACACCACAGACGCCACCAGCGCGATCAGATAGCACGGCCAGTAGCTCCATTTGCACAGTTCATTGAGCAGCGTAAACAATCCGATCTGGATGATGCCTGCCGAGGCAGAAAACAGCACGAATTTGACGACCCGCCAAGTTTCTTTCTTTTTTTCTCCGGTCATTTTCCTGCCTCCTTCAGCTTTGCGTATTTCTGCTGATAGACCAGATGCTGCAGGGAAATATCCGCGCGGGACAGCTGTGCACGCTCATTGAGCGCCGCCGTGTGCAGCGCACAGACGGCAGCCTTGTCCGCGAGAACTGCCAGCGCCTGCGTATCATCCTCGTCCTTTCCGCAGACGACCGCGCCCACACCCGGAACCAGCACCGCGCAGCGCTTGTCGAGCGCAGCGGAAATTTCACCCGCCGCAGCGCTCTGCGTGACCGGGATCACCGGGCCGATCATCTGCGCCATGTCGTCCAGCTGGGCGCGGATGGGCCGATTCAGCGCCGCCATAGTCAGAAGTGCGTCCGTCCGCGCGGCACAGGCCAGCGGATGTGCGTGGCGAACCTTGGCAAGCACGGAATCCAGCCGCTTCTGCTCCATGACCGGCGCGGCTTCCTCCAGTACGCCCTGCCAGCAGCGGCGGCAGAGCCGTTCGAGCAGCTGCGCGCGCATCAGCGCTTCGTCGTGGCTGCGCGCGCAGATCAGAACGCCGTGGTGCGCCATGAAAATCGTTCTGGCCCCGCGCGACATGGCCTCGCGCATCGCGCTTTGCAGCGTCTTTGTGCCCGGCAGGCCGTAGCCTGCCACGGTCACGCCGCCGAGCTGCTGCCGCTCCTCGCCGGTAAAGCAGCCGGGCTTGTATCCGCACAGGCCCAGCGCCGAGGCGTAGGTCTGGTGCGTGTGAATGACAAAATTGACGTCCTCAAACATCGAATAGGCGAGCGCGTGCACCGCCCGTTCGCCGGACGGCCTGCGCGGGCCGGTCCATTTGCCGGTCGCCAGATCGCACAGCGCGATATCCTCCGGCGCGATGCTGCCGTAGTCCATGCCGCTGGGCGTGACGAGGTAATGTTCGCCGTCCGCGCGGGCCGAAACATTGCCCCACGTCCGGGCGACAAGCCCGTTTTCCAGCAGCTCGCGGCCCGTTTCACAGATACACGTCCGTAAAGCCTGATCGTCCATGCTTATCCCTCCTTCAGTCTGTTCAGCAGTGCAAAATTCTTCTTATTCGACGCGTGCAGCTGCCGGAATACGCGGTAATTGCGGTCATAGACCGGCTTTAAGGCCGTGTTCGGCGTGTAGCGCCCGTTGACCTTCACGTGCGAAGCAGCCTGCGCCAGATCCGGAAACAGCCCGCTTCCGACCGCCGCCAGCATCGCCGCGCCGATAGCCCCGACGTCCTTCGTGTTTTCAACTGTCTCGACCGTCCGGCCTGTAATGTCGGCCAGCATCTGACACGTCACCTTTGAAAGCGCCCCGCCGCCGACGAACCGGATGACCGGGGCCGTCTTTGTTTTCCGTTCCTCGCATTCGAGCATCCAGCGCTGGTGGAAGCAGATGCCCTCCAGAACCGCCCGCAGCATCTGCGCCTTGCCTGTCTCCAGCTGAATGTTGAAGAATATCCCGGCTGCCGCCGGGTCTTCAAACGGACAGCGGTTGCCATGCAGCCACGGGGTAAAGATCACGCCGCCGGAGCCAGGCGCGACCTGCGCAACGGTGTCAGACATATAATCATACAAACTCTCGTAGACGCTTTCCTGGCTCTCGGCCACGTCGGTCTTGGACAGATAGATATTGACCTCATCCAGCACCAGATGATCCTTGACCCATTCGAAGCACTTGCCTGCCGTCTCCATTTCGGCAAAATAATTGTATTTTCCCTTTTCCGCGCCGACAATGCCCGCGATCATCGACACGAGATCGACCGCCTGATGGTCCATCACCGTTCCGACCCAGCCGGACGTGCCGGAATAGATATGCGTGCTGCCGACGGCAGTGCAGCCCGCGCCCACGCCGATGAGCGTCGCGTCCCCGCCGCCTCCGTAGACCCTTGTGCCGGGACAGAGGCCGAGCTCCCGCGCGGCCTGCTCCGTCAGAAGCCCCGCCACGTCGGTGCATTCAATGATCTTCGCCAGATGGCGCGTCTCGACGCCGTACATCCGGCAAAGCCCTTCGTTCCAGCCCTCATGACCGGGCCGCGTGTCGTAAAGGAACGTCGAATAGGCCGAGTCGCGCGTCATGACAAATTCGCCGGTCGCCCGCGCGATCAGAGATTCCTTCACGTCCAGCCATTTGTGGGCTTCTTGGAAGATCTCCGGCTCGTGCGCCTGCACCCATTTGTATTTCCAGAGCGGGTCCTTGACGCTTGTGGACGCGGCGTGCGTCGCGCGCAAAGAGCGCAGCAGCATCCCGATGTTCACACCGGAAACGCACGGCCCGTGCGTCTGGCAGGCTTTGAATTCTGCCGAAGCCCGCTGATCCATATAGCTCATCGGGCGGCGCAGCGCGCGGCCATACTCGTCCACGAGCACCATGCCCTGCATCTGGGAGCAGAACGAAATGCCGGTCACCTGTGCAGGCGTTACGTCGGTCTTTTCGAACACGGCCTTCGTCGTGCGGCACATGGCGTCCCACCATTCGTCCGCGTCCTGCTCCGCGCCGCCGTCCGGCAGAATGTAAAGCCCATAGCCCGCGTATGCGCTCGCGATCAGCCGGATATCCTGTTCGGCTCCGAACAGGCAGGTCTTGACTCCGGTCGTTCCGAAGTCGTAAGCGATGAGATACTGCATACGTCTCCTTTCATCGCGCCCAGCAAAAAGCGCGTCAGCCTGTCGGCCATTTTTGTATCCTCCAAAGCGGCCTCGCCGCAGAAGATCCGCATCCGCTCCTGATAATATTCGCAGCTGTAGGAAAACTGCAGCATCATCAGCAGATTGTCAAAGAAAAACGCAAACAGCTGCGGCTCGATCCGCTCTGTAAGCTGGCCGCCCTGCTGCGCGCCGTCAAACAGGCGCGTATAAAGCGCCGCCGTGCGCGATTCGATCTCGCGGGCAAGCGTTCCGGCATACTTCCGGCAGCTGCCGGAGGTGATCTCGTTGTACATCGCGTTATAGCTCGCGTGGCTGCGCGACTGGCGGATGAGTGCAAGAATGAGCCTCTGCATCCGCACCTCCAGCGGCCCGCCGCCCGCGGCGGCCTCCTGCAAGGTCGCGTCCAGCAGCTCAAGCGAATGCCGCACGCAGGCGAGGAAGAACGCGTCCTTGTCTCCAAAGTATTTATAAATCACGCCGACGCTTACACCCGCATTCTTCGCGACCGACGCGACCGACGCGGGCTGAAAGCCGCAGCGGGCAAATTCCGCAATGCCCGCCTCCAGAATCGTGCCCAGCGCCGCTTCGTCCAGCTTCCGATACATAAAACACCTCAATATGACGTGAATGGCTGTTCACGTCATATTATAATTCTGATAAAAACATCTGTCAATCCACAAAATAATTCAGCACATCAAACAAAAATTTGCAGCAGCCGAACGGTGTTCCTGTTTTGCTGTGTATTCCATGGAAACAAAAATCTTTTGCTGTTTTTCAGAAGCGCGCACCAAGCTTTTGACATTTTCCGTTCCCCGTGCTACACTGAAAGAAAAAACAGGAGGACGTTTATGTCTCTCATTCCTTACTATCTGCAATACGTATCCGAGATCTGCGAGGGTACGCGCAAGGTGCCTGCGGGCATTGTGCTCACGGAGCAGGAGGATCTGAAAAAGGCGCTGCAATTGCAGGCCGAGATCACGAAGCTGGGCATTCCCGCCTTCGTCAAAGCCTGCGCCGAGGCTGACGGGACGGAAATTCCGCAGGAGGAATATGACAGCTTCGACCCGGCTGAGCTGAACACGGCTATCGCGCAGCTTGCCGCAGCCTCCCAGCCGCAGGAGCCGGCGGAGGAAGCGCCGCAGGAGCCGGTCAGGACCGAAACGCGCGATATCTTCGAAATTTTCCTCGACAGCGTGTGTCTGGACGATGCTCTGCTGACATATCTGATCGACATTTTAAAGCGCCGCTCCGAGCCGGAATTTGCCAAGCTGTCCCACGCGGCGGCCCGCACCGAGCTGAAGCTGGACGATTTTCTTGCCTGGCTCGGCAATATGGAGCTGCTGGCAGGCGAGGATGAGCAGGCGTGCGCGGCCATTATGGACAAATGCCTGTACCGGCTGGAGCAGGAGGGCGAGATGGAGCTGATCGCGGCGCTGCTTTCCGGCGACGAGACGACCTTCAAGCTCTTCCGCACGCAGGCGCCGGAGCTGGTGCACCTGCCGGATGCAACCTATGAATGGTATTGCAGGCACTATCTGGACCGCTATTATCCCGTCCGCTTCATTCTGCATCATCAGGGGATCGAGTTTCCCCGCGCATAAGGAGGCTTCTCATGGAACCCATCTATGTCACCGGCCACCGCAATCCCGATACCGATTCCATTGTTTCCGCCATGGCCTATGCCGCGCTGCGAAACGCGCTGGGCGATCGGGAATTTGTTCCCGCGCGTCTGGGGCATATCTCCGATGAGACACGGCTTGTGCTCGACCGCTTCGGCTTCGAGCCGCCTGTGCGCATCCAGACCATGCGCACGCAGGTGCGCGATCTGGACTACGACACGCCCCCGGCCCTGTCCGGCGCGGTCACCGTCAGCCGGGCCTGGGCGGCACTGCAGACCAACAAGGCAAAATCCATCCCCGCTATCCCCGTGACGAACGAAAACGGCGAGCTGTACGGGATGCTCTCACCCAGCGAGATCGCAAGCTATGATATGCGCACGCTTTCCGATTCCCGCGTCGACAGGATCCCGGTTTTTAATCTCCTGAGCGTTCTGGACGGAAAGATCCTGAACGAGTCCGGCTATCTGACCGACACCATCAGCGGCGAGGTGTCCATCGCCCTGCCGCAGAACAATGAAAACCTGCTCTTTAAAGGCCCGGACGCCATCGTCATCGTCGGCGAACAGCCGGAAATGGCGCGCCGCGCTGTCGAGCAGCAGGTCAGCTGCCTGATCGTGTGCCAGGCCGAGCTGCCGGAGCAGCTGCGGCAGATGCAGACAAACACCTGCATCATCGCCACGCCCTTCGACGCGTACAAGGCCGCCCGCATGGTCTATTATGCCATTGAGGTCGCGCGCGTGTGCCGCACGGAGGATCTCGAGGCGTTCCACCTGACCGATTTCGTGGACGACGTGCGCGAGGTCGTGCTCAAAAGCCGCCACCGCAGCTACCCGATCCTCGATGAAAACGACAAGGTCGTCGGCACGCTCTCCCGCTATCATCTGATCAAACCGCGCCGCAAGCGCGTTGTGCTGGTCGATCATAACGAGGCGGCGCAGTCCGTCCCGGGTCTTGAACAAGCGGAGATCGTCGAGATCATCGACCACCACCGGCTGGCCGATATCCAGACCGGCGGCCCCATTTACTTCCGGAACGAGCCGGTCGGCTCGACCGCGACGATCATCTCCGAAATGTATCAGGAGCGCGGCCTCATGCCGCCCGCAAAGCTGGCCGGTCTGATTGCGGCGGCCATCGTCGCCGACACAGTCATGTTCAAATCCCCGACGTCCACCGCCGTCGACCGCCGTATGGCCGACCGCATGGCGCGCATCGCCAATATCTCGCTCGACGAGCTGGGCAAGACCATCTTCTCTGCGTCCATCTCTGACGACAAGCCCGCCGACGCGCTGCTGTTCACGGATTTCAAGGATTTCCATATCGCCGATCACGATTTCGGCGTCAGCCAGATCACCTGCGTCGACTCCGAGCGCATGATGCAGCGCAAGGACGAGTTCCTGGCCGTCATGCAGAAGACGATGGACGAGCGCGGTTACACGCTCATGATCCTCATGCTGACGGACGTGCTGCTGGAGGGCACGCACCTTCTGTATCTCGGCGACGAGGATATCATCACGCAGGCCTTCGGTGTCCAGCTCAAGGATCACACCTGCTTCCTGCCGGGCGTTGTGTCCCGGAAAAAGCAGGTCATCCCAATGCTGACCGCCCTGTGGGGATAACAAAGGAGTTTTTTTATGCGTCTTATTTTCATCCGCCACGGCGAACCCGATTACGAGCACGATTCGCTCACCGAAAAGGGCTGGCGCGAGGCAAAGCTGTTGGCAGCCCGCACAAAGGACTGGCATGTCGATGATTTCTACGTTTCCCCGCTTGGCCGTGCGCGGGATACTGCGTCCTTTACGCTCAAAGCGCACGGAAAGACGGCAGAGATCATGGATTGGCTGCATGAATTTCTGGGCAAGGTGCCGGACGGGGCCGGCGGAACGCGCCTCTGCTGGGATCTGATGCCCGCCGACTGGACGGCGCAGCCGGAGCTGCTGCAGCCCACCGGCTGGGAGGCCGCGCCGCTCTTACAGGGTACGAACGTCAAGGCCGAATACGACCGCGTGACCGCCGGACTGGACGCGCTGCTCGCGTCATACGGCTACACCCGGCACGGCGGATATTATACCTGCCGCGAGACCTGTGAAAAAACCATCGTCTGCTTCTGTCATTTCGGCATCACGGCTGTTCTGCTGGCTCACCTGTGGAACGTCAGCCCGTTTGCCGTGCTGCACGGGGCATTCCTCGCCCCGACGTCCGTAACGGTTCTGAACACGGAGGAGCGCCAGCCCGGCATTGCATACTTCCGCTGCCAGATGATGGGCGATACCTCGCACCTTCTGATCGGCGGAGAACCAGTATCCTATTACGCATCCTACGCAGAGCCTTTTCAGGGCTGAACCGGCTCTGCAGGACCAAAATACCCCCGGCCGTCCGCTTGTAAAGCGGCTGGCCGGGGGCTTGTCTGTTATTCGGCTTTCGGCGGCTGGCCCTCGCCCGACGGCTTTCTGGGGCCTCCGCTGCGGCGTCTGCGGCGGCGGGGCTTGGATTGGCCGTCGGCTGCTTCCGCTTTTTCCGGACGCTCCTGCTTCTGCGGGCCGGGCTTGCGGTCGGGCTTGTCCTGCTGGGGCGGGCGCTCCTTCTTGGGGCGGTCCCTGCGGGGGGCGTCAGTGCGCGGCTGATCCTTTGGCGCGGGCGCGGGTTTTTCCGGGGCGGCAGTCTCCTGCGGGCGTTCGCCTGCGGGCTTCGTGCGGCGGCCGCCGCGCCGGCGGCGGCGATTCGCGCTCTTTCCGGCTTCTTCGCCGGCTGCCTCCGCTGTGTCCAGCGCTTCCGGCTCGATCACGGCGACGGCATCCGGATAGATGACCTCCGGCAGCTCCTCGAAAAACGCCTCCGTCTTCTGCACCGGACGCGGTTTGGAGGAAATGGGCGCAAAATCGCACGGGATCGGCGGGTCGTTTTTGCGGGCCTTTCCGCTGCGCAGGATGTAGATATCCGTATTTTTATAGCTGCCGATCGTCTCCGGGTGGTCTTCCATGCGGACTCTGACGCTCTGGCGCAGGAGATTGACCTCGACGACCGTCCCGCGTCCGTCGGGCGTGTCGACAAAGGATTCCATCTTCGGCGCAGTCTTGATGAGGTCCTCATAGGCCTCCTGCTCGTATTTCAGGCAGCACATGAGCCTGCCGCACGTGCCGGAGATCTTCGTCGGATTCAGGCTGAGGTTCTGCGTCTTGGCCATTTTGATGGAAACCGGCTGGAAATCATCGAGGAATTCCTTGCAGCAGAAGGGCCTGCCGCATACGCCGAGTCCGCCGACCATCTTGGCCTTGTCGCGCACGCCGATCTGCCGCAGCTCGATGCGCGTGCGGAAGACGGAGGCCAGATCCTTGACCAGCTCGCGGAAATCGACGCGGCCGTCCGCCGTGAAGAAAAACAGAAGCTTGCTGCCGTCAAAGGCACATTCCGCCGAGACAAGCTGCATTTCCAGCCCGTGCGCGGCGATCTTCTGCTGGCAGATCTCAAAGGCCTTCTTTTCCTTTTCCTGGTTCTCTGCGTTCGCGCGCTCGTCCTGCTGCGTCGCTACGCGCAGCACCCTGCGCAGCGGCAGCACCAGCTCACGCGGCTTGACCGGGTGGTTGCCGGCAGCGCAGAGGCCGAATTCGTCTCCGCGCGCCGTGTCGATGATGACGTGCGCACCGGCCTGCAGCGTCAGTCCGGCAGGGTCGAAATAATAGGATTTTGCATTATTGCGGAAGCGGATGTCCACAACGGTAACGGCGGCAGGCTCCGCCGGTTGGGCGGGCGCTTCCTCCTTTGCAGGCGCGGCGGCTTCCGCGGGCTGCTGTGTATCCGCCGCAGGCTGCTGCGCTGCGGCTTCCGGTTCTGCGGCGGCGGGCTGCTGCTCCAGAACGGTATCGGGGGTCTGTTCTTGCATGGTTCTCTCCAATCTGCCGCAGAGCCTGCGGCAAGGTAAAATTTCAGATTCGGCGCTCAGCGCAGCTTCATCGCAAGATAGCCGGTGACCGCGCCTGCCGACGCATTGGCGGCCAGCGCGTCAATGGCAGCCTGAATGCTGTCGGACGCCTGCAAAAGCTCTGAGCCGGAGCGGCTGGCGACGATCTGCGCGGCGCTTTCCGACGCGGTGTCCAGTCCGCCTCTTTGCGTCAGCGCACCGCAGATGCACGCGCGCAGCTGCTGCAGCGCGGGAAGCAGCTGCTCCCGCTTCGCCTTTTCCATGGGCAGCAGCACGCGCAGCAGCGCCATCCGGTCATGCGCGGCATAGGCCGCGGCAAACTGCCGGACGAACGGCTCGTCCTCTGCATCCTGCAAAAGCGTCAGCGCCTGACCCAGAAAGCCGCCCGCGCGCAGATAGGCCGCGCGCAGAACGCCGTCAGGCTTGTCCGGCGCATTCTGCCGCAGAAACGGCAGCGCCTCATCCTGCGCCACCGGGCCGAGCTGCAGCTCCGCGCAGCGGCTGCGGATGGTCGGCAGCAGCCGCTCCGCGTTGGTCGACAGGATCAGGAACACGCCGTAATCCGGCGGCTCCTCCAGAATCTTCAGCAGCGCGTTCTGCGCGGATTCGTTCATATCCTGCCCGCGCGGGATGATGTAGATCTTGCGCTTTCCCTCGTTCGGGCGGATGAACATATCGCTTCTGGCTGCGCGGATGGGGTCGACGGTCATGGCCTTGTGGTCGGGATCGTCGACGGTGATGATATCCGGGTGGACACCCTCAAGCGCCTTGCGGCAGCCGGAGCAGACGCCGCAGGGGATCTTTCCGCTGCGCCCCTCGCACTGCATTGCCGCCGATAAGATCCGCGTGAGCGTATGCTTGCCCGAACCGGCAGGCCCGCAGAGCAGATAGCTGTGCGCCACGCGTCCGCTGGCGAATGCGCCGCTCAGACGCGCCTTGACGGCGTCATTTCCCAGAAAGCCGGTAAAGTCCATGTTCGGTGTTCCTTTCTCGGCCTATACTTCGCCTTATATCATAGTAGTATAACAGATTTTCCGCCGCTTTGCTACTGTTTTTTCTCCACCCGCAAAAACAGGCAGGGAACCGAATCCCTGCCTGCTTGTTCAGCTCTCCATCTGCCGTCCGAGAAAGCCCGCGACGGTCTGCACGAGCCGCTGCTCCGCCTCGCCGAGCGCAGGCGCGCCGTCCTCACTCAGAAGCAGGACGCAGCCCATTAAGTCGCCCTCTGTCACAATGGGGGCTGCGGCACCGACGCGGTAGCGGTCGGATGCGTCCGTCGGCCGGACGGGCAGATCGCCGTCCTGATAGCGGTAGCTGCGCCGCAGCTCCATGAGCTGCTCCAGCTCCTGCGAGCAGCGCTTGTCCAGAAGCTCCCGCTTCTGCACGCCATGCACCGCAATGATCGCGTCCCGGTCGCAGACCGCCGCGATATATCCGGTGTTCTTCCCAATCGCTTCACAGATCTGTCCCGCAAATTCCCCCAGATCGCCCATCGGCGAGTATTTCTTAAAGATCACCTCGCCGTCCTTCTCCGTATAAATCTCCAGCGGGTCGCCGCTGCTGATAACACTGACACGGAAAACCTTGTCCTTTCGGTGCGCCGCACCTTGGACAATTTCAGTTTCGTAGGGGTCGATGCCCACATCGACCCGCGGGCGGACAGAGTCGTCCGCCCCTACAAGCTGGGATTCGCTATTTTCCGTGTCCCAATTAAAATTTACGGCGTCCTCCGGAAGCGCGCCGGTCTTGAGCAGGCTGTCGATGTCCGCCTTGAGCTGCACCTCGATGTGATCCTCATAGACCCGGATTTTTTCGATCATCAGATTCAGGTCATTGCGGTCGAGCGACGGCTTTTCCAGAATGTCGTGAAATACATCCATTGCCGTTTTCGCCACGCGGTTGATGCGGATGATGGTATTGCGCTTGTCGCTGGCAAATTCGATCTGGTGCTGAATGCCCGCAATGCGCTGTGTCAGCTCCGCTTCCAGCTCGTCGTAGGTTTCGTCTAAAAGCGCTTCCTGCTCCGGGTGCTTCATGATGTCGCGGATGCGCTGGCGTTTGGTCGCTTTCAGTTCCTCCTGCTTGTCAAGCAGTAAGGCTTCCAGATTTTCTTCCGTGCGCTTCGTCTCCGCAATGTCGGCCTGTTCTTTCTCCAGATCGGCGTTCAGCCGCTCGAGCATGGTGCTGGAATTGTCACGGACTTTCCGCACATAGTCCTTGACCAGCGCATCGAGCGTTTCCACGCGGATATGGTGGCTCGTGCACCCCTTGAGTCCACGCCTGTGATACGTTCCGCAGGTATAGGCGGGTGCCAGATCGCTCCGGCTCATCGCGAACATTGGGCTGCCGCAGTCACCGCAGACGAGAAGCCCCGAGTACACGTTGTCGTTGACCTTGACCCCGCGATAGTTATTTGTCGAGCGGCTTTCGCGCAGAGAGCGCACGGTTGCAAATGTGCGGTAGTCGATGATCTCCTGATGGTGGTGCTCAAAGACGCGGTGCTCGCTCTCGTCCAGCTTGCGGTCCGTGCCGTTGATTTTTACGCGCGTGAATTTTCCCTGCCGCAGCGTGCCGATATAAAAATCGTTATCTAAAATCCCCTGCACCGTGACGATCGCCCACGCCGCTTTCGTCTTGCGGCGGACAGGCTCTCCCGCAGCGGCGCGGCGCTCACATTCGGACATCCGCGGCGTGGGCACGTTGTTATCCGTCAGATAGTTAGCAATTTTCTTGTAGCCCCAGCCGTCTAAGTAAAGCTTGAAAATCGTCCGGATGACCTCGGCTTCCGTCGGCACGACCTCAAAGATCTGCTGCTTGTTCAGAATATAGCCATACGGCGCGGCGCAGAGCCAGCGCCCCTCCTCCTGCCGCCGCTTCACGACGCTGCGCACCTTTTTCGACGTGTCTGTGACCGGCATTTCGTTGATGAGAAATTGAAACTGGATTTTCAGCCAGTCGTCGTCATTCGGAAAGTCGATGTTATCGCCGATCGAAATAATGCGCACGCCCGCGTCGCGCAGATCCTCCAGCTCTACCAGTCCGCGCGAGTTGCGGCGGGAGAAGCGCGAGAAATCCTTGACGATGAGAATGTCGTACTTGTGGCGCATCAGCCCCCGGCGCATCTCCTGATACCCCTCGCGCTGCTCGAATGTGTACCCCGAGCGGTCGCGGTCTTCAAAAAACGTCAGTGTGCTGTTTGGAAAGTGCGTCGTTACAAAATCTTCGATGATGGACTTCTGGTTTTCAATCGACACATTGTCGCGGTCGAGCTCTTCATCGACCGAAATGCGGGCATACCCCGCAATGTCAAAGCGTTCTATCATTCGCATTCACCCTTGAGATACTGTTCCGTCTGCCGCCAGCTGCCGAGGATTCCTCGGTAGTTGCTATTCGGCTCGTTTCCCATCCGTGTTCTCCTCCGTCTTCTCCGGCAGCTGTGCCGCGTCCGTTACAATATCCGTGACAAGCTGGCGGAAGCTCTCGGCGTTCTGCGCGGTAACGACAGGCTTGCCTGTTTCGGCTTCCAGCGCTTTTCTCGCCACACCCGCGACATTGCCGCCGCGCTTTTTCCACTCGTCCGTCAGCTCGTTGCGAATGCGGATGGCAAGCAGCCGCTGATGTACCCATTCCTCGGAATAGCCCTTTTTCAGATAGGTTTCCAGCGCACGGTCGATCGCCTGCTCGGGGTCGATGGTCTCCTCAATGCGCTCCCGGCCGACCATCGCCAGCCACGCCTTGAACGGCTCGGCTTTCTTGGAGGGAATGGACTGGATGATGCGCAGAAGCTGCTCCGTGTCGGCAACGTCCGTCAGGCGGTTTTTGCCGTCCGCCGCCCGCATTTTCAACTGGTGACAATTCGTCACCAGTTCGCTGCCCTCGTCTTTCAGCCGCTGTTTCAGCCTGTTCTAGTATTTTCGCCCGGTATTATAGTCGGGGCTGTCTGTCAGCACGCCGACAACGTCCACAATGGAAAAATACCATTCCTCCCGTTCGGCATCCCACGCCACGCGGATCTTCTGGTCCTCAAAAAGCTGAATCTCGTTTTTCATTGGTTCGCCCATTCTCGTCCTCCCCAATCAGCCGCGCTCTTATCACGAATATCTACGGTTTCGTTTTAATATCGTAGATAATATTGTACATCATCAAAATAGAGATTGCAAGACAAAAATGCGCTGTATATCGGGAGGTGCATAAAAAGAAAACGGGGGCGAAGAGAAAATTTCTCTTCGCCCCCAATGTATCCGGCGCTACATGGTCATCTGCTGCGCCTTTTCACGCTGGACTTCCTGCTCCGCCAACCGCTGTCGGTTATAAAGCAGCAGATCCCGCGTCTGCTCGTAAAGGTCGCAATTTCCAGACTCGAAAACTGCCACCAGATACTTTTTCTTTTTGTATGTGTCATAGACGCTCTGCAAGCCGGCGCGCAGGACCGGGTCTGACTTTTCTGCATTCGTCAGCCAAATCTCAACCAGCTTCCGCTCGTCCTTGACGGTCATTTCCATAGCCTCACGCTCCTTGTGGATATGATTTCCGCATTTTCCCTGTTTTTATACCAAGCTGACCTCCTGAACGCAAAAAAGCCGGGACTTCTAAAATCCCGGCTCCCTGCGAATATTACATTGTCTGTTCCATTGTGAACCCCTGCGCCTGTTCCGGCTGCGGCAAAAGCAGCGCGATCTGCTCCTGTACACTGATAAAAAGCGTCCGCAGGCTCTGAGCCAACGGACGCTTGAATTTTATCTCGTTGAAAAAGAGCAGTTTCCCGAAATCAGGAAACTGTTCAAGCTATGGATGTGGGCTGCAAAACCCTGTGGATCACAAAGAAAACGATCGTGGCTGGAAGAGTCTCGGTCCTTCCGTATAGAAGATATAGGCAGGACGATACAAGCTGCGGGAATATACCTGCGATTCAGCAAGCGATACCCATCGTAGGTGTGGAGTTGGTCTTCTCTCACAGCAAGTATCACAGCCGCCGGCGGATGGTGTGTCCATCCACCGGCGGCTGTGTGTAAGTTCTGCGAAGTCCCGCTGCGGCTCAGCCGAAGAGGAAATCCTTCAGATTTGTATTAAACAGGTATTCTGCAATGTAGGCTCTTGCTCTCTTATACAGTGCATCCTGTGCAAATGAGACATCATTGCCGGATTCTTGCAGCGCAAATTCATACGTCTGCCTGAGCTCCGTACCGACATTGATCTTGGCAATGCCGGCGGAAATGGCGTCGAGAATGTACTGGTGCTGAATTCCGGAGCCGCCGTGCAACACAAGCGGAATGCCGACTGCCCGGTAGAGCTCTGCCACGTGCGCAACGTCGATTTTGGCTTCCGGCTTTTTCTGGTTACGGACAGCCTCAGCGACTGCGCCGTGGATGTTGCCGACTGCGACGGACAGCCAGTCGCACTTACTTTCCTCTGCAAACCGCTTTGCCTCGTCCAGGCGGGTAAAGCCCATCTTCGAAGCAAAAATCTCTTCATACGGCGGCATGACCTTGTTTTCGTGCCCCATGACCGCGCCGAGCTCCGCTTCACAGGGAATCTGCGCGGCATGCGCAAGATCAGCCGCTTCCCGCGTTGCGGAAATGTTTTCCTCCAGCGGCAGACGCGAACCGTCAATCATGACGGACTGGTAGCCTGCGCGGATGGCGCGCTCGATCAGTGAGCGATAATCCACGCGCTGATAGTCCTCGTCAATCACGGGAACGTGATCCAGATGCAGCAGCGTATGTGCCGGATCCTTGTACCGGTCATATTCCTCCGCGATGCGCTCGAGAGATTCGGCTTTCATTTTTTCCCACTCCACGCGCGCAACCTGAATCATGGCGACGCTGTTTTCGTCGCGAATGGCCTCGATGATCGGCTTGACCATCGGGATATGAGGTACGTTGAAGGCGGGCACGCATTTGCCCTTTTCACGGGCTTTCAGAATGACTTCTCTTGTGTTCACAATTGTATCCTCTTAATAGCGTCGCAGATAGTCAGCGGAAATTGCCTTGTATTTCGCATACCGTTCTGCATATTTTGTTTCGTTTTCCGGAATCGGCTCGAAGTAGGAAACGGGATTGCTCATATGGGCGGCCGCGTCTTCCACGCTGGCATACCAGTTGTTTCCGAGACCAGCCAGCATACAGGCGCCAAGCGACGGAAGCTCGATGTTCTGCATTCTTCCGAGCGGAGCCTGGATCAGATCTGCCCGCAGCTGCAGAAGTTTGTCGGTACGGGAACCACCGCCGCCGAAATGCAGTCTGGTAAACGGCTGCTTACGTGTAGAGCGGATGTAGTCGACGCAGGCGACAAACTGGTAGGCCAGGGATTCGAGAATCGCTGCGAAGATCTCGTCCGTCGTGGTGGACAGGCTCATGCCGACAACGGCTCCGTGGAAGTTCTCTACATACGGCAGCATCATAAGCGAACCGGTTCCGTCGAGCTTTGCATCGGCGATGAGCTTGCCGATGTCGGCGGACGGATCGCGCAGAATGTTCTTGCAGAACCACTCCAGCAGCGCGCCGGCAGTTGGGAACGCGTCCATGACCGTATACTTGTTGTTGAACGGGGAGCTGTAGCAGCAGGAGAAGATCAGAGAATCGCCGAAATCGTTGCAGCCGTCGACGAAGGTATCGGAGAAATATCCCATCTGCTCATAGGTACCCATCAGAACGCCAATGGTATCTGGATTTTCAAGCCGGACACCAGCGGACAGGAGAGAGGCAGAGACGTCATGGCAGCCGATTGTGACGGGAAGCGTCCGCGGCAGCCGGACAGAACCGTAATGGTCAATCGTGCCGACAACCGTTGCGGATTCGACAATCTGTGTGCCGAGCTGCTGCTCGGTGACGCCGGCCAGCTCCAGAATCGGCGCAGACCAGCAGTTTGCCTTGACGTCGATCATCAGTTTGCGTGCGGCCATGGTACGATCCTGCACGTCGCCAAGCCCGAGCTTGCGCATTACATACTGCTGATTGGAGTAGAAGCCAGCCGCTTTTTTGAAGACCTCCGGCTCGTTGTCCCGCAGCCACATGATTTTTGACGGTGTTGCAAGCGTGGAGAGCGTATTGCCGGTGATTTTCGCGTACGTGTCCGCGCCGATTTCGCGGCCGATGGTCTGTACTTCTTTGAACGACCGCCCACAGAAGCCGGGAATCATGCCATACAGCGCTTCGCCCTTTTCGTCGACCGGCGTGATGCTGTCGCCAAAATAGGAAAACGTGATGGCCAGCAGCTCTACATCCTCCGGCAGCTGGCGAATCACTTCGCCAACTGCCCATTCAGATGCCTTCCAGGTTTCGTCAATATGGAGCTCAACCTGATTCTGTGCGGGATAATACCATCCGTATTTTTTGTTTGTGTTCACGATAATCCGGGTTGTTTCGGCGTCAATCACCGATGCATGTACATTGGAGGTGCCGAAATCAATGGCCAGATATGCGCTTCGTTTTTTCACAGGAACGCTCCTTTCCCGGTCAGTGATTCACAACGTTTTTCAGTTCTCCGCCGCTGAAATACTGCTCAAGGTTATCCGCGACAATCTTGATGGAGCCGCTGAAGGTTCCGATATCCGTACCGGCCAGATGCGCGGATAACGTCACGTTTTTCAGCTTTCTGAGCGGGTGGTCAACCGGCAACGGCTCTTCGCGGAAGACGTCGAGCACGGCACCGCCGATCTTCTTCTGCTCCAGCGCGTCGATCATAGCGGCTTCGTCGACAAGACCGGCACGCGCAGCATTTACAAAAATGGCCGTGGGCTTCATCTTCGCGAATTCTGCCGCGCCGAACATATTCTGCGTCTGCGGGCTCAGACGGACGTGCAAGGAAACGAAGTCGGCCTGCTCCAGCAGCTCGTCAAGCGAAACCGGCACGCAGCCGAACGCTTCAATGCTTTCTTTTGTGCAGTAAGGATCATACGCGAGAATCGTCGTGCCGAAGCCCTTGAGCCGCGTGGCAATCTTTCTGCCGATGTCGCCGAAGCCAACCAGACCGACCTTCAGATTGCACATGTTGTCGGAATAGGTGCGGTTGGGGTATTTCTTTGTCCAGCCGCCGGTCTTGATATCTTCGTCCGTTCTTGCAATATTCCGGATCTCGCAGAGCATTGCGGCAACCGTAAAGTCTGCAACCGCAACAGCTGCGCGACCAGGCGCGTTGATCACCTTGATGCCGCGTTCCTTTGCAGCCTCCATGTTGATGTTTTCCATGCCGGTGCGGAGTGTCGCAATAATCTTCAGGTTCTTTGCCGCCTCGATCATGCGGCGGCTGACCGGTGCAAAGTGTGTGATGATGATCTCTGCGTCGTCCAGATACTGGAAGACCTCTTCGTTGATGGGTGTGCCGTCGGGGCCGTTGACCTCGACGGAAAGCATGGAATTCTGGTAAGCCAGCTCGTCTTCGTTGACGGTTTTTTCAACCAGCGTCAGCTCGTATCCGTACTTTTCCAGGACATCAAAGCCCTGCATCAGATTTTTGTCAATGCCTCTGTCATAAATTGCAACAATTCTCTTTGCCATGTTATAAGTCCTCTCTTTGCCCCAGGTTATTTACTAAAATCCAGCCAGCCCTTCATATAATCCAGATCCTTGCCGTGAGACATGACCTCTCCCAGTGTATCGAGCGTTGCTCTGTGGGAGAAAATCCGTTCAAGACCGAGCTGCTTGTACTTCAGAAGCATCTGGAATGCCTTGTCGAAGGTCTTTGCCGTGTTGACGCTCATGCCGATATACGTAGCATGCTTGCCACACAGATCCTTGCCCGGATAGAACTCCACGGGCTTACCGGTGCCGATGTTGCCGATTTCAACCAGCGTGCCGACGTTTTTGAGCAGATCCACGCCGTCGCGGAACGCATACTGCGAACCTGCGCACTGGAAGACGACGTCAGCGCCGTTCTTGTGGTTGTATTTGTGGATGATTGCACGGCGTTCTTCGATGGAAAGCTTGCTGGAATTCATGACTTCGTCCGCGCCAGACAGCTCCTTTGCCAGATGGAGCTTCTGATCGCTGAAACCGCTGATGATGATGTGCTGGATGCCCAGCGTGCGGGCAATTGTCGCCACAAGCGCTGCAATCTGGCCATCGCCGATGACAAGCGCAGTCGAACCAAGATTGAAGCTGTCCTCGAAGATGCCGGGCGCGCGCATCGCAAGCTCAACGCCACGCATGGCGACCGCCATCGGATCAAGCAGCGACGCAACATTGCTGGGCATATCATCAGGCACCTGCCACATGAAGGTGCCGGGGAAAACGTACATATACTCGCCGAAGCCACCCTTGATATAAGGCGCTTCATAGATGGAGTTCGAGCGGATCGGCGCGCCGCCGAAGCCGAGCGACTCATACGGCACACCGTAGACGAACGAATTGTCGCAGACACCGCAGGCACCGATACCGTAGGTCAAGCAGTTTTCGCAGGTGCCGCAGACGACCCACGGATACAGGCAGATCCGATCGCCGAGCTTCACTTCACCGGTGTAGCAGCGCATGGATTTCGCGGCGTCCGGCCCCATTTCGACCACGCGGCCGCAGAGCTCATGACCAAGAATGACGGGATATGCCGGATCCTCTTCGAACAGATGAAGATCGGTGCCGCAGATGCTGGCGGCCTCCAGCTTGATAATCATGCCGTCGCGGCCGCATTCCGGCATCTGGACGTCCATGACCTCAATGGTGTGCTTTTTCGTCAGCACGGCGGCTTTGCAGGTTTGATTTGTCATGATTTGTACCTCCATACAGTTCACAATTATGTTTTTGCCTTGCGTCTTCTCTGCATATTGTCGAACGCAACTGCGAACAGCAGAACGGCGCCCTTTGCGACCCACTGCCAGTATTCGTCAAGATTCATCAGCGTCATGCCGTTGCTGAGCATACCCATAATCAGCACGCCTGCGACGACGTTGATGATTTTGCCCTGGCCGCCTGCAACGCTCACGCCGCCGAGAACAGCAGCCGTGATGACGTCCATTTCAAAGCCTTCGCTGGTGGCTGGCTGGCCGGAGTTGAGACGGGAGAGCATGATGACGCCGGAAAGACCGGCAAAAAATCCGCTGAGCGAATAGATCTGGATTTTCTTGACCAGGACGTTGATGCCTGACAGTCTGGCAACTTCTTCATTGCCGCCGATTGCGTAGAGATGACGGCCGAAGCTTGTCTGCTCCAGCATCCACCAGCCAATGAAAAAAACCAGTGCCAGAATATAGACTGGAATCGGAATCCCGAGGAAATAGCCCTGTCCAAGGGTTTTGATGGACTCCGGAAGACCGTAGACCGGGATGCCCTGCGTCATGATGAACGCGAATCCTCTGGCGATGGTCTGCATGGCGAGTGTCGCGATCAGCGCGGGAACCTCAAAATGCGCGACCATAATGCCGCTGATAAGCCCGCAGACGATTCCAACCAGAACGCCGACCACCATCGCAGGGAAGATCCCAAAGCCGAGGTCATTGATGAGCTTTGCGGAGACAACGCCGGAAAGCGCAATAATCGAGCCGATGGAAATGTCAATACCGCCGGTCAGCAGAACCATAGTCATGCCGACCGCGCAGATTCCGGTCATGGAGACCTGCCGACAGATGTTCAGCAGATTCTTTGTCGACAAGAACGTCTTTGTCAGAACAGAGAAAAAGACGAATACGAACAGGAGCACCAGATAGACAAACACCTGGCTGATGGAAAGCTTCGTTTCTTTTTTCATAGCGAGACCCCTCTTTTTACATGCCGGAAGCCATCTCAAGGATGCGTTCCTGGCTGACTTCCTCTTTTGTCAGCTCTCCGCTTACGGAGCCCTGGTGCATCACGATGATGCGGTCACTCATGCCGATCAGCTCCGGCATTTCAGAGGAAATCATGATGATCGATTTTCCTTCTTTGACCAGCCGGTTCATAATGAGGTAGATTTCGTATTTTGCGCCGATATCGATGCCCCGTGTCGGCTCGTCCAAAATGATGATATCCGCGTTTGTTGCAAGCCACTTGGCAACGACCACCTTCTGCTGGTTGCCACCGGACAGATTCTTGGTCAGCTGCTCCATACTGGGTGCCTTGACGGCCAGCGCGTTCATGTAGGAATCAACCAGCGTGCGCTCCTTCTTCCGGCTGATGCGTAGGAAGGACTGCAGCGTGTGCAGCATGACGAGAGAAATGTTTTCCCGAATGCTGAGCGTCAGCGAGACGCCCTGGCCCTTCCGGTCTTCCGGGATCAGCGCGATGCCGTGATGGATGGCGTCAATCGGCCGGAGAATCTCAACCTGTTTCCCGCCGACATAAACGGTGCCGGAGGATCTGTGATCGGCGCCGAACAAAGCGCGCATGACCTCCGTCCGGCCTGCGCCGACAAGACCGGCAAAGCCGAGGATTTCACCCTTATGCAACGTAAACGAAACGTCGTGCAGCTTCGTTTCCACGGTGGACAGATGCTCCACCCGGAGAACCTCCTCGCCGATCGGCGTGCTGCGTTGTGGGTAGTCTTCCGACAGGTCACGGCCAACCATCAGCTTGACCAGCGCGGATTTGTTGGTGTCTTTTGTGTTGAGCGTCTCGATATACTGGCCATCGCGCATGACGGTGATGCGGTCAGAAATCTCAAACAGTTCTTCGAGACGGTGAGAGATATAAATAATTGAAACGCCTTCGCTTTTCAGCGTCCGGATCATTTCAAACAGGTTTTCAACTTCACGGTTGCCAAGTGGTGCTGTCGGCTCGTCCATAATCAGCACCTTCGCATTTTCAAGGACGGCCTTTGCAATCTCCACTTGCTGCTTATAGGCATTGGAAAGATCGCTGATGCGCGAATTCGGGTCAATTTCAATATGGAACCGCTCGAATACTTCGCGCGTTTTCCGGATCATGGCACGTTTATCCGCATAGATTCCGCGCTCGATTTCCTTGCCAAGGAACATGTTTTCATAGACCTTCAGATAAGGAACCAGGTTGAATTCCTGGTAGATCATGCTGACACCCTTGTCCTTGGCGCTCTGCGGCGTCAGAGTCCGGATCTGTTCGCCGTCCAGACAGTAACTGCCGTCGTCCATCGGCTGCGCGCCCGCGATGATTTTGCACAGCGTGGATTTCCCAGCGCCGTTTTCTCCAAGCAGCGCGTGCACCTCGCCCTTTCTCAGTTCAAAATCCACATGATCCAGGGCGGTGACGCCCGGATAATACTTGCAGATTTTCTCCATTTTCAGAACAATATTGTTATCCATAGTTTTCACATCACTCCGTTTGGATCGCTTTGCATCCGGCCCTGCCGGATATGGAAATCCGGCAGGGCGTTTCCGGCTGACAGCCTATTTGTACATTGCCAGATACTCGTCGACGTTGTCGCGGGTAACGGCGGTAACGGGAACCATGTAGCTCTCCGGAATGCTTTCGCCGTTGCACAGGGAAACAGCGTACTGAATCATCAATTCGCCGGTGCCGACCGGGTTGAGGTCAACGGAGCCGCGATAGATGGTGCCTTCCTTGATGAGCTCCAGAGCCTGCTGCGTGCCGTCGTTGCCGCCGATGTAGAACTTGTCGGTGTCAACGCCCTGCGCAACGCAGGTTTCGTAAGCACCCAGCGCGCCGGAGTCGTTGATGCCGAGGATTGCGACGACCTCAGGATGCGCGGTCAGGATATTCTCGGCTGCGGTCATGCCCATATCGGTGGTGTAGCCGTCGACCGTCATGACGCACTCGGCGTTCGGGCAGTATTCTGCAATACCCTGCATGATGCCGTTTTCGCGGCCGATGGTCTGCTCAAGGGATCTCTGCGTCAGAATGGCGTACTTGCAGTCAGCGTCGGCGCCGAAGGTCTCGGCCATCCACTTGCCGCAGGCGGAGCCGTTGGCCTGGCCCATTTCAAGCTCGGCAACGTTCATGTTGCAGGTTGCGTCGGCGTATTCGGTTGTGTGCGTGATGACGGGGATGCCGGCGGACTTGGCCTCGGCGATGACGCCCTTCAGAGACTCGGCATCAACCGGAACGACGATGATGACATCAACGCCTTGCGAGATGAAGTTTTCCAGAGCCGCGATCTGTGTTGCGGCATCAGATTTGCCGTCGGAAATAATCGCCTTTACGTTCGCCGCGTCAGCCGCATTTCGCAGGGAATTAGCGATGTTTGCAAAGAAGTTGTTGGAGAGATCCATGGGGCAGAAGCCAACCGTGATCTGCTTGTCAGCAGCATCCGCTGCAGTGGTTTCCTCTGCCGCCTTGTCAGCAGGAGCAGTCTGCGCGGGCGTGTCCGTGTCCTGTTCCGTGGTAGTCGTCTTGGCCGCACATGCTGCCAGTCCGAGCACCATGAGGGCTGCCAGAATAAGAGCAATTACTTTTTTCATTTTGGTTCCTCCTAGTGTTTTGCTTTTCGTTTTACGCAATTTGAATTTCGTTTTTCTTGCGCTGGTGCGATAACACCATTTCATTATCATAATTGTCAATACATCATTTTCGTTTTGTTGCAATTAACAAAAGGTTGATTGTATTTTTGGTTATATTTACGTTTCGATTTTTGTTTCAAAAGCAAAAAAACAACGAGTAGTTTCTTTATAAAGTACTTGATTTTTCCTTTGGAGTATATTAGAATGAATATCAAAGATGCGCAGAATTTCCTGACTTCTACATAAGGAGGAGCCTTTTTTGGACAATGCATCAAAAATAAAGCCCGTGAAAATGGCTGCAGAAGAGCGAAGAAAGTATATTCTCTCCATGTTGGAACAGTACGGTTCCGTTACTGTTTCGGAATTAAGTGAGCATTTCGGAATTTCCGAAGTATCTGTTCGTAAGCTCCTGATCTCACTCGAACAGGATTCGCTGCTGCAGCGGACGTGGGGTGGTGCGGTTCGAACTGCTAGAACCACTGCAGAGCTTCCGTATCAAGTTCGGGAATCAAAATATCTGCAGGAAAAAATGGCGATTGCGAGAGCCGCCTATGACATGATCAATGACGGTGATTCCGTTTATCTCGACAGCGGTACGACGACCTTTGAACTGGCTAAGCTGCTCTGCAACGGGCCTAAGCGCGGCATTCTCGTCGCAACCAACGCGCTCGACCATGCAGGCGTGCTGCTTGGGCAGCAGGGCATCAGTCTGATCCTCATCGGCGGTGAGATTCGCCACGATGTACGCGCCTGTTCAGGCTATCTGGCCAAGGATATGCTCAGCAACATGGTCTTTGACAAGGGATTTCTGGGCATCGAGCACATTTCCTTCTCCCACGGCCTTACAACGCCGAATATGAACGACGCCGAAATGAAGCGCTGGATCCTGCGCACCTGCAAGCAGAGCTATGTTCTTGCGGATTATTCAAAATTTTGGAACGATTCCCTGATCCAGATCGCGCCTGCGGACCGCGTGTACCGGATCATCACGGACTGGCACATTGCCGAAGACGATATCTCGCGCTTTCAGGCAAAGGGCGTTTCCCTCGTCAGCGCACCTGCCGTTTCCAATTTGTAGGGAAATACGTACTCTTCTGCGCCCCTTACACAGCCGTCTGTGTTCCTGTAAGCCCTTGTAAAGCCATTGCAGATCGCAGTCAGCCAGTTTTTTCAGCGGAACGTCCCCGAGACGCGGGACAATCTGCTGTTCAACTTCGCACCGATAGTGTTCAGCAGTCGAAAACCACAGGTAGGCGTAGATCGCGATTTCCGCCGCGCTCAGACCCAGCGAGAAAATTTCTTTCGGCAGAGGAAAATAATCCTTAACTGAGTCGCGCATCGGCCAGAGGTCACGCTTCATTCACTTTCTCCCGTATGCTGCTCCACCCAGCGGATGAATGCCTCCTTCAGCACGACGATCCGATTGCCGATCTGCGGTGCGGGAAAATCTTTTTCGTGCATCAACTCATAGCTGCTGGAGGGTGCGATGCCCAGCACCTTCGCCACCGTTGCCGCATTCAGGAACAGCGGCAGCTCGTCATAGTTCTTGTAGGGTGTATCTGAAAACTCCCAACGCACCCGGACAGCGGATCTTTTCACGCTGCGCTGCACCATTTTTCCTTGAAATACGTCAGTATTCCTGCGAAAAAATGTCTTGCTCAGCGCAAAAATTTCTCGCTGCCGGTCACATTGGGAGTTTTCAGATACACCCTAGATAGATTCTTTCATAGTTGTCCTCCTTTGTTTGTAATTACTATTCTCGATTGATTTCGTCTTTCTGAAAAAACACCCCCTACCCTTTATCCGTATTCAGAGGGCTTTTGTACCAAACTTTTTGCGTCAGGAAGAGAAAGCTGCAATCTGACCGCGCCTTGATCATGCTCCAGCACGCGCCGCGCCACTGGTCGGCTTCTTCGATCAGAAAGTCCGTCGAAAACCCGAGATAGGCCAGTCCCGGCTTCATTTTATAGCCGCCCTTTTTGAGCTGCACGACCGGCTTATCAAAGTCCCTCGTCCTGACGATCATGCTCGTATCGACACCCCCGCTTGACGTCGCCTTTAGCCCCCTTTGTTGGGGGCTGTTTTTTGCGCATTTCCCAAAAAGTGCTTGCTTTTTTCCGGGAAATACGGTAGACTGAAAAAACAGATAAGATTCAAAGCTGTACACGCATTATTTTCGTCAAAACGCACAAATTTCGACAACTGAATTCAGCCGGATGAACGAATCAGGAGAGGGCATATCCGTATGCCGCCGAAGGGGAACGCGCAACGAACTCTCAGGCAAAAAAACTGATTCCGGACGGAACTCTGGAAAGCTGCATCCGCAGCACCGAAGAAGCAATCCCGGTCAGCCGGGAGAATCTTTCAGGTTTACGAACAGAGCGCGCCTTCTTTTGGCGCGCTCTGTTTTCTGTTTTTTAAGGAGAAGCATATGATCGTAACAAGAAAAAAGCCCGTGGAGCAGGTGCTTGCGATGCTGCGCGGTGTACGCCGCGTCGCGCTGGTCGGCTGCGCCAGCTGCGCCGCAGCCTGCCAGACCGGCGGAGAAAAGGAGCTGGAGCAGATGCGCCAGCTGCTGCAGGAGCAGGGGATCGAGACAGTCGGTACGGTCTTGCCGGACGAGTGCTGCCATATGCTGCTCGTCAAGCGCGATCTCAAGCCCCTGCGCGACAGCGGCGCGGAGGCCATCGTCTGTCTGGCCTGCGGCGACGGCACACAGACTGTCGCGGCCAATACCGCGGTCCCGGTCTTCCCCGCGAATGACACGCTGTTTCTCGGACAGATCGAGCGTGCGGGCGTCTTCCGCGAGGCCTGCCGGATGTGCGGCGACTGTATGCTCGGCCAGACCGGCGGCATCTGTCCCGTGACGCAGTGCGCAAAATCGCTCGTCCACGGGCCGTGCGGCGGACAGCGGAACGGCCGCTGCGAGGTCAACCCCGAAAACGAATGCGCATGGCTGCGCATTTACCGCAAACTCAAGGAACTGGACCGGCTGGATCTGCTGGAGGCGGACCGGGCGGATAAGGATTATCGAAGCACTGCATACCCGCAGGCGCACAGCCTGCGCGAGATCAGGAAAAAGGGAGGAACACCATGAGCGAACTGAAACGAACCGTACTCTATCAGGCCCATCTGGACGCCGGAGCCACGATGGTCGATTTCGGCGGCTGGGATATGCCCATCCAGTACCCGGACGGCATCGTCGCCGAACATCTCTACTGCCGCAGCCACTGCGCCATTTTCGACGTGTCCCATATGGGTCGTATCGACGTCGAAGGGCCGGACATGGTCCGGTTTTTGCAGCACGTCCTGTCCAGCAACGTGCAGGCGCTGGATCTCAATCAGGCGCAGTACTGCATCATCCCCGACCAGAACGGCTGCGCCATCGACGACGCATATCTCTACCGCTTTGAGGCGGAAAAGTATTTCCTCGTCATCAACGCGGGCAACATCGACAAGGACCTCGCCCACCTGATGCGCGAGGCCGAGCGTTATAACGTCACGCTTACCAACGTCTCCGACCGCTACGCCGCCATCGCCGTGCAGGGCCCGGAGGCCAAAAAGCTGCTCATGACCCTGTCGGGCGGCAAGGCGCTTACGCGGGAAAACGTCAAGAACGCGCTGGGGACGCTCACCATGGAGGACCGTCCCGTCCGCGTTGCCAAGACCGGCTATACCGGAGAACCCATCGGCTATGAACTCTATTGCGAATCAAGGGACGCCCGGTATTTTTGGGACCGTCTGATCGAACTCGGGGCAAGACCCACCGCGCTCGGCGCGCGCGATACGCTGCGCATGGAGGCTTCTCTGCCGCTCTACGGCCATGAGATGGGCGAGTGCGAGTTTGGCGGCGAAATTCCCGTCTATGCTGTGCCGCTGGCCAAATTCGCCGTCTCGTTCGCGGAGGAAAAGGGCGATTTCATTGGCCGCGCCGCGCTGAAGCGGCAGTTCGAGGCGTTCCAGAGGATCATGAACCGCGATTATTCCGCAATTGCGGATCTTCCATACCGCATCCAGCCGGTCTATCTTTCCGGCAAGGGCGTTCTGCGCAAGGGCTTCCCGGTCTACAGCAGGGACGCATGGGCAGAGGGAAAGCCCGTCGGCTATGTGACCTCCGGCACGATGATCCCCTATTTCAAGACGGAGGGAGAGGGACTGGAAACGGTCATCACCTCCGAGACGGGCAAGCGCTCCATCGGCCTTGCGTATCTCGATTCGCGCATCTGCCAGGACTTTGATCTTGAAATCGACATCCGCGGCAAGCGGCAGCCGGCCAAGGTCGTCGCGTGGCACATCCGGCAGGACGCCGCGCCCTATGTCCGTCCCATTCTGCCCGATCATCCCGCCCCGGCTGCGCCGCACTGCGACGCGCCGTATGCCGAAAAGGCTGCCGCGCTCCTGAAAAAGGCGCAGGAGAACCACCTCTGGCGGCAGCATCGGTGCATCAATCTCATTCCGTCTGAAAACACACAATCGCGCGCTGTGCGCCTGCTTTCGGCCTCCGATCCGTCGAACCGCTATGCCGAGCATAAAAAGCAGAAGGCGTTCTATGACGCGGAGATCTTCTATTATCAGGGCACAAACTTCATCGGCGAGGTCGAGGCACTGCTCGTTGAGGAGATGAAGAAGTTCCTCGGCGCGTCGCAGGTCGAAACGCGCGTGACCTCCGGCCAGATGTCCAATACCGCCGTCTTCTCCGCGCTCATGGACTTCAAGAACCGCGTCGACCGCAAGCGCACGCCGCAGCGGCTCGGCTGGGTCATGAACAACCATATCGTCCGCGGCGGCCATCTGTCCGCACAGCCCATGGGTGCGCTGCACGACTATATCGCCGTCGATCCCGTCACCGAAAAGCAGATGGTCGTCAATTTCCCCGTCTGCGCCGACGACCCGTACCGCATCGACACGGAGGCGGCAAAGCTGCTGCTTGCGCAGTACCGGCCGGAATTCGTGATCTTCGGCAAGTCCATGGTGCTGTACAAGGAGCCGGTCGCGGAGCTTGTAAGATTCATTCGCGAGCAGGGCATCCGCACGACCGTCATGTACGACATGGCCCATGTGCTGGGCCTGATCGGCGACCACTTCCAGAAGCCGTTTGAAGAGGGCGCGGAGATCGTCACCGGCTCGACGCACAAGACCTTCTTCGGCCCGCAGCGCGGCGTGATCGGCGTGAATTACAAGCCGGAGGACCTCAAATGGGGCCTCTGGGAGACGATCGAAACGCGCGCCTTCCCCGGCAGCGTCTCCAACCATCACCTCGGAACGCTGCTCGGCCAGCTGATGGCCGCGTATGAAATGAACGCCTTCAAGGACGAATACCAGAGGGCCGTGATCGAGAACGCGAAGAGCTTCGCCGCCAGCCTGAAGGCCGAGGGGCTTGACGTGGCGGGCGACCCGGCCGTGGGCTACACCGAGACGCATCAGGTCATCGTCCGCGTCGGCTACGCCAGAGGCCCGGAGATCGCGAAGCGGCTCGAGGAGAACAACATCATCTGCAACTATCAGGCCACGCCCGACGAGGAGGGCTTCACCGCCTCCGGCGCGCTGCGCATGGGCGTAAACGAAATGACCCGCTTCGGCTTCGGCAGGGAGCAGTTTGCGCACCTTGCGCACCTGATCGCCGACTGCATCCTGCGCAATGCGGACGTCCGGGAGGAAGCTGCCCGCCTGCGCGAGGGCTTTACCGATATGCGCTACTGCTTCTCCGACGCAGAAACGGAAAAGCTCATTTCCGCCCTGGCCGAGGCTACGGGAATTTGAGCGGTTAACGTAACCCAGCGCCCCTTTTCTCCCCCCCACCAACTCAACCAATCAACCCCACAAAACAGAACTGGAGGAACGAATTATGAATTTTCCCGCTGAACTGAAGTATTCCCGCGACCACGAATGGGTCAAGATGCTCGACGACACGACCGCTCTTGTCGGCATCACGGACTTTGCCCAGAGCGAGCTGGGCGATCTGGTCTACGTCAATCTGCCTGAGCCCGGCGACGAGGTGCTTGCGGGCGAAACGGCCTGCGACGTCGAATCCGTCAAGGCCGTGTCCGACGTTATGAGCCCCGTGACCGGTGTGATCGCCGAGGTCAACGAGGAGCTGGACGATTCTCCCGAGCTTCTGAACTCCGACCCCTATGAGGCGTGGATCATGAAGATCGAGCATATCACGGACTTCTCCGAGCTTCTGAGCGCGGAGGAATATGAGGCGTTCACGAAGGAGGAGCACTGATGGGCACCTTTGTCCCGACGACAGCTGCGGAGCGGGAGCAGATGCTGCGGACGATCGGCGTATCGTCCGTAGAAGATCTGTTCCGGGACGTGCCGCAGCAGATGTATCTGGACGGATACTTGGATCTGCCGCCCGGAAGGAGCGAGCTGGAAACGCTTGAGGCCGTCTCGGCGCTGGCAGAGCGGAACCGCGTGTTCAAAACCTGTCTGCGCGGCGCGGGCAGCTACCGGCATTATATCCCCGCGGCGGTCAAGGCTGTCGTGACCCGCGAGGAATTTGTGACGGCCTATACGCCCTATCAGGCCGAGATCAGCCAGGGCATTTTACAGGGAATTTTCGAGTACCAGACCATGCTCTGTGAGCTGACCGGCATGGACGTGTCCAATGCGGGCGTTTATGACGGCGGAACTGCCGCCGCAGAGGCCATCCCCATGTGCCGCGACCGCAAACGCACAAAGGCCTACGTCTCCGCAGCGGTCGACCCGAACGTCCTCGGCGTTATGAAGACCTACTGCTTCGGTTCCGGGACAGAGTTAACTGTCGTCCCGATGAAGGACGGCAGAACAGACCCGGACGCGCTGCGCGCCATACTCGGTGCGGATGCCGCCTGCTTCTATGTCCAGCAGCCGAATTTCTTCGGCCTGCTGGAGGACGCGGAGCTGCTCGGCGAGATCACGCACGCAGCCGGGGCCAAATACATCATGGGCGTGAACCCCATTTCGCTGGCAGTTTTGAAAACGCCCGGCGAGTGCGGCGCGGACATCGCCGTCGGCGAAGGTCAGCCCCTTGGCCTCGACACGGCCTTCGGCGGCCCGTACCTCGGATTTATGACCGCGACGAGCGCCATGATGCGTAAGCTCCCCGGCCGCATCGTCGGTCAGACGCACGACACGGAGGGGAAGACCGGCTATGTCCTCACGCTTTCCGCGCGGGAGCAGCACATCCGCCGGGAAAAGGCCTCGTCCAACATCTGCTCGAACGAACAGCTCTGCGCGCTGACCGCCGCCGTCTATCTTGCCGCCATGGGCGAAGCCGGACTGCGGCAGGCCGCGGCGCTCTGCACGTCCCGCGCGCATTATTTTGCGCAGCGGCTCGAAGAGGTACTTGGCTGGAAGCGCGTCTATCCCGGCGAATTCTTCCACGAGTTTGTCACTGCCTGCCCGTGCCCCGAGCGGACGCTGGAAGTGCTGGAGGCGCACGGGATTCTGGGCGGCCTGCCGGTGGAGGGCGGAATTCTCTGGTGCGTGACGGAGCTGACAGATAAGAAAACGCTCGACCATGTGATCGGGCTTTTGCAGGAGGTGAGCGGCCAATGAAGACGATCTTTGAACAGGGCGCGCCCGGCCATGGCCTGTCGCTGCTTCCCGCGTGCGATGTGCCCGTCGTGACGCTGGCGCCGGCGCGCAAAAAGCCGCTGCGCCTGCCGCAGGTGAGCGAAAATGAGCTTATCCGGCACTATACCGCGCTGTCGCACCGCGTCCACGGCATGAACGACGGCTTCTATCCGCTGGGTTCGTGCACGATGAAGTATAATCCCAAGGTCAACGAAGCGCTTGCGGCGCTGCCGGGCTTTGCGCGGCTCCATCCGCTCCAGCCGGAGCAGACGGCGCAGGGCGCGCTGGAGCTGCTGTATGAAACGGGAAAGCTGCTTGGCGAAGTGACCGGTATGGACGCGTTCACGCTCCAGCCCGCCGCAGGCGCGCACGGCGAGTTTACCGGCCTGCTGCTCATCAAGGCGTATCACCTTGCACGCGGCGATGCGGCCCGGACAGAGATCATCGTCCCGGACTCCGCCCACGGCACGAATCCGGCCTCGTCCGTCATGGCAGGCTTCCGCGTGGTCAATATCCCGTCCGGCGCAGACGGCTGCGTCGATCTCGCGGCGCTCCGCGCCGCCGTCGGGCCGCAGACGGCGGGACTGATGCTCACGAACCCCAATACGGTCGGCATCTTCGACAAGAATATCCTTGAAATCACGAAAATCATCCACGACGCGGGCGGTCTGTGCTATTATGACGGCGCGAATCTGAACGCCGTCATGGGCGTCGTTCGTCCGGGCGACATGGGCTTTGACTGCATCCACCTGAATCTGCATAAGTCCTTTGCCACGCCGCACGGCGGCGGCGGGCCGGGTTCCGGCCCCGTTGGCTGCAAGGCGTTCCTCGCGCCGTTCCTGCCCGGCCCCATCCCGGAAAAGACCGAAAGCGGCTTCCGCTTTGTGCAGCCTGCGCAGTCCGTCGGCCGGGTGCGGGATTTCTACGGGAATTTCCTCGTCGTCGTCAAGGCGTTCGCCTATCTGACCATGCTTGGCCGGGAGGGCGTGCATGAAGTGGGCCGAAACGCGGTTCTGAACGCGAATTATATGATGGCCGCGCTGCAGGATGTCTACGATATGGCCTACCCCGGCCCCTGTATGCACGAGTTTGTCATGACGCTGGATCGGCTGCATAAAGAAACCGGCGTTTCCGCGCTCGATATCGCCAAGGGTCTGCTTGACAACGGTATTCATCCGCCCACAATGTATTTCCCGCTGATCGTCCACGAGGCGCTCATGGTCGAGCCGACGGAAACGGAATCCAAGGCCACCATGGACGAGGCGATCGAGGTCTTCCGTGCGCTTGCCCGCCTCGCGCATGAGGACCCCGAAGCGCTCCACACCGCGCCGCACAATACCCCTGTCCGCCGTCTCGACGAGGTGCAGGCGGCAAGAAACCCCGTTCTGCGCGCCGCGCTTGCGGAATAAGAAAAAACGGTCTGCCGCCCGGCTGTGCATCTGCATGGCCGGGCGGTACTGCGCTGTCAGGGGGAGGATGGCGTGCGGTTTAGCAGGCTGGTCATGCCTCCGGCGGCCCCATCTTTTCCGCCTTGCCGGAAAAGAAGGGGGAGAAAAGGGGCGCTTGGGGACGCGGGGTGCATCCTGCGGTGCGATTCAGGCAGGAATCTGATTTACAGATATTACGAACACACATACTCACCTTACGAGTGCTTTGGTACGCGCCGCCTGTTACGGGACATCAGATTTACAAGTAGCTGCCTTTGAATGGCTGCTGTAAATCAGCCTTGCGTTTAAAATTTGTGAGGCAGTACGGATTCGCCGCAGATCCCAAAAGCCGGAGGGGATATGCTGCAAGGTTCAGAGTGCTCCGAAATTTACGGCATTCGAATCCCATCGGGCCCTTCGGGTCAGTTCCCGTGCCAGTGCTGTAAAACAAAAATCAGTGTTGACAAATGCAGATGCATATTATAAAATTGGAATATAGAACAATTAGATGATACAGGAGGGCCGAAATGGGATTACAGCATGGAATCCTTGGATTTTTGAATTATGGCCCGTGCAGCGGGTATGAGCTGACAAAGGCGTTTCATTCCTCCGTGCAGTTTTTCTGGCCTGCGCAGACCAGTCAGATCTATCTGACGCTGGGCAAGCTGGAGGATGCCGGGCTTGTCACGCATGAGACGGTCATTCAGAACGGAAAGCCGAATAAAAACGTCTATTCTATCCTGCCCGCCGGACGCGCGGAGCTGCAGCGCTGGCTGTCGGAGCAGGGAAAGACAGCAGACGGCTATAAGAGCGAATTTCTGATGAAGGTCTTCTTTGCTGAAAATCTCCCGCCGCAGCAGGCCATTGCGATGCTGCGCGCGTATGCGGACGGCTGCCGCGCGTGGCTGCGGAGCATGGACAGCGTACCGCAGAGCATTGAGGATTACGGCAAGCTGACCGACGCCAGCGCGCCTGTATATTGGGCCTTTACGGCGCAGTTCGGCAGAAATTATGCGCAGATGTGCATCGCCTGGGCCGAGGACTGCATCAAACGGCTGGAGGAAATGGTATGAGAGTTCTGGTCCTGAACGGAAGTCCCAAGGGGGACAAAAGCAATACATACCGGCTCACAAGCGCGTTTCTGGACGGCCTGCGGCAGACGCAGCCGGTGAAGGCCGAGACCATCGAGGTCGGAAAGCTGCATCTGCTGCCGTGCCGCGGCTGCTTCGCCTGCTGGAGCAAAACGCCGGGAAAGTGCGTATTGCAGGACGATATGGCCGGTGTGATCGGGAAAATTCTTGCCGCCGACGTGCTGATCTGGAGCTTTCCGCTCTATTATTTCAGCATTCCAGGCCAGCTCAAGCTGCTCATCGACCGGCAGCTGCCGATGTCGCTGCCGTTTATGACCGACACGGACTCCGGCGGCCACCCGAGCCGGTACGACCGCTCCGGCCAGCGGCAGGTCGTGATCTCGACCTGCGGCTTCTACACCGCCGAAGGCAATTATGACGCGGTGGACGCGCAGGTTTCCCGGCTTTGCGGCAAGGATGGCTATACGTCCGTCTACTGCGGACAGGGCGAGCTGTTCCGCGTCCCGGCGCTGCGCCAGCGCACGGATGCGTATCTTGAGCTGGTCAAACAGGCGGGCGCGGAGTTTGCGCGCGGCGCGATCCTGCCGGAAACGGCCCGCGCCTTGCGCCAGCCGCTGTTCCCGCGCGCGGTATTTGAGCAGATGGCGGACGCCAGCTGGGGCGTCAGTCGGGAGGATACTGCCGCGGCAAAAACCCCGGAGGCCGGGAGGCTGTCTCCGGCGCAGGCCTTTACGCGGCAGATGGCCGCGCTCTATGACCCATCGACATGGGACGGGAGGGACCGTGTTCTGGAATTTTTCTATACGGACACCGGCGAAACCTGCCAGATCGTGCTCGGGAAGGACGGTCAACGTGTACTGCAATCAAACTTCCTGCCCTGCACGACGCGCATCGAAACGCCGCTTTCCGTCTGGCAAAAAATCGGCAGCGGGGAGCTTGACGGCAAGCAGGCGATGATGGAGCACCAGTACCGCGTGACCGGCGACTTTTCGGTCATGCTCCATTGGGACGAGATCTTCGGCCTTGGAGCCGCCGCGCCGCAGCCGTCCGCCGAGCCCCGGAAGAAGACGAACATGACGCTCATGCTGCTGCCGTGGATGGCGATCTGGATCGCGCTGTCTATCCACGCGCAGATCGGCGCGTGTATCGGCCTCGCGGTCTGTGCGCTGCTGCCGTTCGCGTTTCTGAACTACCGCATGACGGTTTTCGAGCCGTGTTCGATTCTGGCGGTCGGCACGATCTGCGTGCTGACGCTTCTGGACGCGCTGCCGCTCACGCTGCTGCTGCCCGCGTCGTATCTTCTGTTCGGCCTGATGTGGGGCGTAACAGTCTTTCTGCCCATGCCGCTGACGGCGTATTATTCCATGAACGGCTACGGCGGCGAGACAGCGCTTCAAAATCCGCTGTTCATGCGCACGAACCGCATTCTGACAGCCTGCTGGGCAGTCTTGTATCTGCTCACGCCGGTCTGGACGTGGTATCTGCTGCAAACACCCGTCTCGTATCTGACCGGCGCGCTCAATTCCGTGCTGCCCATGCTCCTCGGCGCGTTCACAGCCTGGTTCCAGCGCTGGTACCCGGCGCATTACGCCGCAAGCAAAAAATAATGACACCCATGCAGTCCCCCTGTTATGCCGATCGAAGCGCATGACAGGGGGGCTTTTCTGCATGGTCGGGAGCTGGTCAAGCCTCCGGCGGCCCCTTCTTTTCCGCCTTGCCGGAAAAGAAGGGGGAGAAAAGGGGCGCTTGGACGCGTTTGGTGCGTCCTGCGGGTACGGTTTAGGCAAGTCCTTATTTTTGGGTATTACGAACACACATACTCACCCTACGAGCGCTATGGTACGCGCCGCCTGTTACGGGACATCAGATTTACAAGTAGCTGCCTTTGAATGGCTGCTGTAAATCAGCCATGCGTTTAAAATTCGTGAGGCAGTACGGATTCGCCGCAGATTCCCGTAAAAAGCGGTGCGTCCCGCGGGCGGACAGAGTCGTCCGCCCCTACACCGAAATGCGCAGATGCATACGAATTCGCCAAAGATTTCTGATGATTCAGTGCATCCTGCCGGGCGGAGCAGAGCCCCGCCCCTACCAACTGCGGTTAAATTTCAACGATTTTACGTAAAACGGACAGGCGTGCTCATTCCCCCGTAAAGCTTTTGCAGTACGGGGCCAGACAGCAGCGGTCGCACGCGGGCTTTCTTGCCGCGCAGACGGCCCGGCCGTGCAGGACGAGCCTGTGGCAGAAATCGGAGGATTCCTCCGGCGGCAAAATCGCGCGCAGCTGCTGCTCGACCTTTGCCGGGTCCTTGCCGCTGGCGAGGCCCAGCAGGTTGCAGATACGGATGCAGTGCGTGTCGCAGACGACCGAGCCGGGCGTCCCATAAATATCGCCCAGCAGCAGATTCGCCGTTTTTCGGCCCACGCCCGGCAGGCGCAGAAGCTGCTCCATCGTGCCGGGCACCTTCCCGCCGTATTCGTCCCGCAGCATCCGGCAGGCCAGCACGATATCTTCCGCCTTGTGCTTGTAGAACCCGCAGGAGTGGACATAGCCCTCGACCTCGGCCACGTCTGCCTCCGCGAATGCGTCCAGCGTCGGATAGCGCGCGAAGAGCGCAGGCGTGACCAGATTGACCCGCGCGTCTGTGCACTGTGCGGACAGGCGCACCGCGATCATCAGCTCGTAATCCTTCCCGTAATGCAGCGCGCAGAGCGCGTCCGGGTATTCCTGCTTCAGCGCGGCAATGATACCGGCCACACGTTCCGATGTTTCCATACTTGCTCATCCCTTGCCTTTTTGTTTTATTGTATCATAAACGCGCTGGAAAGGGAACCGCCCGCTTGTAATTGGCAGCGAAAACCGGTATAATACGTTAGAAATCAAAAAAGGAGGCGGGCGATATGTATCAGCCCCTCGCGGACGCGCTTCGTCCGCAGGAACTTTCCGACGTTTGCGGCCAGCAGCATATTTTAGGAGAAAACGGGCTGCTGCGCCGGATCATTGAAAGCGGTTCTGTGCCGAACATGATCTTCTACGGCCCATCCGGCACGGGCAAGACGACCGTTGCGAACCTGATCGCGAAGAAAACACAGCGAAAGCTGTGCAAGCTCAACGCAACGACCGCGTCCTCTGCCGACATCAAGGAGATCTACGCCCAGCTCGACACGTTCCTTGCGCCGAACGGCGTGCTGCTGTATCTGGACGAGATCCAGTATTTCAACAAAAAGCAGCAGCAGACGCTGCTGGAATACATCGAAAACGGCAAGATCACGCTCATTGCGTCCACGACGGAAAATCCGTATTTCTATGTCTATAATGCTATCCTGTCGCGCTCGACGGTGTTTGAATTCAAGCCCGTGGAGAAGGACGAGGCGCAGCGCGCGGTCAGCCGGGCGCTCAATTATCTCGAAGCGCGCGACAGCGTGACCATCCTGCCGGAGCCCGGCGTGAAGGAGCATATCGCGCAGTCCTGCGGCGGCGATATCCGCAAGGCGCTCAACGCCGTCGAATTCCTCTACACGGCCACGCGGCCCGAAAACGGCGTGGTCAGGCTCACCATGGCCGACGCGAAGCAGGTGTCGCAGCGCTCGGCCATGCGGTACGACAAATCCGGCGACGATCATTATGACGATCTTTCCGCGCTCATGAAATCCATCCGCGGCTCCGACCCGGACGCCGCCGTGCACTATCTGGCCCGGTTTTTAGAGGCGGGCGATCTGCCGTCCGCCTGCCGCCGCATTCTATGCTCCGTGGCGGAGGATATCGGCCTTGCCTATCCGCAGGCCATCCCCATCGTCAAGGCGTGCGTCGACAGCGCTTTGCAGCTGGGCCTGCCGGAGGCGCGTCTGCCGCTGGCCGATGCGGTTCTTCTCCTTGCCACGGCCCCGAAATCCAATTCCGGCTGCATGGCCATCGACGCGGCCATCGCCGACGTCAAGGCGGGAAGAACCGGCCCCGTCCCGCGCGAGCTGCAAAATGTCCACGCCGACGGCACGGGCTTCGAGCGCGACCAGGGCTATCTCTACCCGCACAATTTCCCGAACCACTGGGTCCGGCAGCAGTATCTCCCCGACGTGATCAAAGACCGCGTCTATTACACCTACGGCGACAACAAAACCGAACAGGCCGCCAAGCGCTACTGGGACGAGATCAAGAAGTGACGCACCGCTCAAGGCTCAGCTGGCGGCGGAGCCGACTGAGGGGTTGCGGCAAACAACCGAACAACTGAAACCCTTTCGGCGAATACGTACTACACCGCGTAGGGGCGGACGACTCTGTCCGCCCGGCAGATTGCACCGTTTTTACGGTAATCTGCGGCGAATTCGTAACTTCCCAGCGGGTCGATGTGGGCATCGACCCCTACAACGAAATAGGGAACCGCTTGCGAATTCGCCGCAAATTCTCATGCAGATGCAACATCTCCCGGCGGGCGGACAAGGCGTCCGCCCCTACGTCGAAACAGGAACGTGCTTACGGATTCGCCGCAAATTTCCATAGAAAGGCTGGTGTCTATTTTGAAAAAATGGCAGAAGATCATCATTCTTGCGCTGGCATTTGCCGTCGCGATTCTCGGCTCGGCTATCGTGACCATGCAGCTTACGCGCCGCGAGCAAACGCCCGTCGAGGCCAAAACGGCGGAGATCGGCGCGTATCTTGACCGGTTCTTCATCGACGATTATGATGAAGATACGCTTGCCGACGCTGCCGCGTCCGCCATGGTCGAGGCGACCGGCGACCGCTGGAGCTATTACCTGACCGCTGAGGAAAAGAGCAGCTATGATGAGCAGATGCAGAACGCCTACGTCGGCATCGGCGTGACCATCACCGCGCAGGAAGAGCTCGGCGGAATGCGAATTGAGGCCGTGACCGCCGGCGGCCCGGCGGAGGAGGCCGGACTGCTCGCCGGCGATATCATCACCGAGGTCGAGGGCGAAAAAACGCTCGACCTCGGCATGACCGGGACGCGCACAAAGGTGCGCGGCGAGGAGGGGACCTTCGTGACGCTGACGATCCTGCGCGGGGAGGAAAGCTTCCCCGTTTCGGTCGAGCGCCGCAGCATCCAGACGCCCGTTGCGACATACGAGATGCTGGACGGGCAGATCGGCTATATCAAGATCGCCAATTTCGACACCCGCTGCGCGGAGGAGACAAACGCCGCCATGGACGAGCTGATCGCGCAGGACGCGAAGGCGCTGATCTTCGACGTGAGGAACAATGGCGGCGGATATAAAAACGAGCTGGTCAAGGTACTGGATAAAATACTGCCGGAGGGTATTCTGTTCCAGAGCGAGGACTATCAGGGCTCGAAGCAAATCGACCGCTCGGACGCGGACTGCATCGACCTGCCCATGGCCGTGCTCGTCAATCAGGATAGCTATTCCGCGGCTGAGTTTTTCGCCGCCGCGATCCAGGAATATGACTGGGGTACGGTCGTCGGAACGAAGACGGTCGGCAAGGGCAATTTCCAGACGGCTTTTACGCTCTCCGACGGCTCCATGCTGAACCTGTCCATCGGCAAATACTACACGCCGCAGGGCCGCAGTCTGACCGATACCGGCGTCATACCGGACATCGAAATCACGCTTTCCGACGAGGACGACGCAAAACTTTACTACGGTCAGCTGGAAAAAGCGGACGACGCACAATTACAGGCCGCAATCCGCGAAATCACCCAGAAACTCTCTTGACATCCCCATCTTTGCCCGATATAATGTCTGCTGAATCATTGTAAATACCGGGCGTTTTCTGCCCGATCGATTATGGAAGGAACGATCGTAAAATGGCAAAAGAATTTAAAATCAGTGCGCTTCGCCTCAAGGAGCTGGAGCAGGAGCTTTTTTATCTGAAGACGACCCGCGAGAAGGAAGTCGCCGAGCAGATCAAGGAGGCGCGTTCGTTCGGCGACCTCTCTGAGAACAGCGAATATGACGAGGCCAAGAACGAGCAGGCCAAGCTCTATGGCCGTATCGCCGAGGTTGAAAATATTCTCGCCCACGCCGTCATTATTGACGAGACAGAGGACTCCGAGGGCAAGATCGGCCTCGGCTGCACCATCAAGGTCGAGGACATGGAAACGGGCGACGAGGAGCTTTACGCCATCGTCGGCTCGCAGGAGGCCAACCCCATGGAATGCCGCATTTCCGACGATTCCCCGTTCGGCAAGGCACTGCTTGGCCACAAGGTCGGCGACATTGTTGAGGTTGAGGCCCCCATCGGCGTGCTCAAGTATAAGATCCTGACGGTTGAAAAGTAACGAATCAGAAAAAGAGGATAGCTATGGAACAGGAAAACAGGAATCAGCAGAACGCGGCCCCGCAGGTCAGCCTCGGCGACCAGATCAAGGTCCGCCGCGAAAAGCTCGCGCAGCTGCAGGCGGAGGGCATGGACCCGTTTGCCATCACCCGCTTCGTCAGCACCACGACCGCACAGGAGATCAAGGAGCATTTTGACGAGATGGAGGGCAAGCCCGTCTCCATTGCGGGCCGTCTCATGTCCAAGCGCGGCATGGGCAAGGTGTCCTTCTGCGACTTGCAGGACAAAACAGGCCGCATCCAGCTCTACGCCCGCAAGGACGAAATGGACGAGGCCGAATATAACCGCTTCAAGAAATACGACATCGGCGATATCGTCGGCGTCGAGGGCGAGATCTTCCGCACGCAGCGCGGCGAAATGTCCGTGCGCGCGAAGACCATCACGCTGCTGTCCAAGTCCCTGCTGCCGCTGCCCGAGAAGTTCCACGGCCTGACCGACAAGGAGACGCGCTACCGCCAGCGCTATGTCGATCTGATCGTGAACCCGGAGGTCAAGCGGAATTTCATCATCCGTTCGCAGTTCATCAAGCATCTGCGGGATTATCTGGACAATATGGGCTATATCGAGGTCGAAACGCCCGTTCTCAATACCATCGCGGGCGGCGCGGCGGCAAGACCCTTTATTACGCACCACAATACGCTCGATATCGATATGTATATGCGTATCGCGACCGAGCTTCCTCTGAAGCGCCTGATCGTCGGCGGCATGGATCGCGTGTACGAGGTCGGCCGTATTTTCCGCAACGAGGGCATGGACCCCAAGCACAACCCCGAATTCACCACGGTCGAGCTCTACCAGGCCTACGCCGATTTCCACGACATGATGGACATCGCTGAGGGCGTTTACACCACCTTCGCCCAGAAATACCTCGGAACCTATGAGCTGAACTGGATGGGCGAAACGATCGATCTGACCCCCGGCTGGCCGCGGCTGACGATGGTAGATGCCGTCAAGCAATATGTCGGCGTTGATTTTGGTGCGATCACCGACGACGCAGAGGCCGTTGCTGCGGCAAAGGCAGTCGGCGTCGAGCTGGCGGAGGCTGCCGAAAAGACGTGGGGCAACGCGCTTTACGCCTGCTTCGACCAGAAGGTCGAGGAGCATCTGGTGCAGCCGACCTTTATCACGATGTACCCGGTCGAGGTCAGCCCGCTGACCAAGCGCAGCCCGGAGGACCCGCGTCTGACCGAGCGCTTTGAGTTCTTCATCTGCCGCAGCGAGATGGGCAACGCCTATTCCGAGCTGAACGACCCCATTGACCAGCGCGAACGCTTCATGAAGCAGGTCGAGCAGCGCGAACGCGGCGACGACGAGACGGAAATGCTCGACGAGGATTTCCTCACCGCGCTTGAATACGGTATGCCCCCCACGGGCGGCATGGGCATGGGCATCGACCGCGCCGTCATGCTCTTCACCGGCGCAGACACCATCCGCGACGTCATCCTGTTCCCGACGATGAAGCCGTTGGACTCTGACAAGAAGGTTTCCAAGGAAGTTTCGGCTCCTGCGGCGGCTGCTCAGGCGGCTCCGGTTGTGGAGGAAAAAATCGATTTTTCCAATGTTCAGATCGAGCCACTGTTCCAGGATCAGGTGGATTTTGACACCTTCTCCAAGAGCGATTTCCGCGCCGTGAAGGTCAAGTCCTGCGAAGCGGTCAAAAAGTCCAAAAAACTCCTGAAATTCGTGCTGGATGACGGAACTGGAGAGGATAGAGTTATCCTTTCCGGCATTCACGAATATTACGAACCGGAAGAATTGGTTGGAAAAACGTGCGTCGCCATCACGAACCTGCCGCCTCGCCCGATGATGGGTATTGCCTCCGAGGGTATGCTCATCTCCGCCGTGCATCACGAAAACGGCGAGGAAAAGCTGCACCTTCTGATGCTCGACCCGCACATCCCCGCGGGCGCGAAAATGTATTAAATTCCCAATTTGACACGTTTTTGACACACTTTCGAAATTCAATATGACACAATATGAAGCTGGAATGCACAGATGCCCTGTGCATTCCAGTTTTTCTTATCCGAAAAGTTTGATTTTTGCACTCATGTTTTGTACCGAATTTTTGAGGGTGTCCTATGTGATATGTGTATAAATATCCAGAGTCGTACTGATCTCGGCGTGTCCCATAATTGTTTGGATCGCCTTGTGATTGGACTCGACTTCAAACATCCGCGTACAAAACGTATGCCGCAGACTATGAACGGAAAAGTGTGGAAGCATTAGCGGTGGTCGCTGATCTTCTTCGGCAAGCTTCAATTCCTCCGCGTTGTAGTCTCGGATGATTCGTTCAATCGCGCGATTCAGGCTGTGGGGATTCAGTAGGTCTCCATAGCGGTTCCGAAAGATAAAATCTGTGTAGCCGTCAATTGTCGGACTGGGCGTATCATAGAGCGTGTCCAAAATAGCAATCAGTCCAGCCAGCTCAGCTAGGACTTCTGGACACATCGGAAAGCAGCGGATGCTGCTTTCTGTCTTCGGCGTTGAGATCAGGAAACGGCATACATACACGCTACTTGCAAGAAGTATTCTGCATCGTCTGATACCGATTGATCTTTGCGGAAACGACACAACTAATCAATATTTTGATACCGAACCGCATTGACTTTTGCTGTGCTATTGTATAATGGTGTCAGAACCAGAAGATTATTGCGTTTTTGAGACTTCGTAAATTTGCAGAACTTTATGAAGCCGAAACCGTCATGTTTTGTATGTGCAGGCAGGGCGTCACAACTATGCCAGCATATACGAAGAATGGCAGAATTTTGACAATTTAATATGTTTGCCAACGAAGAATTGTAATTGCAGGTTATCTCTCGCTTTATAGTCTGCAATGAAAGAGCAATGAATCTACTCGCCCGGAACTGTGAGGATGAGCAAGTTTCTAAAGTAGCTTGGAGGAAACGAAAGACAGCGTTATGCCAATAAGCTATGTGGCCGAAAGGTCGCCATTGCGGGAGGACATCCCGTGAGAAGGTAGGAAACAGAGCGCGGACGCGACCTGCGTCCATAGTCCAAGTCAGGAGAATCGCTTTTCTTTGTCTGCATGAGATGCTGCCTGTTTTATGATCTCGTTACGTGCAGAAGTTGGCAAACAAAGTGTAGATAGCACGATGATCCTATCGGTAATTCGGAACAGGGCTCCGATTTGCTTCTAAAGTTGAAGTAAATCGGTGTTTTTTGTTTTTGAAGCAATCGGATCATCTCGCGTCAGCGGGATGATTTGTTTTTTGCGTAAAAATCGATAGGAGGATCATCTGCGATGAATGAGCAGCAACGGCAAGCATATCTGGACCAGATCAACTATGGCCGCATTGAGCGTGTCATTGCGTACAAAAATGTGCAATTCATTATCAAGCACCAGCACGATACGCTGGAGCAGCTAACTGCATATTTGAAATCCTGCATGGAGGACATTGGACACCCGCCCGCGATGGTCGAGGTGATCGGCAGCGAGTATATTGAGTACCGTTTCGGCTCATGGAAAGCTGCAATCCGTTCCTTTTATGCCGGAAAAATCACAAACATCAAAAATCCACCACATTTTCGTGACCGCAAGATCGTTCAGGATTTATGCGAGATCGAATTGAGGCGGCTTGCAGCGAAGGACGCGGCATCTTCTGAACGGGAGGTGCAGCGATGAATCCGAGCAGAACGTATGAGGAAAATATGGCGGCGCTTAAAAAAGTTTTGACCCAACGCACCTATACGGCGCTGTCTCACAGGAACATCGAGTTTGTTCTGAAATATCAAAATGCGTCATTGCAGGAATTGGCTGCATATTTGCGGCGGCAGCAGGCGGAGCTGCGGCATATCCCCGGCAGGACAGAAATAATTGGCGGCGATTTTATTGAACTGCGGTTCCGCGGATGGGTAAATGCGCTTGAAGCGATCGGCGTGAGCAGAGAGCTTGCGGCAAAGCGCAGTACGCCCGCGCTGGAGAAGACCATGCTCTTCCAGCAGGAATACGAACGCCAGCGGGAACAGGATATACTGGAAAAGCGGCAGAAGAAGGCTGCGAACAAAGAAAAAATGCGGCAAGAAAAGGCTGAACGGAAAGCCAAGTAAAAGCCGGCTCCTTGCCTCTCCCTTTGGGAGAGGTGGCCGAGCGCAGCGAGGACGGAGAGGGTAACAGGCAGCAGACCCTCTCAGTCGCCTGCGGCGACAGCTCTCCCGGAGGGAGAGCCAAGAACGATTGTATGCCGATCTGAAACGGACAGATTTGCAGATAGATGTGTGTCTCATCCCCTGAGATCAAGCTGCCAGTGCGTCACCCCCTGACGCGCTTAAAATCCCCGGTTCCGAATTGGGAACGCGGAACCGGGGGATTTTAAAACAAATCTACCGGGCCTTCGCCCGTCTCAATAAGGCGATACGCGCCGACAACTGAATAGCTGCAGCAGGAAAGGATACTGTTTCCGGGGAAGCGCCGCGACGACAAGAGCGCGCCAAGGAAACGGAAAACGTGGTCTACACATGGGCGCGTGGGAGCACAGGAAACGATACTGTTTTTGCAGCGTGTAAAACAACGTATTTAGCGGCGACCCCGTCAGCCGTTAGATAAAGCCGCTTTTCAGATCGCACGGGAGAAGCGGGAACAGAATGTGCGTTCCGCGTAGGGCATCCCGGCTGCGCGGGCAAAAAGAAACCGGGAAAATACAATATAGGAGGAAGAACTATGAAAAAGTTCACAGCAATCCTTTTGGCAGTTGTGATGCTCTTCGCTTTGAGCGCGAGCGCATTTGCAGCTACCAACTCGCTCGAAACTGATTACGCCATCGGCGACGGTCTTGGCGTATCGGTTGACCTTAACATTGAAGGCATGTACTTCGACGGCATAGACATCCTGAACACGGCCACGAACGGCTACTATCCGTTCAGTTTCTCGCTGATTGCCAGCGACCGCACGAAGGTCGCCAGCGTCACCGTCAGCAACGGCGGCTCGTTCCATTGGGCGTATGAAGAAGATGGCAACGGCGGCTATGTGACCGACGAGGACGGCAACTACGTCGAGAGCACCACGACGAAATACGGCGTCGTCGTTCTGCCCACGACCTCGGCTTCCACCGTGACCGTCACCGGCACGGGCAATATCGGTTCGGCAACGTTCAGCTGCGCACAGCCCTGCGGCGGCACAACGGCAGCTGGTACGGCGCTCTACGCTTACCTTCCGGCTCCCGCGCAGTTCGTCAACGAAGGCGTGACGACCGGCGGCTGGGGCGACGCGTATGACAGCACCGGCACGACGCTCAAGGGAACCTCTGCGACCGGCGTCTCCCTCGGCTTCTTCGGCGGATACGCCGTCTATGAGTTCGAGAACCCGATCGCCGACGATCCCACGCATCCCTACGGCGCGGACTTCATCGTCTACGGCAACGCATTCTGGAACAACTCCGAGGCGGGCTGCATCCAGGTCTCTCAGGGTCCGGACGACAACGGCAACTGGGAATGGTACGACATCGCGGGCTCGATGTATTACACCAAGAGCACCCCGAACGCATCCATCAAGTTTACGAACCCCAACCCGAACGAGGACAAGGGCATTACTACGGCTGGTGCGACCAGCACTCTGGCAGATGTTTCCTACGATCTGACAGTGAACGGCACGACCACGCCCGGCACAGTCACGAAGAACACCTTCCACAACCACAGCTGGTTCCCGCTGAACGCGAACTACTTCGCCGCCTCCGGCTCCCGCGCGGCGATGGCCAAGGTCGATGAATTCTCCTTCGTCAGCAGAACGCTGAACAGCGACAGCATTACCGACACCCTGACCTTCACCGGCACGCTTCTGAACAACTATCCCGGCACGGGCAAGACGGATCAGATCGGCTTCGGCTACTGCGACGTGCATCCGAACAAGACGCTCGGCGGCACCATCGCCTACAACCCGTATCAGACCTTCACCAGCAGCAGCGACTATGATACCAAGGTTGCGGGCACGAGCGGCGGCGACCCGATCGACATCGCGTGGGCAGTCAAGTCCAACGGCACACCGGCCAAGCTGGGTTCCATCAAGTATGTCCGCATCTACACCGGCATGGCGCAGATGAACGGCATCTTCGGTGAGATTTCCACCGAGGTCTGCGGCGTTGCAGCCTGCACCGGTACGGGTACCGGTGCGGCAGGGAAAACGTTGACAATCAAAAAGGATCTGACATCGTATAAACCGGAAAGCGGTTGGAGCAAGAGCCTTACGCCGGGTGCTTGGACGATTAAATCGAGCGCGAGCAATGTTTATATCAATGGTGCGCGCGTTGACGCTTCGAGCGGATACAGCTTAACTGTTGAATCCGGTAAGACCTATCAGATCATCACGCAGAACGGTACGGAATCCCCGATTGTAGCTGTGGTAACAGGCAAATAACAAGCAGCTATGGAAAAAACGGTCAAAAGTGGCGCGGCGTTAGCCGCGCCACGCACCCTGCTCACATGGTTGCTGGTATTGATCATACTGCTCGGTGTGGTTACGCCAGCGCTGGCGGCAGATATTCAGCAAATTGATCTGCCGGCAATTTTTGCGAGCGGGGAAAAAGGTACATGCACATTTGTCCCACCCTTCTTTCGGGAAAATGAGGATTACGAAGGCTTCGTTCAAGAAAGCTATGACGTCTACTTTCTAAATGTCACAGGTGACTATCAGAGATTGCAGGTGCTGGATACAGGTTCTGCATATCCTGATTATTCTGCTTCTATCGAGATGCTAGAATCAATAGCAACTGTTGATCACGCAGAAACGGATGACGCATATAAGGCAATGGTGGCAAACTATGCGCAAGCAAAGACGTGCATAACGCTGAATACGGGCATTGTAATGACCGATGCCGATAAAGCAGATCATTTGCTGGCATTTATTTGTATAACAGATGACGATGATGAACTGCATTATGGGTATCTTCTCATTGAATGGGAAAAAGCAACCGGCAAAGTAGATAAGAGCAAACTTGAAGCAGCGCTGAAAAAAGTTCCAACAACCGGATACTATAAAGACGATGATCGTTTTAACGGCAAGACAGTAAGCGAAAAAGGCTTTTGGAACGAAATGCAGGCAGTTGTAAAAGCTGCTCAGGATGTGTATGTCGACGAGAATGCAGGAACGGACGAGGTAGACAAAGCGACAAAATCGCTGGATACCACGGACAAGGATAGCGCACTGTCCAAAGCCATCGCAGACCTGATCCCAACGTCTCAAGTCAACCCGACAGGGCTCTATGAAACGCTGAATCTATACAGTGAAGAGGATGCGAAGGATTATTCCCTCGACAGTTGGACGGCGTTCGCAAGCAAACGCGATGAGGCGCAAAAGCTGCTTGATTCCCTGTTCACGAAGGACGCGGAAGGAAACGTCACAGCAACGGAGGAAAACAGCTCCGCCAAGCATCCGCAGGCGGATGTGGACGCGCTGGTTGAGGCGCTGAAAGGAGCCAAAGCCGGTCTGGACACCCGTGTTCACAGCCTGCTGCAAGCGGTCACTGACAACGCGCTTGCCGGTATCTCGCTCTACGCAGGCTATTACGACACGCTGAGCGCGGACGACTACACCAGCGATAGCTGGCAGGCCTATGTGACAGCGCGCGCCAATGCGCTGAACACCGCGAAGGAACACGGAACATTCACCTCCACAATGGGTGTAAGCGAAGTAGGGATACAGGCAGACGCGTTCAACCGTCTCCGCAGCGCGTATTTCAGCCTTGTTCCGAAGGCAAAGACGATCACCGTGCGCGTCTCGCTGACCGACGAATTAGCGGCCAAAAAGGCAACGTCCATCAGCAAGAAGCTCAACATGCGCACCTATACCCGCACGGTGAATGCCGGTACGACGGTCGCGGATGTGATGACCAGCACCTATAAGAACGAGAATGTCTGGCGGGTCAACTCCATGAGCAAGCTGATGGTCTACGTCAACGGCACGATGTGCTTCTCCTGCCGGGCGGGCGGTATCGACTACGCTGGATTTAATGAGTATAGCAAGTTCCTGCTCCACGACGGCGACGAAGTAACCATCGTGCGCGTGGAAATGCCGGGCATGGTCAACATCAGCGAGGATATCTGGCCGATGGCGCTTGAACGTGTGCCGGATCAGATGCGGTATCAGACGCTGACGACGGATCTTCCGCAGGACGAGACCAACGGCGCTTACAAGGCGGTCGTCGGCGTGCCGTTCACGCTGACGGCGACCTCGAAGGCAGCTATGCCCGCCTACATGACGGACGACGAAGCAAAGCCCACCGCGGGCGCATACGTCTTCCGCAGCATGAGCGTGGACGACTATGAATCGGTGGTCAACGCCGAGATTTTGACCGACACGAAGCTCAAGACCGGCGCGGATGGCACGCTTACCATGACCGTCTATCAGCCGGGCTGGCAGTTGGTCAATGTCTATAGCCTTGACAGCGACGATGCGGCGTTCGTCAATGGCGGCGCGATTCTGATTTACGCTTCCGTCGACGAGTCGCAGGCCGACCTCACGAAGATCAAGAACGATCTGCGGGCAGAACTCAAAAAGACGTATGAAAACCCGGATTATCCGCAGGAGTGCTTCACGGAAGCCGACTGGCAGACGATCAAAACGCTCTACCAGACCGGCATGGACGGCATCGACGCGGCTGAGGACGCTGCTTCCGCTTACGCGGCGCAGCTGACTGCGAAGTCCGGCATCGAGACGCTCCAGAGAAAGGCCGCGGACACGAACGCGAAGAACCTCGCCGATTTCCGGGCGCTCATGAAGCGCTTCCCCGAAGATCTGACGAAGCTCGACGCGTCGGCTGTCAAGCTGATCGACCAGCTCGAGAGCTACTACAACGCGATGACGCAGTATCAGCGCGACGAGCTCAGCGTGCAGGAAACGAAGCGCTACAACGAGATTCTCGCCGCGCGCGAGGGACTGGCAGCTGGCGGCGCGAAGAACTACACGCTGACGGTGGCGTATGACCTCTCTGCTGTGCCGGAAGAAGACAAGGGCGGTCTGGAAGCCATGATCAAGTGGCTTCAGGAGCACCGCGTCGTCGACGGCACGAACGGCACCACCGGCGGCACGAGGATGGCGGGGCTGTTTACCTTCAACAAGGTGAACACAAGCCAGACGAAGGTCAATTACGAGGAAGTGACGACGGTCGACGTTGGTACGGACGTCTACTTCTGCGCGAACCCGACCTACGCCACCTACTTCCAGATTCGCGGCGCGCGCAAGGACGACAAGAATGGCCGTCCGCTGACGGATGCGAGCGTGAAGACAAACTTCCCGTATCTCGTTCCGGGCAACGACTACGCCATCACTGACACCGGCGCTGCGTGGCGCATCGAAGACCACTGGGTCAAGGGCACGAACACCACCGAGGTTCCGCACTTCTACGTCAATGACAACGAGTACGAGCTTCGCGGCATCACGTTCTCCGGTCTCGCCGAGGAAGACATCGCCGACCGCAGCCTTGATACCTTTGACTGGTCGGACTACGGCACGGACGTCAAGGCCAGCCGTATCCTCCGGAGCTTCAAGTACTTCACCATGCCGTATGACAACGTGGTAGCCACAGTGACGTGGGTTCCCGCCGGCGGCTCCGCCGACGAGATCACCGCTGCGAAAGACAGCGCGCTGGCCGCAGCCAAGACCGCGCTCGACGGCTACGGCACAGAGCATCCGAAGTACGAGCAGATCTACGCTGCATATGAAGCTGGCATTGAGAAAATCAAGAACGCCAAGACCGTCGAAGCCGTCGGCGAGGCGCGCAGAACCGTGCTCAAGAACATGGCGAACGCAGCCAACGACGTTAATACCGGTGCCGAGATCAAGGGCTGGGAATACGGAACAGGCGAGTATTGGAAGAAGGTCAACGACGTCACGAACGGCAATGCCTTTACGCCCGGCGTGCAGGTCGGTACTGTGACCGTCAGCGTCCAGAACTACACGAACGACGGCAGCAGCGCCGAGGGCGAGAACAAAGCCGCGCTCGAACACTTCTACAGACCTGAGGATCAGTACTGGCTCGAACGGAAGAATTACCCGCTTGGCGAAAACGACACCATGATGACCGTTCTGCTCCGCGCACTCACGGAAGCGAACTGCACATGGCTCGGCACCGGCGGCAATGGCGACGGGACGTATGATTTCGACATCACCTATCTTTCCACCATTACCGACGGCGATTACAGCCTTGCCGAATTCACCGGCGGCCAGCAGTCCGGCTGGATGGGTACGCTCAACGACTGGTTCACCAACGAGGGCTTTGCCAACTTCTCCGTGAAAAACGGCAAGCTGGCGGACGGCGATATCATCAGCATCAAGTACACCTCCGTGGGTCTTGGCGAAGATGTCGGCGGCACGTGGAGCAACTCTGACACGACGCTCAAATCGCTGACGTTCGACGGCGATGGCAACCCGCGCCTGACCACCACGTTTGAACCCGGTAAGCGCGGCGGCACCTATACCTACACGCTCGTCATCGACGGCGACAGCTCGAACCTGACGGTGACCCCGACGGCGGCGAACAAGAACTTCCTCGTGAAGACGTTCCTGAACGAAAAGGTCACATCCAACACCGAGGGCAGCAGCTTCTACAAGCGCACCGAGTCCATCCCCGTTGTCGCGGGCGACACGATCTACATCGGCTGCGGCATCAAGGGCTGGCCCACCATGAACAATCAGGCCGGCAACACGCAGTCGAACGACGGCACGTGGTATGTGGTCAGAGTGCTCTCTGCCAGCGGCAGCTACAAGGTGGTCGAAGATCAGCTGAAGCAGCTCCCGCAGGCCGACACCATCGACTTTACCAACTACGAAAAGTACGAAAAGCAGATCGCTGCGGCAGAGGCTGCGTACAAGCAGCTGCAATCCGAGCAGCAGGCTAAGGTCAATAAAGATGCTGTCGAGAATCTGGAAAAGCTGCTTGAGAAGGTACAGAGCTACCGCAAGCTCAAGGAGTTCAAGGCGACGGTCAAGTCGCTTCCCAGACCGGCTGAGGCGACGCTCGACGATGTGGAGGAGATCCGCAGCGCCCAGCGTACATACGAGGAGATCAAGAAGAATTCTGACCTGTATGAGAGCCTCTCCGTCGCGGAAACCAGAAAGATGGACGAGCTGATCGAGGCTGCCGATACGCTGATCTGGAACGACGCTGTCGAGAAGATCAACGCCATCGGTACCGTGACCATCAATAGCGGCGACGCGATCAACGCGGCGAAGGCAGCTGTATCCAGACTGTCGGCGGATCAGCTGAAGACCTTCCCGCAGGAGCTGCTGGACAAGCTGGCCGAGGCGGAAAGAATCTATCACCTGCTGACGGAAGGCAGCGATACGCCGGTTCGCCCCGTCACGCCGAGCAAGCCGAAGAACGACAAGCCCACCACGGGCTCTTCGTTCACTGATGTTCCGGCTGGAAGCTGGTACGAGGAAGCTGTGAATTATGTCCATGAAAAGGGCCTCATGAACGGCACGTCCTCCAATGCTTTCAGCCCGAACGCAAATACGACGCGCGGCATGATCGTCACGATCCTCGCCCGTGTCGAGGGCGTGAACACGAATGGTGCGCCGTGGTACGCGGCAGGCCAGAAGTGGGCCATGGACAACGGCATTTCGGACGGCACCAATATGCCGGGCGTCATCACCCGTGAGCAGCTGGCAACGATCCTGTACCGCTACGCGAAGCAGAAGGGCTACGACGTGAGCAAATCCGCCGCCCTGACCGCCTTCTCCGATGCGGACAAGGTCAACGGATATGCGGCAGAGGCCATGCAGTGGGCAGTCGCCGAAGGACTCCTTCAGGGCTCGAACGGCAAGCTGAACCCGCAGGGCTCCGCCACCCGCGCACAGGTCGCGACCATTCTCATGCGCTTCATGGAAAAAATCGCAAAATGAAACACGCAGTCCAACGTTCTGAATTGAATATTGGATAACCACCCCAAGCTGGGCGGTTCCCCACGCGAAAGCGTGGGGAACCGTGCGGCTTATTCGTGCGTTTAAGGGTACTTCTTAAAAGTACGAATAAGCTGCACAAAATGCAGACTTTTTTAAGGGGGAAGCCCTTTTCCCGGAGGGCGAACACACATGAAAAAATTCTTTGAAAGGTACCCATGGGTGCAGCAGGCGGGCTGCGGCGTGCTGATCTGTGCGCTGCTGCTGAGCATCTGTCTGCCGCTCATGGGTATGCGGTCGGTCGAGCCGGATAATCCCATCCTGCAAGCCGCGCCGCAGGAGATCACCGTCCTGCAAGCGGGACAAGCGCCCGGCCACGCCGGAAACGGCGAAGCCGAGAGCACCGGCGCAGCCGGTTCCGGCGGCAGCGCCGATAGCGAGCTGACCGGCGAGCAGGAGCAGTTCGATTCGGAGGAAACGGAAAACCAGACGGAGCAGGGACAGGATACCCAGCCGGAGCAGCAGCCGGAATCGAAGCCCCAGCAGGAAGTCCTAGCCGATGCCGCCATCGGTACGAACACGGATTCCAACAAGGGCGACGAGGGCGAGGAAGCCGGAGACACCGGCGAAACAGACGAGGATCTGCCGGAAACAGAACTTGACCTCGGTGCGCTGCTGACGTGGTACAAGTACGGCTCACAGGCAAGCTCCATGGTCTGCGCACCCGGAGACTCTGTCGGCAAGCGTGTCTTACTGGCCCAGCTCGACCGCGGCAGACTGCGCTATGAACTGAACCTCACCGGCCTCGACGCGGAAGATGCCAAGATCACCGATGTGCAGGTCGCCGTGGGCAACGGCGTATCACAGAAAGCGGATACGCGCGGCGTGCTGGACATGACGCTGCCGGACGGCGCAGAGTTCCAGAACTATATCCTGACCGTACAAGCTCATGCGACGCAAAAGAACCAGAAGGGCGAAACCGTGGAGACAGACGTGAATTTCGCGTTCGTTCTGCGGCTGGAAAGCGGCATTGACCTCGATTTGCAGCTTACATGGCAACCCAACGGTCAGGCCACCTGCCCGGCCAACGGCTCGGTCAATCGCACGGTCAAGAGCGACACGCTGACAGACGGAAATTTCGCATACGCGCTGCAATTCCTCGGCGAAAACGCGGATGATGCAACGATCCGCACGGCGGAATACTGGGCGACGGACGGCGAACGCGGAACGCTTTCGGAATCCGGCGAAATTCAGATGGCCGCAGCGGACGGCAAGGACACGGAAACCTATTATCTCGCCGTGACCGCCGAGGTGCTGGGGCAGACCATCAGCTATACGTTCGTCGTAACGTATGAGGATGGTCTCGATCTCCAGCTGCAATTTACATGGTACGAAAAGTCCGTCACGGCGCAGAACGTTCTCTGCGATGCGGACAAGCGCGCGGCGCTGACCATCAAGCATAACCAGATCAATAACAGTGAGCTTTTGTATAAGCTCGGTCTGACTGGTCGGAGCGCACAGGACGCGCAGATCACAAGCGCCAGCTTCAACGGGGCGGCTATGAGCACGGGCAGCGGCTCCGTGCGGCTGGAAGCCACGGACAGCGGCGCGACCTATACGGCCCTCGTGGCCGCGAAGGTCAAGGAGCGCACAGTGAATTTCGCGGTCACGATCCGTTACCAGAGCGACGTTTCGCTTGAAATGGCGTATACCGTTATGGAAGATGGTGCGGCGAAGCCGTGTGTTCTGAAATGCGAAAACAGGAAGACCGTCCATGCGGAAGATGTCTATGACAATCAGCTGACGGACGGGAGTCTTGGCTACGAGCTGCGGCTCACAGGCGAGGACACGTCTGGCATTGAGATCACCTCCGTCACCTGCTATCAGTCGGGCGATTTCAGCACAAAGACACTCACAGCGCCCACCGGCAGCGTGACGCTGCTTCTGGCCGAGGATGGCAAAACGGGCGAAAATACGTTTACCATCAAAGCCTCCGGCGCGGGCGAAGAATACACGTTTATCATCAGCATCCCGTATAAGCACCGCGGTGATCAGGAGGTAAAGATCGAGTGCGATCTGGAGGGTGTCGAAAGCGTCGCAAACGGACAGATGCTGACCTTTAAGCTCCGCGCTTGGAGCGAGGATGCCGAGCAGAACAAAACGTATATCCTGTATACCGGAACGGACACCAAGCTGAGTGTAAAGATGGATGATGAAGCGTGCATCTTTACCGGCGTTGCGGGCGGAAGCTGGCAGCAGTTCAAGGTGACGCCGAGTAATCCGGAAAAGGGAGACACAAACGAGCATACACTTGTGATCAGTGCCGAGGACGCCTTCGGCAATAAAGGCGAGAAAACGATCCTGCTCCGCGGCGAACGCGCAAGCAGCGGCGAAAAGCTCGGCGAGGCGACGATCGTGATCGACATGGGCGTCGTCGGACTCGGTTCTTCGTCCATCACCTGTGATGTCCTTGCCGGTGAACCGGCGTCCTGCGCAGTTGCAAAAGCGGTCTGGGGCTATACGGCGCCGGAGCCATTCGGAACGGCTGAACGAAGCCTCGGCTGGCGCGCGGAGTGCAACGATCCGTTCGGCCCTGATTTCTACCTGAGAAGTCTGGACGATACAAGCGGCCTTGGTATGCGCGCCAATGCGATCAGCGGCTCATGGAGCGGTACGGAGGAGGAGAACTTTGCCAGAATTGACGCGCAGTTTGGCGAAGGTACGAATCTGGACATCCTCTGGCGCTGCATCTACCGCAACAGCCTGAGCCTGAATGACGCAAGCAGCAGTCTCGGTGAATTGGATTTCACGGAAGGTTCCGGCTGGGAATATGAAATTAACGGAACTTATCCGTCCTACGGCATGGATAAGGCCGACCTAAAGCCGGGAGATACACTGACGCTGCGCTATACGCTGGCCTATGGCTGGGATATCGGAAATGGACAGGGGCGCGGAAACTCTGTCGGCTACTGCGTGACCTACTACGGCGGCGGGCGCTGGTCCGAAGAACCGCACCACGATCTGCAAGCTGTTACAACGGACGGTATAACAAAACAGATCTGCAAGCGCTGCGGCTTGGAGAATCCCTGTACGCACCCGAAGAATCACCAGAAGTATGTCGATCAGGAGAACGGAACCTGCGCGCTGGTCTGCGGGGACTGCGGAAAGAATGTTGGCGATCCCGCGCCGCATGTGCTTCAATACACGAGCGAAGAAAATTCCGAGGTACACATCATCACATGCCAGCACGACTGCGGATACAAAAAGGAAGAACCGCATATCTGGAAGGAAATCAGCAACACAGCAAGCTGTGAACACGGCGGTATCCGAACGGATGAATGCCAGGATTGCCATGCAAAGCGGGAGACAGAAGAACCTGAACCGCTGGAGCATGAAATTGGGGACGTCTGGTATTCTGACGGTGCAAAACATTATCAGAAGTGCAAAAACTGCGGTACGCATATCAATGAAGCGGAGCACCACTACGTAGAAGGCGAATACGACTGGGTATGCGATAAGTGCAAGATGCTGCATATGAGCGCCTGCAATGGTATCGGTGAATTCCGCTGGGATGGCTCCGAAGTAGATGCGGACGGACATACGCTCTATTGCAAAGATTGCAGATTGTCTGTCAAACAGGTGCACGACCAGAAGGGCGAAAACGGTGCCTGCTCGGTCTGCGGGTACGGCAGTCACGTCTGTGAGGAACATAAGCAATATGTGAACAATGGCGACGGCACGCATAAAGTGATATGCAGCGTCTGTCAGAAAGTCCTGACCGAAAACGAAGCGCACACCTATGCCAATGGCTTCTGTGCCTGCGGCGAACCGGAACCCGCGTCTCCCGGACCGAATCCGGGCGGCGATGACGGTGGAAATCCCGGCGGCGATGACGGCGGAAATCCCCCCGGTGGTGACGACGGTGGAGATGATTCCGGCAGCGGCGGCGCTGGCGGCGATCCCGGCGGAGGCTCTGACAGCGGAGACGACGGCAGCGGAGACACCGGCGGAGAAGGATAACGACATAAAAAATAACGAATAGGAGCAGCTTGCTATGAATACAAAAATCAACGAGATTTTACAGGAGATCGAATCCGTCATCGTCGGCAAGAATGAGATTGTCGAGAAGATTTTAATGGCAATTCTGGCGCAGGGCCACGTTCTCATGGAGGACGTGCCCGGCGTCGGCAAGACCACGACAGCCATGGCCTTTGCAAAGGTTCTGGGCTTGGAGACGCGCCGTGTGCAGTTCACGTCGGACACCGTGCCGTCAGACATCATCGGCTTCTCGGTCTATGATAAAAAAGCGGACGAGTTCGTCTACAAGCCCGGCGCGATCATGACGAATCTGCTGCTGGCAGATGAAATTAACCGTACCTCCAGCAAGACGCAGTCCGCGCTGCTGGAAGCGATGGAAGAACATAAGGTCACAGTGGACGGCAAAACGTATGATCTGCCTGAGCCGTTTATCGTCCTTGCCACACAGAACCCGGTCGGTTCTGCCGGCACGACGATGCTCCCCAATTCCCAGCTTGACCGTTTCCTGATTCGTGTCAGCATGGGCTACCCCGACCACAAGAGCAGCGTCAATATTCTCCGCGACCGCCATGTAGATAACCCCCTTGACCGGGCCTATGCCGTGGTCAACAAGGAAGAGCTGCTGGGCTTGGTGCAGGACGTGCGCAAAGTGGATATGCGGGATCCTGTTCTGGACTATGTGACCACGCTCGTGGAAAAGACCCGCACCCATCCGCAGGTTGCGCTCGGCGTCAGCCCGCGCGGTGCGCTGGCCGTGTGCCGGATGGCAAAGGCATACGCGTACCTCAACGGCCGTGACTTCGTCATGCCGGAGGATGTGGCGGCAATCTTCCCGGATGTCTGTGCCCATAGACTGATGCTCAACAGCAAGGCCCGCATGATGGAGGAAAAGCCGGAATCCGTTCTGGCCGAGATCCTCAAGACAACGGATATGCCGGTGCTGAAAAAATGAGAATTGTCAGAAAATTCGTCTGGCTGCTGCTGACGCTGGGGCTTCTTGCTCTCACTGTCCAGACAGCCAGCCCCATCGCGCTTGGCCTTGCCGCCTGCATGGCGCTGCTGCCGTTTTTGTGCCTGCCGGTCAACCTGTATGCGGCGAAAAAGCTGAAGCTGATGGTCAGGCTGCCTGTGAATCTCCGCAAGGGCGAGGGCGGCACGGCAGAGCTGACCGTGCAGAACCCGACTGTTTTCCCAATTTGCCAGATTTCCTGCCGTGTGCGCTTGGAGAACCAGCTGAACGGCGAAACACAGATCGTGCATGTGAGCGGCGGCATCTGGCCGAAAAGCAAGCGGTCGATGAAGATTTCTCTGCAAAGCCCGTGGTGCGGCCGTGTTCGCCTGAACGTGGAATCTGCCCGTCTGTATGACTGCTTCGGCCTCATCGGCGTGAAAATACAGCTTGACGCGCACGGGGCCTGCGTCGTGCAGCCGGATACGTTTTTGCAGACGCTGGTGCTGTCCCCCGCGGCCGCGCACATCGACGATACCGAGGATTATTCCAACGAGCGTCCCGGCTATGACCTGTCCGAGATGTTCCAAATCCGCGATTACGTTCCCGGCGACAGCCAGCGGCAAGTCCACTGGAAGCTCAGTCACAAATATGGCAAGCTTATTGTAAAAGACCCGTCGCTGCCGATCACGCGCTCTGCGGCGGTTTTCTGGGAGCGCACAGAGGAAACCCCCACTGCCGCCCGCACCGACGCGGAAGCCGAGATCGTCGTTTCCGTTTGCCGGAATCTGCTTTCCCAGTCCGTCCAGTTTACGGTGGGATGGAACGAGGGCGATACAGGCCGCTGTGTGTTCCAGCAGATCCGGGATATGGACGACCTCATCGGCCTGCTGCCGCGCCTGTTTACGGCGAAGGCGGCAACCGGCGTCAGCGGTGCGTCGCTGCTTCTCCAAGAGGTACCTGCCGGAAGCTGGTCGCATCTGATTTACGTTTCCGGTGAACAGCAGGCGGAAACGGAGCAGCTTTCTTCGATTGGCCGCCTGACCGCGCTTGTCTGCGGTGAGCAGTTCCATGAGAAAGATTACGCCGCGCAGCTCTCCGAGCTGGAACTGTAAGGAGGGCAGGCTATGAAGAACAAAAGAAATACCGGCCTGCGTGCCGGCGTTTACCAGGAAAGCAGCGATCAAAAAAGTACGCTCTTTGATCTGCTTGCCAGCATCCTGATTTTCCTCGCGTTTGCCGCGATTGGTTACACGATAAGCGGCTTCTCCGCCATGCTCTGGCTGCTGGGTGCAGGTATCCTGACCTGCATTGTTGCTGCGGTCATCCGACATTTCAGAAAAACGAAGCTGCTGTTCCCCATCCTGCTGGCGGCATTGCTGATTGTTGTCCTCTTTGCGCGGAATCCGCTCCTGAACGGCTTCAGCGCAGCATGGAATACGCTGCGTGACCTTTGGGCGGCGGAAAAAGGCATTCTCCTGCCGCTTGCCGAAACGGACGACACCGGCCTCTGGCTGGCCGGGATCGTGGCAGGTATTCTGCTTGCGATGGTGAGTGTCGCGCTCTCGCGCGTACCGACATTGACAGCGGTTTTGATGGCAGCCCTGAGTGTAGCGGCAGCCTTTGTGCAGCCAGATATCCTGCTGCTCTTTGCTGCCGGAATCAGCATCCTGCTCCTTTCGTGGCAGAAACATAAAAACGCTGTCTCTGCAGCGAGCTTCCTGATTGTGGGCGTGATCGTTGCGGGCATAGCTGCAATTTCCCTGCAAACAGGCACGATGCAGGCCCTTTCGCAAAATGCGAAAGACACTCTGCATCACTGGCGCTACGAAAAAGTGGAAGAACTTCTGCCGGAGGGTGGTCTGTCCGAACCGGTCACAAAGACAGAAAGCACGGACACCCTCCTGTCCGTCACGGCGGATACGGCGCAGACGCTCTATCTGCGCGGCTTCGTCGGCGATACATACGAAAATGAAGTATGGTCTGCGCTGGACGCGCAGACTGCCGCAGAGGAAAAAGACCTCTTTTACTGGCTGCATCAGTCCGGCTTCTATCCGCAGAGCCAGTTGGCAACTGCTGCGCGGCTGATGGGCAATTATCAGTCCGGCAGCGTCAGTGTCCAGAACCTTGCCGGGTGCAGCCTGTATCGCTATGAGCCGTGTACGGTGCTGCCGGAACGCGCAGGTTTGACGAAAAACAAAATTCAGCCCTCTACGCTTGAAACAAACGGTCTGCGCGGTGAGCGCGGATATTCTTATGAGACCGTTTCGGACGCACAGACCCTGCTGCCGGAGCTGCTGGACTTTTTGCAGAATGACACATCGGACGGCGTGAGATCGTACTTACAGATGGAAAGCGCGTACCGCGAATTTGCATATTCCTACGCGCTGACCGTACCTGCGGAGTTCCGCGCGCAGCTCGGCGCGGTGCTGGATCAATGCTGCGAAAGCTACGGCCCGGCAGACAGCCTGACGAAAGAGCAGGCGCAGACGGCTGCGCTGGCCTTTTTGGAGAGCTGCTTCGACGGAAGCGGTGATATCGCGCTGCCGCTGGCGGATACCGCGGACGGCACGACGTACCAATACGCGACCGTCGCGGCCCTGGCCCTCCGCTATTACGGCATCCCTGCCCGCTATGTCGAGGGGTATACAGTAAAAACCACTGAGAATGAACCGACAAGCGTAGATGCAAGCGCCGCGGGCGCATGGGTGGAGGTGTATCAGGACGGCATTGGCTGGCTGCCGCTGGCGCTGACGCCTGGCCTCGAAGACCTCTCTGCCGAGCAGACCGAGAGCGGCATCAAGCCGGTCGGCGCAGGCAAGGAAGGAAACGGCGACGGCCCGCGCGTAACAGAGGGTCAGGAGCTGGAGCAGGACGATGCAGAGCCAGACAACTCGGAGGACAACGCCCCGGACGGCGGCCAGCGCACCGGGCTTCTCCACAAGCCTGCGTTTTGGATCATCCTTGTTGCCGCGCTGCTGCTTCTGCTGCTTGCGGCTATCATCATCCGTCACGAGGTCATCCTCAAAAAGCGAAACGAAGCATTCACGCAGGAAGACCAGTCCGCCGCAGCCGCCTGCCTGTTTACAGACTGCGCGGCATTGCTGGCAGCAATGGGCTTCAAGCGCGGCACGGGTTCCATGCTGGAGCTTTGTGAAACGGCAAAGGAGCAGCTTGGAGAGGAGTACGCCGCGAAGCTGCACGATATGACCATGTATAACGCACAAGCGCTGTTCTCCAGCCGTGCGATCATGCCGGAACAGCTTGCCGAAATGCGTGTGTTCCACGACGCAACGCTGGAAAACCTGAAAACCCACACAAACTGGCCGAAAAAACTGCGGCTGAAATGGCTGAATTGTCTCTACTGATGGGAGGTAACCCTATGAAACTGAAACGAATGACCGCCGCATTGCTCCTGCTGGCGATGCTCCTGTCCTGCCTGCCGCTCAGCGTGCTGGCAGCGGACGCAGAGCCGGTCGAAGCGGAGAATACCGTGGACGCCGCGCCTGCGGAAGACGCAGAGGTGGAAGACGCCGCGGCGGAAGCTCTTCCTGCCGCGCAGTCCGCAGACGGAGAGAACTTCTTTTATTTCTCTGCCGAGGCGGAAGGAAAGCTGCTGATTGCGCCCGTGAAGATCTCCTATCAGGACGGGCAGACAATATGGCAGGCGCTGAACGCCAGCCAATATCGCTTTGGGATGGACGGCGGCGATGGCTTTGTTACCACCATCGAGAATGTAACCGGTAACTATCGGTATAGCAGTGTGCCGTCCGGTGTGACGCTTGACCATGCGGCAGCCTCCGTGACGTACTTCCGTTTCACCGAATCGGAGCAGAGCGCAATAACGGCAGGGCTGCAAACGCTGATGCAGGTCATGGCCGGGTATCTGGATAAGCCCGCCGACGTGCGAAGCGCTGCGTCGGCGGCTTACCAGAAAGCGTATGACAATTACCTCGGTATTGACAGCGACACAGCAAAAAGCTATGCCGAAGAAATCACAAAGGCAATCACGGACTATGAAGCGGGGCAGCAGACGACATACGAGGTCTCGTTTTCACAGTTTACCGGCACCGATTATACCATTTCGGCGGCAAACTCATTTGGAAAGCAGTTTTATGCCGAGACAAGCGGAAAACTGCGCCTGCCGAACGGCAATTATACGTTTTGCATTCGCAGGGATAACAAGTCGGTCACGGGCGAACTGACAGTCAATAGAACGGCGCTGACGATCAGCGGCCTTCCGTCGATCCCAACTGCAGAATGGATCAACGAAGAAGCCTTCGCGATTTCGGAGGTCAGCGGCTATAAGGAAACAAATTATAAACCGCTTGTGCTGGCGGACGATGGTGCGCACGCTTTTGCAGCCGCTATCCTCGACACCTTCACCGGCCCGTTATATCCGTATGTGACGCTGACCGATTCTGTTCCAGACGGCGCTGCCATTTCTGCGATTTATACAAATACGGCAGGTACCGAGATCAGCAGCCGCGTTACAGATGGATCGAAGCGGGAGCCGCTATATGGTGTGCTGACGCGCGGCGCAAACGGAAATGAGATCTTGTTCCGGGTGAGCGCCGAGTCCGGCAGCTATATGCTGCATGAGGAGCTCACGCTGCGGCTGGGCCGAAAGCCGACGCTGTCTGCGCTGCGGATGGAGGGCGCGTCCGGAAATAAACCGGCGGCAAACGAGCGCTTTTCCAATCAGACGTTTACCTATACCTATAAGGTACTCAACACGGAAAAAAGCCTCAAGATCTATCCGACGCCGACGGTGCAGTCCTATTCCGTGTATGTGAACGGGACGCAGCTGACAGACGCATATGTTTCTGTGCCGGTCGATCAGACGAAGGAAACGCAAAATATCCCTGTTCTCGTGACAAGCGGGCGCTATCAGACGGAATATACGCTCATCGTCCAGCGCGGCGAAGGGAAAAAGGTGACGGTGACGCTGGCGGATGGGAACATGGACATCGTCATGAAAAACGGAAACGGAGAGATCCTACAGTCGCGCCGAGAAGCTGGGAACAAATACATTTATACGCTGGTAAACGGTGAAGAATATACCTACTATGCGACGAAGGACACCTATTATCATGCGGAAGAAACGTTTACGCTGAATGAGGAGAATGCAGAATTCACCGTCTCCATTCCGCAGGCGCAGATTCCGAGCCTGAGTGCGCTCTATGTCGGCCTGAGATCGTCGCTTCCAATCGAAGCGCTTGATTTTGGACAGAAGTTTACGCCAGAAACGCACAGCTATACGGCGGTCGTTCCGGACAATCAGGGACGGCTTGCGGTCTGGGCAGATCCGGCAGACGGCGCTGCATGTACGCTTCGCTACTGCTCTATCACAGATACGAACACGGACGGCACATGGCAAACTGTGCAGGACGTTGCGAGAACAAGCGCAGAGGGAAAAGAGCTTACCGATGCGATCCTGTTTGGAAACGTCTATGGAAATACGCTGACGTTCACAGCATCCAAAGCAGGTACTGCCAGCGGCACAAAAAACATTACCTATTCTGCGGACTATGTTGTGACGCTGAAGCGCGGGCTGTCCTTGAACAGTATGACGATCACCTACGGCGGCAGTCCGGTGATCCTCCATTATGGAGAAAACGGAACCGGCTTCCTTTCCTCGCAGAAGGCATATATCATTACGGTTCCGGAGATGGCGACAGCGCTGGAGCTGACGCTTGGAACAAGAAACGGCCCCCGGTACGGCGAAACGGACAGCGGCTACGCGCTGCTGGTCAACAATGAAAGTGTGCAGGCGGGCAAAGCGGTTTCCGTCGCACTCAGCGGAGCGGCTGATACGCAGAGTATCACGATCACAGTAAAGGATCAGGCGAACCTTAACGACGCGACCGACTATACCGTTACCGTCAACAAGGCGGCAGGTACCGCGGTGAAGTTTTCTCTTGCGCCGGAGGGGGCGATGCTTTACATCTATGAAAAAGCCAGCGGTGTGCGTCTCTGGCCGGACAGCGAAGGCAGATATGCGTTCTCGACGGGGTTCACCTATCTCTATAGTCTGACAAAATACGGCTTTGCCGGGCGAAGCGGAGCGATCCAGCTGGAAGCCGGCGACAACGGGAGCATGACCCTGCATTTTGGCACGATGCAGCAGACAGATAAGACGGAACGCTTTGAGCCGGAACAGTCATATCCTGTTGCCGACAATACCGTCATTTCTCTGCAGCTGAAAACCGCAGACAAGAATCCGGACATTGATCCGAACATTCCGTCCGGATGGGCGGATTTCCGCGGCACGGCGTATGACGCAAACGGCAATATGACCGGCACAGCCAACACAAATAATGGCGTAACGAGGGCAAAAATCCCGTTTGCGGCGGAGAGCGGCACACTCTATTGGGCAAGCAAAGTCGGCGATGGCTACAGTGAAGGTGCAGTCGGCAATCCGATTCTGGTCGGTGGTAATCTGATTGCTTATGCCGGAACGAGAATTCTAAAGATCGACAAGGACACCGGCGCAGTTCTATGCGAGGGTACAATGGCAGGTACGTCCAGCTTTGCGATCAATAATTCGACGTATGCCGAGGGCATGATCCTTGTCGGGCTTTCCAATGGACGGATTCAGGCATTCAACGCAGATACGCTGAAATCTCTCTGGCTTTACACAGATCCGCTCGGCGGACAGCCAAATTGCCCGATCACCGTATCAGACGGTTATGCCTATACAGGCTTCTGGAACAGCGAGATAAAGAACGCCAGCTTTGTCTGCATCTCTCTGACCGACGAAGACCCCGGCGAAGCAAAGGAAGCGAAGGCTCCGACGTGGCGGTATGTGCAGAAGGGCGGCTTCTATTGGGCCGGTGCATATGTATGCAGGGACTATGTGCTTGTTGGTACAGATGATGGCAAAAGCGGCTATACAAGCAAGACAGCCAATGTCCTGCTGCTGGACCCGATGAGCGGCAAGCTGCTGGATTCCATGACAGGCTTTGCGGGCGACATCCGAAGCACCATCTGCTACGATGAAGCCACAAACGCCTTCTACTTTGATTCCAAGGGCAGCTATTTCTACCGTGTGCGGGTACAGAAGGATACGGACGGCGCATGGAAGCTGACAGACCGCGCGGAGCTGCCCATTGGCGGCATGAGCACGTCTACGCCTGTCGTTGCAAACGGCCGCGCCTATATCGGCGTCAGCGGCAGCGGACAGTTCACGGAATACTCCGGCCATAGCATTACAGTAATTGACCTCAGCGGTGCGATGTCCATTGCGTACCGTGCGGACACGCAGGGTTATCCGCAGACAAGCGGCCTTCTCACCACAGGCTACGACAATTACAACTACATTTACTTCCTGGATAACTACACGCCCGGCACACTCCGCGTCCTGCGCGATAAAGAGGGACAGACAAAAGCAGACTATACGACGATCGAACGTGTCGGGGAAACCGAGCAAACCTACACGACTGCCTATGCGCTCTTTACACCGGCAGGCGAACAGGCACAGTATTGTATTTGCAGCCCGATCGTCGATGAAAACGGCACGCTCTACTTCAAAAACGACTCCGGGTATCTCATGGCCTACGGCAGCGCGGTCGAGAAGCTGACGCTAGAATCGGCCCCGACAAAGACACACTATGAGGCGGGCGATAAATTTGATACCACAGGACTCAAGGTGACCGCAACGTATGCAAACGGCGTGACGCGCGACGTGACAAAGCTGATGAAGATGAAGGATGCGGATGAAGCGCTGACGGAAAAGGATACATCCGTTACGCTGATCTACGGTCTCGGACAGACGATGTACCACAATCAGCAAAATACGCAGGACAACACGATGAAACCCGGTGTGGGTACCACGACTAAAGAAATTTCGTTTGATATTACCGTGGGAAGCAGCACATTGACCGGAAAGATCGGAGAGAGCCTGAACTGGAGCTTCAGCGCACAGAGCGGTAAGCTGGCTATCTCCGGAACCTTCCCCACGGATGCAAAGCTGATCGCGGCAGTGTATACCGCAGACGGCAAGCTGGTGGGTACAGGGATTCTGACGGAAACGGGCGAAATGGCACTGCCCGATGGCGCAGCGATCAAGCTGTTTTTGCTGAACGGTATGACAAATGCGCCGCTTTGCCGATCCGAGACGGTCAAGAACCCGTGAGGCGGCGCGTATGAAAGGAACTCACATCAAACGATTATCGGCGCTGCTTCTGCTGCTTGCGATGCTCGTTTCGCTTGCGGCCTGCGGCAAGGAAGAAACCCCGATTGAAAAAACGGCCCGGTATCTGCAAGCGCAGATACCGGAGCCAACGTGCGCTGCGGTTGGCGGAGACTGGCTCGTGTTTGGACTGGCACGATCCGGCCTCAAGGCACCGCAAAAATACTTTGACACCTATTACAAAAACGTCGAGGATTACATTGTATCCGTCGATGGCGTTCTGAGTCGGAAGAAAAACACGGAGTATTCCCGCGTGATCCTTGCGCTTACGGCTATTGGGAAGAACCCCGCCGATGCTGCCGGATTCAACCTGCTGCTGCCGCTGGGAGACTTCGACGAAACGGTGCGGCAGGGCGTCAACGGCGTGATCTTCGCACTGCTGGCGCTGGACAGCGGCGGCTATGAGATCCCGGAAGCGCCGGAGGCGGAAACGCAGGCGACGCGGGAGCTTTACGTCGGCGAGCTCCTGCGGCGGGAGATTCCGGACGGCGGCTGGACGCTGACGGGCGGCGAACCGGACGTGGACATCACGGCGATGACGCTGCAGGCGCTTGCCAAATACCGCGACTGGCAGGACGTGGAGGACGCTGTTCAGCGTGGTATTGCGGCGCTGTCAGCCTTGCAGGAGCCGAACGGCGCATATCTCTCGTGGGACGAGGAAAACAGCGAGTCAGTCTGTCAGGTGATCGTCGCACTCACGGAGCTTGGCATTTCGCTGGATGATGAGCGCTTTGTCAAGAACGGGCAGACGCTGCCGCAGGTGCTGGAGCGCTTCGCCTGCGAGGACGGAAGCTACCGCCACAGCTTAAACGGCGGCAGTGACGAAATGGCGACCGAGCAGGCGTTCTATGCGCTGGCTGCGATCCATCGTGCCGAAACAGGCGAAACCACACTCTATGACATGACGGATGTGATGCAATGAAGCAGTTTTACAGACTGACCGCGCTTCTTCTGGCGCTCCTGCTCCTTTGCGGCTGCGCGGCAGGAAACGGCTATGGGAAACCTGAACGGAAAGAGGGACAGGATGAATACCTGACCGCCCCCGTTCCCGAGGGCAAGCCGCAGCCGGTCGAGCCGCAGGACGTGACGGTCAGCGATACGGAATACACCTGTACGATCTCCATTTCCTGCGCGTCGATCCTGGAACACATGGACCTGTGCGACAAGGAAAAAGTGGAGTTGGTACCGGAGAACGGATGGCTGCTAAAGCCCGTGGAGGTCACCTTCAAGCAGGGGCAGAGTGTTTTTGACGTACTCCAGCAGGTCTGCCGGGATAACAAAATCCATATGGAATTTTCCATGACGCCGATCTACAATTCCGCCTACATTGAGGGCATTGGCAACCTCTACGAATTTGACTGCGGCGAGGTGTCCGGCTGGATGTACAAGGTCAACGACTGGTTCCCCAACTATGGATGCAGCCGGTATCAGTTGCAAAACGGCGACGTGATTGAGTGGGTCTATACCTGTGACCTCGGAGATGATGTGGGCGGCGGCTACGCGACTGGAAGCGAATGAGAAACAAAGACGCCTTTTCCGGCTACCATCCGACGATCAATTTTCTATATTTCGCGCTCGTTCTCCTGTTCTCCATGTGCCTGATGCACCCGGTCTATCTGGCAATTTCCCTGACCGGCGCGCTGACCTACGATATTTACCTGAAAGGCCGGAAAGCGGCGCGGTTTGCCGTCATGGGACTTCTGCCCATGGCGGCGCTTGCCGCGCTTGTCAATCCGGCCTTTAACCATGAGGGCGCGACGATTTTGACCTATCTGCCCTCCGGTAACCCGCTGACAATGGAATCCATGTTTTACGGCGTGGCTGCGGCCGTCATGCTGGCAAGCGTCGTATTGTGGTTTTCGAGCTACAACGAGGTCATGACCTCGGACAAGTTTGTGTATCTCTTTGGACGCATCATCCCGGCGCTGTCGCTCGTTCTCTCCATGGCGCTGCGTTTTATCCCGAAGTTCAAGGCGCAGATGCAGGTCGTCTCCGAGGCGCAGGCGTGCATCGGGCGTGACACGAAGAACGGCAGCGTGTTCCAAAGAGTCGGGAACGCCGTCAAGATCTTCTCCATCATGGTAACGTGGTCACTTGAGAACGCGATTGAAACGGCGGATTCCATGCGCGCCCGCGGTTACGGTCTGCCCGGACGCACGGCGTTCTCAATTTATCGTTTCGACGACCGCGACAAGGCCGCGCTTGCGTGGCTGATCTTCTGCGGCACGTATCTCGTTTCCGGCTGGATGGCAGGCGGCACGTATTTCCGCTACTATCCGACCGTGAAAACCGCCGCATGGACGCCCATGACCGTGAGCTTTATGCTCGTCTATCTCGCACTGGTGCTGACGCCGGTGATTCTTGATCGGAAGGAGGACAGGCAGTGGAAGTCTTTACAATCAACCATCTGAATTTTGCGTATCCGGAACAGGAAAAGAACGCGATTTCCGACCTCACACTGTCTGTCCGACCGGGGGAGTTTCTGGTGCTCTGCGGCCCCTCCGGATGCGGTAAAAGTACGCTGCTGCGGCAGCTCAAAACCGTTCTCGCGCCGCATGGCCGCAGAAGCGGCGAGATCCTGTTCGACGGCAGAAATCTTGATTCCCTAGACCAACGCGAACAGGCGGAAACAATCGGCTTTGTGCAGCAAAGTCCGGAAAATCAGATCGCGACCGACAAGGTCTGGCACGAGCTGGCGTTCGGGCTGGAATCCCTCGGCTGTGACACGCCGACCATTCGCCGCCGCGTTGCGGAAATGGCGTCGTTTTTCGGGATTCAGACATGGTTTTATAAGCCGGTCACAGAGCTGTCCGGTGGGCAAAAGCAGCTCTTGAATCTCGCTTCCGTTATGGTCTTGCAGCCAAAAGTGCTGATTTTGGACGAGCCGACGAGCCAGCTCGACCCCATTGCCGCGTCTGATTTTTTAGCCACCCTCGGCAAGATCAATCGGGAGCTTGGCACGACGATTATCCTGACGGAACACCGTCTGGAAGAAGCGTTTGGCTTTGCGTCGCGCGTGGCGGTCATGGACGGCGGCAAGCTCCTTTGCACCGGTACACCCGCCGAAGTGGGCGCGGAATTAAAATCCAGCGGCAACGCGATGTTCCTCGCCATGCCCGCCGCCATGCGCATCTGGAGCGCGACGGATTCTACGGTGACTTGTCCGGTATCCGTCTGCGACGGCCGGAACTGGCTGCTCGATTATGCGAAAACGCATGAATTACACCCCATCTCCGAAGAAACGAAAAACACGCCGAACGGCGAAACCGTTGTCTCGGCGCAGGAACTCTGGTTCAAATATGAAAAAGACTTGCCCGATGTGGTCAAGGGCTTGTCGCTGGAGCTGCACAAGGGCGAATTTCTTGCGCTGCTCGGCGGCAACGGCACGGGCAAAACGACCACGCTCAAGCTGCTGGCAAGCCTGAAAAAAGCTTATCGCGGCGATCTTGCCATCACAGGAAGCGTCGGAATGCTGCCGCAGAATCCGCAGGCGCTCTTTGTGAAATCCACCGTCCGTGAAGATTTGCTGGAGATCCTTCCGAAAGCGGAGCGGAAGTCTGATCGGCTGGCGCAGGTCGTTTCGCTCTGCAAATTGACCGACCTGCTTGACCGTCACCCCTATGATCTTTCCGGCGGTGAACAGCAGCGCGCGGCGCTGGCAAAAATTCTGCTCCTGAACCCGGACGTTCTGCTCCTTGACGAGCCGACAAAGGGCCTGGACGCGGAGTTCAAGCAGGTTTTTGGGCAGATTTTGCGGACGCTCCAAGCGTCCGGCGTGGCGATTTTGATGGTCAGCCACGACATTGAGTTCTGCGCGAAATACGCCGATCGCTGTGCGCTGTTCTTTGACGGCAATATCGTCACCGAAGCCGAACCGAGAACATTTTTTAGCGGCAACAGCTTCTACACGACCGCCGCAAACCGCATTGCGCGCGACATCCTGCTAGATGCGGTCACGCCGGAAGATGTGATTATGGCCTGCGGCGGCGTGCTTGAGCCGGAACCGGCGCTGCCGGAATACCAGCACATCCCGCCCGCGCCAGAAAAGGAAGCGCAGATGATGAAAAAGCTCCCGGTTTGGCGCAAAATCCTTGCCGTCGTGTCCGGTATTGCGTCGCTTGTGCTGATCGTGCAGGCTATCGGCGTGACCGATCTCACGAAGCTTGTGGATGCAGGCGGATTGACTGGCCTCGCTGGCGATCAGCTGAACCTCTACGGTGTTTTGCTTCTTTCGCTGTTCGTCTTTGCGCTCTCGATCAGCCGCAAGGCGGACAGGCCGGACTATCTGATTCAGACGCCGCTCGAAAAACGAAAGCTGAAAAAACGCACGATCTTTGCAACGCTGCTCATTCTGCTTCTGATCCCGCTGACGCTGTTTGTCGGCGTGTACTACTTCGCGGGGCGGAAATACTACTTCATTTCACTGCTCATCCTGCTCGAATGTATGCTGCCCTTCTTCCTCATTTTTGAGGGGCGCAAACCGCAGGCGCGGGAACTGGTTTTGATAGCAGTTCTGGTGGCGTTGAATGTGGCAGGACGCGCTGCGTTCTTCATGCTGCCGGAGTTCAAGCCGGTCGTGGCAATGACGATCCTCGCGGGCGTGGCCTTCGGCGGCGAAACGGGATTCTTAGTTGGCGCAATGACGATGCTTGTCTCGAATATGCTGTTCTCGCAAGGCCCGTGGGCGCCGTGGCAGATGTTCGCGATGGGGATTATCGGCTGGCTGGCAGGTGTCTTGTACCGCAAGGGCGTTCTGCGGCGCGGGCGGCTGAGCCTTTGTATCTTCGGCGTGATCGCGTCCACGATCATCTACGGCGGCATTATGAATCCCGCGTCTGCCCTCATGTGGTCGCACACGATCAACTGGAAAATTATTCTTAGCTATTACATTACCGGCCTTCCGGTCGATCTGGTGCGAGCTGTTGCCACATTCATCTTCCTGTGGCTTGGCGCGGAGCCGATGCTGGAGAAGCTTGACCGTATCAAAGTTAAATACGGATTGGCGTGCTGATAAATTTAAGAATTTATAGATTCGGAAACAACGTCAAGGCGTACCGCAAGGCGCAGAATAAGACACAGGAAGCGCTTGCTGCGGCCTTGGAATGAGACCAGAAATACATTTCCCGGATCGAAAACGGGCAGGCGAAACCGAACCTCGCAATCTGTCTGCGCCTTGCCAACTTCTTTCATGTGACTCTGGATTTTTTGCTGGAGGGTGCGTGCGAAGTGCAATGCTCGCCAAAGGACCGAGAACGGCTCTGCAGCCGTAAGATGTTAGAGGAAATCGGAAAAGTAATTACGTCCTATATGGGCTGAACCGCAGAGCGCATGCCTACGGACAGTTGGATCGTCGGTGCGAATGGTCATGACGCCGTGCTGCGTCCGCTTTACAAAGTATCCGCGCCATGCTTTCAGAACATAGAACTGCTTCAGCGTATCAAACTTTGATTGCTTGCTGACACGCGGCGGATGGTAAAAGCTGCGGCAGGAATCAAAGCGGATGGCAGCGTTCTGCTCGCCCATGCGGGAAAGCGCAGCCAGAAATGCGTCTGTTGTGGCAGTATACGTCGTTTTCTGCGTGTGCCGGTCTGTGAGGATGATGGAATTCCCGTATTGACGGTATTCCTCAATCGTATGCGCGTTCTTCAGACCCGCAAGGAACCAGCGCTGAAACTCACCAGCTTCAAAAGCGCTGTTCCGACTCTTGCGCATACCGCCGCGGTTGCCGCTGCTGAAACCCTCATAGGTTTCCGCGATCTTCTGGATCTCCTCGCTTGTAAACAACAGCCTGCCCCGATATGGGAGATCCAGAACAGACCAGTTCCGCTTCATACTGCGCGGAGAGCTTTGCGTGCCGCTTCTCCGGCAAGCGTCCGTGGGCATAGTCCTCATAGAGCTTTTGCAGCAGCGTGTCCAGCTCGTTTGTGCGGCGCATGATGCGGTCAAGCTCCGTTCTGCCGCTTTGCAGGCTGCGCTTTCTCGCGCCGGAGGTGGTCTGCATCACAAGCTGCTCGAAATCCTCCTTGTTGGCTCTGGCGTAGGTCGCTACATTCCGCAGCGCGTCCAGAATCAGGTCGCGGACGATCTCCGAGCGGATAAAGCGGATGGTGCAGGAGGTTGTTTTCTTGCGGTGGGAATCGCAGACGTAGTTGTCCTTCGGGGTCTTATGGTATGCGTCCCCGTCGCTGCGCTCGTTATACATTTTCGCACCGCACTCGCCGCAGTAGAGCAGTCCAGTCAGCGGGTTCGGCTCTCTATTACGGTCGCCGCGCCGGATCGTCCTGCGGAGCTTCTGCGCGGTTTCCCATGTAGTCTTGTCAATGATGGCTTCATGGGTGTTCTCAAAGATTTTCCAGTCCTCTTTGGGAGCCTGCTTGCGGTGCTTGTCCCGGTAGCAGGTCTTGAAGGTCTTGAAATTGACGGTATGCCCATGTACTCCACACGGGCGAGAATGTAGCTCACCGTCGTACCCCACCAGCGGTAGGGATCTTCAAACTTGTTGTTCCTGCGATTGCCCGCGCCCTTTGCGGCAAGGTAGGCAGACGGGCAAAGCACCTTTTCTTCGGATAAAATATCCGCGATCTGATATACGCCCTTGCCGTCGATGACCATACGGAAGATACGACGCACAACGGCGGCAGCTTCCTCGTCAATGATCCAGCGCTGCTTGTTTTCCGGGTCTTTCAGATACCCGTAGATGGGATGATTGCCGGTGTGTTCGCCCTTGTTGCCCTTTGCCCGATAGACGGCGCTGACCTTCTTGCTTGTATCACGAGCGTAAAAATCGTTCATGATATTGAGAAAGGGTGCAAAGTCGTTTTCAGACTGATTGGCGCTGTCCACGCCATTGTTGACGGCAATGAAGCGAACGCCGTTCTGCGGGAAGGTGACCTCCGTATAGAAGCCCACACGGAGGTAATCACGACCCACTCGGCTGAGGTCTTTTACAAGGACAATGCCCACCTTACCGGCTTCAATGTCGGAAATCAACCGTTTCCAGTCTGGACGCTCAAAATTCGTACCGCTCCAACCGTCGTCAGAATAAACCGATACATTCGGAAAATTTCGTTCACGGGCATAGCGCGTGAGCATATCCTTCTGAGACGAGATTTGTCAAGGTATGTTTTTGTAAAGGAGTGTGCAATTCGCATTGACAAGCAGCCTTCATTGACTGGATGCGGGGCAGCCTCTTCGGGCAGGTAGCCGGAATGGCGATACTCCCTTCAACGCTTCTCGGTATCTTGCCGGTGGGGTGCCTCCTTTCTATGCACGGCACACTGTCGGAAGAAACATTTCTGGCTGTCATCGTGCTTTCGTTCGGTGTTATGCAGCCGCTGATCACCGCCTTCTCCTACACCGACGACATTGCACAGGTTAAAACCATAGTCGGCGAGGTGGCGGAAGTGCTGTCCGACGAAGATATACAGCGTCCAACGACGGCGGAAAAGCTGCCTGCGGACAACTCCATCGAGCTGAAAGATGTCCGCTTTGCCTATCACGACAAGGAGGTACTGCACGGAATCAATCTGAACATTGCCCCGGGGACGGTCAACGCCCTTGTGGGCCCCTCCGGCAGCGGAAAGTCCACCATCGCCCGGCTTATCGCCTCCCTGTGGGATGTAAAGGACGGTGCCATTGAGTTGGGCGGCGTGGACATCCGTACACTTCCGCTGGCGGAGTGCACGAAGCGAATCGCCTATGTGTCGCAGGATAATTACCTTTTTGACCTTTCGGTTATAGACAACATCCGCATGGGCAGAAAGGGTGCGACCGACGAGGAAGTCATCGATGCCGCGAAGAAATGCGGCTGCCATGCGTTCATCATGGGTCTGGAAAATGGCTATCAGACCGTATGCGGTGCATCCGGCGGCCACCTTTCCGGCGGCGAACGCCAGCGCATCTCCATCGCCCGGGCAATTATAAAGGACGCGCCTGTCATCATTCTGGACGAAGCCACTGCCAATGTTGACCCCGAAAATGAAAAGGAGCTGATGGAGGCTGTTGCGGAATTGACTCACGATAAGACGGTCATCATGATTGCTCACCGGCTGAAAACTGTGCGCCATGCCGACCAAATTTTTGTGGTCGATCACGGTGAGATCGTTCAGCAGGGCACCCATGACGAGCTGGTTGCTGTTGACGGGCTCTACCGCCGCTTCGTGGTGGAGCGGCAGCAGGCCGCCGGGTGGAAGGTCTGATTTCACTTTGCATATTATTCAACAAAGCCCGTACCAGTTAAACTGATACGGGCTTTGTTATGCTCCGCGTTTATCTGCCCCTAACGCTAATAACACAGCGTCTGCAAGGAGCAGAGAAGCACCTTGCCGCCTCTCTGCTCCCTCACTTTCTTGCTTATTTTCGGGGATTTTCTTCATCGTCCAGCAGATCGGTCATATTCCGCAGGCTGATGCCCAGCGTGGAGCCGTTGTGCAGCAATGCCGAGGTGGTAGGTGGCAGTACACCCGCCACGCCCAGCGCGATCAGCGTCAGGTTGAAGCCCACGGTGAAGCGGTAGCTGCCGTGGATACGCTCCATCAGTGCCTCACCGAGCCTGCGCAGTGTTACCAGCGCAAACAGATCCTCCGAGGCAACGGTGACGTCGGCAATCTCCCGGGCGATGGCCGCGCCGGTGGAGATGGCGATGCCCGCGTCCGCTTCGGAGAGGGCGGGAGAATCGTTGACGCCGTCGCCCACCATGATAACGGTGTGTCCCTTTTCCTTTTCCTGCCGGATAAACGCGGCCTTGTCCTCTGGCAGCACCTCGGCATACACAGCGTCCACGCCCACCTCGGTGGCCACGGTCTCCGCCGTGCGGCGGTTGTCGCCGGTCATCATCACCACATTGGTAAAGCCGCTCTCGTGCAGCGCTTTTACCGCCTCCCGTGCCTCCCGGCGCAGGGGATCGTGGATGCAGATTACCGCCGCCAGCTCCCCGTCCATGCAGAGGTACAAGTGGGAATACGCGGCGGGCAGCGCGTCAAATTTCGGCTGCTCTCCCTCCGGGATGCGGCAGCCCTCGTCCTCAAAGACAAAGTGTGCGCTGCCGATGATGACCTTCTTGCCCTCCACCATGCTGGAGATGCCGTGGGCCACCACATACTGCACCTGCGAATGGTACTCCTCGTGGGTGAGCCCGTGCCGCTTTGCCTCCGCCACCACGGCGTTTGCCATGGAATGCGGGTAATGCTCCTCCAGACAGGCGGCAAGCCGGAGCATTTCCGCCTCGTCGTGTCCGCCGAAGGGGACGACCGCCGCCACGGTGGGCGTCGCATAGGTCAGCGTGCCGGTCTTGTCGAACACAATGGTGTCCGCCTTGGCCACCGCCTCCAAAAAGCGTCCGCCCTTGACGGAGATGTGATAGCCGCTGCTCTCCCGCATGGCGGACAGCACCGCGATGGGGATGGCCAGCTTCAGGGCGCAGGAGAAGTCCACCATCAGCACCGAGAGCATTTTCGTCACGTTCCGGGTCAGAAGATAGGTCAGCGCCGTGCCGCCCAGCGTGTAGGGTACCAGCCTGTCCGCCATCCGGGACGCATTGTCCTCGGCGGTGGATTTCAGCTTCTCCGACTCCTCAATCATGTGAACCACCCGGTCATACCGCCCGCTGCCGGAGGATTTCTCCACGGAGATGACGCACTCGCCCTCCTCCGCCACCGTCCCGGCATAGACGGGACTGCCGGGGTGCTTCGCCACAGGCATGGACTCGCCGGTGAGGGAGGACTGGTTCACCATGGCCTCTCCCTCCACCACCCGGCCGTCCAGCGGGATCATGCCGCCGGTGCGGATGACGATACGGTCCCCCGGCTTCACATCGGTGATTTTCGTCAGCACCTCGGTGCCGTTTGCCTGCAGCCAGACGCTGTCCACCCGCAGGCTCATGGCGGAGGCAAGATCGGCCACGGACTTTTTGTGGGTCCACTCCTCCAGAATTTCGCCCAGATGCAGCATGAACATCACAGAGCCGACGGTGGCAAAATCGCCCCGTGCCATGGACACCGTGACGGCGGTGGCGTCCAGCACGGCGACGGACAGCCTGCCTTGCAGCAGCGCCTGGCAGCCCTCCTTGATGTACTTGACGGAACGGAAGAGGGAGATGGCGGTGGTGACGGGCACCGGCAGGAACAGGCGTGAAATACACCGCCGCATGATGGCGATAGCCAGCTTGTCCTCAAACTCCCGGTTCAGTGCCCGGGAGGTATGCTCCGGCACCAGCTCCATAGCTTCCGCCTTGGCGAAGGAGAATTGTGCCAGCGCACGAATTATGTTTCCGCGCTCCGCCTCATAGAGCACCACCGCGTCCTGCGTCCGGTCGTAGACCTTGACCGCCTGCACGCCGTCCTGGGCGCGCAGATAGTATTCCAGCACATCCGCTTGGGATACTGTCATCCGCCCGCAGCACAGGTGTACCCGCAGCCGCCCCGGCAAATCATGTAGGATCGTGCATTTCGTGGCTCACTCCGCCTTGCTTTCCTCCGCAGAAGCGTCCTCCACCACAGCAGCAGCCTCCGCCTCTGCGCGGCATTCGTTGATTGCCTTCGCATCGGCATAAACATCCTCCGCACCCTCACGCACCGCCGTGACCATTTTCATCACGCCCTCCTTGGCGCGCAGTGCGGCAGCAGTGGTGTGGGCGTAGACCTTCTTGGCATCCTTGCTGCCCAGCAGCTTAATGCCTGCCGTTCCGAACAACACGCCTGCTGCAAATAAACCGAGTTTTTTCATAATGATTGTCCTCCTATATAAAATATATATATGTCAAACCGATGGCCGCGATGGCGGCATCGGAATGATCTTACTGTTTCTTCTTCCCGAAATGGAAAAAGCCTTTCTTCTCGTAGACTGCGGTGCTGATCTCTCCCGCCATATAGCCGGTGGCATTGATGGCGGCACGGAGGGCATTTTCGCCCAACGGCTCTTTCGAGAGGATCACCGTCTCCCCCTTGGAATGGGATGAGGAAACCTTCTCCACCGAGAATGCGGCGCGAATGGCGTCGTTGATGTGCGCCTCGCACATAGAGCAGGCCATGCCGGAAACCTTAACTGTTGTCTGGATCATTTTCGTACCTCCTGTTCCGGGAATCTTTCACGCACCGTTTTTCGGAACGCCTTTGTAATATAACTTTCTTTCATCGCTGTGCCTCCCGCTTAAAGCTTCTTCTTATACCCGCAGTCGCAGTATGGGCCGCCGGAGGCGAGAGTGTACTGCCGCACAAAGTCAGTCGAGCCGCCGGCTTCGCTCATGGTGTAGTCCAGACGGCACAGCGCGGGAGTGAGGTCATATAGCCCCAGCTTTTTCATCAGCACACAGATGCCGCATTTGGTGAAGCGTCCCTCGTAGCCGCTGCCGTCGGGATATTCGTAAAACTCCATGTTCCACGAATATGGGTTGCGGTCGGCGGCTTTCAAGGTGGCGGTCGCCTTCATGCCGGAAATATCTTTGGGGGTAAACTTGTTTTTTCCGCTCTTGCGGCAAAACCATTTCATCGGCTTTGTCATCATGGATTTTGCATAATACTCCGTCAGCCGCTCCACATCCGGGCGCTCCGGCATGGAGAGAATAAACGCACCGATCATCGCGCAGTTGACGAGGTTCATCTTGAACCGGTCGCCTTTTTCAAATTCGGGCAGCTCGGAGATGATCTCCCTGTATTTCGGCTTCGCTATTTTCGCAATCGCTTTTGCCTTGTCCGCATCATAGCCGAATACCGCTGTCAGCTGTTTTCGGAACGACGGTGCAAACAGAGCCCACATACCGAAAGGCATTCCAAAATAGGTCACTTTTTGTCCCTCCAATCGCATATCACGCGGGTCATGCGGCGGTCAATATCAATGCGAGCCGTTTTACACTCCCTAGGATATTTCTTCGCAGCGCTGAACGCCAGCTTGACAAACAGTGCCGAGCCAACAGGCAGCATGGTCCTGAGCATGCCATCGGGGAAAACAAAATGCGTGCCGTGCTCATATATAACCGCCTCAACTGCGCAGGTATGCGGTTGCTCCGCAAGGCGTTTCTCCATGCGGCGGATATATTTTGCGGTGTCCCAAAGTGCATCATCCTCCGCGCCGACAAGGAACAGCTTACCGCGGATATTCTCGACCTTTATGAATTCCTCCTCAGTGATCGGATGCGCCGTTTCAGAGTCGTCAAACAGCTTGCGGGAGGCAATCATATTGCCGGTGCGTTTGGACTCCTCCGAGATTATGCGCCAATAGTCAGGGTGCTGATAGCAAAACGGCATGTATGGCAAGGGCTTTCCCTTGTAAGAAAAGAGTGATTCTCCCTCGATTGGCCATTCCTTGCAGCCATCCTTTTTGCCCTGCATGAACCCCTGCCACACAAAGTCGCTGGGTGTCATTGCAATGGTTAGAGAAATGTCGCTGAATATCGATGCTGCCGTCAGGGCGAGGGTACCTGTCGTTGAGGCTCCCGCAATGCCTATTTTTTCGTTTCCGTGTAATTTGAGCCATGCCATTGCTTTTTCGATGCATTCAAGGGGATAGTTGTGATGACCGTAGTCCTTTTTCCCGGGCGACATGGTCAATATGTTCACGCCGAGGCGAAGTAGCCACTTCACCGCAGAGCGCGCCATATAATCCTCGGGGTCGTCGCCGAGCATGGCGATGACGGCGCAGTCCGAGCCGTCCTTGCATGCCCAATACGCGCCGTAAAAGCCATCGCTTTCAACATCAAAGTGGATGTGTTTCATTCAAAACGCCTCTTTCAAAAGTTGATTTTTACAATCTGCATCTTCATCATTCCGTCGCCGACCCTGGCGAGGAAACGGAAAAATCCACTGACGGATGGGTCGCGCAGATCGCTGTAGCCCAGCATATAGCCACGGCTTGTGACCTGCAAGCGGCTGTCCCACGGAGAAAGCTCGCTTTTTGCGTCCGAAACAGCAAAATATGCGCCCACGTCCTTGATTTTCGCACTCTTAAGCCATGTCTTGGCAATCATCTTTACCGCCGTCCGATTTGCAGCGTCAAACACCAGCACACCGCCGGAGAAAGCGTCTGCCATACCCTGCACAAGAGCTTTGACCTGCTCAGTCAAAAAGTAGTAGAACACCCCGGAAGCGAAAAATACTGCGCCGCCGGAGGCGTCGATTTTTGAAAACCATTCGGTATTATTCAAATCGCATGGGATATTTTCTTCACGATCTCCGGCGGGCAAAAGCTCGTTACGCACGGCTATGACATCGGGAAAGTCCAGATTGT
>ENA-UONX01000069-UONX01000069.1-human-gut-metagenome-genome-assembly--contig:-P74old-NODE-69-length-159560-cov-15.915507_pt1 | contig 159560 bp, 169 predicted proteins | sample MGYA00242466_ERZ724013 | MGnify/ENA metagenome assembly ERZ724013 | reverse complement strand
GGACGAACAGGCACGGCAGGACAGCCGCAAGGAAGCGTCCAAGGCGATTTTCGATGCGGACACGCTGACCACCGAGCTGGCCGAGCTGCTGATCGACCGGGTGCTGGTGTACCCCGACAAGCGCATTGAGATCGCATACAAAATCCAAGACATTTTCGATTGAGGTGGCAGACATGAAAATCGCTTTCTATTGCAGAGTGGACGGACAGGGCTTCGGCTTTGTCCTCCCCGATGAAGCTGACAAGCTCCGCGAGTTTTTCGCCGAGCATCAGGATAAGCCTGCGCTTGAAAATCCATCAAGCGCAAGCTAAAAATTTTTGTCGTGTGCTTGACATACGGGTGCCGCAATGTATGGAAATGCACGCCGTCAAGACCGCAGGCGTTTGTGTATTTCTTTAATCTGTACTGCAATGAACGCGGTTCCATGTAGCTGTTTGTTCCTGTCAGTACAAATGCCGAAGGCGATCGTTGCATCATTTGCCCGCATAGAGATTTAGCCTGTTCTGTCAGCGGTATTATGCGCATTGACTTCTCACTCTTTGGCGTGCCTATAACAATTTGCGTTTTGCTACCACTATTAGAAAAGCTTTTTAGCCGCTGCATGGTTGCATGTACGTATATTATATTATCCGTCAGGTTTATGTTACCCCACCTTAATGCACATATTTCGCCTATTCGCATACCCGTGAGCAATGCGAGCAGTATCCCAAACTTGCATTCGTCCATATCCGTGCATAGCTCAGCCATCAGCCGCTTTTGCTCAATGGTGGAAAGCACGCGCATCTCCTTTGCTTCTTCCTTGGGGTAGATTATCTCAACGGCATCCAGCGCCCCCGGTAACTGCTTAGCGCAAAACTTAACCACAGAGCGCAGGCAAGTGAGTACATCGCGCACAGTTTTGACGGCAAGATGCTTTTCCTTCAGCAAATAATCTGAAAAGCGGCTTATTATAACCGTGTTAAGCGCCTGCGGGTAATAACCGCCAAGGCTTGGCTTAATATGGTTGTTCAATATTGACTCATACTTTATATATGTGGCCGGTTTAACTCTGTTTTTTGTAATGTCAAGCCATTCTTCGCAATACTGCGAAAACTTATAGCTGCTGTTTTGCGAGTACATTTTTCCCGCGGCAACTGCGGACTTTGCTTTCGTTACCTTTTCTTTTGCTTCCTTATATGTTTAGCCGTAGCAAAAGCCGTATTTCAGCTTGCCTGCCGCGTCGTGCTCTTTGCCGTAACGCGCCTCCCAGCGTCCATCCTTCCGTTTGAATATGTTTTCACCTTTAGCCATACTTGGATTCCTCCTAACAACGCTTTTGCGGACTGCTCATCCGACTGCGCAGCAGTTCGCATTTTTACCGTTAATTATGAGTTTTGGCACCATAAGTCAATATGCATAAGTGATTACGACGCGAAAAATGGCAAAACGTAACGCTGAGCTATTGCAAAAGCCGCCTATTTGTTGTAAAATCTTCTATATTTAGGAGTATGCAGATTTATCCTTTATGGAAGAACTCAGCGAAAGCGGGAACGGCCAAAAATCAGGATATAGTGTATGCACCTTTAGGCGATTTATTCTGGCGAAAGCTAAACATCAAGGAGGGGATGTTTGTTTGGAGGCGGACGGACGGCGCGTGGCGCGGCGGAGTGATGCGGTGCATTACCGCATTAAGGACGGCTACTGCGTGCGCGATCTTTGCGGCGACAGTCTGGTGATACCCATAGGAAGAGAAGCGATAAACGCCAATCAGGTGGCGCTGCTCAGCCCGACAGGGCAGTTTATATGGGACAAGCTGGCTAAGGCGCAGACCTTTGGCGAATTGGTGCAGGCGGTACTTGCGGAATACGACGTATGTGCTGAGAAAGCCGAAGGGGACATAGAGGAGTTCCTCAGGGAACTGGAAGAACATGATTTTATTGACATAACGGAGGATGCAAAATGAAGAAACGGATATTAGCGGCGCTGTTGTCTGCGGTCATGGTCTTTACCATGATTCCGTTCATGGGCGTCACCGCGTATGCGGAAAACACAAAGGGGACGGGGGATGAATATGTTTCCCTGCCCATCACCATCCGCGACTATGCCGCGGACGGTATGCTGTTTGAGTGGAATGACCTGGGGGATACAGGTGATTCTGCAACCTATCACCACGGTAACACCAAGGGGTATTCCTTGCTGGACACCTCTCCTGCCTCCCATTTTCAGGGAATGGATATTGCGGGAACACAGGTGACGCAGAACGGAAAGTGGAACGGTACACCAGAATCTCTGGTTCCTTCGAAGTCTACCTTGAACAGTGGCGCAGTGCAGACGCTTTATGGGTGCTACGTTCGTACAAACCTTGTTGAGCCTAAGCTCGGTGCAGACAAGAAGCCGGTTTATACGGAGGCAACGGTTGGGTATATCGCGCAGTACATGCAAAAGACGCTGCCGGAAAAGTGGCAGAACAACGATGGCTCCTATAACATGTGGTATGTCATGGGTACCAAGCTGTTTGACAACAATAATAACTATGTTGGCAACACCGGCAGCGCGACCCGTGATCTGGCAGAGGTGTTCCGCCAGTGTATCAATGGCGGGCTGGGCAGCATGGCGGATACCAAAAGCAAGGCGCTTGCCGAGGCAAAGGATTGCCGCACCTATTATGATGCCGCCTACTTCCTGCTGCAAAATTTGTACAGCGATAACTCTGGGTATGGTCAGACGGTAAAGGAATACAGTCAGATCCATCTGGTCAAAAAAGGCGACCATTACGTCTACAATTCTGCCTACGATGGAAGCGTGTATGATACCGTCAGCGGAGCAATTTACAACAGCCAGACGGATCATGTCACTACCAGAAAAGGCACGACCTATGTCCGTGGTAACCTGCAGGCGGAAAACCGGTTTGATCCGATCAGTGGGAAGTATTTCGGAAACAACGGAAACAAATATCTTGAAGTTGTTGACCCAAACCAGACCGATATTACGCATTATTACAAAAACACAAACTACAATCTGACGCTGGAGGGACACGCAAAGTTTATCTTCTATGAGGATGATAATCTGTTCTTCAACTTTACCGGCGATGATGATGTGTATCTATACATTAACGGCGTCCGCGTACTGGACATGGGCGGCGGTCACGCCATTTCCAAGTGCGGCATCAAGCTCAACGATGTAAAAGAACTTTGCGGCATGAAGGATGGCCAGGTATACGACTTTGACTTCTATTACATGGAGCGTCATGGCACAGCGGCCAATTTTGGCATTGATACCAACATCAAAATCGTTGATCCCTCCATGCTGACCGAAAAGATTGCCTATCAGAACGGCGTAAACGTGGGCAACTACGGCTTTGTGGACGCTAACCAGCCTGTCCGCTATCAGTTCAGGCTCACCAATAACGGCGACGCCAAAGTTGAAGAACTGACGTTCAAGGATAACGTCATCGGTGTTTCCCTCAGCAAAGATACAATCAGCCTGAACACTGCGACCGCGATCACCGAACTTTATGCCAGTGTTGTTGGGAAGGACGGCATTACAAAGGCATCTTATTCTGCCGGTGAACTGACCGAGGACGGACTGAAAGCCCTATTAAAGAACGGCCTTGAGATCGGCGATACGATCTCCATTTTCGGTTTCAACTATAAGATTCCCGACGGAAGCTGGTCTAACGATAAGTTCACCAACACCGTCTATACCTCGGCCATATCCAGGGGCGAAAATGCTTCCCACAGGACGCTGAACGGCATCGCAGCCTGCACAGTGCAGAAGCAGCAGTTTACATATATGGGAATCCATTATTACGAGTGGATGGGCAAGGGCGTGACCGCCACCAAAGCTGAACTGATCGAGGCCGTTACCAAGGCAGGCGTCAACAATCCTGGCACGGATATCCAGCTCTGCGGCCCCAACGGCAAGACCGACAGCACTGCTGTCAACGAGAACGCTAAAGTCACTACTGACGGCATCACCTACACCGGCACCGAGACCGGCTCCGACACCTATTACTATAAGGTGGGCAACTATGGCCCCGTGGCCGTTACCATTTACAGCTATGATGTCGCAGACAACATCTATGTTCTGGATTACAGCCTGCCGGTGGAGCTGAATGGTGCAGACTTTGGCCTGATGGTCAACGATACGCTCAGCCTTGCTGAGAATAAGTATCCCACCACTGCCAGCACACTTGGTATCACCGATGGAAGCGCAACCACAAATTACGGCACGTTTGCCTATGGCACGGCGGAGGACTCCTCGTCCCTGAAATACACCATGAACCACTTCATGAACGGCGAGGATTCCGTGAAGATCAAGGTACAGGTGCTGGAGGATGGCGCTGGCGCTGTTACCACCAAGACCGGCGTTGTGATGGAGGAGACTGTCAAGGTCGTTCCCGCCAATGTGGTGTACTACGAGGATGACTTCCCCGGTATCACCTACATCAATGAGGGCGAAAACGGCTGGGCTCACTATAAGACCAATGATTCTGAGGGTAACGAGCAGAGTGCGGATCAAAACAGCCCCTACGGCTCCGATCCTAACTATAGCAAGGATAAAGAGACCACATATACGAAACTGGTGCTGGACACCTCCGACCTGAACGCCTATCAGCAGAATGTGATCGACTACCTGAACCAGCAGCTTGGCCTCATCGGCGGCGACAGCTCCAACGGCTCCCTCAGCGTGCTGGAGGTCAAGGAAACCAAGGATGTGATGAGCTTCGAGTTCCGCGGAACAGGCTTCGAGATTGTCAGCCGCACCACGCAAGATCAGTATGCCGTTGTCTCCGTGAAGGTGGAACGCAAAAATGACGAGAATAACTATACCGTTGTTAAGCAGTTCCCGGTAATCACCGAGAGCAAGGGCGGCGACCTGTATCAGGTGCCTATCATCTCCGTGACCGGAATGGATGCCGCTGAATACAAAGTAACGCTTGCGGCGGCAGGCAGTACCGTGAATAAGACTCGTGTGCTTTATATTGATGGCGTGCGCATATATGAACCGCTTGAAGGACTTGATTATGCGGATTATTACAACCCCGATGAAGCTCAGGCCAAGTTCTATGAGATAAAGTCATTGATCGGCGATAAAAAGGCTATCTATGCGGATATCTCCACCACCGGGGATGAGATACAGCTTGTGACCGGCGCAACGCTGATTGAAGGTACAGATCAGCTACTGGGTACGACCGAGGACGTTGATCAGTATCTGAAGCTGGGCCCCAACAATGAGTTGTATCTAGATGGCAGCGCATCCAATTCTTTCTTGGCATTCTATCTATCTCCCATCGAGGGTGTGGCTGAAAATGCCCGCACCATCGAAATCGGCGCACACCGCAAGGCAGAATATGGGCTTTTTGTCAACAATGCTCCCGCATCTCTGGTCTACGGCAGCACAGCGGATGCAGTCATTGGCAGAAATAACGTCTACACGGTTGCAAGCGGCACGGAGCAATACTATGAGATTGATCCCGGCAAGCTTGTCTTCGATAAAGACAACAACCGCTATCTGCTGCTAATTGGTTCAAACGAGGGTGATGGCGAGGCTTCATATGCCGCTCTCGCACTGACTAACCTGAAGGTCAGCGGCTATACCATTGGTATTGTCGAATATGAGACAAAGGCCGCGGCAGCAGCCAACGCCATTGAGAACAGCCCTGTGCTGCGGGAATTCATGGCGCTGCGGGATCATTACAAGGCCCTTGCACCGCAGGAGCCTGTCGAGGAACCTTCTGAAGAGCCTGTTGAAGAACCGGCCATCAATGAAGAGTTGGTGATCAACTCCGCCGTGCTGAAGGCCACAAAGATCGTATCCGGCAAGAACGCCACGCTGACCGCCAAGGTCAGCGGCGATGCAGCCTCCATTGTGGTTCTGGACGCAGATGGCAATGCGGTGGAATTCAAGAAGGTTGCGTCCAATGAAAAGAACGGCATTGTGACGTTCCAGGCAGTTTGGACAGTTACGGGTAATCGCGGTGACGTGTTGAACTTTACTGTTGTGGTATACGATTCTAACGGGCTGCGTTCGGTGAACACACTGCCCATAACTGTCACGATAAAGTAAGGAGGGATTCAAAATGAAGAAACCTTATGTTAAGCCGATTATAACCGTGGAAAGGCTTATGATAGACCAGCCTATGGCAGTTGGGTGCACCGCTGACTTTGATGACATGAGAAGCTTGATTGAAATGGGATATTTTACGGCTGAAGGAAATTGCAGCAATCCTGTTGGCGAAGGTATACTCCCAGGTTATGACACAATTTGCTATCACGGCAATGTCCAGACGGCGTTCACATCCTGACAGTGGAGCAAAGAGATTACAAGTATAACATGACGATAGGGGGCCTGATGCTTGAGATTAGGTCTCCTATATCGCTGAACTTGCCGGAGAGCTTCCGGCCGTTCATGGCGGCGCAATCCGGCGGGAGGAAAGATTGCACAATAACGGTTCATGTAAGCGGCATGAACGATTACGCGGTAAACGAGGGGGACATAACGCGGCGCTTTCGCCTGAGTGAAGGCGAATGTGTTGTGCGCACGGAGGCAGGCGGCAATGCGGACGATGTTCATATTGCAATACCCGCTTCCTTTGCGGCAAGCTTTGCGCGCAATGCTAATTGGCTGCTGTATTTGGCCATGGAAAGGCCGCTGCTGAAGTATGGGCGCATAGTGGTGCATGCATCGGCGGTGATATACGGCGGCGAAGCGTATTTGTTTTCTGCACCTTCGGGTGGCGGGAAATCCACGCAGGCAGACATATGGCACGATAAGCGCGGCGCAGAAATACTAAACGGCGACAAGGTGATATTGCGGCCAACGCATGGCGGAGTCATAGCATACGGCAGTCCAATTGCGGGCAGTTCCGGCATTTATGTAAATAAGAGTGCGCCGGTTCGCGCTATATGCATGATAGATAAGGCTAAGCACAACCGTGCGGAGCGGCTGGATAGCAGGAAAGCTTTTCTGTTGCTATACAGCGAAACGGTAAAAAGCGAGTGGGACCGCGAATTTAACATGAAGCTGTTGGATCAGGTAGGATCCATAGTGAATAAAACAAACCTGATACGCTTTTCATGTCTCCCGGACGAAACGGCAGCGGACTATCTGCTGAAATATCTGGAAAATTGAAGGCGCAATGGTGGAAGGGATCAAAGACATGATGAAACACATACCCCATCGTATTGCCGCGGTAGCCTTGGCGGCGCTCTGTATCGTTACTATGTTCCCCGCGGCAGCATTTGCGGCCAGTGAATGGAACATAAGTAATGATACTGAGATCTATTGGGTAGAAACGGCAAACTCGACAATAGATAATGCCGACCTTAAAGCGCAGGTACAGCTTTTTGCGCAGGAAATGCAGGCTAAAGGAATTACCCAGTCCACGCTTGGTATATCCTATGGCGCGCAGGAGTTGGCCGGAGATAACGACATAGTTCTGCTGCTTGATGCTTCGCTTGGCATTGCGGCGGAAGGTTATCAGATATCCATAAACGGCGGACAGCTTTGTGTCAAGGCCTCCGATGCGGACGGCCTGTTTTACGGCTGCCGCTTTGTGGAGCAGGCGTTGCTCACTGGGACGGGCCTCAACAAAGCAAACGGCGTTACAGTAAAGCCGGACTATCCGGAACGCGCGTTCTTCCTTGACTGCGGGCGGAAATACTACTCCCCTGACTGGATCAAGGATATGATCCGCGAAATCTCCTGGTCAAATATGAATGCCATCTATATCCATTTTTCTGAGGAGATGGGCTTCCGGCTGGAAAGCAAAACCTATCCTTGGCTTGCTGGTGGCGACAACACTCTGTGCATTGGCGGCGCATCTTATGGTGTTGCCGCAGATAATGGCAAATATATCACGCAGGACGAAATGCGGGAAATCGCGGCGGTGGCGAAGCTCTATCATGTGGAGATCATTCCTTCCCTTGACAGTCCCGGTCATATGAACTACGCCGTTAAGAAGTACAACGCCAAATATGGTACGGATATCGGCAACTACTACCATTACAATGGAAAGACGGCTATCGTTCAAGGCTCCGGTCCGGAAGCTGCGCAAAAGAACTATTCCCGTGGTATTGATATCTCAAACACGGAGGCTGTGACTTTTGCCAAAAACCTCTATGCGGAATACGCTGCCTTCTTCAAGGAACTGGGCTGCACCAAGTTCGACATCGGTGGAGATGAGCTGTTGGGCTGGGGCACATCGCTTGCTTCTTCAGTCTCCAAGTGGGAACAGCTCGACCACTGGAAAACCTATGCGCAGCGTCGCAGCGGCAACGAAAATGCTGTGGCTTATGATGCGTTTATGTATTACATGAACGACATTTATGATCTGGTAAAGGGATATGGCTATACCTCTATCCGCATGTGGAACGATGACGCCTTACGATCTGCCGACACCGACTGGAACAAGGTGGTGACGCTGAATCCGGGGATGGAGATCCAGTATTGGACGCCAGCTGCGAATAACAGCAAGAACAACATCTGGACATATCTGAACGCTGGATATAAGGCGTACAATTTTCTGAACGAATATAACTATTACGTCTTGGGACAAGCGCATGACGGAAGCGGTTATAAGGGCATTACCCCACAGCGTATCTATGAAAACTGGGCGCCTAATATCTTTATCCCTTACGGCGGCACCGGTTCAAATACAGCCATTGGGAACGCCAATGTAAAGGGCAGTGCCTTCTGTGTTTGGTGCGATAAGCCCAGCACGGAATCAGCAGCCACTGTCAAGGCAGGTATTATTCCCTGCTTGCGTGTAAATGGCGCCAAGGCATGGGATGCTGATCTGAACAGCACGGTAAGCTACTCTTCTGCGCAGAAGCTTCTGAAGTTAATTGGTGATGCGCCCACGAATCTTCCCACCGCGCCGGAGGTCAAGCAGTATATTGCACCGGATATGACCGCGCTGAAGGCCGTTATTGCGGAATATGAAGCCACTGATCCTACACTTTACACCGAACAGAGCTTTGCAAATTATACTGCCGCAGTGAACAGCGGCAGGGCAGTACTTGCTGCAAAGAAACCGACGCAGGTCGATGTGGACAACGCAGTTGCGGTGATAAATGATGCTAAAGCAGCGCTGGAACTGCTTGTCACAGTAGATTTTACTGCACTTGATGAAGAACTTTCACTCTTTGACAGCACGATCGGAGCGGATTATACTGTGGAAACCTACACTGCATATAAGGTTTATGCAGAGAACGCACACATTCTCCGAAACAGTGAGGAGCCTTCGCAGGAAGCTGTGAATGCTGCTGCGGGGCGTCTTGCGTATTTACGTAGCCAGCTTCGTGGCGCAGATAAGATTGCTTTTGAAGATGAAGATTGGTTTTTGTCGCTGGCAGTTAAATCAAATAAAGCACTTCAGGGAAAGTTGTTTACCTTTACCGCATATGTTCGTATTGACGCAAATATTGTGGCTTACGAAGTATATGATGAAAATGGCCAGAGGGTGGAACCGAAAAATGTCACTTTCGCAAATAAGGCATACGTAAAAGGAAACAGAGATGGTGTCCAGATTCGTATCAACGCCGAGGTGAAGGGCAAGCATACTTATACGTTTTACGCAGTCAACGCCGATGGCGTCCGCTCACCGGATAGCAGATCAATTGACGTTATTGTAAGATAAGGCACACAGAAATGCGGGCTTCCTTTTCCTTGGGGAAGTCCGCATTTGCGATAGAAGAGGATTATGAATATCAAAAAATATGTTTTTCAGAAAGCTGCAATCAATCATATCCCCGTCAGCGGCACATTTGAACTGACTCCGCGCTGCAATCTGTCTTGTGAAATGTGCTATATCCGGATGTCCCCTGCCGAAGAAGCTATAATGGGAACCGAATTGACAACCGAAGAATGGTTGTTCCGTGGCAAGCAGGCTGTGGATGCCGGAATGGTGTATCTGCTTATCACAGGCGGAGAACCGCTGCTCAGGGAAGACTTTACAGATATTTATACATCCATGGCAAAAATGGGCGTTATTATGTCGCTGAATACAAATGCCACGCTGGTTAGTGAAAACGTGGTTAAATGCTTTGTTGAGCATCCTCCGGAAAGAATCAATGTGACTTTATATGGCGCAAGCGCGGATACATATGAGAAGGTATGCGGTAATGCGGCGGGATATCGGGCCGCTTTTCAAGGCGTTCGTATGCTGAAGGACTCCGGACTACCCGTTTGTATAAACACAACGTTTACCCGCAATAACGCTACAGATATGGAAGATATTGTTGCTTTTGCTAAGAAGAACAATATACCTATACGTATGACGAGTTACCTTTTTCCGCCGGTACGCTGCGGCAGGAAAGAAAACTCCACCTGCATTCTTACGCCTGAAGAACATGGAAAACTTGGTGCGGCATTCGACAGCATAACAATGGATAGTAACAGAAGGCAGCGACGTGCGGAGATACTTGCTAACATAAGCGCCGATGCAGTTGCACAGCCGCAGGAAAGTCGTGCTGCTAAATGCATGGCGGGACGGAGCGCGTTCTGGATAACATGGGATGGGCATATGCTACCATGCGGAATGCTGCCGCATTTGGGCACATCGCTAAGAAAAGCAAACTTTACACAGATTTGGACAGATTTTGAGCAAACAATAAAAGCACAGATGCTTCCTGAAAAGTGCTCTTCATGTGCTAAGAAGATACTTTGTCCGGTTTGCATTGCAGTAACGCAATCGCAAAATGTTGTTCCCGATGCGCTGTGTCGGTATTGCGATAGTTATATGGCTGAATTTAGCACTATAATTAAAAACAAAATATGATGAGTACAAAGAACAGCTTGTATAATCGCTGCATTGCCGAAGGTAAGCAGGGTCTGCTGGCGGAATGGGATGCCGAGAAGAACGCGCCTCTGACGGCGGAAAATGTGGCGGCTGGCAGTCATAAGCGCGTATGGTGGCGCTGTGCCGAGGGACACTCATGGCAAAGTGAGGTGCGCGTAAGGTTCGGCGGAGCAAAATGCCCGTTTTGTGCACAGCGATCCTTATGCAGCGGAAACAACGACCTTGTCACATTAATGCCAGATATAGCGGCGCAATGGGATAATGATAAAAATGGAAGTTTACGCCCGAGCAACGTGCTGCCGGGGAGCAGCCGCTATGTATGGTGGCGCTGCGAAAATGGACATTCATGGCGGGCAAGGATAATAAGCCGCACCAATGGGAATGGATGCCCAATTTGTGCAGGGAAAAGCGTGCAAAGCGGCATAAATGATTTAAGTACAATGTATCCGAAAATAGCGGAGGAATGGAACACGCAGCGAAACGGCAACCTTATGCCAAACATGGTAACAGCATATAGCAACAAAAAAGTATGGTGGCGCTGCAAAGCGGGGCATGAATGGCAGGCTGTAATAGCGGCGCGGACAACTCAGAATTCAGCATGCCCATATTGCGCCGGGAAACGCGTATTGAGCGGGTTTAATGATCTTGCAACGGTATATCCGAATATTGCCTCGCAGTGGGACGGAGAACTTAACGGGAACCTTACACCAAATATGGTGTTGCCTGGAAGTCATAAGCGTGTGTGGTGGAAATGCAGCGATGGGCATGTATGGAAGGCGGCGGTGTTTTCCCGCACAGGCAAAGCCAAGTGCGGCTGCCCGGTATGCGCAGGAAGAATAAACAACCATATAAAAAACGGAAATACATTCATTCCAATTTGATATAAGTAGCCGATATGGGCAAACAACGCTTGATTTTTTGGCCCCAATAGCGTATTATTTGTAAAAAATTGGCCTCGGAGAGGATTTATGCTTGTAACTTGGTATGGTATAATGCTAAAATACTAAGGATAAGTCCTTATTGGAGGTTTATGTGCGCATAATCGCAGGCTCCTGCAAGGGGCGGCCTATACTCGCGCCGAAGGGAATGGATACCCGTCCTACACTAGATAGGGTGAAGGAATCGCTTTTCGGCATAATACAGTTTCAGCTTTACGGTAAAACCGTGCTTGACCTTTTTGCAGGATCCGGCAATCTGGGGCTTGAGGCGCTTAGCCGCGGGGCAAGCTTTGCGGCGTTCAACGATATGTCCCGCGATGTGGTAAAGGTGATACGTGCAAACATTGAAAAGCTTGGCTTTGAGCAGAAGTCGGTCGTCATGAATGTAGACTTTGCCCAGGCCATACGCTCGCTCTCGGCAAGGAGGTTTGATATCGTGTTCCTTGACCCGCCGTACAGGGCCGGGCTTATGGAAAAGGCGCTGAAGGAGCTTAGTACAGCGGGCATATTGAACGAGGGCGCGATGGTAATAGCCGAGCATGATGCGCATATTGCGCCGGTGGATACGGGGGCGCTTGTGCTTTATGACAGGCGAATATACCGCGACACCGCGCTGTCCTTTTACAGGCTGGAAGGAGAAGAATGAAAAACGCTGTTTTCCCGGGAAGCTTCGATCCGTTTACGGTTGGGCATCTTGATATACTCAAGCGGGCATGCGAAATATTCGATCATGTTACCGTGTGCGTTATACCGAATCCCGCCAAGCATTATCTGTTCGGCGATGAGGAACGGGTCATGCTGATAAACCGCGTGATAGAGGCGGAAGGGATAAAGAATGCGGCGGCGGACAGCTTCAGCGGGCTTACCGTTGAATGTGCGCGCAAGCACGACGCGGGGTTTATAGTGCGCGGGCTTCGCTCATATGACGATTATGAGTTTGAAACCAATATGGAGTACTTTAACAAGCGCCTTGCGCCGGAGGTGCAGACGGTGTATCTTGCGTGCGATGCGGCGCATGTGCATATAAGCTCAAGCGCGGTGCGCGAATTGATGAAATACGGTGCGGATATCGGCGCGCTGGTGCCGAATGAAATATCTGAATACATCCTTGGAAAGGTTGAGAAAAATGAGCAATAATATCCAGAATATGCAGATTTTTACCATTATAGGCCAGATAGAAGACATGGTTGAAAACAGCCCCCGTCCAAAAATAGGCGGAGCGAACAAGCGCGTGATAGACGTTGAAGAAATGATGGATCTGCTGGGCGATCTTAAGGTCACAATACCGGAGGATATCCGCAGGGCCAACAGCGTTATAGTCGATGCGCAGTCCATGATAGACAATGCTGACGAGCACGCAAGGGACGTTGTGAGCCAGGCTGAAACCGACGGCGAAAAGATAGTGGCCGACGCTAAGCAGAAGGCGGTGGATATAATAGAAAAGGCGCGCAGCGAATACGAAAGGCTTGTATCAGAGGACGAGATATATCAAGAAGCGCAGCGCAGAGCGAAGCTGCTTGCGCAGAAGGCGGAAGCAAACGCCGGCCTTGTATTTGAAAATGCTAAGTGCTATGCGGACGATGTTCTTAAGGATCTTGAAAACTTCCTTAATGAGTACCGTCAGCTTGTTGCTATAAATCGAAAGGACCTTGACGCAAGGAATACTGCAAACGCCAATAATCAGCCCTCTGCCGAGCCTACAGCCGAAAACGAAAACGGCAATGCGAACGCGGCAGAGAAAGAAACCGTAGCCGAAGAGCCCAAGAAGCATACCCATACGGCCAAGATGAAGTCCAAGCCCATTGATGACGAGGAAGAGGACGAATACGAGGACGAGGAAGACGACGAAGAAGAAAAGGGCGGATTCTTTGGCAAACTGTTTGGAAAGAAAAAGAAGAATATCGACTTCGACGACGATGATTTCGACGACGAAGAATAATTCGCATAAACGATGATAAACCGCGGCGCGAATAGCGCCGCTTATTTTTTTATAAGGAGATAAAGTACCATGGCAATGCTGCAAACGACCATACCCGAAGGGTACAAAACCAAGTTGAACCTTTATGACACGCAAAATGCTATTGCGCTGATAAAGGCCACGTTTCAGGAAGCGCTTTCGGGCGTGTTGAACCTCAAGCGCGTATCCGCGCCGCTGTTCGTATATCCGGATACGGGTCTGAACGATAACCTTAACGGCGTGGAACGCCCTGTACGCTTTGATGCGCCCGCAACAGGGAGGGATGCAGAGGTTGTGCATTCGCTGGCAAAATGGAAGCGTTATGCGCTGAAGCGTTATGATTTTCATGAGGGACGCGGCCTTTACACGGACATGAACGCTATCCGCAGGGATGAAAGGCTGGATAATCTGCATTCAATATACGTTGACCAGTGGGACTGGGAAAAGGTGATAACCAGACAGGATAGGAACAGGGCGTATCTTGAGCGCACGGTACGTTCAATAGTGGAAGCAGTTGGCTATACGCTGGCCGTTGTGCAGGCGAAGTATCCTGTGCTTAATGCGCAGATGAACCGCGAAGTAACGTTCGTAACCAGCCAAGAGTTGCTGGATATGTATCCGGATAAGACTGCCAAGGAGCGAGAATACCTTTTTGCCAAGGAACACGGCACCATATTCGTTGAAAAAATAGGCGGTGTGCTTTCAAACGGCGAACCGCACGACGGCCGCGCACCCGACTACGACGATTGGGAACTCAACGGCGACATAATACTTTATAACAGCGTGCTGGACAGCGAATTTGAAATATCCAGCATGGGCATAAGGGTTGATGAGGAATCAATGAAAAAACAGCTTGCTGCGGCGCATTGCGAGGAACGTGCGGAGCTGCCGTTCCATAAGGCGCTGCTCAACGGCGAACTGCCGCTTACTATAGGCGGAGGTATAGGCCAGTCCCGCCTTTGCATGTTCATGCTTGAAAAGGCGCACATCGGCGAAGTGCAGTCCTCCATATGGGATAAGCATACCATGGAAGAAGCGGAGAAAGCAGGAGTAATACTGCTCTAATCCCGCTCAATACCGGCGTTTTTCAGCCTTTCCAACCTTGCTTTTGCGGCGCAGATAAGCATTACCGCGCCCATTGCCGCCATCGAGCAGGCAAGTATAGCAAGGGCGGAAAGGCTGTTTTGCCCTAATGTCTCCATTATTTCCGGCTCTACGGTAACGCTTTGCGCACCATTGCAGCAGAGAGGGAACAACAGATACGCTATCAGCGCGGCAAGCATGCCCTGCGCCAGCTTGCATATCAGATACTTCTTTATATCTATACGCATGAATATCATGCTCTGCGCCATTATGCAAAGCCCGCCAAAAGAGAACGCGAATGCGGCAAGCGCCGTGGCTTCCCGTAGGCTGAGCGCAGCATCGGCTATGCGGCAAGCGCCGGTTGCGGCTTCAACCGCGGCGCATATCATCACTTCGGATGCATGGCCGGGGCCATTGAGCAGCAGTATAAGCTGCTTGAGTGGCCAAACAATTATGCTCAGAAGGCCGGTTATTTCCAGCATGCGCATCAAAACGGAAAAGAATACTATCATGCCGCATATCGATATGAGCGAGGCTGCGGCTTCCGTAACGCTGGCGGCGAATAGCACGCCGGCGTTTGCTTTTTCCTCACGCGCTTCAATGTGCGCGGGCATGGGCGTTGCTTTTAAGGCTGCTATAAAGAAAACAAGCATGGCTATAAGCTGTGCCGAAACTATCGGTATAGCGGCCTGAGGGCAGCGCAGCATGGATGAAGCAAACGCGCCTGTAATGAACATGGGACTGAGTGCATTGAGAGAGGCGGCCATTACTGTATTATCCTGAGTGCTGTCGCCGTATATTCCGGCACAAAGCCTTGCCCCGCCCGGCGCGCCGGAAATGAAGGAAAGCGCCATAAGCGCCGCCGGATTGCCAAGACTTATAAGCCCAAGCTTGCGCATAAGCCCCGTACATACAAAAAACGGCAACAACGCAGGCATAACGCTGTTTTGCCACAGGGCGAAGCCGCTGCGTGCAGCCTCGGCCGCTTCGCCATTCAATGCTATAAGCGCGCCGCAAAGCAGCACGCATAACGAAAAGACTATTTTTCTGCTCATACCATAATGTATGAGCATATGCGTGGGAGTATTTAGACTATTATAAACTTTCTTTTGAATTCGCTTATCGCTTTGCCGTTTAGCTGCGCGGCTTCTGCTGCAAAAATATCCTTTTCAAAGGCGGCTTTGGCACTTTGATTGAGCTTATCATAATCCGCACGGCAGGCAACGAGGGGAAGAGAAGCTTTTTCTGCTATTTCGCCTATCAGCGGCAATGCTTCGCGGCGCGCGCCGAGCACGCGAATATATTCCGGCAGCAGATGGCGCGCATAGTCGCTTTTTGTTATGCCAAGCAGCGCATTTATGCATATTCTGCGTATGCGGGAAAGCGTGTATCGCTTGCTCTTTATATTCATGGTGAGTTCGGCAAAGCCGCTGCTTTCACGACATGCGGAACATATTGCATTCTCAAGCCCTTCCGCAACATCGGGCAGGGCGGCAATATCGCTTGGGCTGAGCCGGCGCAGCGCATATATAGCGGCCTGAGACAGGGATTCAATGTTCATTACACTCAAATCAGCGACTGCGCTGTATACACTTTGAGGAACGGCGTGGCGTATGGCGCCGGCATTGCCGCCCAAAAGTGCTGTGCGGATTGCGGACGCGCTCATGCTGCCGCTTTCGGTTTTGGCAGAATCGTGCTGCGCACCCGTGCGCATTACGGCCATGGGAACAATGGGGGCATTCAGCTTGGCTATGGCGCTTATGTATTCAATGCCCAGTATGTTATTTGCGCAGGACAGAATGCGGGTGTTATCTTCGCCAAGCGTTGCGCATAACGCTGCGGAGCGTGCGGCGGGAAAGCTTTTGCCGGAGGATAGGACGGATGCAAGCGCGGCCTTATATTCGGCGGACTCAGCTTTTAACGATTCGGCCATACGGACGAGAACTGCCGCGTCTCCGCATTCTGAGCCGAAGGAGAGCGAGTCGACTATTCCTGTGGAGTTGAGCAGGCTTACGCCGCCAACAGCAAATCTTTCCGCCTGAGCCATGGAGAACATGACCGGCAGCATCAGCACTATGTCCGCTCCGTTCTCGAGCGCCCATTTGGCGCGAAAATACGGATCGTATGCCGCAACATCGCCGCGCTGCACAAACCAGCCGCTCATGGCAACTATAACGGGTCGGCCGCCGTTTTGCGCCTTTGTACGCTCAATATGAAAGCGGTGGCCGTTATGGAATGGATTGTATTCGGCAATTATGCCCGTGCAGCGCGTCATAACACATTGACTCCCAAGCGGATTATAACCCGATTATATCATGCAATGTATGCTTTTTGAATAAAAAACGCCACAAATCCCAATAATGGCTATGATATAAGCAAAAAAGGTGCTATAATACATAGTTGTGGCCTGAGGCCAGAAGTTATACGCTTTTTTGAAAGGAGCAAACTAAAATGTCAGTGTTGGACAGCATTAAAGAGAAGGCTAAAGCGGACGTGAAGCACATTCTGCTTCCTGAAGGCAGCGAGGAGCGCACCGTTCAGGCCGCAAGGATAATTACCGATGAGAAGATCGCAAAGGTCACGCTGCTCGGCGATGAGGAAGAGATAAAGAAGGTTGCGGAGAAATTCAACGTATGCCTCTGCGGTATAGACATAATCAATCCTCTTACCGATCCCGATTTTGAGCATTATGCAAACGGCTTTTACGAGCTGCGCAAGGCCAAGGGCATGACCCCCGAAAAGGCCCGCGAGACCATAAAGAACACGCTGTTCTATGCCTGCATGATGATAAAGGAAGGCAAGGCGGACGGCATGGTTTCCGGCGCAATAAATACCACAGGCAACACCCTTAGGCCGGGCCTCCAGATAATAAAGATGGCCAAGGGCATCAACACCATTTCCAGCTGCTTCATAATGGAAATACCCAATAAAGAATACGGCGATAATGGCCTTATGCTGTTCGGCGACTGCGCCATAAACATCAACCCCAATCCCGATGAGCTGGCCTCCATAGCCATTGCCACCGCCAACACCGCAAAGACCCTGCTCGGCATGGACCCCAAGGTAGCCATGCTTTCATTCTCCACCAAGGGCAGCGCTAAGCACGAGAACGTAGACAAGGTCACCGCAGCGCTTGCCAAGGTGAAGGAACTTGCGCCCGATTTGGATGTTGACGGCGAACTTCAGGCGGATGCCGCCATGGTTCCCAAGGTTGCCGCGCTCAAGGCTCCCGGCAGCAAGGTTGCCGGCCATGCCAATGTGCTTATATTCCCCGATCTGCAGGCGGGTAACATCGGCTATAAGCTGGTGCAGCGTCTTGCCGGTGCCGAGGCTGTAGGCCCCGTGTCCCAGGGCTTCGCAAAGCCCATCAACGATCTGTCCCGCGGATGCAGCATTGCGGACATAGTTTCCGTGGTCGCTATAACCGCTGTTCAGGCGCAGGCTATTAAATAATATAAGGATGGAGATAAAAATGAAAGTTCTTGTTATAAACGCGGGAAGCTCTTCACTCAAATATCAGCTTATCAACGTTGACAACGGCGAAGTTATCGCTAAGGGCCTTTGCGAGCGCATCGGCATAGAAGGCTCCATGCTTACCTATAAGCCCGAAGGCAAGGGTAAGTTCGAGTTCAAGCAGGACATGAAGGATCATACCGACGCCATCCGCATGGTGCTGGATGCGCTGGTCGATCCAGAAATCGGCGTAGTGAAGAGCATGGACGAGATAGACGCCGTTGGCCATCGCCTTGTACACGGCGGCGAAAAGTTCAATAAGTCCGTCATAATCACTGATGAACTTATAAAAGAAATGGAAGTTCTCACTCCGCTGGCTCCGCTGCACAACCCCGCCAATTTGATGGGCGTGCGCGCCTGCCAGGCCATAATGCCCAACACCCCGATGGTAGGCGTGTTCGATACCGCTTTCCATCAGACCATGCCCCCTAAGGCATTCCTGTACGGCCTGCCCTATGAAGCATACAAGGAGCACATGGTTCGCCGTTACGGTTTCCATGGCACTTCTCATATGTATGTTTCTCAGCGCGCGCTGACCAAACTGGACATGCCCAAGGAAGACACCCGCATAATCACCTGCCACCTGGGCAATGGTTCCAGTATTTCTGCCATAAAGGGCGGCAAGTGCGTGGATACCTCCATGGGTCTTACTCCCCTTGAAGGCGTACCCATGGGCACCCGCTGCGGCGATATGGACCCCGCCATCGTTACCTACCTGATGGAAAGGTTGAACCTTGACAAGAAGGGCATAGACAATTACCTGAACAAGAAGAGCGGCGTACTTGGCATTTCCGGCGTATCCAGCGACTTCCGCGATTTGGAAGAGGCGGCCAACAACGGCAACGGGCGCGCTCAGCTTGCGCTTGACACCTTCTGCTACAAAGTAAAGAAGTACATCGGCGCATACGCTGCCGCCCTTGGCGGAGTCGACGCGATAGTATTCACCGCCGGCGTTGGCGAAAACGACCGCGGCGTGCGCGAAAAGGTTCTCAGCGGCCTTGAATATCTGGGCGTTGACGTTGATTTCGACTTCAACAATTCCTGCCCCCGCGGCGAGGAAGTTGAGATTTCCAAGCCCACCAGCCGCGTGAAGGTTTTCGTCATACCGACCGATGAAGAGATGATGATCGCCCGCGATACGGCTGCTCTTACCGCCAAATAAGCAAAATACCCGCAAAAAACGGTGCTTTTGATACAAGATATTGTTGACAAACGATATCGCAACGGATAAAATAGATGAGGTTGACTTTTTATGAAGTTGAACGTGGCAACGGAGCTTAAGCTTCCCGGGCGCGAAGGGCATGCGGTTCTTTGCGAAAGAATAGAGGACATTGAGTATCCTGGCCGGTGGATTCGCTTTGCGGACGATGTAACGGTTGAGATAAATTATGTTTTCGACGGGAGCGGCTTTGAAACCTCAGGCAGCGTCAAAACGGCGCTGAAGGGCGAATGCGCCCGCTGTGCGAAGGAACTTACGGTTCCGTTTGCGCATGAGTTTGAGGAGCGGTTTGAAAAAAACGCGCCGGAAGATGGCGACGCCTATCCGTTCAGCGGAGAAGAGCTTGACCTAAGCGACCTTGTGCGCGACACCATATTGCTGAACATGGAGAACTATGTTCTGTGCAAAGATGATTGCCGCGGACTGTGCCCGGTATGCGGGTGCGATTTGAATACAGTACAGTGTTCCTGTGAGCAGGAAGCGGAGGAGGATAATCCGTTCGCTAAGCTCAAGGCGCTGTTTAACGAGGATAAGGAGGTGTGACAAATGGCGGTCCCCAAGAGAAAAACATCCAAGGCGAGGCGTGATTCACGCAGGAGCAGCAACTGGAAGCTTTCCATCCCCGGCATCGTGGCTTGCCCGCAGTGCCATGAGCCCAAGCTGGCCCACAGGGTTTGCAAGAATTGCGGCTATTACGACGGCAAGCAGGTCGTCAAGGTTGAAGAAGCCAAATAATTTATTTGAACTTTAAGTAAATAGAGGATGCGTTTCGCGTATCCTCTTTTTGCGTTATTCAGAAATATGTGATAGAATAGCATATATTTTTTATACGGAAGGATATTTGCGATTATATGATACGCATAGCGTTAGACGTTATGGGCGGGGATAATTGCCCCGGCGCGGCGGTGGAGGGTGCGGTAAGGGCCGCGGCAGCCAATCAAGATATAGCCATAACACTTGTGGGCAAAGAGCAGGCAATAAAGGATGAACTTGCTAAGCTGGGCGTAAACAGCGGCAGGATAACAATACTTGACGCGGCGGAGGAGATAGACTGCCATGAGCAGCCGACCGCCGCAATAAGAAAAAAAGAAGCATCCATGGTAAAGGCGCTGAACCTTGCAGCAAAAGGCGAGGTGGATGCGGTCGTGTCCTCCGGCAGCACGGGCGCGCTGCTTGCGGGTGCAACGCTTATAGTCAAGCGCATAAAGGGTGTTAAGCGTCCGGCACTTTCTCCGCTGTTGCCAACGGTTAAGGGCGGCTGGATAATGCTGATAGACTGCGGTGCAAATACGGACTGCAAGCCGCAGTATTTGCAGCAGTTCGGCGTGATGGCAAGCGCATATATGCAAAGCGTTATGGGCGTGGAGAACCCGCGTATATCGCTGCTGAACAATGGTGAGGAGGCCGAAAAGGGCTGCGAGCTGACCAAAGCGGCATATAAGCTGCTGAGTGCGGCGCCTATAAACTTTGCCGGAAATTGCGAGGCAAGGGAAGTACTTTCAGGCGAATTCGATGCGCTGGTTTGCGACGGATTCGTCGGCAACGTGGTGCTTAAATATACCGAAGGGCTTGCAAGTTCAATGATGGCTATGCTCAAAACAGAGCTTACGGCCGATTTTAAGTCCAAAATCGGCGCGGCGCTTTCAATGGATGCATTCCGCCGCTTCAAAAAGAAGATGGATTATAAAGAAGTTGGCGGCGCGCCGCTGCTTGGCATAAACGGCTGCGTAATAAAGGCGCACGGCAGTTCCGATGCAAAGGCGTTCGCTTCGGCCATAAGGCAGGCGGAACTGTTTGTGAAAGGTAATGTGAATCCCAAGATAGCCGAGGCCATTGCATCACTTCCGGATGAGGAATAAACGCATAATGCGGCGCGGTATAGCATTTTGAAGGATTGACATATTATGCCGCTGGGGCTAAACTTAAACAATATAGCAGAGCATGAAAGGGGACGCTTAAAATGGAGTTTGAAAATGTACGCAAGAATATAGCAAGGCAGCTTGACATTCCCGAGGAGTCCATAACCATGGAATCCAGGCTTATTGAGGATCTCAAGGCCGACTCACTGGACGTTGTTGAGCTTATAATGGATCTGGAGCAGCAGTACGGTATTGAAATACCCGATGACGATCTGCCCAACATCCATACCGTTGGCGACATAGTGAACTACATCAACAAGAAATAAACCCATCTGGAAAGCATAGGGGCCGCCTGAACAATGCGGGCAGCCCCTTTTTTCCGCACAGGAGGAAAAATGGACGCGGATAGGCGAAAAAAGCTTGAATCGCTGGAAAGGCGCGTTGGATACAGCTTTAATGATAAAAGGCTGCTTGATATGGCGCTTACGCATACGTCCTACGTTAAAGGGGACGGCAGGGCAAGCGCGCATAACGAAAGGCTGGAGTTTTTGGGCGATGCGGTGCTGGAGCTTTGCGTAAGCGAGTATCTATACAACCGCTTTGCCGAATATAACGAGGGCGACATGACGCGGCTTAGGGCGCAGACGGTGTGCGAAGGTGCGCTTTATGACGTTGCAAAAAAGCTGGAACTCGGCAAATCGCTTCTGCTTGGGCGCGGGGAGGATCATTCCGGCGGCAGGGAGAAGCCGAGCATATTGAGCGACGCTGTGGAGGCGCTGATAGGCGCTTTGTACATTGACGGCGGCATGGATACGGCAAAGGGCTTTATAATGGGCTTTATCGGCACGGCGGTGCAGAGCGCCGTAAGCGGCGGGCCGCATAAGGATTACAAGACCATGCTTCAGGAATATGTACAAAAGCGGCATATGGGTCAGATAGCATATGTGCTTACGGGCAGCAGCGGGCCGGACCATAATAAGGTTTTCGATATGGACGTGACGGTTGCGGGCGTGGTGGCAGGCAGCGGCGAGGGCAAAACCAAGCAGGAGGCCGGCCAGCATGCGGCAAAGGCCGCGCTTGAGGAAATGGGCATTATTCCCCAGCCCGAAAGGAACGAAGATTGAGGCTGACCAAACTGGAAATGTACGGGTTCAAATCATTTGCCCGTAAAACAGAAATTGTATTTGACGACGGTATAACGGCCATTATCGGTCCCAACGGCAGCGGCAAAAGCAATATTGCGGATGCCGTACGCTGGGTTTTGGGCGAGCAGAGCGCAAAGGCACTGCGCGGCGAAAAGATGGAGGACGTTATATTCAACGGAACAGAGGCGAAAAAGCCGCTTTCTTACGGCGAAGTATCGCTCACGTTTGATAATTACGACCATGAATTGGCAACCGATTTTAACGAAGTATGCGTTACGCGCCGCATATATAGGAGCGGAGAAAGCGAATACTTTATTAACCGTTCCTCCTGCCGAAGGAAGGATATAGCGGAGCTTTTCCGGGACACGGGCGTTGGCCGCGAGGGCTATTCCATAATAGGTCAGGGCCGCGTGGAGCAGATACTTTCCGCAAAATCGGCGGACAGGCGCAGCGCGTTTGAGGAAGCGGCGGGCGTTATGAAGTTCCGCGTGCGCAAGGAGGAAGCCGCGCGGAAGCTTGAAAGCACCAAGGTCAACATGGATAGGCTCAGCGATATTATAAAAGAGCTTGAGGAACGTGTAGGCCCGCTGGAAGAACAGAGCGCCGCGGCGAGAGAATATCTTAAGCTGCGCGATGAACTGAAAGAAATAGAGATAAACGTATTTCTTCATCAATACGATAAGCTTAACGAACGCATAAACACTCTGAATGAAGCAATAGAATCCACCGGGGAAGAGCTAAAGCAAAAAGAGGAAATAGAGGCCGCCATTGTGGCGAACTGTGCGCAGGAAGAAGAACTTGAGCGCGCGCTGAACACGTCCATAAGTCAGGTACAGGCTGAATTGCTTAAAATGACTACGGGCGTTGAAGGCCACGCGGGCGAATCAAAGGTGCTTAGCGAGCGTATGGAGGCGTTCATGCGCGAAAAGGAGCAGCGGCAGAACCAGCTTGATAATAACGAAAAAAGATACGATGAGCTAGCCGGACAAATAGATGAAAGCCGAAGGAAAGCTGAAGAAAGCGAAGCCGAGCTTTCCGCAAAGCGTACAGAGGCCGCCCAAGCGGCGGAAGAGCTGAATCAACTGAGCGCACAGGCGGAGAAGAAGGAAGAAAGCTTGGAAGAACAAAAGGCCGCGCTGATAGATGCGATGAACCGCATTGCCGATGCGAGGATACTTATATCCCGCTTTGAAACCATGCGCCAAGGCCTTGTGGCTCAGGCGGAAAACATGGCGCGCAACAGGGCGCGGGCCGAAGAAAAGCGAACCGAGCTGAAGGAAGAATACGCCCGGGCGGAAGCGGAGCACAATAAGCTGCTCAGCGAAAAAGAAGAGCGCAAAAGGCAGCGCGAGGCCGCGATACAAAGGCTGAACAACATAAACCAAAGCCTTAAACAGGCGCGGGAGGACGCACGCAGGGCGGAACAGCAGAGCGAAGCGGGCAAATCCAGACTGAAGGTGCTGGAGGAAATGAAACGCGCGCATGAAGGCTATTATGCAAGCGTAAAAAATCTGCTTAGGGACAGCGAACGGGATACGGCATTAAAGCGCATGATAGAAGGCGTTGTTGCGGAGCTGATAAGCGTACCCGGCGAATATGAAACGGCAATAGAAATGAGCCTTGGCCCGGCGCTGCAAAACATAGTAACGCCGGATGAAAACGACGCCAAGGCCGTTATTGAGCACCTCAGGCGCAAGGGCTACGGCAGGGCAACGTTTTTGCCGATATCCGCAATGCGCGCAAGAATGCTTGACCAGCGGGAGCTGAACTGCTGCCGCGTGAATGGGTTTATAGGCGTTGCAAGTGAGCTTGTAAGCTTTGATGAAAAATACAGGGGCATAATAGAAAACCTGCTCGGAAGAACCGTTATAGTCAGCGACCTTGACGCGGCAATTGCGATTAACCGTCAGGCGCGGGCGTCGTTCAGAATTGCCACGCTAAAGGGCGATATTGTCAACCCCGGCGGATCGATGACCGGCGGCAGCGTGCAGAAACGCGAATTCAGCATAATAGGCCGCGAGCGCGAGATAGAGGAGCTGACGAAGCGAACCGCGGCGCTGGACAGGGAGAAGGCGCAGCGGGAGGAAGAATACGCACGGCTTGAAGCTTCGCTCTCAGGTGCGCAGGATGCGCTTGAGGAAGCGGGGGACGCGCTGCATGAAAAGGAACTTGAAATCGCTACCCATGCGGAAAAGCTGGACATAATAGAAAAATATCTTTCGGAAGCTGAAGAAGCGCTTTCCGCCGCAGAGGAAGGCGAGAGCCAGATAAACGACGACATTGCCGGCATAGATGCGCGCTATAAGGCGGCGACGGAGGATAGATCCACGCTTGAGCAGAGCAATACCGCAACACAGGCGGATATACGCGCCGCGCAGCAGGAGCTTTCGTCGCTTAAAGCAAAGCTATCCGAATGTACCGAGCGCGAAGCGCAGTGCCGCATAGCGCTGGCAAGGAGCGAAAAGGAAGCTGTCGCGCTGAAAAACGAGCACGACAGGCTTGCAAAGGAAGAAAAAGCACTTGCAGCGGCGATAGAGGAAGACAGGCGCGTGATTTCCGGCTTTGCGGGAAGGTTCATGGAACTGAGCGGCAAGCTGAAGGAAATAGAGGGCAGCATAAGCGAAGAACGTCAAGAGGTGGATAAGCTGACGGACAGGCTGCATACAATGGAAGAAGAACGCGCGAACCGGCTAAATACGATAGACGAACTGCGCCAGCGGCGCGAAAACGTTGCTGAAGAAGCAAAAGAACTTGGCGACAGGCTGCATAAAAACGAACTGGGCCTGAACATGGCAGAGATGGAGCTGAAATCCTCGCAGGATAAAATGTGGGAAGATTATGAGCTTACATATGACAATGCCCTGCCGTACAGGCGGCAGATAGCCGTTACGGCATCGTACATACGCATAGACGAACTGAAAAAGGCCATACGTGCTCTGGGCGATGTTAACATTGCCGCGATAGATGATTATAAGAGCGTTAAGGAGCGCTACGATGAAATGAGTGCGCAGTATGCCGACCTTACCGCGGCAAAGGCCGATCTAAGCCAGCTTATAGATGAACTGACGCGGACGATGGAAAACGAATTCCGTAGGCAGTTTGAAAAAATACAGCAGAACTTTTCCGCAACGTTTGCTGAGCTTTTCGGCGGCGGCAAGGCGGAGCTTGTGCTCAGCGACAAGAACGACATTCTCAACTGCAATATAGATATCATTGCCCAGCCGCCCGGAAAGAAACTGCAGCTACTGAGCCTACTTTCGGGCGGGGAAAGGGCATTGACGGCTATCGCGCTGCTGTTTGCCATATTGAAGCTGAAGCCCACGGCGTTTTGCATACTGGACGAAATAGAGTCCGCGTTGGACGAAGTGAACGTAAGCACAGTGGCGCAGTATGTGCAGCGGTATTCAAAGGATACTCAGTTTATTATGATAACCCACCGCAAAGGCAGTATGGAAGTTTGTAATGCGCTTTACGGTGTGGCTATGGAGGAAAGGGGCATCTCCAAGGTGGTGTCCGCCAGATTCAACGGATAAGGAGGAACTATGGAAAAGAAGATGGGCTTTTTTGAAAAGCTGAAGAAAAGCCTGAGCAAGGCCGGAAACGGCATGCTTGGCGCGATATTTGCGGGCGGGGAGCGCGTGAATAACGAATTCTATGAAGAACTTGAGGAAGCCATGATAGTCGCCGACATGGGCATGGATACGGCTGAAAGGCTTATAGATGCGCTGAGGGATAGCCTTGACGAAAAGGGCATTAAGACCCGCACCGAAGCACGGCAGGAACTTAGGCGCATAGTTGCGGACGAAATGCGGGCGGACAGCGAATTTGCCGCGGACAAGGGGCCTGCGGTTCTGCTGATAGTTGGCGTTAACGGCGTTGGTAAAACCACATCCATAGGCAAACTTGCGGCGTACTATATTTCCAAAGGCCGGCAGCCCATGATGGCCGCGGCGGATACGTTCCGCGCGGCGGCGGCGGAGCAGCTCACCGTTTGGGCGGAGCGCAGCGGGGTGCAGATAGTTAAGCACGGCGAAGGCGCGGATCCGGCAGCGGTGGTGTTTGATGCGGCGGCAAGTTTCAAGGCACGCAAGCGCGACATTTTGCTTTGCGACACGGCGGGCAGGCTGCATAACAAAAAGAACCTTATGAGTGAGCTTGAAAAGATACGCCGCGTGCTTGACAGGGAACTGCCGGGTGTGCCGGTGGAGGCGCTGCTTGTGCTGGACGCAACAACGGGGCAGAACGCCATAATTCAGGCGCGCGCGTTCGGCGAAAGCACGGGACTTACAGGCGTTATAATAACCAAGCTTGACGGCACGGCCAAGGGTGGCATGGCCGTGGCCATAAAGAATGAGCTGGGATTGCCGGTACGCTTCATAGGCGTTGGTGAAGGGATAGACGATCTGAGACCGTTTGATGCGGACGCATTTGCGGAGGCGCTGATATAAAGTGAAACTGCTATTCAAACAGCGTTTCTTCTCCTGGTTCGACAGTTATGACATATACTATGAATCGGGCGAAACGGCATACGAGGTAAAGGGCCAGCTTTCGTGGGGCCATTGCCTGAAGATATTCGACCCAAGCGGCAATGAAATAGGCACTGTCAAGGAAAGGGTTTTTACGTTCCTGCCCGCGTTTGAACTGTATGCAGGAAATGAATTTCTCGGCAGCATACGCAAGGAGTTTTCGCTTTTTACCCCGCGCTATAATATAGACTTCAACGGCTGGCACATGGAAGGAAATTTCCTTGAATGGGACTATACCATAGTTAACACATATGGCGCAACGGTAGCGACGGTATCCAAGGAACTGCTCAACTGGACGGATACATATGTGCTGGATGTTGCAAACCCAAATGACGCGCTGTATGTGCTTATGTTCGTGCTTGCGATAGACGCGGAAAAATGTTCGCGTAACTAAAAAAGAAATATAATACGGAGATGCAGGCAAAAATTACTTGACATCTCCGTATTATTTGCTATAATAGCAAAGGTGTAAAGCTTGAAGCCTTTACAGGAGGTCTGAAGCATGGATAAGCGGCTTAGGCTCGGGCTGCTGCTGGATTGGTACGGCGCGCTGCTTACGGAAAGGCAAAGGGCAACGCTTGAGCAGAGCCTGAACGAGGATTGCTCGCTGGCAGAAATTGCCGAAAGGGAAGGCGTCTCCCGCCAGGCCGTGCGGGATGCGATACTGCGCGGCGAGGATCAGCTGGAGCAATACGAAGCGAAGCTTGGCTTCCTTGCAAGGGACATGGCGCTGATAGCAAGCATAAACGAAATGCGGAAGAACAGCGCAGACGAAGATATGCAAAAGGGTTTGGATGCCCTTATTGAAAGGATAGAGGGAAACAATGGCATTTGAAGGGCTTTCCTCAAAACTGCAAAACGTTTTTAAAAAACTTGGCGGCAAGGGCAAGCTGAGCGAAAAAGAAGTGCGCGAGGCCATGCGCGAGGTAAAGCTTGCGCTGCTTGAGGCGGACGTTAACTTTGCCGTTGTAAAGAACTTTGTTAATAAGGTCACTGAAAGGGCAGTCGGATCGGAGGTACTGGAAAGCCTTACACCGGCCCAGCAGGTGATAAAAATAGTAAATGAAGAGCTTACCGCGCTTATGGGCGGAACGGGTTCCAAAATAGAGTTCGGTTCCAAAAGCCCCAGCGTTATTCTGCTTACGGGTCTTCAGGGCGCGGGTAAGACCACTATGGCGGGCAAGCTTGCGCTCTATCTTTCCAAGCAATACGGCAAGTCGCCCATGCTTGTGGCGTGCGATATATATCGCCCCGCGGCAATAGATCAGCTAAAGGTAGTGGGCGGCAAGGTAGGCGTTCCCGTATTTGAACGCGGGCAGGCGGACCCTGTGGAGACGGCAAAGCTTGGCGTCGAGGAAGCACGCAGGCAACTGAAGGATCTTGTTATAATCGATACCGCGGGTCGGCTGCATATAGACGAAGGCATGATGGACGAGATCGCCGCGATAAGGGATGCGGTTCAGCCGGCAGAAATACTGCTGACTATAGACGCGATGACCGGTCAGGATGCGGTGAACGTTGCAAAGGCCTTCAATGAAAAGCTGGAGCTTACCGGCGTTATAGTGACCAAGCTTGACGGCGACACAAGGGGCGGCGCGGCGCTGAGCGTTAAGGCCGTTACGGGCAAGCCCATTAAGTTCTCAGGCACGGGTGAAAAGCTTACGGATATTGAGCCGTTCCATCCGGACAGAATGGCAAGCCGCATTTTGGGAATGGGCGACATGCTCACCCTTATTGAAAAGGCACAGAGCGCCTTTGACGAAAAGAAGGCTGTTGAGCTTGAAGCAAAGCTGAGAAACGATGAGTTCACGCTGGAGGATTTTCTTGACCAGTTTGAACAGATGAAGAGCATGGGCTCTATGCAGGACATAATGGGCATGATACCCGGCATGGACGCATCAAAGCTCGGCAACATAGAAATAGACGAAAAGCAGGTTGCGCGCACACAGGCAATAATAAAGAGCATGACGCCTAAGGAGCGCAGAAAGCCGGACATATTGAACGCCAGCCGCAGGCGCAGGATAGCGCGCGGCAGCGGAACCACCATTCAGGAGGTCAACCGGCTTATAAACCAGTTTGAAGCCACGCGCAAAATGATGCGCCAGTTTACCGGAAAAGGTAAAAAGGGCGGCAAGAAGGGCAAGCGCCGCTTCCCGTTCGGCTTCTAAAGAATGAACGATTACGGTAAAGCCGTTTTCGATATAAAAAGTGTAAACAACATATATTTCAGGAGGACACAACAATGCTTAAAATCAGACTTCGCCGCATGGGCGCCAAGAAGGCTCCTTTCTACCGTATAGTGGTTGCGGACAGCCGCGCTCCCCGCGACGGCGCTTTCGTTGAGGAAATCGGTTACTACAATCCCCTGACCGACCCCGCCGAGATAAAGGTTGACAACGAAAAGGCTCAGCAGTGGATAAAGAACGGCGCACAGCCCACCGATACCGTACGCGGCCTGCTCAAGAAGAGCGGAGCGATACAGTGACGGAGGAAGCGAACGGGAGGCAGTCCATGTCAGAACTGGTAAAGTTTATAGCGATGAGCTTAGTGGACAAGCCTGACGAGGTCAAGGTTGAAGAAAAAGAAGGCGACAAGGCTACCGTAATAGAGCTTAGCGTCGCCGCAGAGGATATGGGCAAGGTGATAGGCAAACAGGGCCGCATAGCCCAGGCTATCCGCTGCGTGGTCAAGGCCGCCTCTGTCAAGGAAAACAAAAAATACATCGTAGAGATAGTCTAATATGGCTGCGCTGTGCGAATTTTTCAGAATAGGCCGCATTGTGCGGCCTCACGGCGTTCATGGGGCGGTAAAGCTTGAACCCATGTCTGATTCGCTGATGCGCTATAAAAGGCTTAGGGAAGCCTATATAGAGCGCAACGGTGTAAGGGAGCCTATAACCGTATCGGACGTTGGCGTGAAGGAAGACGCGGTATATATGAGCATATCATGCAGCGCTTCGCGTGATGATGCGGAGGCGCTTCGCGGAGCGTATATATGCGTGGACAGGGCGCATGCAATGAAGCTTCCCAAGGATACCTACTTTGTGGAGGATCTTATAGGCTGCAGGGTGAGTGACGATACCGGGCGCGAGCTTGGCACGCTTACGGACGTGTTTGAAACTGGCGCAAATGATGTATATGAAATATCGGGCGAAAAGAAGCTGCTTTTGCCTGCACTTAAGCGCGCGATAATTTCGACCGATGTTGAAAACCGGTGCATGGTGCTGGATTCTAAGGTGCTTGAGGAGGTTGGCCTGTTTGAGGATTGACATACTTACAACCTTTACCGAGATGTTCCCGCCCGTATTGGGCGCAAGCATACTCGGCAGGGCTGCACAGAAGGGCATACTCGAATTCAACCTTTGCGATATACGGCAGTATTCCGAAAATAAGCACCATAATACGGACGATTATCCGTTCGGCGGAGGCGCCGGCATGGTAATGCTCGCCCAGCCCATCTATTCATGTCTGGACGCGGTAGATCCCGAGCATAAAGCAAGGAGGATACTGCTTTCCCCGCGCGGCAGAACGCTTTCGCCGGAGGTGGCGCGGGAATTGGCTAAGGAGGAGCATCTGCTTTTCCTCTGCGGGCATTACGAGGGCATAGACGAGCGCGTGAGCTGCGCCATGGATGAAGAACTTTCCATAGGGGACTATGTGCTTACGGGCGGCGAGCTTGCCGCAATGGTGGCAATAGACTGCATCGCCCGCTTTATACCCGGCGTATTGGGTAGCAGCGAATCGGCGGAGACGGAATCGTTTTCATACGGGCTGCTTGAATATCCGCAGTATACCCGCCCGGCTGAGTTTCGCGGCATGAAGGTGCCGGAAGTTTTGCTGAACGGTAACCATGCGCTGATAGAGCGCTGGCGGCGGGACAGGGCCATTGAACTTACGCTATCGCGCCGTCCGGAGCTGATGGAACACGTTGAACTCAACAAAAAGGACATAGCATTCATCCAGTCCATAAAAAAGGATGAAAAAGCAAGATAAACGGGCAAAAAATGGCTTGCATTGCAAGTGCGGCTGTGTTATAATGCCCTTTGTGACAAACGGGCGGTCCAATGTGGGTGTAATGGCCTATACGAACGTCTAAGGAAGGAGAAATAAAAATGGCAGACATCATCAGGGAACTTGAAAAGGAGCAGCTTCGTACAGACCTGCCCAAGCTGGAAGTGGGCGATACCGTCCGCGTATTCGTAAAGGTCATAGAAGGCTCCCGCGAGAGGCTTCAGAACTTCGAAGGCGTCGTTATTAAGATTCAGGGCGGCGGCATTCGCAAGTCCTTCACTGTCCGCAGGATATCCTACGGTATCGGCGTAGAGAGGACCTTCCCCTACAACAGCCCCCGCATCGGCCGCATCGAAGTGCTGCGCCATGGTCAGGTTCGCCGCGCCAAGCTGTTCTATCTGCGCAATCGCGTAGGTAAGGCTGCCAAGGTCGTCGAGCGTATAGACGAGAAATAAGTTTACCTAAACGATCAAACCAAGCCCCCAAGGCTTTATGCCACTGGGGGCTTAATTATAGCAGGAGATATTTTTATGCAGATACAGTGGTATCCAGGGCATATGGCCAAGGCGCGGCGTATGCTGGAAGAAAACCTGAAGCTGATAGACGTTGTTGTGGAACTGGTTGACGCACGCGCGCCGCTGGCCACGCGCAATCCGGATTTCGATGCGCTGTTTTCCCAGAAAAGCAGGGTGATCTTGCTTAATAAAAGCGACCTTGCCTCGGCGGAGCAGACCAAAAAGTGGGTAGAATACTACAAGGAGCAGAATATAAATGCCATTGCTTTTGTTTCCACATCAAGCGCAAAGCGTAAGGCAGCAGTATCGCTGATAGAGGCTGCGGCTGCCGATAAAGTGGCAAAGATGAAGGAAAAGGGCGTTATAAAGACCGTGCGTGCAATGGTTGTAGGCATACCCAATGTTGGCAAGTCCACATTTATAAACCGTATCGCCGGCGAAACCAAGGCTAAGGTTGGCGATAAGCCGGGCGTTACAAAAGGCAAGCAGTGGGTAAAGGTATCGCCGTACCTTGAATTGATGGATACGCCGGGTCTGCTTTGGCCAAAACTTGAAAACGAAGCGCTGGCGAAGCACCTTGCATACATAGGCTCCATAAATGACGATATTATGGATGCGGAAAGGCTTGCGGCGGATATGCTCTGCGAGCTTATGGCAATATGCCCCGATGCATTGAAGGAACGCTATAAAAAGATTGAGGACGGTATGGCCGCGCATGAGCTGCTTGAAGCCGTTGCACGTTCGCGTGGATTTATATTGCAGGGCGGCGTGATGGATACGGAGCGTGCGGCGCGTATAGTGCTGGATGAATTCCGCGCGGGCAGGATAGCCAAAATAACGCTTGAATCGCCCGATAAAGAGTATTGATAAACGCATCGTGAAGGAGAAATGTCATGGCGCGCATAAACGAGCAGGAAAGGCTGCATGAGCTTACAAAACGCGAAAGAGAATTCTGGAACGCGGGCATATATCCGGCCGGTATGGACGAGGTTGGCCGCGGCCCGCTTGCAGGGCCCGTTGTAACGTGCTGTGTAATACTGCCGAGTGAGCCGCTTATTGAACACATAAACGATTCCAAAAAGGTAACGGAGCTCAGGCGGACTAAGCTTGCACCCATAATAGAAGCGCAGGCGCTTGCAATAGGCTACGGCTGGTGCACAAACGGGGAGATAGACGAACTGAATATACTCAATGCCACAAAAAAGGCGTTTAGGCAGGCTTATTTTGCCATGGAGCATGATTGCAGCCATGTGCTTATAGACGCCGTGAAGGGGCTTGATATACCGGCTGAACAGCATTCCATAATCCATGGCGATGCGCTGAGCTACCTTATTGGCGCAGCAAGCATAGCGGCAAAGGTTAAGAGGGATACGTATATGTGCCAAATGGCCGAAAAGTATCCCGAATACGGCTTTGAGCGGAACAAGGGCTACGGCACGGCGGAGCATATTGCCGCACTGAAAAAATACGGCCCATGCCCAATACACCGCATGAGCTTTATTGGCAAGATTTTGGGAGAAAAACAATGAATAATATTGAGCGCGGCAAGCGGGGCGAATATGCCGCGCTTGAATACTTGCTTAAACAAGGATATGTTTATCGTGACCGCAACTTCCGCGCGGCAAAGTGCGAAATAGACCTTATAGTTATGGATGGGGACACACTTGTGTTTGTGGAGGTAAAGGCGCGCCATGGAAGCGAATACGGCACGGGGCGCGAGGCTGTTACCGCGGCAAAGCAGCGAAACATTATTAAGGCCGCACAAATATACGCCGTGAATACAGGCTTGATAGATAATTTTATTCGCTTTGACGTGATTGAGGTTGATCTTGACACGCTGCAGGTGGAGCACATCATAGACGCATTTCGTTTGAACTAAGTTAATATATTATGAATTTTTGATATTGTATGTCTGTATAAGCCAAAATGTGGTATCCTATATGTATATATTGGAGCAGTATGTCTGCTTAAAGCTTATGCGGAGTACTATATGAAAAAGAGATTTTTTGCATTTATTCTGGCACTTTTGGCGCTTGCGCTGCCTGCGCTTTGCTTTGCGGACGGGGAAAATATGCTGTCCGGCGGCTTTGATGCGGAGGGGCAATGGCACAAGCAGGCCTGGTATGAAGGCGATGCTTACGGAAGCATTGAAAACCGGGACGGCGTTGTGCACATAAGCGCCTCCGGGGATGAAGGCAATGATATTCGCCTTTGCCGCACAATGAACGTGGACAAGAACAGCTATTACAGGATAAGCTGTGCCGTTAAAACTGCGGATGTTTACGGCGGCGCGGGCGCGAACATATCGATAGACGGTTCACTTGCCGCAAGCGATGGCGTGTATGGCCAAACGGATTGGCAAACGGTAGAGCTTATCGGCAAAACCGGCAAAGATCAAACCGAACTCACCGTATGCGTGCGCGTGGGCGGCTACGGCGCGCTTTCCAACGGGGAAGCATGGTTTAAGGACACAAGCATGGAAAAGCTTGCGTCCCATTCGGGCCATGCTGTCGATTTTTCGCTTGCTACGGTTGGTGCGGCGGATAATGCCGCGGATGAGGACGAATCGACGGAAGGCGATTTTCCCGAAAGCGGCCGCGTTATGCTGGCCGTGCTTGCAACGGTTTTCTTCGGGGCGATAATATACGGCAGGTTTATTGAAACCGAACAGCTTACGCTTGAAGTGGAGCAGAAGGGGGACGGCGCAAAGCTTGCCGCAATATTGGTACTTGCGTTTATTGTGCGCGTAGTATGCTCGCTTGTGTTTTATGGGCATCCGACTGATATAAACTGCTTCATGGCGTGGGGCTATCATTTGAATGAGGGCGGTTTGGCCGCTTTCTATAATTCCGGCATGTTTGCGGATTATCCGCCGGGATATATGTACGTGCTGTATATAACGTCCGGCATAGCAAAGCTGCTTGGGCTTAGCTATGCTTCGGCCGCATATGCGCTCATTACCAAAATGCCTGGCATACTGGCGGATATAGTCTCGGCCTATGTTGTGTACAGGTTGGCAAAAAAGCTTGCGAAGAGCGGCTGTAGGGATGCTGCGCGCTGGGGCAGGCTTCCGTTGGTGCTGGCGGCTGTTGTGGCCATAAGCCCGCTGTTCGCTTTCCTCAGCGGCGGCTGGGGGCAGATAGACCAGGTGTTGGCACTGATGCTGCTTTTGACCATATGGCTATTTGACGAAAAGAAGGAAATACTCGCCGGCATAGTTTACGGCGCGGCGATAATGACAAAACCACAGGCGCTTATGGTAGGGCCACTGCTGGCGGCGGCATATTTCTGCCGCATATATGATGAAAAGGAACATAGAGTGAAACAGGCCGCAAAGACTGCTGCCGCAATTATAGGCGCGGTTGCGATGCTTTTCATAATAGCATGGCCGTTTAAGGGGGATCAGCAGCCACTGTGGTTTCTGGATAAGCTTATAGGTACGGCCACAAGCTATAATTACGGCAGCGTAGAAGCATTCAACCTTATGGCCCTGCTTGGCGGCAACTGGAAGAATGCTGACAGCGTACTGTTCATATTCACCTATGCCCAGCTTGGCACGGTGCTTATAGCGCTGAGCGTTACGGCAAGCATATTGATGTATATAAAGGGGCACGGCAAGAACCGCGGCTGTTTGGCGCTTAGCGCGGGTTATCTTATAATCGCGCTGTTTGAACTGGGACACTATATGCACGAAAGGTATCTTGTTCCGGCGCTTCTGCTTATTCTTGTAGCATTCGTTTATTATAGGGACAGGCGGCTGTTTGTTTCGTTCTTATGGCTTACGGCTGCGGCGCTTTACAATGCGTGCTATGCCTTTATAATTGTCAGCAACCAAAGCTGGCGCACGGATTATTATACGGCGCTTATGATCGCGGGCTGCATAATAAATTTGGCGGGGTTTGTATATTTGAGCATTGCGTGCTTTGATATCATATTCCGTGGCAGGATACGCCCTGCGTTTGCCGAAAAGAAACCGGAAAGGGAAGAAATAACCGCATTGCCGGAACCGGTGAACACAAAGCTGAATTATACCAAGCGGGATAGGATATTCGTTATAGCGCTCACGGTGATATATGGCATTATAGCGCTTATAAACCTTGGCACCACAGTTGCGCCGGAGAATTATTGGACTGGTAAAAGCGGGGACACAGTTGAAATAACGATAGATGCCGATGCCGGCGTTGACGATATATGGGTATACGGCGGGCTGTATACCGGCAGCATAACATTAACGGACGATGAAGGCAACTGCGTTACCTATGACGAGATAAACGGCGATATGTTCCGCTGGAAGAGCATAGGTGGCGGCTTGAAGGGCAGCCATATCACGCTGAGCGTGACGAGCGACTCCGTTTGGTTCAATGAAATTGCCATGCTTGATGCGGACAGGAACGTAATAGCCGCGCATGCGGAAGGCGAAGCGCAGGCGTTGTTTGATGAAGCGGATACCGTGCCTGAAAACAGAACGTATATGTACGGCATGTACTTTGACGAACTGTACCATGCACGCACGGCATACGAGCATCTGCATGGCATAAAGCCGTACGAAAATTCCCATCCGCCGCTCGGCAAGATATTCATAATGCTAGGCATAGCGGTGTTCGGTATGAATGCGTTCGGTTGGCGCGTTGTGGGCGCATTATTTGGAATAGGCATGGTGCCCATAATGTATGCGTTTGCAAAGCGGCTGTTTAAGAAAAGCGAATATGCGCTGCTCACGGCAGGATTGTTTGCATTCGATTTTATGCATTATACGCAGACGCGCATAGCTACCATAGACGTTTACGGCGTGTTCTTTATAATATTGATGTATTACTATATGTATCAGTATTACTGCATGAATTTTTATAGCGACGGCTTGAAGAAAACGCTTAAACCGCTGTTCCTTGCGGGTTTGTTCTTCGGCCTTGGCGCGGCGAGCAAATGGATAGATATCTATGCGGGCGTTGGCCTTGCGGTGCTGCTTTTCATGTCGCTGATAAGGCGGTATAAAGAGTATATGGCGCTTAGAAACAGCGAAGATGAAGCTGTCCGCGCGGCGGTTGCGCCGTTTTGGAAGAACACTATAAAAACGCTCCTTTGGTGCTGCGTATTCTATATAGCCATACCGGTCGCGATATATCTTGCGTCCTATATACCGTATGTACTCAGCGAATCGCATTACGACCTTGAGGGCATATGGGGAGTGCAGAAGTTCATGCTCAGCTATCATGGCGGGCTGAAGGCCACGCATCCGTATCAGTCGCCGTGGTGGCAATGGCCGCTTATAATAAGGCCGATGTGGTATTACGTCACATATGATGTAAGCGAAGGCTATGTGGGTACAATATCCGCAATGGGCAATCCGGCCGTGTGGTGGACATGCCTTGTTGTGAGCGTTGTTATAATCGGCCGACTGATACGCGGCAGGATGAAAACGGACAGGATATGGATGGTTCTGCTTATCGGCCTTGCGGCTGAATATATACCGTGGGTATTGGTGCCGCGCTGTACGTTTATTTATCATTACTTTGCGTCCGTACCGTTCATAATACTCATATCGGTGCGTGCACTGATGCAGAAGGAGCAGCTTGACGGGCGGTATAAATGCGTAAAATGGATATGGCTCGGCGCAGCGGTGGCGCTGTTCGCGCTGTTTTATCCGGCCATAACGGGCGTTGTATGCTCACGCGGGTATATAAAAATGCTTGAATGGCTGCCAAGCTGGACATTTTTGGGATATTAAGGCATAATAAAAGAGGTGGATAGATGCAAAACGCAAAAAACGAGGCTAAAAAGACCGTTTGGCAGTTTATAAAGTTCAGCGCGGTTGGCGTTACCAACACGCTGGTGGATTTCATAGTATTCTGGCTGCTGACCCATGCGGGTATGAACTATATGCTTTCGCAGGTGTTTTCATACAGTGCGGGTATACTGAACAGCTATATATGGAACTCCAAATGGACGTTCAAAAAAGAGCGCAGCCATAGCCTTAAAACGGTGCTCATGTTCATATTGGTAAACGTATTGTCGCTTGGCGTGTCGCTTGGGGTGCTGTGGGTCTGCAAAAACCCAATAGGCATAAATCAGGACGTTGCCGTGAATATATTCGGCAAGGCCATAAGCATATCCAGCGACCTTATCTGCAAAATACCGGCTTCGGTATTTTCGGCTGTGGCAAACTTCGTACTTACAAAACTGTTTGTATTCAACAAGGAAACGCATCCGGAGGAAAACGGAGGCAACTGATAAATATTACGCGCGGCGGAGGGACCGATCTATGCTTTCACGAATAAAAAGCTATGGACTGATAGGACTTAACGGTTACGCTGTAACTGTTGAAATAGACGTATCGGGCGGCATGCCCGCATATGAAACCGTTGGGCTACCGGATGCCGCCGTGCGTGAATCAAAGGAGCGCGTGCGCGCGGCGATAAAGAACAGCGGCTTCACATACCCGATAGGCCGCATAACCGTAAACCTTGCCCCTGCAGACACGCGAAAGGAAGGCTCCTTTTACGATTTGCCGATAGCGATAGGCCTGCTAACCGCAACCGGGCAGATAGACCAGCAGCGAGCGGACGAATACATGTTCCTTGGCGAACTGGCGCTGGACGGAACGGTGCGCAGTATACCGGGTGTGCTGCCGATGGTGATAGGTGCCTATAAGGACGGCATAACAAAAGCGTTCTTGCCTGAAGATAACGCAGCTGAAGCATCATACGTTGAAGGGGTTAAGATAGCCGCGGCGCACGATTTGAAGGGCGTTGTGGACGCGATAATGGGACGCGAACAGCCCAACATATATGCCCCGCAGCATTGGAACACGGAAAACATAACATACGCGCAGGATTTTATGGACATACGCGGGCAGCAGGGCGCCAAGCGTGCGGCGGAAATAGCCGTTGCGGGCGGGCATAATCTGCTGCTTGTGGGCACGCCGGGCTCCGGCAAAACAATGCTTGCGAGAAGCATCCCGTCTATACTTCCTGAACTTACTTTTGAAGAAGCGCTCGAAATAACCAAAATACACTCCGTTACCGGCGCAATGAAGGGCAAAAACGGAATAGTTAGCGAAAGGCCGTTCCGTGCGCCGCACCACACTGCGTCGTCAGCCTCGCTCATAGGCGGTGGTACGCGCGCAATGCCCGGAGAGATAAGTCTTGCGCATTACGGCGTGCTGTTCCTTGACGAATTTCCGGAGTTTAGGAAAGACACGCTTGAAGCATTGCGCCAGCCCATTGAGGACGGATTTGTAACGATAACGCGGGCGTCGGCACGCAGCACGTATCCGGCGCAGTTCATGCTTGTGGCGGCAATGAACCCGTGCCCATGCGGAAACTACGGTTCGCGAATAACTCCGTGCCGCTGTACCGCGCAGCAGATACAACGTTACCGAAACCGCATAAGTGGGCCGATGCTCGATCGTATAGACATTCACGTTGAAATGGGCGAGGTTGGCTACAATGATATTGCCGGACGAAGCTGCGGAGAGCCTTCGAGCGCCATCCGTGCGCGCGTCAATGCCGCACGGGCCATACAGACGCGCCGCTACGCAGGTATGGGCATACTTTTCAACGCGCAGCTTACAAACCGCATGATGAACCAATACTGCGTGCTTACAAGCGATGCCGAGGCGCTTATGAAAAAGGCGTTTGCCGCGCTTAAGCTTAGCGCACGCGCATATACAAGGCTGCTTAAAGTGTCCCGCACGATTGCTGACCTTGCGGGGAGCGAACAAATAAAGGCGGAGCATATTGCCGAAGCCATACAATATAGGAGCCTTGAATCCAAATATTGGGGCGAAATAAAATGAAAATAAGGCTGAGCGATGAGGACAGGGCATTATTATGGCTCAATATAACGCTTGGCTCCGGCACGGCGCGCGTAAGAAAAATGCTGGAGGCATTCGACGGCAGCGCGGCGGAAGCCTTCCGCGCGGCGGCAAAAAACGAAATACCGCAATTCAAATTTCTTAATGATGAACGCCGCGAGAATATGCATAACCACGCGACACAAAGATACATAGACCGTATAGAGAAGCGGCTTGAAGAGCTTGACATAAATGTTGCAACGATAAATTCGGACTGTTATCCGGTTTTGCTGAAGAATATATACGATCCGCCGTTTGTGCTGTTCTATAAAGGCACGCTGTATTCCGAACACAGGCTGCCGATAGCGATAATAGGTGCAAGGGAGCCATCGGACTACGGCAGGCGCATGGCGCGGCAGCTGGCAGAGGACCTGGCCCGCTCAGGCGCATGCATAGTATCCGGCCTTGCTTACGGGCTGGATAGGGTCGCAGCGGAAGGCGCGCTGGACGCCGAAGGCAACGATTATCCGACAATAGCCGTGCTTGGCAACGGGCCGAACGTTGTTTATCCGAGTGTGAATAGGGACGTATATGACCTTATAGCGAAGCGCGGGGCGATAGTGTCCGAATTTATGCCCGGCATTGCGCCTACGCCAAGCCATTTCCCAATGCGGAACAGGATAATAAGCGGACTGTCACGCGGGGTGATAGTTGTTGAAGCGCGGGAAAAGAGCGGCACATTCATAACCGTTGACTGCGCCCTTGAACAGGGCAGGGATGTTTTTGCAATTCCAGGTAGGGTGAGCGACGAACTGAGCATGGGCACGAATAATTTGATACGCGAAGGGCTTGCCAAAATAACGCTCAGCGCGGAGGATGTGCTTGAAGAATACGGCATAAAACCTATGGCTGAGGAGCGCAAGGCAGTTACACCGGCGGAGCTTTCGTTTGAGCAGGAATTGATACACAGGCTGCTTATGGCGGGAGAAAGAACATATGACGAATTGGCGGAACTTACGGGCTTTGATGCAGGTATGCTAAATTCAACCTTGACAGCGATGGAATTTTCGGGAATAATTAAGCAATCTGTGGGCAGGCTTTTTAGCCTGTAATGAAAACGAAGTAAACTGATCCCAGGAGGGGGTATATAAATGGCAGATAATCTGGTTATAGTCGAGTCTCCGGCCAAGGCTAAGACGATCGGCAAATTTTTGGGCAGCAAGTATAAGGTGGTCGCATCGAACGGCCATGTAAGGGATTTGCCTAAAAGTCAGCTTGGTGTGGACGAGGCGAATGACTTTGAGCCCAAGTACATAACGCTCAGGGGACGAGGAGAGGTACTGGACCGCATAAGGCGCGAAGCCAAGGGAGCTAAGCACGTCCTGCTCGCGACCGACCCTGATATGGAAGGCGAAGCCATAAGCTGGCACCTTGCGCATATACTCAAGCTCGATCCAAAGTCAAACTGCCGCATAGTCTTTAACGAAATTACCGCAAACACGGTCAAAAATTCCGTGAAGCATCCAAGGTGCATAGATATGAACCTTGTTGACGCGCAGCAGGCAAGGCGCGTGCTGGACAGACTGGTGGGTTATAAAATAAGCCCCATACTTTGGGCAAAGGTAAGGAAGGGACTTAGCGCAGGCCGCGTGCAGTCCGTAGCCACGCGCATAATTTGCGACCGTGAGCAGGAGATAAACGACTTTGTCCCGGAAGAATACTGGACGGTAAGCGCAAGCCTTAAGGCCAAGGGAATAAAAAAGGCGGTTGACGCAAAGTTCTATGGCTACGGCGATAAAAAGACGGAGCTTAAATGCGAAACGGATGCGAAAAAAGTGGTTGACGCGGCAACAGGCGCAAGCTTTAACGTGACGGATGTTAAAAACGCCGTAAAAACGCGCCATGCGCCCGCGCCGTTTACAACAAGCAGCCTGCAGCAGGAAGCTTCACGAAAGCTTGGCTTCACGGCAAAGCTTACAATGCTCGTTGCCCAGCAGCTTTATGAAGGTATAGAGCTTCAGGGCAGGGGTGTGACGGGACTTATAACTTACATGAGGACGGATTCCGTGCGCGTATCGGAAGAGGCGCAGAAGGCAGCGCTGGAGCTGATAGACAGCAAATACGGCGCGAATTACGTTCCCGCAAGGCCGAATATATACAAGGGCCGCAAGGGCGCGCAGGACGCGCATGAAGCCGTGCGCCCGTCATATGTTGAGCTCACCCCGGCAGAGGTAAAGGATTCGCTGAGCAATCAGCAGTTTAAGCTTTATAAGCTGATATACGAGCGCTTTATGGCCAGCCAGATGACGGAAATGGTATACGAAATCAATACCGTTTCATTTGATGCAAACGGCTGCACATTCCGCGCAAGCGGCCAGCGCACCATGTTCGACGGATATACCGTGGTTTATATAGAAGGCCGCGATGACGTGCAGGAAAAGGACGTTACGCTGCCGGAAATACACCAAGGCGATGTTTTTACCGCGCATAAAATAGAAAGCGAGCAGCGCTTTACCCAGCCGCCACCGCGCTATACCGAGGCTACGCTCGTCAAGACCCTTGAAGAAAAGGGCATAGGCAGGCCGAGCACATATTCGCCCACAATTTCGACCATAATCGAGCGCGGCTATGTTAAACGCGAAAAGAAAACGCTTTACCCAACCGAACTTGGCTTTATCGTTACCCAAATAATGAAGGATAACTTTAAGGACATAGTGGACGTTAAGTTTACGGCGGATATGGAAAGCGAGCTTGACCATATCAAGGACGGTGAATGCGAGTGGAAGAGCGTTGTGCGGGAGTTCTACGGCCCGTTCATGCAGGATGTTGAAAAGGCGTCCGAAACGATAGAGAAAGTCAACGTGCCCGATGAAGTATCGGATGTTGTATGCGATAAATGCGGCGCGATGATGGTATATAAAATGGGCCGCTTCGGCAAGTTCCTTGCCTGCCCCAATTTCCCCGAATGCCGCAATACAAAGGCGATAGTGGAAAAGATAAACGTTCCCTGCCCCAAGTGCGGCGCGGCACTGATAAAGCGCAAAACAAAGCGCGGCAAGGTATTCTACGGCTGCGAAAAATATCCTGAGTGCGACTTTGTATCATGGGATATGCCAAGCGGCGAAAACTGCCCCAAATGCGGCGCAATAATGGTAAACAAGGTTGGCCCGCGCGGCAAATATGTGGCCTGCTCCAATAAGGATTGCGGCTATATTGAAAGAAGCGTCAAGAAGGGAACGGAAAACGATGTCGAAAAATAAACCGAAGGTCTCTGTTATTGGCGCAGGACTTGCGGGATGCGAAGCCGCGTATCAGCTTGCTGAACGCGGCATTGCCGTATCATTATACGAAATGAAGCCGGAAAAATTCTCTCCGGCGCATAAGCTGAACGGGTTCTGCGAACTAGTATGCTCAAATTCACTTCGTTCGGACAGGCTGCAAAACGGAGCCGGTCTTTTGAAGGAAGAAATGCGAAGGCTTGGGTCAATAGTAATGCAGTGCGCGGAGGAAAGCCGCGTGCCCGCGGGCGGCGCATTGGCCGTTGACAGGGACATATTCTCGGAACTGGTTACCAAGCGCCTGAGCGAACACGAGAACATAACCATTGAACACGGCGAGGTAACAAGCCTGCCCGATGCGCCCGCAATAGTTGCTACGGGCCCGCTTACGGACGGCGCAATGCTTGAAGCGATAGAGGCTTTCTTTGGCGAAGGGCTGCACTTTTATGACGCAGTTGCGCCGGTCATAAGCGCGGAATCGCTCGATATGAGCAAGATATTCGAAGGCTCGCGCTACGAACGCGGCAACGATTATCTGAATTGCCCCATGGACAAAGAGGAGTACTTCACGTTCATAAATAACCTTATTACTGCCGAAACCGCGCCGCTGCACGAGTTTGAAACACCGCGCGTGTTTGAAGGCTGCATGCCCGTTGAGGTGATGGCAAAGCGCGGACCGATGACGCTTGCCTACGGCCCGCTGAAGCCAGTAGGCATAGTTGATCCGCGCACGGGCAAGCGCCCTTATGCCGTGGTGCAGCTCAGAAAGGAAAACAACGAAGCTACGCTTTATAACATAGTTGGGTTCCAGACTAATCTTAAATTCGGCGAACAGAAGCGCGTGTTCGGCATGATACCCGGGCTTGAAAACGCAGAATTCGTGCGCTACGGCGTGATGCATAGGAACACGTTTATAAACTCTCCCGGCAAGCTTACGCCATGGTTTGAATGCATAGCTAAGCCGGGGCTGTATTTTGCCGGACAGATGACGGGCGTTGAGGGCTATATTGAAAGCGCTGCAAGCGGGATGCTTGCGGGCATAGATCTGGCACTCAAACTTAATGGCGAACAAAGCGTAGATTTCGGCTCAAAAACGGCGATAGGTGCGTTGGGACGCTATGTCTCCTGCTATAACGGTTCGGATTTTCAGCCGATGAACATAAGCTTCGGCATAATAGAAGGGCTTTCCAACGCCCCAAGGAATAAGCAGGAGCGATATACGCTCATAGCCGAGCGCTCACTTGGAATAATTGATTCGATTGCGGAAAGAACTGGCCTGAATGGCGCAAAAACGGCAACCGAATGCGAATAAAATGTAAAGCATTGTGAATTCCGCCCCACTTTGCACGGATATATGGTATTATCATAAAAAGCTTTATTCCGCCGCAACGTGAAGGGCGGATATTTGAAAGGCGGTAAATAATTATGCAGCAGATGCTTGGAACCACTATAGTGGCCGTTAAAAAGGACGGCAAATGCGCCGTTGCCGGCGACGGACAGGTTACGTTCGGCGAAAATACAATAATGAAGCACACCGCGAAAAAGGTGCGCAGGATATATCACGACAGCGTTGTTACGGGCTTTGCCGGTACGGTGGCGGATGCGTTTTCACTCCTTGAAAGATTTGAAGCTAAGCTTGAAAAATACAGCGGCAGCCTAAAGCGCGCGGCGGTATCGCTGGCGCAGGAATGGCGCGCGGATAAAGTTATGCGGCAGCTTAACGCAATGCTTATCGTTGCGGATAAGGAAGAATTGCTTATAGTGAGCGGTACCGGAGAAGTGATAGATCCGGATGACGGCATAGCCGCAATAGGCTCCGGCGGCATGTTCGCGCTGAGCGCGGCAAAGGCGCTGAAGGAAAATACGGATCTGAGCGCGGCGGAAATAGCCACCAAGGCAATAAAGATAGCAAGTGATATCTGCATTTATACAAACAGCAATATCACCATGGAGGAAATATAATGTTTACGCCAAGAGAAACGGTAGAAGCGCTGGATAAATACATTGTAGGTCAGGACGAAGCGAAGCGCGCCGTAGCGATAGCGCTGAGGAACAGATATCGCCGTTCCCGCCTTTCGCCAGAAATGCGGGAGGAGATAACGCCCAAGAACATCATAATGGTCGGTCCCACGGGCGTTGGCAAAACGGAAATAGCAAGAAGGCTTGCCAAGCTTGTCGATGCGCCGCTGGTAAAGGTGGAAGCCACAAAGTTTACCGAAGTGGGCTATGTTGGGCGCGACGTGGACTCGATAGTGAGGGACCTTGTGGAGGCATCCATACGCCTATGCAAGCAAAAGCGCTATGAAGCAGTGGAAACCGTTGCAAAGGCGGCTGCGGAGCAAAGGCTTGTTGAACTGCTTATGCCCACGGCGGGCAAGAAGGCTCAGAAGCCGTTTAATCCTATACAGCTCCTGCTCGGCTCCGGCAGTGCGCCGGAAGCCGACGCGGATAAGGAGCTGAGCGAAGAAGAAAAGACCGAGCACCTTAATAAGCGGCAGCAAATAGCGCAGCAGCTTTCAAACGGACTGCTTGAAAACGAGCTTGTAGAGATTGAGGTGGAGCAGCAGAACACCGGCAGCGACGCAATGCTTGCCATGGGCATAGACATAAACCTTAACGAAATGATGGGCGGACTTATACCCAAGAATAAGAAAAAGCGCCGCGTTAAGGTGAGCGAGGCCCGGCGCATACTTATGCAGGAGGAATCCGAAAAGCTTATAGACATGGACGAGGTCATACGCGAGGCCATAGAGAAGGCCGAGCAGGACGGCATAGTGTTTATAGACGAGATCGACAAAATAGCCGGAAACGACCGCGCAAGCGGGCCGGATGTTTCGCGCGAGGGCGTGCAGAGGGATATTCTGCCGATAGTTGAAGGCTGCACGGTGAATACGAAATACGGCCCAGTAAAAACGGACTTTATGCTTTTCATTGCGGCGGGCGCGTTCCATGTGTCCAAAATATCTGATCTTATTCCGGAACTTCAAGGCAGGTTCCCAATAAAGGTGAACCTTAACCCGCTTACTGTGGAGGACTATAAGCGCATACTGCACCAGCCGGAGCATGCCATAACCAAGCAATACGAAGCGCTACTTGCCACGGACGATGTTCAGCTTGAGTTTACGGACGATGCGCTGGACGCAATAGCGCGCTACGCATATAATGCGAACGAAACGAGCGAGAATATAGGTGCGAGGCGGCTTCATACCATCGTTGAAAATCTGCTGGAGGATATCTCATTCAATGCCGGCGGCGATCATCCGATGGTCAAGGTAGTGGTCGATGCAGGCTATGTAAAGGAGCATATGCCGCCCGAGCTTAACGGCGAGGATCTTGGCAAATTCATACTATGATAAGGCATACGGCGTGCATAATAATACTGGCGGCTGTAATGATGCTTGCCGGCTGCATGGCCGCATCACAAACGGGCAACTTCTCCGCAGCCGTGCGCATTGAAGCGGTTGAAGTGCCGGAGGATACGCATGCTCCCGCCGATACTGCCGAGCCTTCGCCGCCGCTTGCGGTGCAGCCGCCGCCCGCAACCCCGCCCGTAACAATGGCGGTGCTTATGCCCGTTATTGATGCGGAGCCGACGTTTGAGCCTGAGCCGACGGCAAGCGGGGAACCGACTATTGAGCCTACCCCCACGGCAACGATGGAGCCGACAGAGCCGCCCGAGCCGACAGAGCCGCCCGAACCCACAAAATCACCTAAGCCGACAAAGTCGCCCGAACCTACCAAAACGCCGGCCGCAACGCCAAAGTACGAGGTTATAGATTTGGAGAAAAAGGCAGCGTATCTAAACGCTGGCTCTGCTAATTTCAGAAAAGGCCCCGGGCTTGACTATAAGATAATAGATGAACTGAAAGAGAACGCCGTATTCACGGTTGTTGGCAAATCCGGGGATTGGCTCAAGGTGAAGTACGACGGCACATATGGCTTTATATTGGCCGAATTTGTTGAATACGGTGCGCCGCCTACGCCCACTACAAAGCCCACAGCGAAGCCGACTGCAACGCCCAAACCGACTAAGACTCCGTACCCTACGGTGGAGCCGACAAAGCAACCGGAAAACACGGGCGGGAGCGAATCAAACAGCGGCGTGAGCAGCAACGATTATTTCTCCTCCGGCGGCGGATTCAGCGCGGATGAGCTTTTGCTTGTTGCACAGGTGGTTCAGGAGGAATCAAAGGGAAGCGGCGTTGAAGCCCGTGCGGCGGTTGCCAACGTAATATATAACCGAATCGCAAGCTCACGCTTTCCCGATAGCGTAAGCGGCGTAATATTCCAAAAGAATCAGTTCACAGTTGCAAGAGATGAGGATAAGCTGCGCGCGGTTGTGCCGGTAAGCAAAACCATTGAGGCCGTGAACCAGATATTCGTAAACGGAGACCGCTTTATGCCGGAAGATGTGCTGTACTTCCGCTCCTCAAAAAAAGGCACATCGTGGGATAAAAGGGTGTATTATGCAACATTCGGAGGAAATTCCTTTTTCTACTAAGTGCGAATATGCTTAAATAAACATAAAATATGCCACACTAATACCGCATTTTCATTTCTGAGGAAAGGCGGTATTTTTTATTTATGAAAGCCGTTATTATGGCGGGCGGGGACGGGAAGCGCCTGCGTCCGCTCAGCTGCACCATGCCAAAACCCATGGTGCCGTTGCTGAACAAGCCCGTGCTTGGATATTGCATGGAGCTTATTAAGAAGCATGGCTTTGACGAGGCCATACTTACCCTGAGGTACCTGCCAAACGTTATACGCCGCTATGTGGGGGACGGCAGCGCGTTCGGCATAAAGGCGGAGTGTGCCGTTGAGGATAAGCCGATGGGTACCGCAGGCGGGGTAAAGAATGCCCTGAGGCAGGCCGATGACAGCGTGCTTATAATGAGCGGGGACGCAATGTGCGACTTTGATTTGACTGATGCCATGCGCGAACACAGGCGCAGCGGCGCGGCGGCGACCATATTGCTGAAAAAAGTGAAAGTTCCAATGGAATACGGCGTTGTGCTGAAAGACAAAGATGGCTTCATAAGCCGCTTTATAGAAAAGCCATCTGCTGCGGAAGTTTTCAGCGATCTTGTGAATACGGGCATATACATAATAGAACCAAGCGTGCTGGATATGGTACCTGAAGGCACGGAATATGATTTTTCAAAGGACCTGTTCCCGCGCATGCTGCGCACAGGCATGAAGATATTCGGATATGAGGCGGAAGGCTACTGGAGCGACATAGGCGACCTTACTCAGTATGCGCTCACACAGGCGGACATGCTAAGCGGAAAGTGTATGTTCAAAACAGTAGCCAGGCGAACAAGGGAAGGCGTATATATAGAGGATGGAGCAAAGATATCCGAAAGGGCTGTGCTTGCAGCGCCGTGCTATGTTGGCAGTGATGCTGAGATTGGCGCAAAGGCATACTTCGGCGCGAACAGCGTTGCATGTACGGGCGCAAGGATAGACGAAAGATGCAGCGTAAAGCGGAGCATACTGCTGCCGAACGTGAGGCTTAGGGAAGGCGCTGAGCTGCGCGGGGCAATACTTTGCGAAAACGTGCAGGTGGGGCGCGACAGCGTAATATATGAAGGCGCGGTTGCCGGAGCAGGGTGCGACATAGGCGCGCGTTCGATAGTGGGCGAGGGGGTAAAGCTTTGGCCGTATAAGCGGCTTGAAGCGGAAGGCGAATACCGCGAAAATATAATATGGCGCGGAGACTGCGCGGCATGCGCGGAAGAAAAGCCGGAAGAGGGATATGCGGACAGGGAACTGAGTGCGGAGAAGGCGGCGCGCATAGGCGCTGCTTTTGCGTCCACAGCCAAACTGCCGGCAGAGTTTGCAATAGCAACGGACGGCGCGCAGCAATGCGTTATGCTTAAATACGCGGTTATGGCAGGCATGGCCTCTCAGGGCGTTGACGTATGGGATGCGGGCATATGCTCGCGTTCTGCATTGGGCCACGCTATACGCGGCTATGCGTTCGACGGCGGCATATTTATAGCTCATCAGGAGGGCGAACGCCATATGGTAAGCATGGAGCTTATGGACGGGTTCGGCCTTGGCATCACAAATGAAACAAGGCGAAAATTCGTGAACGGCTTCCGCGAGGGCGACAGGCAGAGCGTTACGCGCAGCCGCCTTGGCATAATACAAAGGCTGAACGGCGTATCAAGGGCGTATGAAGCTTCGCTCAGGTCTAAAATTGGCCACGGCGCAGTAAATGAGGATAATGAGGCGTGCGTATTGATAGCGCACGACAGGCCGCTTTTTGACGCGGTGGCAAACGTGCTTATACGCGCTGGTATAGACGTGCGCTTCAGCGAGGATGCTGAGGACGCAAAGCTGCCCGCGCTCATGACGCGGCTCAAAGCGGGGCTTTGCATAGGCCGCGGCGAAAGCGGAATATGGGCAATAGCAAATGACAGGCGGCTGAACGAGGATGAAGTGCAGGCCGTATTGATGATTGCAGCGGCACGCTCGGGCCAGCGGGCGGAGGTAGTTGCGGCAGACATGCCGCAGGAATTATGTACGCTCATATCCACGGAAGGCGTTGAATTGATAAAGGCGCCGCGCGTAGGACATGGCATGGAGCACACGGCAATGGAACGCGGGCTTTGGCAGGATGAACTATTTGAGGCCGAGGCGGCGGCAATAAGGCTGTGCGCACTTAAACGCGAAGGCAAGCTTGATGAAATAATGGCTCTGCTGCCGGAAATAGCGAAGGAGCATGGCGAGGTAAAATGCAGCTGGAGGGAGATAGGCCGCGTGCTGCGGAGCCTTGTTGAAAGCGGACGGGACGAGGACATGGAACTGATAGAAGGCGTAAGGATAGCATCTGACGACGGCTGGGTGCTTGTGCGGCCGAACAAGGGGCTGAAAGGATGCAGCATACGGACGGAGAGCTTCCGCGAGGAATACGCCAAGGAACTTTGCGATATTTACAGCGATAAAATAAAGGCCATATTGGCAAACGCGGACGATAAAGCTTGACCTATACGGCACGGCGGGCTAAAATAGCAAAGTATCATTTGCTTTTTAGGAGGGCGCCGAGTGCTAAACATAGTATTGGTTGAACCTGAAATACCGGAAAACACCGGCAATATATCAAGGACCTGCTCGGTCACGGGTGCGCGGCTGCACCTTGTCAGGCCGCTTGGCTTCAGCGTGGATGATAAGCACCTGAAAAGGGCCGGACTGGATTATTGGCAGTATCTTGACATAACGTATTACGATTCGTTTGAGGAGGTGGAGGAGAAGAACCCCGACGCGCGTTTCTTTCTCCTTTCTACTCATGCTACTCGTTCATATGCGGATGCGGAATACCGCGACGGCGACTTTCTTGTGTTCGGCAAGGAGACTGCGGGCCTTGGGCCGGAACTGCTCGGGCGGCGCAGCGCGGATGCTGTGCGCATACCGATGCTCAATGACCGCCGCTCGCTCAACCTTTCAAACTCGGTTGCAATAGTGCTTTACGAGGCGATAAGGCAGATAAATTTCCCCAATATGCGTTAGGCACGGTCCGAAATGACGGTTTTGAGAGAAAAAACTGAAAAAAGCTTAAAAATAAGAGAAATACCGCTTGACACAAAGGGAATGATTGGGTACAATTAACCCTGCGTGTTCGTTAGGATCGGTGTTTTGCGGCCACAGCCCCGGAAGCTTAACTGCAATCTCAATGCGACGCGAACATTAAACTACCATAGGAGGAACGCCATGAAAACCTATATGGCAAAGGGCGAAACCCTCGAGCGGAAGTGGTACGTTGTAGACGCAGACGGAATGGTGCTCGGCCGTCTTGCTTCTCAGGTAGCCGCTATCCTTCGCGGAAAGCATAAGCCCATATATACTCCCCACGTTGATACCGGGGATCACGTAATTATCGTTAACGCCGCCAAGGTCACCTTGACCGGCCGCAAACTCGACGGCAAGAAGTATGTCCATCATACCGGTTATCCCGGAGGACTGAAGGAAGTCAGCTATCGTGAGCTTCTCGATAAGAAGCCCGAATTTGCTGTTTACGAAGCTATTCGCCGCATGATGCCCAAGGGCTCCCTCGGCCGCCAGATGCTCACCAAGGTTCGCATATACGCGGGTCCGGAGCATAACAACGCCGCCCAGAAGCCCGAAGTCCTCGTGCTTAAATAAGCGGGAAGGAGATTGAATTATGGCTATTATCACCCAGTATATCGGAACTGGCAGGCGTAAAAAGTCTGTTGCCCGGGTTCGTCTGCTCCCCGGTACCGGTAATATCACCGTTAACAAGAGAGATCTTGAAGATTTCTTCGGCCTTGAAACGCTCAAGATGATCGTTCGCGCTCCCCTTGAGCTGACCAACACCGCCGCAAAGTTTGACGTAGTGGTCAACGTACACGGCGGCGGCACCACCGGCCAGGCCGGCGCTATCAGGCACGGTATATCCCGCGCGCTGATCGTTGCCGATCCCGAACTCCGTGGCGCTCTCAAGAAGGCCGGTTTCCTCACGCGCGATCCGCGCATGAAGGAAAGGAAGAAATACGGCTTGAAGGCAGCCCGCCGCGCGCCGCAGTTCTCCAAGCGTTAATCGCAACTTACTGCAATTCAAAACCCGGATGCTTTACGGCACCCGGGTTATTTATTATATTCGCTTTTCTTGTGTGATTCCTAATTATTCCGTTGCTCTTTAAGTCGTTCCTGCGCGCCGCGCATGTGGTCCTGCAAAATTTGATCAGCAAAGCTTATCAGCTCCTCCGGCGTGCGGTCAATGGTGCCGAGCAGCCAGCTTTCAAGTATTCCGGCAAGCGCTGCAACATAAAAGTGAGTTATAAGGTCAATGTCAGCCTGTTTTGTATCAAGCACGCCTATTTCCGCGCCAACTTGTTCAACGGCGCGGTGGATTATGGCGTATACATCATCCTCAAAGAAACGCCTTAAATGATCGCGTCCAACAGAGTTCAGCGTGCAAAGGCACACGGCCTTGTTCTCTTCTGTATAATGAAAAAGCTGTAAAAGCCCTTCCTGCCAAAGCAGAGCGCCTTCGTGCCGCTTGAGCAGGTCCACGGCTTCTTCCTGAAACATCTACCGCAGCAGATCGTATACATCCTGAAAATGATAATAGAAGTTTTGCCGCCTTATGCCGCATCGCTCCGTAAGGTCGTGTATGGTGACCTTATCAATGGGCTTTTGCGCCATCAGCTCTTTTAATGCCGCCGCAAGAGTGCGCTTGGTCTGTTCCGATGCGGCGGTTTTCCGCTTTTCCATGGGCAATTACCTCCTTATCCAAAGATGCAGATAGTATAACACATTGAATATAGTTTTTTCAGTAGGTCAACAATAGGGCATTTGTCATATCCTATACAAGGGTTGAAAATGTGCCGCTGTATTACGCAAACGGCGCTGTGATATTAGAAAACGGTAAAACGTATAGAATACACGAAAGCTTCCCTGATTATCCTGCGATGGTAGCTCAGCTTGCGCCGCTGTACCGCGATTTGAAAGCTGAGCGCGACGGCAGCTGCTGGACGATAACAGCAGAAGGTGATACGGCAAAGAAGATATTGACGGCAGTTTTACCTGAAATATCGAACGAAGTGGCGCAGACACAGGCAGTGCAGGCGTGGGTACAGCTTGAGGGGCTGAGCGTGAAGCAGATAAATGTTTCGGTAGATGGAACGCTGAATAATGACTTAACACTACATGTGGATATATCAATGGACAACATTACAACGTATGCGGACTTTGATGTGCCGGATGCCGTGGTGGAGGCGGCCGCGTCGATTTCAGAGGACTTGCCTGTTATAACCGAGGACGCGCTTATGCTATTTGCTGCGTGGCAGCAATGGAAACAGCAGGAGAATAAGGCTGCTGATATATCGCTTAATGCTGACTGTGGGCCGGTGGTGGTTGAGCAGAAGCTGAAATTCTATGCTTGTCAATACATATACTGCATAAGCAAAGATGCACTGGCGCTTTATTGGAACGGCGAAAGGACGATAAGACAGGATGGCAGTGCGGCATCGGACAACGAACAGAAGCTTGCCGATATGGCAAAACTGATGGATATTGCTTACTTGGCATGCCAGGACGCAGATTTTACCAAAGATGAGCAGCATGGCGTAGTGAGTTATACTGTACAGCTTGACAGCAGCACGATGCATTCCATTGCGACTGCGATAGCCCCGGAAAGCGGCAAGCTGGACATGGCGCTTTCAAGCGGCAGCATAACCGTTCGTATAGCAGAAGGGCGCATAAGCGGATTTTCGTTCACGTGCGAAGGGCACGTTAAAGTGGTTGTGCTTGATGCAAAGGCAGCTATATTCGGCAATATAGAGATGAGTGATGATATAATCGAGATTCCGGAAACCGTGAGGGCGGCGCTGCAATAAGGCAACATGAATCAGCAACGGCATTTAATAGGGTGCCGTTGCTTTTTTGCCAGGTATTGACTAAAAAACGACATAGTAGTATGATGCGAAGGCTTTGGAAGGGATATATACAGATGGCTGGGCGATAGGCTATGCGGCTTATTATGTGCTGAAACCGTTGATAAAAGCAACAAGAATGGAAGGAAACAAGCATGGCGGACGAATTTATTAACCTGACGCCTGAAAATGTGGCGGACGAGCATATATGCTGCATAATACGGGCCGAGAAAAGCCATCAGGGTATAGAGGCAAAGTGTGCATGGCTGGCTGAGCGGCTGAAGGAGGGCCATGTTTTTCGCAAGCTGGACGCCAAGGAGTGCGTGTTTATTGAATATGCGCCGCTTGAAAAGGCTTGGGTACCGATAGAGGGAGATAATTATTACTGTATCTATTGCCTGTGGGTGCAGGGTGCGCCTAAGGGACACGGCTACGGCAAACAGCTTATGGAGTACTGCATTGCGGATGCAAAGGCGAACGGTAAGTCCGGCATATGTATGCTCGGAGCGAATAAGCAGAAAGCATGGCTGTCGGATCAGGAATTCGCCAAGAGGTATGGCTTTGAAACCGTTGATACAGCGGGCGAATATGAACTGCTTGCGCTCAGCTTTGACGGTACGGCGCCGCATTTTACGGCCGGCACCAAAACGCAGAAGGTGGATTACAATGGCCTTTTAGTGTATTATGATGATCAATGCCCGTATATTGCCGCGCGGGTGGAAAAACTGAAGGAATACTGCCAAGCAAAGGCGATAGACGCGCGGTTCATACATGTTCAAACGCTTGACCAGGCGAAGGCACTGTCGTGTGTGTTCAATAACTGGGCTGTGTATTACGGCGGGAGGTTCGTAACCGTGAATCAGATAGACGGCGCAGCACTTAAAAAAATAACAAAGCAGAAGGAGAAAAGATGAAAACACCGATTGAAGAAATGCTGAACTATAAAATACTTGCGCTTATAGTGCTGGCAATATTTTACGGCATATATTTTGCCAAAATGATCGTGCAGAAACGGCACGGGATAACAACGCACCAGATAGGCCGCAGGAAGGAAAAGGAACTGCATACGGTTGAGCGGCTGATGTCCATAGCGACGCTCGGCATAGTTATCGCTCAGCTTGCATCCATTGTGCTTGAATGGAACCATATGCCATCATCGGCCCGATTCACTGGCTTTTTGATAGGGATTATAGGCGATGCGATATTTCTTATATCCGTTTTGTGTATGAAGGACAGCTGGCGTGCGGGCATACCGGACAAGGATAAGACTAAGCTTGTTACCGGCGGTATATATAAGTTCAGCCGCAACCCTGCGTTTGTTGGGTTTGACTTCATGTATATAGGCGTATTGCTGATGTACTTCAATGCGCTTATGGCTGCATTTACGGTGTTTGCAGTAGTAATGCTGCATTTGCAGATACTGCAGGAGGAAAAATACATGACAGCTACGTTCGGACAGGAGTATCTTGAATATAAAAATAAGGTGTTCAGGTATTTGGGACGGCGCATGTAATAATACAGACATATACCTTTTCTATATTCTATACTGTATACCATAGTTGCGGGCGTGCCGGCAGGACCGATACGTAAACATTTTGATGATGCTGCAATAACTGAACTTATGCGGCTTGAATGGTGGAACTGGGACGAGGAGAAAATCAGGCGTAACATAGAACATGTTCAGCATGGCAAAATAGAGATGCTTAAATAAAATGAAAAAACCCCTGCCTTAAGTAAAATGCTCCGAGGCAGGGGCGTATTTTTTAATCAATGGCCGGCTTTGCTCAGAATATCCTGCAATTCAAAACGGTATTTTTGCGTACAGTTGGGATACTTCTTGAGGTCAACCTCGCCTAAAAACATATCTATCGGCCTTATCCAAAGCGAACCGTCCCCATACAGCTTTCTGTATATAACGTATTCTTCGCCTGTTTCGCTGTGCCGTGCGGTATCCTCTACCAAATAGTAATCGCCCTTAAAGTGGCGGTATACGCGCTTGAGTTTAAGCTCCTGCATTCAAAATGCTCCTTTCCGTAATAATGCCGGGAACGCATGCTCCCGGCAAAAAGCTTACACGCCAATCTTCACGCGGTAAGTGCATCCACGCGGCTGATAAGATCATTCAGCGTATGAATGCTTTCTTCGTCCTCCACTATAAGGTCAAATTCATCTTCAACCTCAAGTATTATCTCGGTTAGATCAAGTGAATCGATGCGCCTGTCACAGGAACCTTCCCCGGTTATAGCGCGCGCGATATCCATGATCCGCTCACCATTTGACATAAAACGACCTCCGAATAATTGCTGATAAATAAATATGACGTATTATGCGCAAAAATCACGCAAACGCAATTCTACTGCAAATATCAGTCATTGTCAAGCAAGGGCATAACATATGACTTCCATATGGGGTGAAAGTGAAGTATAATACAACAATGTTAATTTTGAAAGGAGCGGGCGATGCAGAAAAAGAAAACAGCTCATAATAAGGCAAACGAAACAAAAAACGCCAATGCGACGGCAAGGGCTACCGAAAAAGTGATAGTGGATAAGAAAACGCCTGAGGAAAAGAAAAAAGAAACTGAAAGGGAAGAAGTGCCAAAGAGCGGGAAGGCAAAGCTTATATCCATTTTGTCCGCGGTTGTGCTGGCGCTTATACTAATATTCAAGCCTGAACTTTTGCTGGGTGCTATAAATTCGGTCGCAACGGAGAGTGCCGACGGCGTGTATGCCGCATTTATAGACGTTGGCCAGGGCGACAGCATATTCCTTCGTTCACCGAATGGGAAAACCATGCTTGTTGATGCCGGCACGCCGGATTCATTTGAAAGCATACAGAATGTGCTTAGCGAAGAGGGTGTGACTAAGTTGGACGTGGTAGTAATGACCCACCCGCACAGCGATCATATGGGCAGCATGAAAAGAGTGATAGATAATTACGACATAGGCACGTTTTACATGCCGGACGCCGTGAACACCACAAGCTCATTCGACCGCATGCTCAGCGCACTTGAAAAGAAGAAGGTAAAGACCAAAGTGATATGGGGCAGCGCAAAAACCACGATAAATTGGGATGGCGACGTTGAGGTGTGTGTACTTTCGCCCATAAAAGGCGCTGATTATCAGGACAACCTTAACGACATGAGCGTTGTTATAAAGGTGACCTACGGCGAGACATCGCTGCTGCTCACGGGTGATGCAGAAAGCTATGCGGAGGAATTGATGATAGCATCAGAAAAGGAGCTGCTGCAGGCGGACGTGCTGAAAATAGGCCATCATGGATCGTCAACGTCCAGTTCACAAGCGTTTCTTGACGCCGTGCAGCCAAAGGCGGTAGTCATATCGTTAGGTAAAAACAATGATTATGGTCATCCGCATAAGGAAACTATGCAGCGGCTTAAAAAGCTGGGAACAGAAATATACCGCACCGATGAACTCGGTACGGTACGGATGCTTTTTACCGAAAGCGAGGTACGTTTACTCAAGGGGAGCAAATAATTTTTCGAACAGTTCGCGCATTTTATCGGGCGGGAGTTTTTCTTTAGCCCTGTCGTATGTCAACAGCCCGTTAAGCTCGTCCTCAACGTCGCTCAGCTGCGTGTAAATGGCAGCGGATAGCCCTTTTGCGTAAGCGGGGGCTATTTCTTTTTCGTAAAGAGCGCTGAACGTTTCAAACAATGCTTCATCGGTTTTCATGCGCTTGTAGCCAAAATCCCTGCGGTTAAAGCAGTGGCCGTTTATGCGGCGGTTGAAGCCGCCGAATTCGCTCAGAACAACGGGGCGGGCAAGCTTATCCGGCGCAAAATCGAACCGCTTGAAATACACATGCAGGCTTTTTACATCGCCAGCGCCTTGGTCATGCCAGCCGCTTGCATGGTCAACGGTGCGCGTTGTATCGAGCGAAAGTATAAAGTCATATGCCTTTGCCGCGTCAAATTGTCCCCAGCCTTCATTGAACGGCACCCACATTGCTATGCATGGACAATTATATAGCTGAAGCACCATCTCCTTAAGCTCGGCGTAATATTGCGCGCGGCCTTTTTCGTCCGCCCTGCCGAAACGGGCGTAGTTAGCCTTGCCGTCGCTTATTTCGCCTATTCCGAACAGGGGGAGGGAGACGACGGTACTTTTATATAACTCACCTCCGTTTGGCATATCCTGCCAAACCAGCATACCAAGCCTGTCGCAATGGTAGTAGAAACGCATAGGCTCGATCTTTATATGCTTCCTGAGAGTATTGTAGCCGTAGGCCTTCATGGTTAAAATGTCGTGTATAAAGGCTTCGTCGCTCGGCGCGGTATATAAACCATCAGGCCAATAGCCTTGATCCAATACGCCGTTGTGAAAATACGGCTTGTTGTTCAACATCAGCCGCGGCGCGCCGTTTGAGTCTATGTCTACGGAGAATTTTCGCATGGCGAAATAGCTTTTTACGCTGTCCTCGCCCATGCGCACGTCCATATCGTAAAGATAAGGCGATTCGGGGCTCCATGCGCGGAATCCAGACATGCTCATGCGTATAGGCTGATTGGCGGTACCATAGGCCACAACATCGCCCACACGGATAACGGTTTCCTTTTGCGAATCGGCATAATTGCTGAAAGCGGTTATTTCCACGGCACTTTGGTCGAAAAGCGGCGTAATGCTCAGTTCTTCGATATATTCTTCGCTTACGCTTTCAACCCATACTGTTTGCCATATTCCGCTCTGCGGGGTATACCATATTCCGCCGCGCTTTGTTTTCTGCTTGCCGCGGGAATGATATGACGCGTCCGAAAAATCGCGCACCTTAACGGTTATAACGTTTTCCAGACGAATATACGGCGTTATATCAATGGTGAAGGCGGTGTATCCGCCAACGTGGCTGCCTGCATCGCAACCGTTTATGTATACCGTGGCTATTTGATCTACCGCGCCGAAATGCAGCAGTATGCGCCCATGGTTAAAGCCGGATGGAATATCGAAATGCCGCGTATACCAAAGCGACTCGTTCGGATGTACTGTGCGGTTTACGCCGGAAAGCTCACATTCGGGCGAAAAAGGAACGATTATTTCGCCGTCCATGGCTTCGGGCACCGTGTCGGCAGGGGTTATTGCGTACTGCCACACGCCGTTCAGATTGATATAGCTTTCGCGCCTTAGCTGCGGGCGCGGATATTCGCTGAGCATATTAGCCTTGTCAAGCTTTTCGCCCCATCTTGTTTTCATCTATCGTTCCTCCGTTAAAGTTTATGTCAATATGGAAAACCGCCGCCGACTTCAAGCACCTGTCCTGTTATAAACGAAGCGCTGTCCGATGCAAGGAAAAGCATTGCGCCTGCAACGTCGTCCCCGGTGCCGAGTCTACCTAAAGGTGTGCTGCCTATAAGCTGCTGCCGATCAGCTTGGCTAAATTTGGCCATCATATCCGTATCTATAACGCCTGGGGCGATGCAGTTTACGCGAATGCCGGACGGGCCAAGTTCGCGGCTAAGCGCCTTCGTAAGGCCTATTACGCCAGCCTTTGCCGCGGAATACGCCGCTTCGCAGGAGCCGCCGTATATACCCCAAACGGAGGATACGTTTATTATGCTTCCGCCGCCGCGTATGCGCATTGAAGGGATGGAAGCGTGTATCATATTGTACACGCCGGTAAGGTCTGTATCTATAACGCGCCGCCATTCATTGTAGGCCATATCCTCAAGCATTGAATAATGCGCAACGCCGGCGTTGGCAATCAATACGTCTATGCCGCCAAGTGTTGAACATATATATTTGGCCATGCTTTCCGCAGCGGCAGTGTCGGCAATATCACCCTTGACGGGAACGGCCATTACGCCAATTTCGGCCATCTGCTGCATAAGGCTTTGCATTGCATCATCGTTTTCATGATAACCCGCAGCTATCTTGTAGCCTGCGCGGGCGAAATGCAGCGCCGCGCTTTTGCCTATCCCGCGCGAAGCGCCGCTTATCCATACGGTTTTTGCCATTGCATGTCCTCCGTTAAAAGCGTTAAAATGCTAAAATAAACAATATCATAAAATCGCACATTTTTCCATAGGTCTGCGGACGATTGGTCAAAATTAAGTAACTAATTAAATTGTTTAATTATTCGCTAAAATGCGATATAATATACGATGTTACTCACGGGAGAAGGAGAGAATAATGGAGCAAAAGAAAGCGCGTAAGGCAGGCATAATGGACATTTTGCGCAGCCCGTACGCACACCGGTTTTTCAAAAAGTACAAATGGAGCTATCTGCTCGGCATGGCTATACTTATAGTGATAGACAGCGCGCAGACGGAGGTTCCCCGCATAGTCGGCCAGGTCATAGACGGAATAAAGTACACGACCATTGATGAATCCGGCTTTGCGTCTGCAATCATAAGGATGGCCGTTATAGCCGTATTGGTTCTGGCGGGCAGGATAGGGTGGAGATACTGCATATTCGGTGCGGCAAGAAAAATAGAGCGCGATATGCGAAACGATCTTTTCAGCCATCTTAACACGCTGCCTGTATCGTATTTCCATGAGCATAACGCGGGCGAGATAATGGCATACATGACCAACGATATCGAAGCTGTGCGCATGACGTTTGCGGCAACGATAATGATGGGTCTTGATATGATAACCATCGGCGTCACCACGCTGCTGAAGATGATATTCCAGATAGACTTCAGGCTGAGCCTTGTCACGGTTATACCACTCAGCATGGTCGCTTTCGTGAGCATGTTTGTCGGGCGAGAGATGCATAAGCGCTTTACCAAACGGCAGGAAGTGTTCGCCAAGGTTTCCGATTTTGTGCAGGAAAAGCTCAGCGGAATAAAGGTGATAAAGGCCTTTGTTCAGGAAGAGAAGGAAATAGCGGCGTTTGAAGCTGTCAACAGCGAATCGCGCACGGCTAACATAAGGGACGCGAAGGTGCAGGCGTTTATGTTCCCTTTTATGCACATGATTGCTGGCTGCTCCATGGCAATAGCTATAGCCTACGGCGGATATATAGCGATACTCGGCCGCATAACCGTGGGTGACTTTTCTGCGTTCGTGCAGTATCTTAATATGCTTGTATGGCCGATAGCATCCATAGGCAGGATAATAAACGTTGTAACGCGCGGCTCAGCCTCGCTGAAGCGTGTTGAGAGCGTTTTACATACAGAATCCGATATAAAGGATGCTTTGCCTGAAATAGCCACTACTGAGCCCGTTAAGGGCGAAATTGAGGCACGCGAGCTTACGTTCCGCTATCCCGGTACGGATAGGGATGTGCTGAAGGATATATCGTTCCATATTGAGCCGGGGCAGACGCTTGGCATAGTGGGTCGCACGGGCGCGGGCAAGACCACGCTTGTGAACCTTATGCTAAGGATAATAGATCCGGACGACGATATGCTTTATATCGGCGGCAGGGAGATACACACAATACCGCTGCAAACGCTAAGGGCGTCAACCGGCTATGTTATGCAGGACAACTTCCTGTTTTCCGATACCATACGCAACAACATTGCGTTTGGCGACCATACCAAGTCATTTGAAGAAATTCAGCAGGCGGCGAAGATGGCATGTGTGCACGACAACATAGTTGATTTCCCCGATGGATATGAAACTATGGTTGGCGAACGCGGCGTTTCGCTTTCCGGCGGACAGAAACAAAGGATATCCATTGCGCGTGCGCTGATACTTGATCCTGAAATATTGATACTGGACGATGCGCTTTCCGCCGTTGATACCGATACGGAAGAAAAGATACTTGAAAATCTGAAAACGCTGCGCCACGGTAAGACGAATGTAATTATTGCGCACCGTATTTCTACGCTGCAGAATGCAGACAAGATAATCGTTATCGATGGATCAAGAATAATAGAGGAGGGCAACCATGAAGAACTGGTTGCCCAAGGCGGAATGTATGCGGATCTATACCGCAGGCAGCTGCTTGAAAAGATGAAGAAGGAGGAATACAAGCTGTGAGCATGAGCAAGGCAAAAGAAAAAACGCTCTCGCCAAACCGCCGCCTTCTCAGATACGCGCGGCCGTACATAGGCTATTTTATGCTGGCGTTTGCGATAATACTGGTGCTGGTATGGCTTGAACTGTATCAGCCGCAGATATTGGGCGAAGCGGTGGATGAATGCGTTGCAAAATATGAAAAGATATCCAGCAATGGTTTCAGCATAGAGGAATTGAAAAAACTGCGGGCAGATGACCTGAGCAAGGTCATAAAGCTTGGCCTATTGTACTTTGGCACGGTTATTGCCGTGATGGTACTTACATATACGCAGGCAAGCATACTGGCCACAACGGGGCAAAAGATAATATATAACCTGCGCAACGATATATTCAGCCACATGATGAAGCTGCACATAGGCTTCTATAACGATAACCCTATAGGCAGGCTGGTCACAAGGGTAACTAACGACTGCGAAACGGTGAATGAAATGTTCACGAGCGTTATAGTGAATATACTGAAAAGCTTTTTTGTGCTCGGCGGCGTTATAGTGATGATGCTCAGCTACAATGTTAAACTGTCGCTGTATATATTTATCGTTATCCCGTTCATAACTGTTGCAACGTTTGTTTTCCGAAAGGCCACGCGGAAGATTTATCGCGTAATGCGCGCCAAAATATCCGAACTGAACGGCTTTGTGGCGGAGCATGTATCCGGCATGAAGGTAGTGCAGGCATTTACGGCTGAAAAAGATGTTAAGGATGACTTTGAAGCAAGGACAGAGGAACTGCGCGGAATAAACATGAAGCAGCTTATGGCGTTTGCTCTGTATAGCCCCGTGCCGTATGTTATGAACATAACGGCTCTTGCGATACTGATATTCGTTGGCGGACATATGGCGATAGACGGCGTTATAACCATAGGCACCATGATAATATTCCAGCGATATATAAATAACTTCTTCCAGCCTATACAGGAATTGGCAGAACAGTTCAATACCATACAATCCGCAAACGCTTGCGCGGAGCGCATATTCTGGCTGCTGGATACGGAACCGCAGATAGAGAATGCACCGGATGCGGTGAGCATGGATAACTTTAAGGGCAAAATAGAGTTCAAGAATGTTTGGTTTGCCTATAAGGACGAGGACTGGGTGCTCAAGGATGTATCCTTCACGGTTGAACCCGGGCAGCGTGTGGCGTTCGTTGGAGCAACGGGCGCGGGCAAAACCACAATACAGAACCTTATCTGCCGCTATTATGACATTCAAAAGGGCAGCATAACAATAGACGGCATAGACGTTAAAAAGATAAAGCTGGAGGATCTTAGACGCAACATAGGCCAGATGCTGCAGGACGTGTTCCTGTTCACCGGAGACGTGAAGGACAACATCCGCCTGAATGAGAAGAACATCACGGATGAGGATATAATTGCGGCGGCAAAGACCGTTAATGCGGCAAGCTTTATTGAAAAGCTGGATGGCGGCTATTCGCACCATGTTATAGAGCGCGGAGCGGCTTTCTCGGCAGGGCAAAGGCAGCTTATATCGTTTGCACGCGCGCTTGCATTCAAGCCGTCTGTGCTTATATTGGACGAAGCTACGGCCAATATAGACACCGAAACAGAATCGCTTATACAGGATGCGCTCGGTAAGATGATGGAAGGTCGCACAACGATAATGGTCGCGCACAGGCTTTCCACAATACAGAATGCGGACAACATAATTGTTATGCACAAGGGGCGCATAGTTGAGGAAGGCACGCACCAGGAGCTGCTTGAGAAGGGCGGCATATATTATAAATTGTATAAGCTGCAATATGAGCATGATGCCGCATAATGCATAAAGTTACAGACAGGCCGCGAAAGCGGCCTGTTTTTATGCGAATTAACTCATACTTATACAACATGAGGCAGGCATAAGTATATATTCTTAACGAAATCTTTATACAGAAAAAATGTGAAGGAAATTTTAACTATAAATCAAACACTTTGTGAATTGTTTTTTAACATTAAAATGAAATGTGAAGAAACAGGAATTTACGCAGTAACATGCGAGATTATAGATATATAAGCAATAATTACAAAGTGAATATATAAGTATTGTGTAAATAATAACATGTATAAAGAAGATGTTAATTCAAATTTTCCATTGAAAAAAGCATTGTGATTCGTAATAATATTTAGTAAACTGATACTAAATCAGAGCAAAAAAGAATAGGGGTGTTCTTATTTGACTCGGACAAATCTTAGGAGGAATATCACAACATGAACGACATTCTGCTCCCCATTGTGCAGACGATCAATGCGTATCTGTCTGACTACGTACTTGTAGTGCTGCTTTTAGGCTGCGGCCTCTACTTCTCCATCCGCACCAAGTTCGTGCAGGTTCGCTGCTTCGGCGAAGGCATGAAGAACGTGTTCGGCAAGCTGTCCCTCAAGGGCGGCAAGCAGGGCGGCGGCATGAGCTCTTTCCAGGCTCTGGCAACCGCAATCGCGGCTCAGGTTGGTACCGGTAACATAGTCGGTGCCAGCGGCGCCATCCTCGTAGGCGGCCCCGGCGCAATATTCTGGATGTGGATAATTGCCTTCCTTGGCATGGCCACCATCTATGCTGAAGCTGTTCTGGCCCAGAAGACCCGCGTTGTTAAGGAAAACGGCGAAGTCCTTGGCGGCCCCGTTTACTACATCCGCACTGCCTTCAAGGGCACCTTTGGCAAAATACTGGCCGGCTTCTTCGCCATCGCCATCATACTGGCCCTTGGTTTCTTCGGCTGCATGGTTCAGTCCAACTCCATCGGTTCCACTGCTCAGACTGCCTTTGGCATTCCTTCCTGGATAATAGGTATTGCGCTGGTTGTTATAGCGGGCTTCATATTCCTTGGCGGTATGGATCGTCTTGCTTCCGTTACCGAAAAGCTCGTCCCCGTTATGGCTATGTTCTATCTCCTTGGCGGTCTTATTATATTCTTCGCCAATATCACCAAGGTTCCCGAAGCTTTCGGCATGATCTTCAGGTATGCGTTTGAGCCCCAGGCCATCATCGGCGGTGCGTTCGGCGTAGCCATAAAGAAGGCCATATCCCAGGGCGCAAAGCGCGGCCTGTTCTCCAACGAAGCCGGTATGGGTTCCACCCCTCATGCGCATGCGCAGGCTAATGTTAAGGATCCGCATGAGCAGGGTACCGTTGCCATGATCGGCGTGTTCATCGATACTTTCGTTGTTCTGACCATCACTGCTCTGACCGCTGTTATCACCCTTTACACCAAGGGCGGCATACTGGCGGATGGCACCATACCCGAAGCTATCAACAAAACCAACCTTGCACAGACTGCTTTCGGCGCTCTGCTTGGTGAAGCCGGCGGTAACATCTTCATAGCCATAGCGCTGTTCTTCTTCGCGTTCTCCACCGTTCTCGGCTGGAACATGTTCGGCAAGATCAACGTGGCTTACCTCTTCGGTAAGAATGCTAAGAGTGAGAAGATCGCCACAACCGTTTACACCGTAATCTCTCTGATATTCATATTCCTCGGCACTCTGGCCTCCAACGATCTGGTTTGGGAACTGAGCGATATGTTCAATCAGCTGATGGTTATCCCCAACGTTATCGGTCTTATAGCGTGCGGCGGTCTGGTTGTTTCCCTGACGCACTTCAACAAGAAGAAGGACCAGATAAAGGTTGTAGAATAACATTTCCTTATAGAATAGAATGAGTGAAGAACGGCGCGGCTTCGGCAGCGCCGTTTCTTTATATCCAAAACATGCCCCAAACGTAAAAATGACATTTGCATGCCTTTATATTCCTTAACAGGAACTAAACATCATACAAAAAGCAAAAGAAATTTATTTTATTGTTTTCGAGAAAATACAAAGAAAGTTACGGAAACGCAAAACTGAATATTGGCTGAAATTATGATAAATATGACGTAATTGTGTTAAATTATTTATGTTTGCATGTCTTTATAACGCAGCATAAATTTTTTAATCTATTTTTTCAATCGTAAAAACCATTGAGAAGATGGTTTTTATTTAGTAAACTGATGATAATCCGAGCAAAAAGAATAGGGGTGTTCTTATCTGTCTTGGTAAATCATTAGGAGGAATATCACAAACATGAACGACATTCTACTCCCCATTGTGCAGACGATCAATGCGTATCTGTCTGACTACATACTTGTAGTGCTGCTTTTAGGCTGCGGCCTGTACTTCTCTATCCGCACCAAGTTCGTGCAGGTTCGCTGCTTCGGCGAAGGCATGAAGAACGTGTTCGGCAAGCTGTCCCTCAAGGGCGGCAAGCAGGGCGGCGGCATGAGCTCTTTCCAGGCTCTGGCAACCGCAATCGCGGCTCAGGTTGGTACCGGTAACATAGTCGGTGCCAGCGGCGCCATCCTCGTAGGCGGCCCCGGCGCAATATTCTGGATGTGGATAATTGCCTTCCTTGGCATGGCCACCATCTATGCTGAAGCTGTTCTGGCCCAGAAGACCCGCGTTGTTAAGGAAAACGGCGAAGTCCTTGGCGGCCCCGTTTACTACATCCGCACTGCCTTCAAGGGCACCTTTGGCAAAATACTGGCCGGCTTCTTCGCCATCGCCATCATACTGGCCCTTGGTTTCTTCGGCTGCATGGTTCAGTCCAACTCCATCGGTTCCACTGCTCAGACTGCCTTTGGCATTCCTTCCTGGATAATAGGTATAGTGCTGGTCGTTGTTGCGGGCTTCATATTCCTTGGTGGTATGGATCGTCTTGCTTCCGTTACCGAAAAGGTCGTTCCCGTAATGGCTGCGTTCTATCTCCTTGGCGGTCTGATAATATTGTTTGCCAACATCACTAAGGTTCCCGAAGCTTTCGGCCTTATATTCAAGTATGCCTTTGCTCCCCAGGCTATCATCGGCGGCGCGTTTGGTGCGGCCATAAAGAAGGCGGTTTCTCAGGGCGCAAAGCGTGGTCTGTTCTCCAACGAAGCCGGTATGGGTTCCACCCCTCATGCGCATGCGCAGGCTAATGTTAAGGATCCGCATGAGCAGGGTACCGTTGCCATGATCGGCGTGTTCATCGATACTTTCGTTGTTCTGACCATCACTGCTCTGACCGCTGTTATCACCCTTTACACCAAGGGCGGCATACTGGCGGATGGCACCATACCCGAAGCTATCAACAAAACCAACCTTGCACAGACTGCTTTCGGCGCTCTGCTTGGTGAAGCCGGCGGTAACATCTTCATAGCCATAGCGCTGTTCTTCTTCGCGTTCTCCACCGTTCTCGGCTGGAATATGTTCGGCAAGATCAACGTTTGCTATCTGTTCGGCAAGAATGAAAAGACCGAAAAGATCGCCGTTATCGTTTACAACGTGATCTCTCTGGCGTTCATATTCCTCGGCACCCTTGCTTCCAACGATCTGGTTTGGGAACTGAGCGATATGTTCAATCAGCTTATGGTTCTGCCCAACGTTATAGCCCTTGTTGCCTGCGGCGGTATAGTTGCTTCTTTGACCCACTTTGGCAAGAAGAACAAGGAGATAAAGGTAGTAGAGTAATCCTAAATCTTACTCATATAGTTCCTTTTGCACTTAACAGTACAAACAAAGACCCGAGCGATCGGGTCTTTGTTTGTAGATGATTATTATTTTTCGGGCGCATCAAGACCGACTATACGGCCTTGTGCCAGCTTTGCCGATAGTTTTTCACGCAGCGCATATTCTTCCATCAAATCCCGCATTGCAGCTACGGCTGCATCTACCTGCTTTCTGAACTCATTAGCACTGAGCCGCGCCGCGCCGTTGCCGGCAATGATTATTTGCTCCATTCGGTCCGAGGTTGCAACTTCCACTCGGTAGTTCCTGCTCAATTCGTGCGTGGCTTTTTCAATGTATGTATCGGCCGTTTCGGCCTCTTTAGTATATACCACGGTTATGTTATTCACCTTTTCTATGCTGCCGACATGCCCTTTTATGCGGTATGCATCGAATACAAGTATCAATTCGCATTGCCTTACGCCTTTATAGTTGCACATCAGGTTTATCAGCTTACTTCGTGCCAAGTCCATGTTATCCTTTGCAATGGCGGAAAGGTCGTCCCATGCGAATATTATGTTGTATCCGTCTACCAATAGATAGTCTGGCCCGGTGGGGAAGGGACAAAGTTCGGCTGTGCTTTGGGATTGCTTAGGCGAAGTCCTACGGAATGCGGCAAGCGGGTCGTTCTTTATCGGGCCGTATGTACGCTCGTATATTCTGATAAGCTCCGCTTCGTCTGCACGGGATAGCGGGCGATATGTCGGTATATCAGAAATAGTGTAAGGCTTGGCTTGCGGCCGTAGTGCACGCTCCAGGTGCATATTGTCAAATACTTTGTCCCATTTTACGGTATGGCCAGCGCCGTGGCTGCAAAACACGGAATCGGCCGTGTTGAATGTATCTGCTTCGACATCATAGCCAATTTGGCTTATTACTTCCGCGCTGTTATGGCATTCTCGATATTCGCTGCCGATAAGACTGAGCTTGCCCATGCCGCGGGTATACAGCGCAAGCTGGGAAGAATAGCCCTGCATGGCAGAAACGGGCGCAAAACCACGTATGGTGGCGGATGACTCGCCTTGCTCGGGTGCGCTGAAATCGGCGCACATAAGCTGCATATCGTTCAGTGCGCGGCCTATATATTCGGCGGGTATAGTAAGGCTGAATTCGTACCACGGCTCAAGCAGTACATTTTCCGCCTGCATAAGTCCCTGCCTTACGGCGCGATATGTGGCCTGCCTAAAGTCCCCGCCTTCGGTATGTTTAATATGCGAGCGTCCGGAGACAAGGGTTATTTTCATATCAGTTATAGGTGAACCGGTGAGTACGCCAATATGTGTTTTTTCCATAAGGTGCGTAAGTATAAGCCGCTGCCAATTCTTATCCAGCTTATCTTCAGGACATTTTGACGCAAAAACAAGCCCGCTGCCGCGCTTGAGCGGTTCTAATATCAAATGCACTTCTGCATAATGCCGCAGCGGTTCATAATGGCCAACGCCTTCAACCTTGTTTGCAATGGTTTCCTTATAGAGTATGCCGCCCTGGCTGAAGGATATATCCATATTGAAACGGCTCTTCATAAGGCTTTGCAGCACTTCAAGCTGTATTTCGCCCATAAGGCGAACGTGTATCTCCTTTAGCCGTTCGTCCCATATTATGTGCAGTTCGGGATCCTCATCCTCAAGCCTTTTTAATGCGGCAAGTGCTTTTGCGGCGTCAAGTCCATTGCCAAGCTGGACGCTGTATGTGAGCACAGGTTCAAGCATAGGCTTTGGTGCGGGCGGCTCTATGCCCAGCCCGTCGCCCGGTTTTGCACGTGTAAGCCCACATACGGCGCATACGCTGCCGGCAAATGCTTCATCAACGGTTCTGAACTTTGCGCCGGAATATATCCTGAGTTGGTCGGCTTTTTCATTCCATGTTTTGCTGCCGTCTGTGCCCGAAAGAATTGATTTTACCTTCAGGCTTCCGGATGTAACTTTAATAAATGTAAGCCGCGCGCCCTGAGCATCGGTTGCTATTTTGAATACTTTCGCGCCGAATTTGGCGTTTCCGGTTATAGGTAAAGTATAGCGTGCTATACAATCAAGGAATCCGTCTACACCGCTCAGCTTTAGCGCGGAACCGAAGCAGCAGGGGAACACAAGGCGGCTTTTTACGGCGGATGCAATCTTCTCATCGCTTATAATGCCTTCGGCCAGATACTCGTTCAGCATGTCCTCGGAACAGGTGGCTAACTCCTCGTAAAAATCATTTATTGGCCTATCGGCTGAAAAATCAATGAAGCCTGCCGAAAGCTTAGTTAATTCAGCTAAAATTTCAGAGCGGGACTTTGATGAGATATCGGTTTTGTTCACGAATACAAATGTAGGCACGCCTGCGCGTTTCAGCAGGCGAAAAAGCGTTTCCGTATGGCTCTGAACCCCGTCGGGTGCGCTTATAACCAGTATGGCATAATCCATTGCGCCGAGCGCACGTTCGGTTTCGGCAGAAAAGTCAACGTGACCGGGAGTATCAAGCAACGTAAAAGTGCAACCGGAATAGTTAAGTTCCGCTTGCTTGGAAAAAATGGTTATACCGCGCTGCTTTTCAAGCGCGTGTGTATCTAAAAAGGCATTGCCGTGGTCCACGCGGCCAAGCTTTCTAAGCGTGCCGCTTGCATAAAGCATGGCTTCGCTGAGGGTCGTTTTGCCGGAGTCCACATGGGCCAAAATGCCTATGGTCAGTCGTTTCATTGCGCATCCCAATCAACATATAATATCCATATTATACATAGCCGCAATTATTTATTGCAAGACACCTTGATAAAAATAAGGTGAGGGAATATAATATGGGCTTGTGAGTTATGCAGGAATTGCTGCATATGAATAATGCTGTGGGGTGGGATAAAATTATGAATAACGATCTTACCGTCGGAAAGAGCGAAAAGGTACTGTGGAGGTTTTGTCTGCCGCTGTTTGGCAGCATAATATTCCAGCAGCTTTATAATATTGCAGACAGCCTTGTTGCGGGCAAGTTCATAGGCGAAAATGCGCTTGCAGCCGTTGGCAACAGCTATGAAATAACGCTTATATTCATCGCGTTTGCGTTCGGCTGTAATATTGGCGGATCGGTGGTCATAGCGCAGTTCTTCGGCGCAAAGCGCATGAAGGACATGAAAACGGCTGTTTCTACCACGTTTATTGCCAGCGGAGTGCTGTGCGCTGTGCTTATGGTGGCAGGGCTGCTGCTTGATGAAAAGATGCTGCTGCTCATCAATACACCCGCCGAGGTAATGGCTGATTCGGCGCTGTATCTCCGCATATACATTTTCGGACTTCCGTTTGTGTTCTTCTATAATGTTGCAACGGGCATATTCTCCGCGCTTGGCGATTCCAAAACGCCGTTCTACTTCCTTGCGGCATCGTCGCTTAGCAACATTGGTGCGGACATATTGTTCGTTACGGCGTTTAAGATGGGCGTAGCCGGCGTTGCATGGGCAACTTTCATATGCCAGGGCGTTAGTTGCATATTGGCGCTGGTATTTGTTTTTGCAAGGCTGAAAACAGTTGAAACGGAGGAACGCGCGCCGCTGTTCTCCGGTGAAATACTGGGCAAAATAGCCAGAATAGCAATACCGAGCGTTCTGCAGCAAAGCTTTATTTCGGTGGGCAACATAATAATTCAGGGCGTTATAAACACATTCGGTACTGCCGTTATGGCGGGATATTCATCCGGCGTTAAGCTGAACAATCTTGTTATAACATCATTCACAACGCTTGGCAACGGCGTATCCAACTTCACGGCGCAAAACATAGGCGCAGGCAAATACGATAGGGTAAAGAGCGGATACTGGGCCGGAACAAAGATGGTATGGATGCTGTCAGTTCCGCTGATTGCGCTGTATTTCTTCTTTGGGGATAAGCTTTCGATGCTGTTCCTGGAGAATCCGACAGAGCTTGCGCTGAAAACATCCGTAACATATCTCCGCATTCTTGCGCCGTTCTATATTGTGGTATCTGCAAAACTTGTTGCGGATGGTGTGCTGCGCGGTTCGGGACGGATGAAGCAGTTTATGGCGTCAACGTTTACTGACCTTTTGCTCAGGGTAGCGCTTGCAGTAGTATTGTCCGGCACGGCGCTCGGTTCTACCGGAATATGGCTTGCTTGGCCGATAGGCTGGTGCGTTGCTACGGCTATATCCATATACTTCTGCCGCCGGGGCATAAAGAGTGCCGGCGTTTGACATATGCGCCGTATAATGATACAATAAATACGAACATGAATATGTTCCGTGTCTGATCGGTAATCGATCGGTTAAAAGGGAAGCAGGTTAAAAGCCTGCGCGGTCCCGCCGCTGTATGCGCGAGCGATGCTTCAATAAGCCACTGTTTATTACGGGAAGGCGAAGCAAAGCAATGATGCGCGAGCCAGAAGACCTGCACGGAGCAAGCTTCTCCACGCGGATTTGGACACGGAAGCAGCATTAGGATAGCTTTTTATCTACGCCGTTGGAGAATTTTCCGGCGGTTTTTTTATTACGGAGGTTTTAATATGAACATAAACTGGTTTCAGGATCCTGACCATTTGGTATATATAAATGCGGAGAAAAGTCTTGGCGAGCTTGAAAATCGGCTGAAACTGCCGGGACTATGCGAGGCTGCAAATGCCCTGCATGCAGATCCGAACGACGTTGGATACACATTAAAAGGCCCTAAGCGCACCTGCGGCAGACTATTTATACCCGACCTTACATTCAAGCGCCATATTGAAATGGGCGAAAACATATTCCTATTCCTTGGGGAGATGACGGAGTGCTACGTTATATTCTTCCCGATGGATCCGGCGGTAAAAGTATAAGCGCCGCTAAAATATAATTTGCTCCCGATGAGTCCCCTATATGCTTCTTGATTTAATTCAAGGGCATATAGGGGAGTCTTGATTTGACAGATCACATAATTGAGTATATAATAACAATTATTACACAATTGGTGATATTAGCTATACGAAGAGCAACATAATAGGAGATGATGGACCATGCCGCCTAAGACCAAGTTTTCAAGGGAAGATATTGTTAATGCAGCATTTGAACTGACGCGGGAAAAGGGAATAGAGAAAATCACCGCACGCGACATAGCTGAAACGGGATGTATGTCGACCAGGCCTATGTTCAATTATTTTTATTCGATAGACAAGCTTCGCGGCGCCGTGCTTGAAATCGCGAAGGAACTGTTTGATGAATACATAGAGGACGGGTTGAAGTATTCAGTGCCGTTTCTTGGGTTCATGTCAGAATATATTCAGTTTGCTAAGGACGAGCCGATGCTTTATAAGGCGCTGTTCATTTCAAAGGTAGACGAGAAAAAACCGAGCACGATAGCTGCGATGGAGCAATCGAAAGCTGCGCTGAGAAAATCGCTGATGCGCACATATAAGATGGATGCCGATACGGCGGATTGCTACTTTAGGGACATGTGGCTTGTCGTGAACAGCTTGGCTACGCTTATAGTTACGGATTCGAACCCATATGCGGATTGGCAGATAAACGCTATTCTTACAGAGTTCAGCCTAAGTTTGTGCATGGCTGCTAAGAACATAAAGGGCTTCGCAAACGGTAATTACGACCGCGATGCTATATTGAGTGAGCTTGTGGCGCGCAAGCATATGGCCAACGCAAGGGCGGAGATAAAAGCAAAGCGTACGAAAATAAACGATATACCGGCAATAATAGCAGGCGAGCCAAGCGACAAGGCGTTTTTGTATATACATGGCAAGATGGGCTATAAGGAAGAAGCGTATTATTTTGCGCAATACGCCTGCCCACAGAGCTATCAGGTTATAGCGATAGACCTGCCGGAGCATGGTGATCGGAAAAACAGCAAGGAAAAGCTGCTTCCGTGGATGGCTGCGCCTGAGATAAAAAGGACATACGAGCTGCTTTCTGAGAGATACAGTTCCATCAGCGTTTGCGCTGTAAGCATAGGTGCATGGTTCAGCATGCTTGCACTGCAGGATAAGAAGATAGATAAGGCAATGTTCATATCGCCTATTGTAGACATGGAAAAGCTGATATGTACAATGATGGAATGGGCTGGGGTCACAGAAGAGGAACTTGCTGAGCGCATAAAGATACCAACTGATTTCGGCGAAACGCTCAACTGGAACTATCTTAGCTGGGTGCGAAAAAATCCATACAAATGGGATAAACCGACGGATATTATATACGGCGGCAAAGACAACATGACACCGCGAGAGACGATAGAAAAATTTTCGAAATCCTGTGCAACAACGCTTACAGTAATGGAAAAAGGAGAGCATTGGTTCCATACTCCGGAGCAGATGAAGGTGCTTAATCGTTGGATGAAGGCCAATGTGCAGGAATAAGTAAACATCGCCCGGACTTTGTTGACCAAAGACTTGGTTATATGTATAATAAACGCAACTGCCGTTGCGCAACACTGCTGAAGTATTAAGGAGACGCATTATGCCGCCAAAGTTTATGTTCACGAAAGAACAGCTGATAGAGGCATCATTGAATATAATACGGCGCGGAGGGCCGCAGAGCCTTACCGCAAGGTCGCTAGCGGGAGAGCTCGGCTGCTCGGTAAAGCCTATATTTGGCCTGTTCAAGAACATGGAGGAGGTTCGGTTGGAAACCATAAAGGCGGCGGATAGGATATACCGCGGATACATAGGCGCCGCATCGCATGCCGAAGAAAAGCCGTATAAGGCCATGGGCATGGCATATATACGCTTCGCTACCGAAGAAAAGGAGCTGTTCAAGCTGCTTTTTATGCGGGACAGATCGGCCGAAAACATAAATGATGACAGCGGCAAGGATGTTACGGAGGCGATAGTCGCGCTGATATCCAAAAATACGGGTCTGAATGAACAGGCAGCGTATATGCTGCACCTTGAAACATGGCTTTATGTTCACGGCATAGCCACCATGATAGCAACGAACTATCTTGAATGGGACAGCGAATTTGTGAGCAATGCGCTGACGGATTGCTATACGGGCCTGCTGCACAGGTTCAAAACGAAAGCTTTGGACATCATTTCATAAGCTTTTGCGAAAGTATGCCCGCGCCAATAAGTCCCGCGCTGTTGCCAAAGCGGGCGCTGTGTATATTCACGTCAAATCCGGGCGCGGTCAATTCGCTTACCTTTGAAGTGACCATATTGAATACATTCTCATCTTCCATTATGCCGCCGCCTATTATCATGCAGGTGGGGTTGAATATGTGCATAAGCGAGGCCAAGCCTTCGGCTACCTGTTTAGCCCAGCCGTCAACAAGGGCATATACATCGCTGCGATTAAGCTGAGCGGTTATCGCGCGTCCGTCGCAAAGAGAGGCATCCATTGCCTTCGCCTGTTCAACCAGATGGGTGACGCTGGCGATGTTTTCGTAGTATTCACCACCCATATACATCATGCCAAATTCACCGGCGGACCAGTTTACACCATGATATACCGCGCCGCCGCGAACTATTGCACCGCCTATGCATGTGCCGTAAGTAAGACAGAGTATATCCGCGTTGGAATCGGCGCTAAGCGCGGAGGATTCCGCAATAGCCATGCAGTTAGCATCGTTTTCTACGGCTATTGGTACGCCGAACGCGCCGAATTCGGTTTTCAGATTCTTACCAGTATAGCCGGGGATAAGGTGAGGCGGATCGTATATTATTTCGCCGGTGTCGCAGTTAACCTGCCCGCGGGTACATATGCCGATTGCATCAATATTGGTAATGCTTCCACATGCATTGCGTATACGTTCAATCAATGTATCCGCACCATCTTGTCCGCAGGTGGGGAAGGAGGACACATCCTTCAGAACACCATCTTCATATATACCATGCTTTACGAATGTTCCGCCTATGTCAAATACCGCAGCTTTCATTTACAGCTAACCTTAACCTTTCTTTTTATGCACACAGTATACCATATGAAAGAAGAAAATCACACCCTGTTATAAAATTGGCAGCAAAAGAGTTTGCACGCTGTATTGACAATATCAAACGAGCATGATATCCTTTGTACAACTTAATTAACATGGTGTTAATAAACACGGAACGTGTGAAGCACCATATTATAGGCGAATTTAAAGTTTTGCGGGATTCTCGCAGAAATATTATAAAACAGAGAGGAAAACCAAGATGAAGAAGATTCTTGCTATCGTGCTTTGCCTGGTGATGGTCCTCGGCGTAGTTGGCTGCCAGTCCAATACTCCCGCCGATACCGATGAACCCAAGCAGACAAACGATAACAACACACCCGCTAACACCGATGCTCCTCAGACATCCGGTGAGCCGGCAGAGGAAAGCCCCTATGTAGAGGACGCTACCTTCCGCTATCTGTATCCTTCGGAGATCTCTACGCTGAACTATCTGGCGACGAGCTCCACCGTAGACTTCAAGCCCGCGTCCAACTTTGTTGAGACGCTGATAGAGTATGACCAGTACGGCGTTGTGAAGCCCTGCCTTGCGACCAGCTGGGAAACCTCTGACGACGGTCTTGTCTGGACATTCCATCTGCGCGAAGGCGTGAAGTGGTATGACTGCGAACTGAACGAATATGCCGACGTTACCGCCGACGACTTCGTTTTCGGCGCCGAGTGGATACTGACCCCCGCCAACGAATCCGACAACGTGGATACCCTTGCAAACGTTATAGTGAACGCCAAGGAATACTTTGACGGCACCGTGACCGACTTTGCAGAGGTTGGCGTAAAGGCCCTTGACGAGCATACCCTCCAGTACACACTGAAGGACACTTGCCCGTACTTCCTGTCCATGATGACCTATGTTGCCTTCATGCCCGCCAACAGGCAGTTCGTTGAAGAGTGCGGCGAATACTACGGCACTTCCAACGACACCCTGCTTTACAACGGCGCATACTACTGCACCAGCTGGGAACCCCAGAACGAACTGGTGATGGAGCGCAACGACAATTATTGGGATGCCGAGAACGTATCTATAAAGACCGTTTACGGCAAGTACAATGCCGAAGCCGAAGCACTTGCGCCTGAAATGTATCTGCGCGGCGAGATCGACGAAGCCACTATCCCCGTAGAAATACTGGACAGCTGGATGAACGATCCCGAAAAGCAGAACATCGTCCGCCCGAATCGTCCCACTTACGATGCAATGTGGTGGTTCTTCGATTACGATCCCCATATGGACGAAACCTATGACAACGATGCGTTTAAGACCGCCGTTAACAACCGCGCCTTCCGTCTTTCCATTGTTTATGGTATAGACCGCGTTAAGGCCATGAGCTGCTACGATCCTTACAGCCCGGAAGAATACCTGATGAACACCATCACTCCTCCGAACTTCGTTGCAGTAGACGGTAAGGATTACACCATGACCGGCGAACTTGAGGCCGTTACCGAACAGAACTGGTTCCAGCCCGAAACCGCTCTCCAGTACAAGGAACAGGCCATGGCCGAACTGAGCGCGCAGGGCGTGACCTTCCCGCTCGTGTTCCCGTATTACTATCGTGTAGACCAGGCTAACCAGGATCTGGTTGCCCAAGTAATCGAGCAGCAGCTCGAAGAGCTCCTTGGTAAGGACTATATCGACATCGTTCCCGTTGCCGGTCCTGCCAACAACTACAACTCCGAAGTCCGTAACGCCGGCAAGTATGGCCTTATGGAAGAAGGTTGGGGTCCTGACTTTGCGGATCCTGTGACCTATGCCGATCCTTGGGGTCTCAGCTGGAGCTACAACAACCGTTCCATGTGCACTCAGGAAGAGTACCTGACCGGTTATGTTTACACTCAGGAAGACTATGACAACGGCGTTATAGACGATGCCGACTATGTTGGCGCACAGCAGCAGATATACGACAAGATGGTTCAGGAAGCTACCGCCGAGAAGGTAGACCTGGCCAAGCGTTATGAACTGTTTGCCAAAGCCGAAGCGTGGCTGATAAACGAAGGTATCGTTATACCGTTCCGTGTATTCTCCAACGGCTACGTTGCCAGCAAGCTGACCGTGTTTGATGGCGAATATTCCTCCTTCGGCGTGTCCATCTGGCGCTACAAGGGCAAGCATGTCCTTAAGGAAGCCATGAGCCTGACCGATTATCAGGAACAGTTTGCACAGTGGAAGCATGACCGCGAGGCTGCTCTTGCCGCGGCAGAATAAGACCGAATCATAAACCATATCGCGGGGGCGTGGGGTGTTTTCGCCTCATGCCTCCCGCTGCTTTACGCCATTCTTAGAAAGGAGCCGCTGCTTGCTCACCTTAGCGGCACGCGGATGATGCCCCATGTTGGAATATATCCTCAAGCGCACGGCGGGCGCGATAATATCGCTGTTCGTCGTAATAACGCTGATATTCGTATTGCTGCGCCTTATGCCGATGGAAGGCTACTTCGGTGCGGAGTACGATAAGCTTAGCGAAGAAGTTCGCGCAAGTATGCTGGCAGAAAAAGGGCTGGATCAGCCGATATATGTCCAGCTGTTCAATTTCTATAAAAGCCTGTTTCAGGGCGACCTTGGTAAATCCTGGATATATCGCCCGAATTACCCCATAGTAAAAATACTAGAAAAGAAAATACCTTATTCGCTTAAAATAGGTATTATATCAATGATATTCTCGCTTATAGTAGGCATACCTCTCGGCGCCGTGATGGCGCGTTTCAAAGGAAAATTTGCGGATAAGCTCGGCACGGCGTTCATTGCCATTGTCGAGGCGCTCCCTACGGCTGTGTTGATGCTGTTTTTGCAGCTGTTTTTTTCAAGCTGGTTCAATCTATCGCTGTTGTTTGACAAAAACAACTATGCCACATGGGTGCTGCCGATATTCTCCATATCGCTGCTGAGCATATGCTCATACGCGATGTGGATGCGCCGCTATATGATAGATAATATAAACATGGACTATGTAAAGCTTGCGCGCGCAAAGGGCGTGAGCGGGAGCAGAATAATGTTCCGCCATGTATTTAAAAACGCATTCGTGCCTATGGCGCAGTTCCTGCCCGGTTCGGTGCTTTCAACAATAATCGGTTCAATATATATTGAGCACCTTTATTCCATACCCGGAACCGGCAGCCTGCTGATAGACGTTATACAGCTTCAGGACAACACAATGGTTCAGGCGCTGGTGCTTATATATGCCGCGATAGGCATTGCCGGAATGTTCCTTGGTGACGTGCTGATGGCGCTCATTGATCCGCGCATAAGCTTCGTAAAGAAAGGAGACGACCGTTAAAATGGCAGATAAGAAGAAAAAACTCCTTTTCAACAGGCAGATGCGCCGCATAGACGAACTGGATCAGCACATACAGGAAGGCCTTGCGCTGGAGCAGGCGGATAAAGAACTGCCTATGTATGATGCGGCGGATTATACCGCCGAGCAGATAGCCGCAATAGACCCTAAATGGTTTGAACTGCATGGCTTTAACGAGCAGGATGCCGAGCGCACGGCATATTCAAACTATTCATACTGGGCGAGCACGTTCAAAAACTTTTGGCGCAATAGGGCTGCACGCATATTGATAGTTGCGCTGATAGCGATAATTGCCTTCGCTTTCATTCAGCCGCTGCTGCCCAATCAGCATGACCCCGTTACAATAAACAATGACCCCGAAACCGGCATGCACCTTCGCAATCTTGCGCCGTGCAGCGAATACTGGTTCGGAACAAACGCAATAGGTCAGGACCTTTGGGCAAGGGTATGGGTCGGCACGCGCACGTCCATAATAATCGGCCTTGTGGTCGCGCTGAGCGATCTTATATTTGGCGTTATAATAGGCATGGCATGGGGTTACGTAAGGAGTCTTGATAAAGCGCTGACGGAGATATATAATGTAATAAGTAATATCCCGCAAACGCTTATATTGATCCTTGTAAGCTACATACTGCGCCCGAGCATGACCACCATAATCATATCCATGTGCATGGTTGGATGGATGGCCATGGCCCGCTTTATCCGCAATCAGGTCGTTATATTCCGCGATAGGGACTATAATCTGGCATCTCGTTGCCTTGGCAGCAGCACGCTGAGGATAATTATAAAGAACCTGCTGCCGCAGATGGTTTCGGTAATTATGCTGCAAACGTCGCTTGCGATTCCCGGTGCCATAGGCGACGAAGTGTTCCTTACCTATATTGGTCTTGGTATACCCACATCCCAAGCTTCGCTGGGCAATCTGGTTGAAGCCGGCCGCGTACTGATGATGGACAGCACGTTGAGATATCAGCTTGTGTTCCCGGCAGCCGTTGTGGCGTTTATAACTATTGCGTTCTATATCATCGGCAATGCGTTCAGCGATGCGGCCGATCCTAAGAATCACGTTTAAGGAGGCGCAGCATGGAAAACTATTTGCAGAACAAAGAAGTTATTCTTTCCGTAAAAGACCTTAGTGTGCGCTTCAGCCTGAGAGGAAAAAGCCTGCACGCGATACGCGGCGTGAGTTTGGACGTATATAAGGGCGAAAGCCTTGCCATAGTTGGCGAGTCCGGCTCAGGCAAGTCGGTGCTGACCAAGAATTTCATAGGCCTACTTGACAAAAACGGCACCATAGATAAGGGCGAGATACTTTTTGAAGGAATGGATCTGGCCAAGTTCAAAACGGAACGGGAATGGGCGAAAATACGCGGCAAGAAAATTGCCATGGTAATGCAGGACCCCATGACCAGCCTTAACCCGCTGAAAACGATAGGTTGGCAGATAAGCGAAGCGCTTATATTGAATCGCGGCATGAACCACGCTCAGGCCAAGGCGGAAACGCTGAACATACTGAAGGACGTTGGCATATCGGAGCCTGAAAGGCGTTACAAGCAGTATCCGCATGAGTTTTCGGGCGGCATGAGGCAAAGGGTGGTAATAGCCATAGCCGTTGCGTGCTCGCCGGAAATACTGATATGCGATGAACCCACGACCGCGCTTGACGTTACGATACAGGCGCAGATACTTTCGCTTATAAAGGATCTGTGTCGCAAATACGGCATGACCACAATATATATTACGCATGACCTTGGCGTTGTAGCCAACGTTGCGGACAGGATAGCCGTTATGTATGCCGGCGACATAGTTGAAGTGGGTACGAGCGAAGAAGTGTTCTTCGATCCCAAGCATCCGTATACATGGGCGCTTATGTCAAGCCTTCCGCAGCTTGGCGAAAAGGGTCATGAGCTTTACTCCATCAAGGGTACGCCGCCCAAACTTTTCGGCGTGATACGCGGCGATGCATTCGCCCCGCGTAATCCGCAGGCGCTGAAGATAGACTACATGGTGCGTCCGCCGTATTTTGAGGTTTCACCCACGCATAAGGCACGCACCTGGCTGCTTGATCCGCGCGCACCAAAGATCGACCCTCCCGAATGCCTGAAGCGGCTGAAGGAGCTTGAAAATATAGAAAGCGGTGATATGGATGAGTAATGAAAACGTGGTGATAAAAACGCCGCTTCTCAGCGTGAGGAATATGGATGTCACCTTCGGCAAGGGCAAGAATGCGTTCAAGGCCGTAAACGACGTAAGCTTTGATGTATATCGCGGCGAAACGTTTGGCCTGGTTGGTGAATCAGGCTCCGGCAAAACCACGATAGGCCGCGCCATAATACGCATAAACAAGCTTTCCGCGGGCGAAGTGATATACGATGGCAAGCGTATATCAGGCCAGATAGATCACGAGACTGACCGAGAGGTGATAAAGAATATCCAAATGATATTCCAGGATCCTATGGCCAGCCTTAACGAACGCGCAAAGGTTGACTATATTGTGAGCGAAGGGCTTACCAACATAAGGCATGACCTGAGCCACGAGGAGATAGAGGAACGCGTGGCGAAGGCTCTGCTGGATGTTGGCCTGCTGCCTGAGTTCGCCAGCCGCTTCCCACATGAGTTTTCCGGAGGACAGCGCCAGCGCATAGGCATAGCGCGCTGCCTTGTTATGGACCCGGAGTTTATAATAGCGGACGAGCCCATAAGCGCGCTGGATGTATCCATACGCGCACAGGTGCTGAACCTTATGAGCAAGCTGCAGCAGGAACGCGGGCTGACGTATCTGTTCATAGCGCACGACCTTAGCGTTATGCGCTTCATATGCAACAGAATAGCCGTTATACACAAGGGCGTTATAGTTGAACTTGCGGAGACGGAAGAACTGTTCAAGCATCCGCTGCATCCGTATACGCGCGTTCTGCTTTCAGCTGTGCCGGTGCCAAATCCGCATGTTGAGCAGAAGAAAAAGGTGCTTGTATACGACCCATCATGCCATAATTATTCGGCAAATGAACGGCCTATGTGGCTGGAGATTGCCACTGGGCATTTTGTCCGCGGCAGCGAAAGGGAACTGACCGCTTACAGGGAAAAGCTTGCAAAGCGGTAATATAACGGAGGAATAAGAAATGTATCAGACGTCGCCAAAGTCGCAAGCCGACCTGAAATTTCATAATCTAAAGCTGGTGTTCGATCTGGTCAAACAGGAAGGGCCTATTTCGCGTGCATCGCTTGCAAAGCGTACAGGGCTGAGCCCGACCAGCATGACGCGCATAGTGAACGTGCTGAAACGCATAGGGCTTATATCCGAACATTCCGTCGCGCAGGCGGGCGTTGCGGGCAGGCCGAGCACGCTGCTTGAAATATGCGCCGATGCGGCGTATTGCCTATGCGTTGACGCTATGCCGAACGTAAGCAAGGTAACGCTTGTTGATATGGCGACCAAGCAGGCGGTATACCGCGAGATGGTCACCGTCAGCGGCACATCGTTTGAAACCGTTGCGGATGAGTTGAATGCAATGCTTGGCGAAATGTGCCGCGATGCAGGCATAACGAGGGACAGGATAGCGTGCTGCGGCATGAGCATATCTGGCCACGTTTTAAGGAATGGCTACATAGCAGCATCGAGCCAGATGCAGTGGGCGGACATAGACGGCGTAGGAATACTTGAAAGGGCGCTGGACATGCCGGCAATAGTTGAGAACGACTGCAAGGCGGCATTGCTTGGCGAACAATATCTGCTTTCCTGTGCGGGCGAAAGCACGGCAAATATGGCATATGTTAAGTTTGGCTGGGCAGGCGTTGGCAGCGCGGCAATGGTGGACGGTATGCTGCTGCGCGGCAGCCGTAACGCCGCGGGCGAAATCGGCCATTTTAATTCGCAGCTTGAAGGCCTTTCAGGAGATAGGTGCGAATTTAAAGGCTGCTTTGAACATACGATAAGCGAATCCGCCGTGATAGAGCATGCGCGGTCAATAAATCCAGCATGCGCATCACTTGCGGGCGTAAATGAAGCCATCGCAAACGGAGATGAGCGGATAATTAAGCTGATGAACGACATATGTGAATATATAGCCATAGCCGTGAGTGACATTTCCTGCGCATATAATTCGGATAGGATAATACTTAGCGGCAACATAATAACCAACCTTGCCGACTGCTATCAAAATGTGCTGCGTTATGTTGAAAGGCGGCTTACGCGTTCCGTGCAGCCTAATTTGCAGGTATGCTTATCCAAAATGGGCACGAATGCAAGCCTGTACGGCATGAGCTGCCTGGCAGTAGAAGAAACGATAAAGCGCCTTTTGAGCAACGATACGGGATTTTAACATATGAAACTGATTGAGACAAAGAATTACGATGAACTTAGCCGCGTGGCTGCCGATATGCTGATAAGCGAAATAAAGGCAAAGCCGGACTGCGTGCTGGGCCTGGCAACGGGCAGCACGCCCATAGGCACTTATGATAAGCTTATTGAAGCATATAAGTCCAACGAGGTATCCTTTGCCAAAGTAAAGAGCATAAACCTTGACGAATACGTTGGCATAAGCTGGTCGAACACGGAAAGCTACAGATATTTTATGAATGAGCATCTGTTTGACCATGTGGATATAGACAAGACGAATACGCATGTGCCAAACGGCTTGGCAGGAGATCTTGACGAAGAATGTGCGCGCTATGATGCGCTGTATGACCGGATAGGCCCTGTTAATATACAGGTGCTTGGCATTGGCCTGAACGGGCACATTGGCTTCAATGAACCCGGCACTTCGCTCAGCGCGCCAACGCACATAGTTAAGCTAAGCGACAGTACACGCCAAGCAAACAGCCGAAATTTCACATCGCTTGACGCCGTACCGTATAAAGCGATAACGCTTGGCATGGCCGGAATAATGAAGGCGAAGAAGATAGTGCTGCTGGCATCGGGTCCGGCAAAGCGGGACGCGATAGAAAAAACCGTGTTTGGCGAAGTAGACCCGCATGTCCCTGCAAGTTTTTTGCAGCTGCATCCGGACGTTACGATAATTTGCGATTTTGCATTGACAAATAAAAAGGAGTAATCATATGAAAAAAGAGAAGCGCATATTGAGCATAGGCGCCCATCCGGACGATGCGGATACCTATTGCGGCGGCCTGCTTTCCAAACTGCGCGACAAGGGCTGGCAGGTGCGTTTGCTTTCCGTTACGGATGGAAGTGCGGGCACATATCACGCCGAAGTAACAAGGGAAGAACTCAAACTTCAGCGCCGCAGCGAGGCTGCCGCGAGCGGAAGGCTGCTTGGCGGCCGTTACGACGTGCTGGATTACCCGGACGGGCAGCTTCAGGTTACCCTTGAAGCGCGCGAGCACCTTATCCGCTATATTCGCACGTTTGCACCGGATGTTATACTGACCAACCGCACCAACGACTACCATGCGGACCACAGGAACGTTTCCCTGCTGGTGCAGGATGCATCTTTCCTGCTTACGGTGCCCAAAATCTGTCCGGATACGCCGTATCTTGAAGATACTCCGGCCATACTTTTCTGGGGCGATGATTTCATGAAGCCCTATCCGCATCAGCCGGACATTATTGTGCCGCTGGCGGATGAAAGAATGGATCTGAAGGTTAAGCTTGCAAGCTGCCACGAATGCCAGTATTTTGACTGGATGTATTGGCCGCACCATACCGAACGCATAGAATGGCCGCGCGAAAAGCAGGTGGCAATGCTGAGCGAACGTTACCATGCAGGCAGTCAGGCCGAGGCTGACCGCCTGCGCGGCAAGCTTACCGAGCTTTACGGTGTTGAATCGGCCGCAAAGATCCGCAACGTTGAAACCTATGAGATAAGCGAATACAGCGGACCCATAGACGAAGAATTCCTGACAATAGCAAAAAGCGTAGAATAAACCCTCTCCTTAAACAATGCGCAGAAGCCGCCGATCTCTTGGCGGCTTTTTGCGCAATAATAACGTCGATTCTTCGCAAAACACGGCTTGACTAAATTGTCTGCTTGGGCTATATTCATCGTAAATACAAAATGATGGAGGCGTAATATGAGCAAAAAGTTAGTTGCATATTTTTCGGCCAGCGGAGTTACCGCATCCCTTGCCAAGAATTTGGCGGCGGCGATAGGTGCGGATCTTTTTGAAATATAGCCCGTGATCAGATATGCCAAGGCAGATCTTGACTGGACAAACAAGAACTCCAGAAGTTCGGTTGAAATGAACGATAAGTCGTCCCGCCCCGCTGTGGCAAAAAAGCTTGGCAACATGAGTGAATACGATGAAGTATTCGTGGGATTCCCCATATGGTGGTACATCGCACCCACTATAGTGAATACCTTCCTTGAAGGTTACGACCTTGCGGGCAAGACAATAATTCCGTTTGCCACATCAGGCGGCAGCGGCATGGGCGAAACCAATGCGTACCTTGCAAACAGCTGCAAGGGTGCAAAGCTTGTTGAGGGCAAGGTTCTCCGCCGCAATGCCTGCGCAGATGAACTGAAAAAGTGGGCGGATGAAGTTGTGAAATAATGATTGCAGCGCCGAATCGATCAAATGGCTGATGCGGCGCTGTGTTTTGTCGGGGGGATAGATGACATACGAAAAGTCGTTTGATACCATAGATGAGTTTGTAGACAATATCAGCAGAGGCGGGGAGGTAGAGCTTGAATACAATGGAAAACTCTACTTTGCCGGAATGATAGGCGAAAATAAATGGACTGCATGTGAGCAACACAATGATGAATCGAGCAAAGAATATGCATCGGCGGAAGAAGTATGCTCATATCCGATAGAAGATAAAACTATCGGAGAGGTGATTACCAAGGCAAAGATAACGTTTAGGTGCTTTGAGTGAGTAGGCAACTAAAGTGAAACGAAAGCGACCCATCAAAAGGCGTGAAGGGTCAAATATGAGTATTTGATCCCTTCTGCGCTTGTTTGCTACTTCAACTTCTGCACGCCGTTTACATCTATCATGGTGTCTCCGGTAAGGAGCAGTTCGCTCACCGTCACAAACTCATAGCCTTGCTCCTGTGCGGTTTTAATGAGCGTAGGCAGGTATTCCTTTATCTTGTAGCCATTGTTGTGGCAAAGTATTATGCAGCCCGGATGCAGCTTGGGTATCACGGTATCGAGTATCGTCTTTGCGCTGCGATCTTCTTTCCAGTCTATGGTATCACTGGTGGATGCAGGATGGAACAAGGCAAAAAGTGCCGAAAAATGGGCGATTTTTGATTGCTAAAAAGACGGTAGTTATAAAAATAACAAAGTACAAATGTTCGAATAGGATTATTTTAGCCAAATTTAGAATATCAGACTATGATAAGAATAAGTATGTTTATTTTCTTTGCTTAAAAGGTTGAGACATTTTATAAAGTATGATAAAATAAGACAGCAAAAGGCATGATATATGCCTTTAACGCCGAATGAACTATTGTGCAAAATGCACAAACGAACATACTTTGCCATATGAGAGCATTCGGCGCATAGACCGACCGCTTGGCTCGACGCGCCATTGCACGCGGGCAGTAAGCCGCCGGAAAATAGAAAGCGAGCAGCTGTAGTTCATGACTACGGTTGCCGAAGGCATATCTAAACAAGCCTTCACGAATTGAACACACAGAACAAACAGAACTTCCATTGACCTGCGGAATAAATGTCGCGGGCTTTTGCAGCACTTATAGGAGCTTTTAATGCTGACGGACAAACAATGCAGTATAATCAACAGGCATCTGACGGAGAACGTTGATCCGCGCAAGGTAGCGGCGTATCTCTGCCTGAATATGGGTCTACTGCTTGGCGAGGTCACCGCGCTGCGCCGTCAGGATATAGACATTGATGCGGGAGTGTTGCATATACGCAACGTTGCAGGGCGCGGGGAAGGCGGAACGGCGTCTGACCCGGTGGAGCTTATCCCATCGGACGCGCCGCGCGATTTGCCCATGCCGCAGAGCGTTAAGCAATTCATTGCGGATAACATCGGCCTGTATCATAGCAATGATAGCTTCATTATGAGCGGCGAAGAAACATTGCCGCCATTCAGGCTTATGCAGGTGCTACTCAGCACTATGAACGAAAGGTATCATATTGCGGACAAGCTTTCATCTATGGAGCTTCGCTATGCGTTCATACGGAAAAAGCTTGAAGCGGGCGTGGATATGTACAGCCTTTGTACATATCTCGGGCAGAACAAGCGTCCGGACGTGATAGTAAAGCGATTTGCACAGTACTGCCGCGCTGATTTAGCATCCGTTGTGTGCTCAAAAACAGAGAGTGTGGAACAGCCGCAGAATGCGCCGAAGCATATGAACCTGCTGATACTCGGCGCAGGCGGGCAAGGGCAGGTAGTACGCGAAACAGCCGAAGCAATAGGCGTGTTTGAGAAGATAGCGTTCCTTGATGATAACACGGATCTTCCGGGCGTGCTGGACACGCTTGGCAACTGCAAAAAGCACCTTAATGAATATCCGATGGCGTTCGTGGCGATAGGCAACAATGCGCTGCGCCGCAAGTTGACGGAGCAGTTACAGGCGGCAGGCTTTATCGTGCCCGTGCTGAAGCACCCCACGGCGACAATCAGCCCAGCCGTTGAGGCCGGCGCAGGAACGATTTTTGAAGCGAAAACCATAGTCAGCCCCGCAGTGAAGATAGGCAAGGGCGTTATACTCGCCAGCGCATCGATAGTTGAGCATGGCGCGGTGATCGGCGATTACAGCCTGGTTGAAGCCGGAACGATAATCCGCAAAGGTGCGGTCGTAAAGGCAGGGGCGAGGGTGAATAACGTAAATGCTAATGAGATAGACGAAAGCCATTTCAGGGAAGGAGAAAGAAATGGGTAGACGACTTTTGCTTGCCAGCCCGCATATGTCGGACGAAGGATTTGAGCTTGAATACATTCACGATGCATTCAATAAGAACTGGATAGCGCCGCTGGGTGAAAACGTGAACGGCTTTGAAGCCGATATGGCGCAATATATCGGTGCAAAGCATACAGTTGCGCTGTCGGCGGGTACGGCGGCAATACATCTGGCAATGATAATGCTTGGCATCGGCGCAGGTGATACCGTGTTTTGTCAAAGCCTTACGTTTTCAGCATCGGCTAACCCCATAGCATACCTTGGCGCAAAGCCTGTGTTTATCGATTCCGAGCGCGAAACATGGAACATGGATCCGCTTGCGCTGAAGAAGGCGTTTGAACTTTACGGCAAGCCAAAAGCTGTCGTGATAGTGCACCTGTACGGCAACCCAGCAAAGCTTGATGAGATAGCAGCCATATGCGCCGAGCATGACGTGCCGCTTATTGAAGATGCAGCGGAGGCGCTCGGTTCAGAATACAATGGGCAGAAGTGCGGCACGTTTGGTCGCTTTGGCGCGCTGTCATTTAATGGGAACAAGATAATAACCACATCAGGCGGCGGCATGCTGCTGTGCGAATATGAGGATGATGCTAAGCATGCGTTGAAGCTTGCCACACAGGCGCGCGAGAATGCGCCGTGGTATCAGCATGAGGAAATAGGCTACAACTACCGCATGAGCAACATTTCCGCAGGCATTGGCCGCGGACAGATGAAGGTACTGCCGCTGCGTGTGGAGCAGAAGCGCGCCATATACGAGCGGTACTGTGAAGGGCTGAAAGGTTTGCCTATAACAATGCAGCCTGAGCTTGACTGTGCAAAGCCGAACCGCTGGCTTTCGACTTTGCTTATGGACAAGGACTGCGGAATCACACCGACGGATGTGCTGAAGCACCTTGCGGAGCATGACATGGAAGGTAGGCATCTCTGGAAGCCGATGAACCTGCAGCCCGTGTTTGCATCCGCGCCGTTTGTTAAGGTTAATGAAGAAGCGGTGTGCGATGATTTGTTTGCGCGCGGCGTATGCTTGCCGAGCGACACGAAGATGAGCATGGACGATGTTGACCGCGTGTGCGCTGCCATACGGGAGATGTTCTGATGCAGCACAGGGCCGGATTCTATGAAAAATACATAAAGCGACTGCTGGATATAGTGCTGAGCGGTGCGGCATTGGTGATACTGTCGCCGTTGCTGCTCATAACGGCTGTATTGGTGCGCATAAAGCTTGGCAGTCCGGTCATATTCACGCAGGAGCGCCCGGGCAAGGATGAGAAGGTGTTCAAACTGCATAAGTTCCGCAGTATGACAGATGCACGCGATGCAAGCGGCAATCTGCTGCCGGATAAAGAGCGCCTTACGCGGTTCGGAGCAAAGCTGCGTTCGTTGAGCATAGATGAACTGCCTGAGCTATGGGATATATTCCGCGGCAAGATGAGCATAGTAGGCCCAAGGCCGCTGCTGGTTGAATACTTACCCTATTACACAGCAGATGAGCGCCATAGGCACGATGTGCGACCGGGGCTCACAGGTTTGGCCCAAATAAACGGAAGAAACACGTTGACGTGGGAGCAGAAATTTGCATATGACTTGGAGTATGTGCAACATATCAGTTTTATTACAGATTTAAGCATTTTACTGGGTACAGTTGGCAAGGTGCTCAGCAGGTCTGGGGTGCAGGTCAATACCCAAAGCAGTGAGGGAAATCTCGCGCGGATTAGAAGTTGTGTTGGAGAAAAAGTGGAGTGATTCATAATGAACATTTTAATTCTTAGCTGCGGAACGAGAAATAAAGTCGTTCAGTATTTCAAAGATGCTGTTGGTTCTTCTGGCAAAGTTTTTGCGACTGATTGCAGTCCGTATGCACCTGCGCTTTATGATGCAGATTCTTTCTATATCGTCCCTCGAATGACCGCGCCTGGTTATGTCGATGAGATATTGGCGATTTGTAAAAACGAGCACATAGATGGTGTTTTGTCTCTAATCGATCCGGAACTATCGCTTTTAGCACAACATAAAGAAGCATTTGAAGCTGTTGGCACAACGGTTGTAGGTTCTTCCTATGAGTTGTGTGAAATGGCTCTCGACAAATGGGCTATGTATAATTGGTTGATAGTGCATGGTTATCGTTGTGCGAAAACCTATGTACAGTTTGCAGCGTTTGAACAGGCTCTTGCTAATGGAGAAGTGACCTTCCCTGTTTTTGTAAAGCCTCGTTTTGGCAGCGCCAGTCTGCATATTTCTAAAGCAGACGATTTGGAGACCGCAGAGTTCCTTTTCAAACATCAGCCAGACATGATTATTCAGGAGTTCCTTAACGGGCATGAAATCGGTGCTGATGTCTACACGGATATACTCTCTGGACAGGTTGTCGCTATCTTTACTAAAGAAAAGCTGGTAATGCGCGCGGGAGAGACGGATAAAGCGATATCATTCAAGGATGAAAAACTCTTTGCACTGATTTCGCATTTTGTAAAAGAAAGCGGCTATCGTGCACAAATCGACATGGATTTCTTCAAAATCGGTGATGAGTACTATATCTCTGAGGTTAATCCGCGCTTTGGCGGTGGCTATCCGCACGCCTATGAATGTGGTGTAAGAACACCACAAATGATCGTGAACAACCTAAATGGGGTTAAGAATAATGCAAGCATTGGGCTATATAAAAGTGGTGCTGTAATGATGAAGTACAATAGCGTGATTATAAGGGAAATAGAATGCTAACGTTAGATACATCATGCGGATTCCCGTATAAGGAATATCACTCAGAATTATCAGAGGATATGACTATTTTCCAAACGGCAGAAATGCTACGGGAGTTCTTTAAGAATGCTATTGTTTATGCTTTGCCACAAAGGAAGGCTATTAGAACATTTACTGTAAAGGATGACGGAGAACCAGTTCTTATTATGCCAGCATTTATAAATGCCCAAGAGACGTGTTTAGCTGGGCATGCAAACGGAATATGTGAACTGAATCTAATATATTTTAGGGGTACGGAGAAGAGATTGCAGGAATATATAGAATTTCTCTTCGGTGAAATAAAGAGTCCTAAAATAAGAATTGACCGTATGCGAGAAGGTTCAAAGCTTGCCGTCATAATGGATAAAGGAATAGAAGGGTATCTGATAAAAAGACGAGCCATCGAAAATGTGAAAATAGCTTTCAATAACGGATATTCTGAATGGATAAATAGGCTGAGCAAGAGTGTAAGACAAAACGTGAGAACGGCTTATAATAGGCTTAACACTGATGGAAGAATGTTAAAAATGCACATGGTTTCGGGGGGGGGCAAGCCCATCGCTCTGAAATTCATAGGCTGATAGATGTTTACATAAAACGTCACAGGAGTAGATATAATCTGAAAACATCAACGATAAAGAGATTTTATCTACACCATCTTGATTTTTCAAGCAGAGCGCTAATGAATAACGAGAGAGCACTTCATTGCGTATTGACTATAGACGATGAAATAAGTGCTTTTAGTAGCGGATATATTGACCGAGGGAAGTATATTGTACCGCGACTGTCAATAGATGATGGTTTTTCGAGATATAGCCCAGGGTATTTGCTAATAAATGAAGCTATAAAAGCATTTTCAGAAAACGATAAAGTTTATGCTATCGATTTATCTGAGGGTACTGAAAAGTATAAGCTTGACCTTGGTGGCAAGGTTTATAATAAACTTGATTTTGAAATAGGTAGGATGTAAAGACTATTTTGAAAGATGCAATACTGATTATTTCTAACCATAGCGGCGGACTGTATGACTTTCGCAAAGACTTGATACGTGCCCTGCGCAACCATGGCGAAGTTGTTGCTGTTGTACCTAAAAATGACAAATGGCAAGAGCTGTGCTCAATTGTAGATAAGGCAATTGAACTACCACTTGACCGCCGAGGTATGAATCCCATACACGACTTTAGCTTGTTTTGCAAATACAGGCGGATGCTGCGCGAAGTAAAGCCGAATCTGGTTATCACTTACACCATAAAGCCAAATGTATATGGCGGGATTGCATGCCGCATGGCCGGAATACCATACGCAGCTAACATCACGGGCCTTGGCAGCGCGATAGAAAACGGTGGATTGCTTAGAAAGTTCATATTGATGCTGTATAAGCTGTCGCTAAAAGGCGCGAGGGTCGTATTCTTTGAAAACGCTGCTAATAGGGATGCGCTTGTTAACGCTGGCGTTGTGCCTCAAGGCAGAGACGTTGTGCTAAACGGCGCAGGTGTGAACCTGAACGATTATCCGTATCAGGAATATCCGAATGATGGCACGGTGCGCTTTTTGTTTGTTGGACGCATTATGAAGGAAAAAGGTGTAGACGAGTTCTTTGTGGCGGCGGAGCGCATGAAGAAGAAGTATGGCAAACGGGTTAAATTCCGCATGGCCGGAATGTTTGAAGAAGCATACAAGCAGAGGATAGATGAACTGGTGAACGATGGAATAATTGAGTACCTTGGTTATCAAGCAGATATGAAGTCGCTCTATGGCGCTGCAAGCTGTGTGGTGCTGCCGTCGTATCATGAGGGAATGTCAAATGTACTGCTTGAGGCCGCTGCAACGGGTAGACCGCTTATAACCAGCGATATCCCCGGCTGCCGCGAGGCGGTAGAGGACGGCGTCAGCGGGTATATTTGCCCTGCGAAGGATGCTGATGCGCTGTATGACGCGATGCAGCGCTTTGTTGAACTTCCGGAAAGCTGGCGAGCAGAGATGGGCCGCAGAGGACGAGAGCAGATGGAGCAAAGGTTCAGCAAAGCCGCCGTTGTGGCGGAAACCATCAAACACTTGGAGATTTGACATGCGCGATTTAGTCACCCTCACGCTCGTAACGATCGCCCTGGCATGGTGCGCGGATCATGTAACCGTAAAGCCGCTGAAGCCCGGTCAACGACATCGCATGATCTTCTGCACCCTATTGATCATCGTTCTGCTGGCAGGCTTTGCCGGCCTGCGGACGCGCTGTAATGATACAGGCGCATACTGGCATGGCTATGAGATGATCACGGAAAGCTCGTGGGAAGCATCTGATAAGAGCATCGGTGCAAATCCCCTGTTTAACTGGATAAATTATCAACTGCATATGCGCGGTGTATCCACACAGAATTATCTGATGTTCTGGGCGTTTCTCACGGTCGGCTGTTATATAGCTTTCGTACATAAATACTCAGCGGATTACCCCCTGACGATTTTTCTGCTCTTTACCACCGGCTGCTATACCTTTGCCTTTGCCGGCATCAAGCAGGCGGCGGCCGTTGGCATAGCGCTTATTGGCGTTATGTATGCACTGAAGAAAAAGTGGGTTCCATATGCGGTATGTATTGCCATTGCAACACTCATACACCCATATTCGCTCATATATTTGATAGTGCCGTTTATGCAGTTTAAGCCATGCGGAAAAAAGACGATAATGCTGCTCACGGTGGCAGTATTGGGCGGATTCTTCCTCAGGCCGCTTATTGGTACGGTTGTAAATATAACCAGCATGATGGGTGAGGAGTACACTGTTGAATCATTTACGCAGGAAGGCGTTAACATATTCCGCGTATTGGTTTGCAACGTGCCTACAGTGCTTGCCTTTATGTACCGCAAACAGCTATTTGCGGACAGTACAAACGAAGAGAACCTGATGGTAAATCTTGCCATGATAAACGGCGCAATAATGTTCGTCGGTCTTTTCGGCACGGCTAATTACTTTGCGCGTCTTGCGAACTATTTTCTTATATTCCAATCAATATCGCTTCCTTGGATGCTGAAGAAAATAGGCGGCAAGAATAGGCAGATTTTGACAGCACTTATGATAATGGGCTATCTTGGCTATTTCTATTATGCAAACATGATCGCAATACCGTTTGATCAAGATTTTGCGAGGATAAGCGTAGCGGAGTACTTTGAGCAGATGGGGAGGTAGAGATGGGGGAAGTGCGCATTTTGCAAGTCGTTACCCACATGGAGCGCGGTGGCTTGGAATCCATGATTATGAATTACTACCGCCATATTGACCGTGAAAAAGTTCAGTTTGACTTTCTGGTACACCGTCAGGAACGAGCTGCATTTGATGATGAGATTGAATCTCTTGGTGGAAGAATCTATCGCTTGCCTCGACTGGTGCCTTGGAGCAAAAACTACTTAGCGGCGCTGAATCGCTTCTTTGATGAACACTCGGAGCACAAAATTGTTCATGTCCATCAAGACTGTCTGAGTTCGGTAATTCTGAAGATCGCCGCGCAGCATAATGTCCCAGTGCGAGTTGCCCACAGCCACAGCGCTAATCAGGATAAAAATCTAAAATATCCCATCAAGCTGTGGTACAAGCGGGGTATCCCTAAATATGCGACCGACCTTTTTGCCTGCGGCAAAGGTGCAGGTGACTGGATGTTTGGTGGAGCATCATATCAAATCATCAACAACGCCATAGATGTTGTAGCCTGTGCCTATAATCCAACCAAGCGTCAAGAAATGCGGCGGCAGCTTGGCCTTGAAAATGAATTCACTATTGGACATGTTGGAAGATTTAATCAACCTAAGAACCATCCGTTTCTCCTTGATATCTTTGCTGCACTACTGAGGAAAGAACCGAACGCAGTTCTTCTTCTGGTCGGTGGCGGCGAGGGAATGTCCAAAATGCAGGAGAAGGCACAGGAACTTGGCATAGCAGAGCATGTTCGCTTCTTGGGAGTGCGCAGCGACGTTGCAGACTTGATGAAAGCGATGGATGTGTTTGTGTTCCCGTCGTTGTATGAGGGGCTGCCGGTCACTATGGTAGAGGCGCAGGCGGCGGGGCTGCCGTGCATTATCTCCGACAAGGTTCCTACGGAGTGTATCCTGACCGAAGGTTTGGTGGATATCATGCCATTGTCCGCAAGTCCAGAGGCATGGGCAGAGAAGATTCTTGCGAAGCGAGCTATCCCCCGCACCGACCGTCGAGCAGAAATCGCCGCGCACGGCTTCGATATCACTACAGAAGCAGTAAAACTACAGGAGTTTTATTTGAAGGCTTATGAACAAAACTGCTGATCCCATCCTCACCATCTTCACCCCTGCCTACAATCGCGCACACACCCTGCCGCGCACCTATGAAAGTCTTTGCCGCCAGAGTTGTAAGGATTTTATCTGGCTGATCGTGGATGACGGCTCTGCGGACAACACCGTCGAGTTGGTGCGCGATTGGCAAAGCCGCGACAACGGGTTTACAATTCAATACATCTATAAGGAAAATGGCGGTATGCACACTGCCCACAACGTAGCCTACGCCAATATCCACACGGAACTGAATACCTGCATCGATTCTGACGATATGCTGGCAGACGGCGCGGTGGAGAAGATCCTGAGCAAGTGGGACGAGGTCAAAGGGGAGGGCTACGCCGGCATTGTCGGCCTTGATGCGGATTTCGATGGAAAGATCATCGGCAAAGGCTTTCCTGACGGACTATCCGAGACCACCATTTCCGGCTACTACGCGGCGGGCGGTACGGGTGACAAAAAGCTGGTATATCGGACGGATGTCATCAACGCCTATCCGGCATATCCGGTGTTTGAGGGCGAAAAATACGTCAGCCTTGCCTACAAGTATCTTTTGATCGATCAGGATTACAAGCTTGCGGTGCTGGACGAGGTGCTATGCAATGTAGAATACCAGCTGGACGGCTCCAGCAGCAACATGCTCCGGCAGTATCTCAAAAACCCCAAGGGTTTTGCTTTCTGGCGTGTGGTGAAGATGCAGCATCCGGAATCCCTTAAGCGGCTGGTAATGGATTGTATCCATTACTGCTCCAGCAGCCAGATTGCTGGGAATCGGAACTATATCAAGGAGTCGCCCCTCAAACTGCTGACGGTGCTCTGCACCCCGGCAGGATGGGCGCTGACGGAGTATATCCGGAGAAAGGCAGGGCAATGAAATGCAACCTATGCACATTGTATATTCCGGTGATGATAACTACGCACAGCATATGGGAGCATCGGTTTACTCGTTGCTTTCCCACAATGCGGGTTCGGCGATTGTCATTTATGTGATTGATAATGGTATTTCTTCTGATAGCAAAGGAAAGCTTCAGCAGATCATCAACCAATTCCCGCTTTCGCGGCTTCAATGGATAGAGTTTTCCAAGTGGAGTGATAAATTGACGCTGAATATGCAGTGGCCTATTTCGCTAAGTTCCTATGGCCGTTTATTTATTGGAAGTATGCTTCCTGCGGATGTTTCCCGCTGCTTGTATTTGGACTGTGACATGATCATCTGTGATTGTATAGATGAACTTTGGAATTGGGATATGCATGGATGCACTATTGCGGCTGTGCAGGATACGGTCAGCCGGGAGACAAAAGAGAGGATCGGTGTGCATTGTGAAGAAAAGTACTTTAATGCAGGCCTTTTGCTGATCGATCTCGATAAATGGCGAAATACCGATGTGGAGCAGGCGTGCCTTGATTTCATTGCACAACACCAAGGGCGTGTTACACACCATGATCAGGGTGTGTTGAATGGGCTTTTCCATCAGGACGTTTCTATCCTTCCGTTAAGATACAATGTTATGACGATCCACTACATAATGAGCCGTGCCAGAATCTTAAAGTACTTTCGTGAGGAGAGTCTATTTTACTGTGAAGAAGAGATTGCACAGGCAAAAACACATCCTGTTGTACTCCACTATACACCCAGCTTTACAAGCCGACCTTGGGTGCGGACTTGCCGCCATCCACTGAAAAAGCTGTATTGGGATGCCGTGGAAAAGACACCGTGGGCTGGAGCACAGCCAACAAAAGACACAAGCAAGTGGTATGTAAGACTGATCGATTGGCGATATAGAAATCTACCATTTTGATAGGAGGGTAGCTTATGATAAGTGTGATAGTACCTGTTCACAATGGTGAAAAGACATTGAGAAAGTGTGTGGACGCTATATTGCACAGTACCATCTCGGATATTGAAATTATACTGGTCGAAAATGGTTCTACAGACCGCACTCTTGAGATCTGTCAAGAATATTCCAATAGTCATCAAAACGTCAAAATGATTATTGCAGATACTACTGGCTTATCTCATGCCAGAAATTTGGGTATGGATGCGGCGAAGGGAGATTGGATTGCCTTTGTAGATGCGGATGATTACATCAGCCCTGTTATGTATGAGCGCTTTTTACAAAAAGCAAGAGAAGATCATGATGAGCTTGTATTTGGTGATATCATTGTTGGCGCAGCAAATGAGTTTGATTGGGACACGGGAGAAAGCGTGAACAAAAACGTTTCTGTCCGGGAGTATTGTTGGAATTTGTTCTGCGTAGCTCAATATACCTATAGCATCGTTACGAATAAGCTGTTTTCAGTAAAGCTGGTAAAGGGCTTTCGATTTGATGAGACGCTTCGCTATGCGGAGGATCGCGAATTTATATTTAGAGTATTAAGCCGTGTCCAGTCGATCGGTCGTGTTGCGTCCCCGGTATACTACTATTATCAGGGAAACCCTTCAAGTATCAGCAAATCGTCCGGCATAGAAGCACGCATAGATCAGGTTCGCAGCCTTCAAAAATGTTTGACGTTTGCGGATACAAAATTCTCCTCCTGCCCTGAATATGGAGAATATGTGGCCGCATGTCTTCTGCAAAATGCCGATTTCAGACGACGTCGTGCTTTGGAGTGCGGCCTTACTTCACAAGCTGAAGAATTACTCCCTGTGATTAAGTATGCAGCCAGACGAGTAAGAGAAGCTAAATATTTAGGGAAGAAAACAAAGCTTCGTTTTTTGCTTGAGCATGACTCGCCAGTTCTATTCAACTTTGCGGTAAAGCTCTTCGGAAAAAGCTGATACATTATGAAACGCATCCTTATCATTCATTATAATATGGAACTCGGTGGGGCGGAGAGTAGTTTACTCGGGTTGCTTGATACTATAGACTACAGTAAATACGCAGTGGACTTGTTTTTACTAAGTCACTCTGGCGAGTTTATGCCCTTAATTAATGAGCATGTGAATTTGCTTCCAGAGGATTCAAGCTACAAGGCGCTTACACAGCCAATTTCTGCGAATCTGCGCAACGGAAATGTTGGGATTGCCTTTGCGCGTTGCTATGCCAGAATATGCTCAAAGTTGTCACGTGGAGCTTTGCATTTTCCACACAACTACAAGCAGTATTTTCATAAGTTGAGCATGCCGTATTTATCCAACATCTCCGGAGAATATGATTTAGCAATAAGCTTCAACGATCCGCATTATATCATTGGAGAAAAGGTAAATGCGAAAGTTAAACTTGCATGGTTCCATACAGATGCATCCCGTATTCAGTTTTGTGATGATATAGAAAAAGAGACGTGGGGAATGTCCGGCTATGCGGTCAATGTCTCTGAAAGCTGTAAAGAGGCGTTTGACAGGACGCATCCGTATTTGGATATATCTCGGTCGCTGGTTATTGAGAATGTCTTATCAAAGAAAATGATTTTGACGCGAAGCACGGAATTTGATGCCAGCGAAGAAATGACGCAGGGGAAAAGCAAGATGCTTCTCTCCATTGGCCGGTTCTGTGATGCCAAGAACTTCGACAACGTGCCGGATATCTGCCGCCGCTTGGTGGAGGATGGGCTTGATGTCAAGTGGTATCTCATCGGTTACGGCGGCGACGAGCCGCTGATCCGGCAGAAGATTGCTGAGGTGGGAATGCAAGAGCGCGTTATCATCCTCGGTAAGAAGGACAACCCCTATCCTTATATGCGGGCCTGCGACCTGTATGTACAGCCGTCGCGCTACGAGGGCAAGGCCGTCACCGTGCGCGAGGCTCAGCTACTGGGAAAGCCGGTCGTTATAACGAACTACGCGACCTCTGGCAGTCAACTGGAGGACGGTGTGGACGGCGTGATCGTTCCCATGGACAACGCGGGCTGTGCCGCCGGAATTGCCGCGCTGCTGCGCGACCCCACTCGGATGCAGCAGCTGTCGGAGAACTGCGCAAAGAGAGATTATACGAACAGCGCAGAAGTAGAGAAAATTTACACATTGATGGAGGACTGACCCGTGATCCCCAAAATCATCCACTACTGCTGGTTTGGCCGCGGCGAAAAGCCGGAACTTGCCAAGAAGTGCATCGCCAGCTGGAAGAAGTTCTGCCCGGATTTTGAGATCTGTAAGTGGAACGAGGATAACTGCGATTATCTCGCCATGCCCTTCATGGCGGAGGCGTATGCCGCGAAGAAGTACGCCTTCGTGTCCGATGTCATGCGCCTTGTCGTGCTGGAGCAGTACGGCGGTGTGTATTTCGATACCGACGTGGAGGTGCTGCGGGACATTTCGCCGCTGCTGATTGACGAGGGCTTCCTCGGCTTTGAGAACGAGCAATTTGTCAACAGTGGACAGGTGATGGCGGCCGCTCCACATCAGCCTGTCGTACAGGCAATGATCGAGGAATATAAAAAGCTGCACTTCACCAACGCAGACGGAAGCCTGAACGCTGTAGGCTGCCCGCATCTCAATACGGATGTGATGGAGCGCTTTGGCCTTGTGCGCAACGGGCGGGAACAGATAGTTGCCGGGATTCATGTCTATCCGGCGGACTACTTCAATCCGCTGGACAGCGTGACGGGCAAGCTGACAAAAACGGAGAATACCTACTCGATCCACTGGTATTCCATGAGTTGGCTGCCGAAGCATAAGCAGATTAAAGCAAAATTTGGTCGATTATGGCGGAGGATTACGAAAAAGGTCAAATCATGAAAATTTGTACTATCACCTGTCACGATGTTTATAACGTTGGGGCATCCTTGCAGGCTTACGCCCTGCAAACCTATTTGAAGTCGCTGGGGCACGATGTGAAAATCATCGACTATAAGCCGGATTACCTGTCAAAGCACTTCCGGCTGGATATCATTGGCAATCCCAAGTACGATAAGCCGTTTGTCCGTGAGGCGTATCTCTTGGCTAAGCTTCCGGGACGGCTGCGTATACTGCCGAGGAAAAGGGCTTTTGACGGCTTTACGTCCAAGCACCTTGAACTGACCAGACGATATGCCTCCAATGAAGAACTAAAGACTAATCCTCCTGAGGCGGATGTTTTCTTAGCCGGCAGCGACCAAATATGGAATCCTTTGTTCCCAAACGGGAAAGATCCGGCCTTCTATCTGGACTTTGTACAGCAAGGTATTCGAGCCTCATACGCGGCCAGTTTTGCAGTAGGTGAGTTTCCTCAAGAGCTGCGTGATGTTACAGCCAAGTATTTGGCTAAAATTGACTATATTGCCGTGCGCGAAAAGTCAGGACTTGCAGTACTTGATTCTATGGGGATACATAATGCTGAAACCGTGCTCGATCCCGTCTTTCTGTTAGATAGCGCGCATTGGCGTTCCATAGCAAAATCTCCTGCACATATAGATAAGCCATACCTTCTGGTATATGATTTTGATAATAGCTACGCCGTTAAAGCAATTGCGGAAAAGGTGGCTTCAGAGCATGGCTTGAAGATATATTCGGTATTTGATTTGCCATATGCGGAGCGTTGCTTCACATTATGCGGCCCAGAGGAGTTTTTAGGCTTGATACAAGGGGCATCATACGTACTATCAAACTCGTTCCACGCGACGGCATTCTCTGTAATATTCGAAAAAGAATTTGCTGTTGTAGAGCGCACAGAGAAGATAAATACACGTATGCGCGATTTTACGGCTATGCTGGGGCTGTCCGACCATATGATAAATAATGAAAAAGATATCCCTTGTAATGCCGATTGGAACGAAGTTGAACGCCTGCTGTCTGATGAAATCATGCATTCAAAGGCGTATATTGATAAAGTTTTGAATGGCGGGGGAAGATGAAGAAAAAGATACTGTTTGTTATAAATTCAATGGGGTGCGGCGGGGCAGAGAAAAGCTTGCTGTCATTGCTATCATTATTAGATTATGACAGGTATGATGTAACGCTGCAAATGTTTAGACGTGGCGGCATGTTTGAAAGCCTGATTCCGGCAGAAGTAAAAATACGCGAAGATCTTGATTATACTAAATTCTGCTCAAAAAGCACGATAGAGCAAATATTCTCGTGTGATTTCAAACGTATATGCGCCAGAATACGCACAAGTTTGTTCCTGCGTAAAAATGCAAAGGATGGCTATCCACTTCATGATGCGCAGGCATATTGGAAACACTCCGGCAAAGCGTTTGACAAACTGCCGGAACAATATGATGCTGCCATAGCGTGGGGGCAGGGAAATCCGACCCATTTTGTGGCAGAAAAGGTGGCTGCTGCGAAAAAATATGCATGGGTGAATGCAGATTATAAAAACGTTGGTCATAACAGAAACTTTGATAAAGAAATATACGCTGAATACAGCGAAATAGTATGCGTCTCGGATAAGCTGAAGGAAATGTTTATTCAGGTATTTCCTGAATATGCAGATAGGTGTTCGACTATTTTTGATATACAAAATGCGACACTTATTGAGAAAATGGCGCAGGAGAAGGTTGAACTGACGAAATATGGAACAACACTTGTCACTGTAGGACGTCTTGTACCGCAAAAAGGTTACGATATTGCTGCAGAGGCGGCAAAGATATTGAAAGAGCGAGGGGTAGAGTTTCATTGGTATATTGTGGGCGATGGCGATAGGGAAAGTATCGAAGCCGATATTGCACGCTACGGCATTGGCAAGTGCTTCACATTACTTGGTGCGAAAGCAAATCCGTATCCTTATATGAAGGCGGCAGATATATATGTTCAAACATCTAGGTTTGAAGGATACTGCTTAACGCTTGCGGAAGCGCGCATACTGAATGTTCCTTGCGTGACAACGGCATTCGATGTTGTATATGATCAAATGATAAACGGAGAGAATGGTCTTGTGGTGGACATGAATGCGCCAGCCGTAGCTGGCGGCATAGAACGGCTGATGAATGATGCAGACCTGTATGCGCACATAAAGAATTATCAGATGCGGGAGAAAAAAGGGAATATAGAAGAAATAGAGAAGTTTTATAGGTTGGTGAGGGAATGATGAGTACATTAAATCAAAGAAAAAACTATTTTGATTTGCTTAGAGTGATTTCATCGTTTGCTGTAGTGGTTATTCATGTTACAAGTGCTGCGATGAATACCACCGAAGTTAGTTCACAAACATACATGGCAAATGCTCTTTTAAACAGCATAATGCGTTGGGCTGTACCCGTCTTTTTTATGATAAGCGGAGCATTGTTCTTAGATCCGAAGAGAGAAGTAACTACTAAAAAGCTCTTTACAAAGATAATTCCGCATATTGTTATATGCATAATTATATGGGGAGGTATCTACTCCATACTAGACCAATACTTATACGGCACTCTTAGCGTTAAAAGCATTTTAATAGCGCTATATGGCATTATAACTGGCAATACAGGTTACCATTTATGGTTTCTTTATGACATATTAATGCTTTATATAGCTGTTCCTATATTTCGGCTAATAACCTGTAATGCCACAAAAAGGCAAATTGAGTATGCCTTAGCCGTATGGTTTGTGGTTTCAATCGGCGTAGGGCACATGAACATGATTGCAGAGGATATATTTGGAATAGTTTCCTTACTGCCTTATCAGGCTTATATAGTATCTGGATATGCCGGATATTTTCTGCTTGGATACTATTTAGATGCATATCCGCTGACTGGCAAAATGAAGTTTGGCAGCTATATGTTATCGATTATGTCGGTGATTGCAATTGTTGGCGGAAAGCTTGTTCTTGCTATGAAAGTAGGGCGCAATACAGCTTCTTTGGAAATACCGCTTGGGGTGTTCTCGTGTATGATCTCATCTGGCCTATTTACGGCTGCGCAGAATATAAAACTAAATGAGAATAGCGCAAAGATAACTACAGCGCTAAGCAAAACGTCGTTCGGCGTTTATCTTGTGCATGTGCTTCTGGTAACGTTCTTGTATAAGATAATTGCCATAGAACCAAACTGCTGCGGAGATATAATAACGCCAATTATATCTTCGATTGGATTATATGGAGTATCTATTGCTATATCATATGGGCTATCAAAAATTCCAGGCATAAGAAAAGTGGTTTAAAGTTAATGAATACCTCAAATATAAGAAAAGGATTCTATAATTTATTAACTAGTGTTCTTGGCCAACTTATTACCATTGTACTTGGCATTGTCATTCCGAGACTGGTTCTTGTAAGTTTGGGCTCGGAAGTTAACGGCCTTCTTAGCTCGATAACTCAGGCACTTGGTTATGCAAGTCTATTAGAGGCAGGAGTTGGATTAGCGTCTATACAGGCATTATATGGTCCCATTGCCAAAGGAAATCAAAACGATATAAATGCTATAATGTCAGCAACTCAGGCATATTATAGGCGTACAGGCATATTATATTTTATTGCTGTAGTTGTACTGGCGTTTGTTTTTCCTCTTGTTGTAGAGTCCACGATTGATAAGTTAATCATAATAGCAGTAATTATAATCAGCGGACTACCTGGAGTAATAAATTATTCGTTACAGGGCAAATACAAAATACTCCTTCAGGCAGAAGGGAAAAACTATATAGTCACTAATCTGACAACGATTACCGGGATTTTTACGAGCATAGGTAAAATAGTTTTGCTGTTGCTCGGATTTGGCGTTGTCGCGGTGCAATTGCTATATTTATTAATCAGTCTTGCACAGATGATATATATATCATTATATATTAAGAAAAACTATAAATGGCTAAATCTAAATGTAAAGCCCGCCTATGATAAAATATCACAGAGTAAAGCTGTTCTTAAGCATCAAATGTCAGGTCTGGTTTTCAACAACACAGATACTGTGCTCTTATCTATATTTTGTGGATTAAGTACAGTTAGCGTTTATTCAATGTATGCTATGCTATTTGGAATGATTGGAACACTATTATCGAATATAGGGAATAGTGTAACATTTGCTCTTGGACAGCAATTATATGTAGATAAGGGCATATATGAAAAAAAACAAGATGCCTTTGAGCTGATTTATATAACGATATCATTTTGCCTTGTGCTTGTAGCTAAATCATTTATCACGCCATTTCTAAAACTATATACGCAAGGCGTAAACGATATAAGTTATATTGATAGAACTCTTCCAATTATGTTCGCTGCTATAGCGTTATTGGAAAACAGCAGACTCTCGTCAGCCAAAACAATACATGTAGCAGGGCATTTTAGCGAAACACAAAGCCATGCGATAATTGAAATGATGATTAATATAGTTGTATCAATCATAGGGGGCATAGTGTTTGGGCTATATGGAGTGATTGCCGGCACGATAGCAGCTTTGCTATTCAGAGCTAACGCGATGATCATCTACGCCAACAAGAAAATTCTCAACCGCAGCCCATGGAAAACATACAGACGCTGGCTGGTGAACCTTGGAATGTTTATAGCGTTTACGCTTATATCTAAGGTTGCATTTGCGCATGTGGTCCTTGACACATATCCACGAATAATTCTGTGGGCGACTATAAGCTGTGTTGTTGTAATACCTACATTCTTTGTAGTGGCAAGCTTATGCGACATAGAGACATATCGCTATGCAAAGGCGTTGTTGATGCCTTATCTGCATAAAGCATGGTGTAAACTTATGCACAAGCCGCAGGCTGATTAATAATGCTTCACTTCATATACACACAACCTCTTAGCAGAGTAATCATTATAATGGCAATAGCCATTGCTATATGGGGATATGCACGAACGAAGCTTTATGGAAAAAGATGGAACATTGCTAATGCACTACTGGCTTGCGGTATGGTGATGGCGATACTTTGCATAACCATAATGGGTCGTATGACCGGAGAGCGTACTCTTATTTTGAAACCATTTGCATCGCTGGCAGCTGCGAGAACGCAAAGCGAAGCTTACCGCGAGCTCCTGATGAACATCTTTCTTTTCTTCCCATTTGGCTTGACGCTATCCAACGCGTTACCACAAAGCTGGGGGAGATGGCGGAGGATAGGCCTTACGGTGATAACAGGCTTATTGCTCAGCGCGGGCATTGAATATATACAGTATCGCTTTGCATTAGGCGTAGCTGAAACCGATGATGTGATCTGCAACACGATTGGCGCGTTTATCGGGTCAACTTCGCTGCTTATTGCTCACGGCATTGAAAAGTACAATGAAAAGACTATAAAGCATGACTCTAACAAAACCTGAAACACAATTCCTAAACATAGCCAAAGCAGCCATATCAGGCACAGAGATATCGACTGATGCCGTGGATTGGCCTGCAATATTCACACTGTCCAACCAGCAGAAGCTGCTGCCTATAATATTCGAAGCGGTTAGGCAGACTGATGCTGCCAGGGAGAATCCCGCCCTGTTTGCCGCTGTTAAGCAGCAGGTCATAAGTCAGGTATTGAACCAAGTCGTCCGGTCGGCTGAATTTGAAGATTTATACAAAAGACTTCGCGTGGCAGGATTACATCCTGTCTTGGTGAAGGGCGCGCTATGCAGTCGCTTGTATCCGCTGAAAGATCACCGCATCAGCGCGGATGATGATATATATGTGCAGGATAGCAAGTTCTTAGATTGCCATGAACAATTGCTTGCGGAAGAGCTGACCACCGATACCCCGGCAGACGAGTTGCCCACGGCGGATGAGGTTTCTTACCTGAAGGAAGGTAGTCCGCTTTATATTGAGCTGCATCGTCACTTGTTCGACTCATCTGAAGATGCTCATGATGAACTAAATCATTTTTTTGCGGACATTCAGCCTATAGAGATGGCTGGATTCTTGGCCATGCCGCCACATGAGCATTTGCTTTATTTGATATTGCACGCCTATAAGCATTTTGTAAGTTGCGGCATTGGCTTGCGACAGTTCTGTGATATCGGCCTATGGGCGCAAGCATATCACGAGCAAATAGACTGGCAGAGGCTGTACGACCAGTGTGCCAGTGTCCACGCGGCCACGTTTGCCGCAGCGGCGATCCGCATTGCCAGCGACTATCTGGGCATTGCCTTTGCCCTGCCCGCACCGTGGAAAGCTTCCATCGACGTAGAGCCGCTGCTGCACGATACCCTCTGCGGCGGTGTGTATGGCTCAAATGACTACACGCGGCTCCATTCTTCGACTGTGACGCTGAACGCTGTGAAGGCCAGTCGAGCAGGAGAAAAGAGCAGTGTACTGAGTTCAATCTTCCCTAAAAAAGAATACCTTGAGCGAAGGTACCCATACTTAAAAAAGCATCCGTATTTACTGCCGGTCGCATGGGTACAGCGCATTGTACACTACGCGGGTGAGAAGCGGACAAGCATGGATAACAGCGCTGCTGGGTCAATTAAACTCGCGAAGGAGCGTATCGAGCTGATGAAGATGTATGATATAATAGATTAACGCAGAAAGTAAGAAATAAATAGAAGGGCTATACGAAAGCTGTTCGGCTAATGTCGGGCAGCTTTTTCATTCCCATTCATCAATACAATCCACACTCCCTGTCACATCTTTAACCCACTTATACAGCAGCTTACGCATACGGCTGCTTGGCAGATACAGCCATATCTCCTGTCCGCAGCGTAACCTGCTGCGCCATAGCCATTGAACCATAGTTGAGGTGGCAAGAGCATCATTATTAAACTGAATACCGTAAGACTTAAAGTAAGATACTATCTTGGGATTTGGGAAGATATTTATGAGGTAGGCCAGAGCGTAACAGTGACGGTAGGCATTGACGGCGCGAGCATTGTGCGGCACAAAGGATTGCGGACTTTGGAAGCTTTTCCTCCGCAGGGCATCTTTAAAAGCAGACGGAGCCGACCAGAAACGGCAGTTGGCGGGCGCATCACATTTGTGCCTGAAGAAGTTGACGGTGTTGTTTGCTAACTTCCTTATAAGCTTAGGATCGGACTTACTAAACCAACTATGTGATAAGGCAAGTCTGTCGTCGCCGATTGCATTCAACTTATATCCGCTATATAAATGAATGGTGGGCAGCGTTATCCGCGGAGCAACCATTTCATCAGTAAACTCATAATTTAACCCATCGACGTTCCGCACACCTATGTAGTCAATGTCTATATCGTTAAGCTGACAATAACAGTACAGATACTGCCCCTCAAACATATACGTTAAAATAGTCACCGACTCAAAAGCCTCAAATACCTCGATAGGCATCATCCATAAGAGGAGTTTGTCTTGGCTGTATGTCACATAGCCTCGCTCTATTTGCTGCCGCAGCTCTTGCCATTGCCCATTATAACGTTTGTCTTTCCAAGTAACCTGCGTAGTCTCGGGATCAATCTCAATAAAATCCGAAGCTAACAGTGATTTCACATCATTCTTATTGATATCAAGCAGTTTCACTGTATCTACAACCTCGTCCAATATGAGGTGATAATGCTCTTGCCTGATTAACTCTCGGGTATCTTCCGTATAATAATAGAACAGGGCGTGCGTACTTGTTATGTTGATGCCGGACTTCAACAAACTATGCAGCGACTCCAGCTTGCTGCCTTCTGCTGCCTGCGGTTGCTGGAAACCGCGCTTCTCACATGCCGCGCACACACGTTCACATTCGTTCAGGTAAGGAGTGATGAACATATAGCGCCTATCAACACATCTGTCCATCTCGACAATAGCGGCTTGAGTCTTGCCGCTCCCCATAATTGCATCACACACTTTTACTTTCATTAAATCCTCCTTTGTACATCAATTTGGTATACAAAAATATTTTTGTCACCACTTTGGTGACAGAATTTTTGAAATAGGCTTAATTTCAGGCTTTTTTGACTCTTCTCCTAATATATCAGGAAAGCTGCAGGTATGGTTGCTCCGCAAACCACGAGGGCATAACGCTATTCGGTTGCACCTAATTGGGAATTATGTGTTGGCTATAATACCATAAGCACCAGTTATCTGTCAACATGTATTTGTACGAGGAAGCTTGCTTCCGAGTTAAGCCTCGCGGCGTTTGAGCGCAATATAAAAGGTTAAAGACAGGCCAATCCGGTTTGACCGACAGACAAGTAGGATAGGATGATTATAACACAATAAATGTGAATGTATCTATAGGTCTATTGCTTACGCTACAGACCCCATTGCGCTGCTAATTCGCGAGCAGCAATCGCCGCGAGGCTATATAAGGGGTAGGGAGGAATCTACATCTCGGTGCTCTCGGTAAAGTTATTCGATATAACCATAGATTATAGGAAAAAATATAGATGATTAGGGATTTTTGTTGTAGGGTGGGAATGGTGCTGGGATGGATATTGGGATATGTGAATTTTATAAACGGATGGTGGGAGAATTGGCGGGTGAGGTGTGGGTGGATGTACTACGCCTGTTTTTCCCCAATTTACGGGCTTTTCTGGTCAAAAATACCCCGGGTATACCGTGTAAAATAATCCGCCATTTTCTACCTATGACGGATTATAGAACATCCCCAACGATAATTAGAACATTCGTTCTGTTTTGAGGAATTATCGAAAAACGATAATTTTGTGCTGCTATAATCAACGCTTATACCACGGCCGTACATATATAATCATAAAGTATCTACCACTAACTTGCTATACATGATAAAATCATTATATCAATAATAGGCCATTAGGCCGGAAAGAGGGATAACCCATGAAACACAACAATCACACACATACTACTACCGAACACGCGACAATCATTGCCAGAACCGCATTGCGTACTTGCGCCGCCAAAGCCGGACGTTCAGAAAAAATCGATATCATGCGCGCGGCATTAGCCGGACGTGACGCGGCCACAATGCGCACATATGGCCGCGCCTATGACGATATCGCCGCATATGATAAAGGTTATATCCAACCGCTTACAGACGCGGCGGATCTTGTGCAGGTTGCCGCGCTTGCTATCATTGAATGTGCCGCGCCTTGCATAGCAACAGCGATTGCCGCCGATAAGCCGTACATACTACCGGACGCCGTGCGTAAAGCCGCATATAAAGCCGTACACAAGGCCATATATGCCGCCGCTGTCCGTCCTGCCTTGCGCGACACATACATAGAAGACATGGCGCATACGGATGACGGTATGGAAGTATCTGATCCCGAATATATCCGCGTGACGCGATACTATGACATACACGATTGGGCGGACTACATGATTACAGCGGATATGTTGGAACAGATAAAGCCGTTACTTACTCACGCTGAACGTGCTGTATTAAATTATCGTATGCAAGGATTAAGCGGGGACGCGATAGCTGAACGTTTGGGCGTATCAAAGCAACGTATAAGCAACATTCGCCGCAACATTCAGCGCATAGCAACGCGCATATGGCCGGACGAAACACGCACGTTCAAACTGTAAATAACCTATGCAAGGCCGCCACATTGGCGGCCTTTTTTTTATGCAAAATATTTTGTATTTTTGTGTGTACTGCCGCCATTCTCGTTCCCCTATAACTGCAAGCGCAAAGCAAGCGGCACGAACACAAGCCGCAAAGCAAGCGTTTGCAACGTTACGCGCGGGACGCAAAGCCGCGCGGCAAAGCGTTGAGCAAATACGCTTGACTGTATCGGGGTTAGTCACCGCCAACGTGTAAGCATACATTGATATGCGTACAGGCAAGAACAGGCCGTGCAAGGCGTTCCGCGCCATTGCGTAAAACGGCCCATTACATGGAATTCGTTCCGCGTCTGCCATGTAAGCGTTTGAACCTGCATTGCGTTGAAACGTAAGCGAACACGCGAGGGCAATCATAAGTAGTTTATCAGGCGGGTTATACCTTAACTGGTGTAACCCGCTTTTGTAAGGCTTTTGATTAACGTACTGATTGTTAATCAAAGGGCTTATGCCCTTAATACTAAAAATATTAAGGAGATATAACTATGAACTCAATCGAAATGCGCAAGAACCTTGAAAGCGATATCCAGAACCTGAATGGCCTTATCCTTGAGAATAAGCCCAATGACGAAATTGCAAAGCTGCTGTATGGCGTGAGCGAAAACGTAAGCAAGCTTAATCTCATGGTTATGAATGAGGAATTTTCCGTGCTGCGGGCATCTGATAAGCCCATGTACAACGCAATCATGGCATTGGAAGTAAGCAAGATAACGTTAGGACAGGATAAGGAAAACGGCAAGTATATGCTTGTCGATGGGAAAAAGATTATCGACTTGGCGGCGTTCAACCGTTTCTGTGAACCTAAGAAAATCAGTAACGAATCCGGCTGGGTGTACCGGGCGGATAACATGGCGCGTCTGCTGTCCGCTTATGCAACGGCGGAACTTGGCGGAGACTGGAAGGAATTGCTTAACGTGTACCGCATGGATAAGCATACGGAACGTACTCAGGAAAAGAACCCTATCAGCAAAACAACGTTGACGAAAGAGCTCCAGCGTCTGGTGGATGCTATCATTTTCAATGACAATGGCAAGGGACAGAATGAGATCAAGGTAACGTCTCAGGATATCGCCTTTATGGTGCTGACGGCGTGCAAGGCAGGCAAAAAGCCTAAGACGGTCGTGATGCCCAAAGGAAACACAATTATCAAGCTTGTTGTGCAGGTAATCAACCGTATACTCAAAGGCGATTCCTATGAGGTGCTGTACGATCGCAATAAGTAAATCGTATTGCATTCTGGACCTAAGTGTGATATGATTAGCGCAAGGGTATGGCCTTTCGCTTTTTAACCGATAGTTTATGTGGTAGTGGGCTATCGGGGTTGTGCTTCACGGAATGTCATACCCCGTCATAAATCATAGATTAAGCCTCGCGCAATGGTGTGCGGGGTTTGCTTGTATGATTTGGAAAAGCTTGCCTTATCGGGCGCGGTATGGTAAGCTTTTACATAAACGCAAGAAGGAGGAGAGGATGAAGGAAATCATAGATATTACACCTATGAGCGACGAGGAACGCTTCTGGGCGTCTATGGAAAAAGCCTTAGAAGCAAAAGCCAAAGCAAATGCGAAATCGCTCTGGGCTGTGAATAAGGAAAGATATAATGATATGCATAAGGCTTACGATTTACTCAAGGAAATCGTAACCGAATACGATGAGAATGCCACATTCGAGTGTCAAATGAACGACATTTTCCCCGATATTGGCGAAATAACTGTATATTGTACGGATTTAACCGTAAGGGTATACAGCATGGATGCCATAAGGGAAGTAATGAATCTTGTAGACAATTTTGAAATCGTCCCAACAACGAACGATAGAATCATGATAGGATTGACGTTCCTAAACGTAATGACAAAAAGGAAATAAACACAGAACTCAATGATGGGTCACGCAACGGCGTGGCCTTATTTTTGTACCCAAAAAATTAAGGAGGAATATTTGATGAAGTATACCATCGGATTAAGCGGCAAGGCAAACGCAGCACAAGCTGAACGTCTTGCCAATGGGTATTGCTATTTCCACATAAAAAAGGGAAATAGGATCGTTGCGCAAGTAGAAGCCGTGCTTGATGATCTTGTAGCTTGCTACAATGTAGACGGTAAGAATTTGGAGTTTGTTTTAAGATCCTTGCAGTGCATGGGGTTCAGCGGTCTATCGTCTATCGAGAGTGAACTTTGGCTGGGCCCATGCTATTGCCAAACAGAATTCGTGTGCGGCGTGCAATTGTAAGGAATGTTAGCTCCAGACTGTTCGGCGGCGTACTCATAGGGAATGAGCTGTACACCGAAACGGAAACGTATATAAGAATTTAGATTAAACACCAAACCTAACCCTAAAGGCCGTGCCGCGTGCGTGGCCTTATTTTTGTACCCAAAAAAGCCGCGCAGGGTTCGGCGAAGGAGAAAACAAAAATGATTTATTATCGCGTCAAGCCTGAAAAGGATAATGTCCCTAAACGTAAGAAGGGCAGTTTCGCGCAAGATGGGATCTATATACCGAAACGGAATGGCGCAAGCATTGCGCGACACATATACACACACCGAACCCGTAAACATAAGCCCCAAGGAAACATATTGGTTCTTTGGCGCAAGGTTTCAAGATAAGGAGGAATAACAACAATGTCTAAATGGGAAATCATGCAGCGCGTGGCAGATACGCGCAAGGAAATCGAAACGTTTGCGCAAGACTGGGCGGACGTGCCGGGCGGAACACGCAATCCGCTTGCCGTGGCCGACTGGGAAAGACTGTGGCGGCAACTGGATGAGTTGTTTGCGGCATTGCGGGGCTGTGCCGTGGCATAGGAGGAAAACCATGCAGCAAATCATAACCAATAAGATTAAATGCAAGAAGTGCGGGGACGTGATTGAAAGTGAATACACCCACGACTTCAAGATGTGTAAGTGCGGCGCAGTTGGCGTGGACGGAGGACATGCGTATCTGCGGCGGCAGGGAAACCCCGATGACTGGGAAGAACTGAGTGAAATCACAATAAGAAGCGATATATGAAACGCTATAAGCTCCGCCCGTACAGTGTGGCGTGGTACGCGGTGCAAACGGCAGGAATCGTCTTTTTAATCGTCACATGGTATATAATATTCGTGCTCATCTCAGCTATGTAACAACAGAAAGGAAAAGTGAATATGAAAGAGTATTTTTGTGCGAACTGCGGTGCGTTAATCGAAGACGAAGAAGCAATGATAACGGCGCAGGATGGCGAAACGTTTTGCAATGAGGAATGCGCTAAGAGGGAGGGCTATATACAGTGCGAGGCTTGCGGTGGCTGGACAGATAACTGGATAGAGACAATCGATGACCGCTGCTTTTGTGGCAAGGAATGCGCCGAAGAAGCGGGTTATTACAAGTGCGCGGACTGCGGTGACTGGGAACCTAACTGCGTGGAAGTGCCGAACCAAGGCATGGTGTGCGAATACTGCCGCGAGCATGGCCCCTATCATCAATGCGCGGATTGCGGTGACTGGTGCCGTGATTGGGATATGCGCAACGATGATAATGATGTATGGGTGTGCGACTGGTGCTATGACGAAAGCTGGTACACCTGCGACAACTGCGGATGCTTGGTACACGCTAATGATGTTCTCACAATCGACGGTTACGATTATTGCGAAGCCTGCGCGGAGGAAATGGAATCCGCAACTATTCACGACTATTCGTACAAGCCAGACCCCGACTTCCACCACACGCAAGAGGATTTCACCCACGGCACACCGCTGTATATGGGCGTGGAGTTGGAAGTAGACAAAGGCGAAAACCCGGAAAAATTGGCCGAGGAATTGCAGGTTAATGTGCCGGAAATCTACTGCAAGCATGACGGCAGCCTCGAGGATGGCGTGGAAATTGTGTCCCATCCCTGCACACTTGCCTACCACATGAACGAACTTAACTGGGAATGGATACGAAAGAAATGCTGTGAGTACGGGTTCACATCACACGACGCCGGAACGTGCGGCCTGCATGTACACGTCAACAGAGATTTCTTCGGCAACACTCAAACTGAAATCGACTTGAACATCGCCAAGGCTGTGCTGCTGGTCAATCGGTTCTGGGAATCACACATGATACCGTTCAGCCGCCGCACGGAAGAACAGCTAAACCATTGGGCAAGCAAGAACGAAATCACGCTGGAGGATGATGACAACGATGCCACACTTGCCAGCAAAGCGCGTAACCTACGCAACAAAGGCCGATATTACGCCGTCAACCTAAGAAACGACAACACGATAGAGTTCAGACTGTTCCGAGGAACGCTAAAAGCCAGCACATTCAACGCAACACTTCAATTCGTAGATACCCTTTGCCGATTCGCTAAGAAACTAAACATCAACGACATAAATAAAACCACATGGGAAGATATATTCCGCGACGTGGATTACCCAGACCTTATTGACTATTTGACCAAGAGAACAACATTCCATAGACAACAGGAGGCAGCATAATCATGTGCATTATAGTAGTAAAGAAGGCCGGCATAGCAACACCCAGTGATGAAATGTTCGAGAATATGTGGAACCATAATCCGGACGGCGCAGGCTTCATGTACACGGCCAACGGCGGCGTGTGCATCGAGAAAGGATTCATGGAATATAAAGACTTCTATAAGGCATATAAGCGCGTAGAGGGCAAAATAGACACTGTGCAGACGCCTATGGTATTCCACTTCCGCATAACCACACACGGCGGCACATCGCCTGAGAACACACATCCGTTCCCTGTGACGGACAATCTGAGTACGCTGCGGAAACTCATGTGCAAAACCAGTCTGGGTGTGGCGCACAACGGCATACTGAGCGTGCAGCCGAGGAGCGGCATAAGCGACACAATGGAATACATACTGACCCAGCTCAGCACCATGAAATGCATCAACAAGCACTTCCCGCAGGACAAGTATTTCCGCAAGCTGATAGAAAACGAAATAGGCGGCTCACGGCTTGCATTCCTCGACATGGAAGGTAACATCAGCACCGTGGGGGACTTCGTGACGGACGAGCAAACCGGATTGATGTTCAGCAATACGTCCTACAAAACGCCGAGCTACTGGACTCCGACCAAGAGCGTGTGCGACATTTTTGACCTTGGCGGCACAGTGACCCTTGACGGCAACAAATACAGCGACTACGGCGAGTTTTACGTTGATAAAAAGGGAAATGTGTATGGCTACAACTGGGAGGATGACATGCTCTATCCCAGCGAGCGGGCAGAGTTGGAGGGCGGAGCCAAGTACGATTCAAAGCTGGCCGAGCTGATGCCGTATTGCATGGATATCAGCTTTGAGGAACTGCTGGACTACGAGGATGAATATGATCGCTGCTATTGGTGTGGCGAGATAAAACGCAAGGATAAGCTGGAACACACGGAAATAGGTATGCTGTGCGAGGATTGCATGGCAGAGCTGGAAAGGTAAGGAGGATATAATATGGCTAACAAATCGTTCTACGCGGATGAGATATACCGCAACGAAAACGGCGATTTCTATACCGGCTTGGCACTGGAACATAACGAGTGGCTCAAAGATAGATATAAATTTGAAAAGGTGGCAGATCCGTACACGACTTGTAGGGGCAAGACTGTGCGCTGCGAGTACAGTCAGATATTCTATCCAGACAGCAATATGTTGCTTTGCAACGAGATTGCGAGTGTGGATGGAAACCTGTATGACAACATTGAGAACGGCGAGCTGTGCCGCTACTACGATGCCGACGGCAACGAGGTGGACGCGGATGACGATTGGGAGAATGAGGAGCCAATAGAAATCTACCAGTATTATCTGATTGACCGCGCCACGGCAGAACTGCTGAAGGAACACACGAACGAAATCATATTCTACTGCGAGATGCTTGACCTGTACGTGCTGGGTGTGACGCACTGGGGCACCGGCTGGGATTACGTTGAGACAGACTTTGTGTATTGAGGGAAGGAAACCAATGGCGTGCAAAAGGAAAACACGAGATGTATGGCGCTTCTACGTCAATTATGGTTACGGCTGGGAGCACGAGTTTGATGAAGACAGCCTCAGCGAAATCAAGAAGCGCAAGAAGGAATATCGAGAGAATTGCCCGCAGTATCCGATAAAGGTGGTTAAGGGCAGAGAAAGGATTGTAAATGACTACGACAAATATAGCGGAATTCGCACAAAAGTATAGAATGCCAGGCTTTTATATGGATGTTTGCGGCATGTATTGCCTATGCCTTGGGCGTTATTTGATTTCCGCGTTCAACAACACTGATGGAGGTGCTCTGGAGGTTTGTGTTGACGAACTGTCGCAGTCAGGTGTATTTGAGGATAACTTGGAATGGGAAACTCCTAACGATGAATATGATGTGGTGGCAACAATACGCCGCTTTGTTGCTAAGTATGGGAGGAAAGGTAAATGAGTTCAAACCGTAAAGTATACGCACGCCAAGTGCCGTGGGAGTGGCAGGAAAGCTCGTGGGATGACGAACAGCTCAAGATAGACAAGGCCGCGCTGTACGGCAACAGGTCATACGGAAGATACGTTTTTGATGAATTCGAGCAGGTGGTAAAAGCGCTTGAGGAGATGGATTGGGACGATGTTGGTGATGACCGCCCATACAGCACCGAACAGGAAATGCTTCTGGATTATGTGCCTCCTGTAGGTAGAGACTCCTACACTGATGAGGAGATCGAGACGTGGAAGTTCGCATCTCAGATGTATAACCCAAACTATGGCCGCAATGAACAGTGGAGAATCTGTATGGGCCTGACATTGATGCTGGGCAAGGAATATGACTATAAAACCCTGCGCGGCTCTTGTCAAAGCGATTGGATTTACTTCATCTATCCGACCGACCTGTACAATGACGAAGCGGTTCGCCGCCTCGAAACGGAGTTCTTCAACACCGGTGAGGAATGGATAGTGCATGACGAGGATACTGTACCGGAGTGCGCTGAGGATGTGCAGGGATATAGCTTCTACGTTTATGACAATACACGCAAGGAAATAGCGGAAGCTGATGGTGTTGATCCAGAGGACGTGGTGCTGTGGGGATACGATGGGATGCGGCAGGTACCGAAATATAAGGAGGCTTAAATGGCATATACGATACACCCCTACAGTACGGGCAAAGGGAACACAACTAAAAGCGTAAACGACAATATATCAAGCATTATGTCACGGATGGTGCAGATTGCAGGGCGATTATGCGAGAACTATGCAAGTGATGTTTACTATACATTGTGTAGCTATGACGATGCTGTGCGTGAGAACTATGAGTATGACAGGCTGATAACGTTTTACGAGAGCGGTGTGATTGAATGCAAAATAGAAAATGGTACCGTAAACAGCAAATCTAATGGTATTCAGTATTGGAGACTGACTTGGAACCCTCAAAAGAAGGAGGGCATGTTTACAAGAGTTCGCTTGAAGGTGGTATGATACATTTTCTTCGGTGCAGTTCATCCTATACACTGAAAAACGGTGAATTTGTGGAGGCTGAAAAGGAGGTCTAAATAATGGATAAGGGTTATATTAACGCGGGCTATGAAATCAAGATTTTCCATGAAATTGGCGATGCGGGCGTTGCAATAGGTATGCGGTCTGGTATCAAAAACGATCCCGCTCCGTTTGTGGTGTGGAATTATTTTTATGAGAATGGCGCCCCATCATTTTATTGGGGCGCATATTCGGATGAAAAATTGCAGGCTACAACAACGTTCATAGAAAGAATACGGGCGTTAGTGTCGAAATTGGACTGGCCAGCGTGGTGCGCATTGAGAACGCAGGAGGAATCAGAATGATTGGTTGTATCAAAGACGCAATTCAAAGTGGGTTGTACCAAGACTTTTGGGGAGAGGACAGCCTGTTGGTGGATGGATTCCATGAGTGTTACGGCGAACAGCTTACTTGCGAGGGATTCTGTGTATATCCAAGTAGTACGGATGATAATGTGGTATATGTTGATATTGGAGAGGATTCAGTTCACAGATTCAAGATAACAATAGAGGGGGTCTGAATTATGGCAAATACTTACGGTTACACAATGAAGGGACTGCGGGACGCGGCAAAAGCAACTAAGCGCCTGACTGGCGCAAGCGGGGCACGTGTGCAACTTAACTATGACAACGCAGAGGGAATAGTGTTCGTTAACCGCGTGCAGCATGACACATGGGTGCGGTATCGGAATGAAACCGTACTGGTGGTATGTCAGGTGTGCGAACCGTTGACGGCGCAGCAGGTTGCAGATTTAGTGGCAAGGAGGCTGGTATGATACGCAATCACGCCACAGAAAACGGCTACCACTACAAAATCAGCCTACTGGCCGATGGCAAATTTCACATCCAATGTATTGATTCATGGGCATACACTTACGGACAATACTATACCGACCGAGCACAACTGTATAAAACCTTGCATGAAGCGTTAAAAACGCTAACTACAACACGCCGCACCATAGTAATGCCGGACGGGACGGAGAGGAATAATCAGCAGGAGGCGGATGTCTTTGTACAGTGGCATCCCACGATACGCGAGCTTTGGCCGGGCGAATATTAAATCAGAAAGGAACTGTGACAAAGTGCGAGGAGGAATACAAATGATAGAACATATCCGCGATATAATTGCTTGGGGGTTAAATGAAGACTTTTGGAGTGAAGACAGTCTGTTGGCAGAAGGTTATTACAACACTTTTGACGAAGTGTTAAATTGCGAGGGATTCACAATATGGGATGACCAGCGTAACACAGTGTATATTACTTTGCAGAATGGCAAAGAGTATAAAATCACAATCGAGGAGGGAGAGGTATGTATCTAATAAATTCAGACATTTATGTTTGTGATATATGCGGATTTGAAGGTGGGTGGGATGATCATGATGACATACATGGGGAGTTGTGGGGTTGCGAACGGTGCGGCGGTACGTTCTGTACAAAATGCTTTATTGATAAAATAGGAGAAGCCGCATACTGGAAGATGATGCACGGTGAGGATGTGATTTTATGTCCTGAGTGTTATGGAAAGGAGGACGCAGAATGATTCGTGTTGTTCAAGACTTAACTCGTGAGGAATTAGATGAACTTAAACAGAGCTATATCTGTGTGATGAAGAAGGGATCGGACGAGCCTGCATATTGGGATGATTTGGCAGAAGCGCCGGAATATATATCAGATAAAATGCTATTTGAATATTATGACGGCATGGTATTTTCGGAAGATGATTTCTTTTGTAACCTTGAGAAGAAGGAAACAGAATGACACACTACGATACCCGTAAGGAAGCGGAAGAAGCCTGTCGCGGCGATGAAACCATTGTCAGGGTTTGCGGCGGCTGGCTGGTGATGACATGGCAGGAGCTACAGAAATAAGCAATTCTTATATTGGCTCCAAATACGCGTTATGAGCAATTCTATCTCCTATACGACCAAATTATCTACAAAATAATAAAAACGTCACAGAGGGGCTATTTGGGACTCTGGTGGCATCTGAGGAGGTATAACTATGTATTTTGAATTCTATCCCAAACGATTAATTGCATGGATAATTGTAATCGTCATACTGACGTTGCTGTCGAACTGAGGAGGAAAGCAATGGCAAAGGTCATAAGCAATGGTACGGAAATCAAAATAGAAACGAGTCAGGGCACGCTAATTGCGAAGCTTTGCACTGACCCGAACTATCCCGGTATCTGGTTGGAAATTGATAGGCCGGAGTTCGGCAACAGTGTGGCGGTGGCAAAGCTCGAAGTGTACGAAGACAGTGGCCGGGTGGTGCTGGATGTGTACAGCGACGCTTTGCAGGATGAAGTAACAGAGCAGATACCGATTGAGAATCTCGACAGGTGGGAGGAAGGCAATGAATGAACCGTGTACGACTTATCGATGGCATAGTTGAATGGTGCCAAAGCTATGAGTGGCCTGACTGGCGCATAACAGAGACATTGATTGGTGTGCTGGAATTTGATCCCAAGGATATCGAAAAGGCTGGCTATGGTTATCTGATTGAAGAATACTTCGCGGAGGAGGAAGAATAATGGGTTATTACAGTGATGTGGCGCTGACATTGCGCAAGGAAAATGCAGTCGAACTGGTTAGAAAAGCGAAAGTAGAATGTCAATCACCCCATGCCTAAAGGCAGGGGCTTGCAAGAGCCCTGATTGACCAGCCTAAGTGCTTTAAGCGCTCCGTTATCTTGGTCACGACACCTGCGAATGCCTCCTCAGTTTGCAGCTCTGTCGCCGTACATTAAGCAGTCCGCAGGGGTAGTGGGCAGTGTGTACGGCTACACAAGCCTTGATAACATTGGCGAGAGGAACATTACTGCCAAGCAGGGGGAGTTTCAACGCTTCTCCTGTGCGACAAGAAAAGAGGTCACACTCTATATGGTCTTTGTATTAGATACGAACAAACAACCATTGCATCCCTGCCACCCTGCTCGTGCGCGTAAGCTACTGCGGGATGGGAAGGCGGCGGTGTACATGGTTCAGCCTTTTACCATCATTCTGAACAGGGTGGTGGATGAACCTCCTAACAAGGAGTATCGCGTAAAATTTGACTACGGTTCCAGACACACGGGCGTTGCTATTTTGAAAGATAATACCGTGTGCTGGCTGGGGCAACTGGAACATCGCACGGATATCAAGAAGAATCTCCAGCAAAGGAGCAATTATCGCAGACGCAGACGCTCCGCAAACTTGCGGTATCGAAAACCCCGGTTCAATAACCGGGTTCGTCCCAATGGCTGGCTACCTCCCTCGCTGATGAGCAGGGTTAACAATATTGGAACCCTGATGCGGAGGCTCACGAAGTTGGTACCCATTGGAAGTATCTCCTACGAGAACGTCAAATTTGACACGCAACTGATGCAAAATCCGGATATCTCCGGCGTGGAGTATCAGCAGGGAACACTGTTTGGCTGCGAGGTCAGGGAGTACCTGTTGGAGAAGTACGAACGTAGGTGCATTTACTGTGGAGCAGAAGGTGTTCCTCTGGAGATAGAGCATCTGATCCCTCGGAGTAGGGGCGGAAGCAACCGAATCTCCAATCTTGGAATCGCCTGCCACAATTGCAATCAGAAGAAGAATAATCTGACTGCGGAGGAGTTTGGGTTTCCCAACATTCAAAAGAAGGCCGTGGCAAGTTTGCAGGATGCTGCTCAGGTAACGGCTACCCGCTGGAAGGTGCTGGATGTGTTGAAATCCTTCGGTCTCCCCGTAGAGTGCGGCAGTGGTGGCCGCACCAAAATGAATCGCGTCCAACTTGGACTACCCAAGGAGCATTATTATGATGCCTGTTGCGTAGGTATATCAACCCCACAAAAATTGTACTTCAAAACAGAGAATGTCCAAATCATGCGAGCTGTAGGTAGAGGGACACATCAGCGCACCAATGTCGATAAATTTGGATTCCCAAGGGGTTATCTGGCGAGACAGAAGCAGTTTTTTGGGTTCCAGACGGAAGACTTGGTTAAGGCTGTGGTGCCAAAAGGCAAAAAGGCTGGAACCTACATAGGCACTGTCGCTTGCAGAAAGACCGGTTCGTTTGATATTAAAACAAAGACTGGTCGAGTATCAGGTATCAGCTATAAGCATTGCTCTATGAGCCAAAGAGCAAATGGTTATCAATACTACCAAGAAAGGAGAACGCCACTTCCTCCCCACGGATAAATCCGGGGGCTTCCGTGGCGTAGATTTGAGGTGAACTGACTATTGACAAGTTGGCGCAGAAAGGAACACTAAATGACCGACAGTGAATACATATCCGCCTTAAAGCTGCTCATAGATTCCGCCATAAGCGTCGGCAGGGACTGGCTCTGGAATGACAGCGACATCATGGATACGTTGACGGATGAGAACGGATTCGGGCTGACATACGATGACTTTGTTATGGCGGGGTTTAAGGAGATAGCAGATGAATATTTTCATTGATACAGAATCGATGCGGTTTGTGACCGAAAAGGAACTGCGGCAGGAGTTTGAGCAGCTCAAGCGGGAACAGCCGGAAGAATATGATTATACGTTTGAGCAGTACATACAGAACTGCACAAGCAAGAACGGCACATTGGAGGAGACAAGATGAAACTGTACGTCAGCTCTGCCACGGGCAGTATATATGACGAAAACACCCTGCGCGAAAGCTTTTTTATGATGCGCAACGCTGCGCCAAGGGAATATGATTACAGTTCCGATGAGTACATCCGCAGAATGGTGGAGGACAAGCAGGAGCTGTACGAACTAACGCCGGAGCAGATGATGAGCATAATGGTGTCGTTGCTGGCGGCAAACAAGCGAGAACAAGCAAGAGAATTAGCGGTAGCATGGAGGGCATAAATGAAATATTATATGGATACTTATTCGCTCATAAGCGTGGCAAATTATCTTGGTTTCCTTGAAGGTACTGGCCGCATAGAGATAGATGAGGAAGATCAACTGTACGGCATAATGGAGCAAATTGACGAGGACGTCAGTAAAGCATGTGAATCTACTTTGGATTCGGGATTCGACTTTTGGACTGAGGTAGACCGCTCATTAAGACTGCAAGGGGTGTTAAAGGATGCCAAGTAACTTACTACAATTCAAGCCGCGAGTGGTGGAAACGCCGTACATACTCATCTGCACTAAGTGCGGAGAGGAAAACGAAGGCACGGCGAATTTCTGCTCACATTGCGGCAAAGCGTTAAGGCCGCAGTTGCGCAGCACCAAGCAACAGTACGCGCCGCTGACTAAGCACACAAAGGTTCCGCTCAAAACAATGGCCGAGATAACCGCCATGGAACACTCTTTGCAGGACACTAAGCGCAGGCGTCTCGCGTACAGAAATTTGGTTCTGTTCCGGCTTGGGTGTAACGTTGGCTTGCGCGGCGGGGATTTGGTTCAGCTCAAGGCCGGGCAGTTCATTGGCAAGGACAGCAGCCCCAAGGATACGGTGTATGTCATCGAGCAGAAAACCGGCAAGGGCAGGGAGTTGAAGATAAGCGACGAGGTGGCAACTATGGTTGCCCAGTACACGGATGATATGCATCTGGACAGCAAGGATTTTCTGTTTGGCTCACAGAAGGGAGGATGCCTGACCCGCAAAACACTCAACGATGACATAATTGTTCCGGCAGCGGTGCGGCTGGGGTGGAATCCGCTGCTGTACGGCAGCCACACCATGCGCAAGACATACGCCTATCGCTTCTACACGCAGGCACAACACCTGAGTCAGGAACGTGGATATAGGGCGCTGTCTATGCTCTGTAAGGAACTGGGGCATAGCAACGAAGCCATAACGCTTTGCTACATAGGTATCGAGGCAGAGGAAATCAAAGAGATATGCAACCTGTCGGCAAAGGACTATGACTGGGCATTTACGCAGGCATTACGGGATGAGTTAGGGGAGGAATAAGATATGAAGAACAAAGAAAAAGCAGTTGGTTACATGAAGGATTTAGGGATACTTGATGATGCTATTAAAGCGTTTGAGGCAGATGATATTGTGTTTTTCTCTATCAACGGATTCATATATAGCCTAACCCCACAGATGCGTCAGACCATTTCTGAAATTGAAAATAAACTGCATGGTGATGTAGTGGTTTGGCACGTCATACACGGCAAATATAAAATGTGCGATGGCAGCGAGTTGAACATGGATACGTATCTACTGGCGACATCTGAGTGTGCCGACGCGCTGGATAAGTGCGAGAACGAAGGCTATTATGCGTTCGCTTTTGTGAACAACATAGATGCGCTGCAGGATTCGGAATTTGGTGATGTAGTTATAGCGGAAAGGTTTGGCGGTCTATACCGTGTATATTAACTGAGGAGGAACGCTATGCGCTGTGGGACGCGAGTGGTATCAACAGATTGTGGAGTACGTGTTGGAACTGTTGTTGGGCACGTATGGGGCAGTGGAGAGCTTATGGTGCAGTGGGATGGAATGAAAGGCACAGCATCGGTAGGCAAGCAAACAAACTTACAGATAATAGGGTTCGACCCATCTAAGGGAGATAAGCGCGGTGTGTGGCGCAAGAAAACAATTTTGGAAAAGTGGTTGATATATTCCGCGTAATATGGTAAAGCAAACTAAATGTATATGCACAATGGAATATAAGGGAGGAAACGGCTATGAATAACACACGCAGAAAAGAATTGCGCAGGGCTATCGACATGATAGAGACGGCGCTGGATATAGTGAACAGCGTCAAGGATGAAGAAGAAGACGCTATGTACAACTACCCTGAGAACTTGCAGGGCACGGAAGCATACGAGAATATGGAGGTGGCCGTAGACACTATGGAGGAAGTCACATCCGCCATTGAGGACGGCGTGGACTCGCTGAACAACGCTGTAAGCTTACTGGAGGAAATTGTATGACAGAACAGCCGCCGTTCAACTCGGTCGAAACGTTCATACAGGAATACTACCGCCGCAACCCGGACGGGCACTACTTCGACCCGGAGATGCTGAAGTATTTTGGGGAGGACAAGGCGCTCATGCGGGTAATAAACAGGGCGATGATGCTGGCCACGGATATGTTCGGCAATGGCCCGTTCAAACCGTACTATGTGCTGGTGCGCCCGCCAAAGGTGAAATACCAAGTGGAAACGTGGGACTGTGTTCTGTTTGACGTGGAGACTTTTCGCCCGACAACAAGCGAATTTACACCCAGAACAGAGCAGCAAGAAGCCGTTCAGAATGCAATCAAGCGTGAAATTTGGCTGAGTTAGGAGGAGGCATTATGATAGCAGGAGCATTAGCAACTTTATTGGCAAGCGGCGCGTACTTTGCGGCGGACAGCATCAAGACGAACGCCAACATATACCGCAACGCCAACCGCATGGATGATGAGGGCGTGTTCTGGCCCACCAATCCGGAAGTGGAGCGCATGTTGCAGCACGACATTCGCAGTCTGTGGGAAACCGGCAAGCGTGACTTCATACCGGAAGGACTGGAAGGATTCTTCGAGGAAAACAACAGCGCGAGGGGAGCTTACTTCGATGCCTTGGCCGCGCAATGTATGCTGGAAAACGGCTGTAAGCCCATGGATGCGTGGGGTTCGTTCAATCGGAATACTTATAATTGCTTTTTGCAGTACAACAGATCGTATGGTGCGGATGCAAACGAGTGGCTGCGCATACACAAACCGGAAATCATTTTGGCGCGGATTGAGAGAACTAAGAAGATAATCCATGAAGCGCAGGTGGCCTCGAAGAAGGCGGCGGATAAGAACAAAATAATATTCGCTATTGTCTTGACGCTCTGCTTGAGCCTGATAGTCGTGGGCATAGTCAAAATGGCAATAGATAAGAACGAGTTGGTAGCGCAGTTCAGCCAGTTGTCCTTCTATCCGCATCCCGATATCACAAAGGCCATCAACGAGTGTGCTCATATGGACAGCGATTACAATGCTGGGGTACGTTATCTGGTTTGGGGCATACTACTGTCCAGTCTGGTGTTGATGATGGGGTTGCCAATGGTAAAAGGTGCAAAGATAACGGTGAAGTTATGATATAACCAAGTTGAAATGCAGCAGGCGAAAGTGGCAGTTGTGACATTGTCACAACTGGCAAAATCAAGCATACTGGGCAGATATAAAATCAAGTGTGACAATGTCACACTTGATCCGCCGTCGTTCATTAAAAGTTGGGACAAAGTCCCAACTTTCGTAAACATACTGAGTAAATATAAAATCAGTTGGGACATTGTCCCAACTGATCCGCTTTATACTCTGTGCAGCACGGTTGCGAATAAAGCCTTTTGTGCTAAAATTCCGATAATAAAAACAGTAGTTGAAGGGGCAAGTATGAGCGAAGCGAGAGTCCTATATTGTCAAAGCTGCGGAGCGATGCTGAACGTGGAGGCCAACCGTGCCTACATTTTTTGCCAGTACTGCGGCGCAAAAAACGTAATTGCGTCCGAGCAGATGAAGACCAACATAAACTAGGCGGCATTCAGATAACGGCAAAAACGGAAATAGAGAACATAATCGCCTCCGCTGAGTACGCCGTTTCCATAGGCCAATACAGCAAGGCAAACGAAATGCTGGTTGCGGCAATCATGAGCGGCTATGATGATTACCGCATATACATCACAAAGGCCAAGATAGACCTGCAGCTTGACCACAACCGCAGCCTGTTCGAAAGCCTGCGCAAGCTTCAGCAGCTTGAGCAGCGTCAAGGCGGCAACCAAGCGGTCACGACGGCAATTCGTGAGCTTATGCATTACCGCGGCAAAAACGGCGTTACCGCGCTGCACATCTCAACTTTCCATGAGCAGATGGACATGGTGGTCTACTGCGTGGAGCACGGAAGCGATGTGAACTGCATCGCCGGCGTGAACTGCGTAACGCCCATCAGCATTATGTTCGTGCCTATATCAAGCAAGCTTACAGGGCTTGACGGCACGCCGTTCGTTCATCACAAGGCCGCCGTGAAGGAGATCCGCCGCTACCTGATGTCCTGCGGTGCAAGGGATTCTTTCAGGTTTGGATATTGAGTTGCCGGATCAGTTGTGACAAAGTCACAACTGATTTTTGTATACCGCTGTAGCCTGCTGTGCCCTTTCAACACGATGGTTGAACGCATCTATCCAACTAACAGCAGCAGACAGAAGAACAGACAGGCCGAAATTCACAGCAGCGTTCAATGCTTTTGCACCTAACGCCGCCCAGTTAAAACCCTTGTTGAGTTTGTCAAGAGCAACAGTACCGCCGTTGGCGGCTTCAATAGCAGCCTTGGCAGTATTGGACATCGAACTCTTCATCAGTTCAAGATTATCCTGTGCCTCCTTTGTCATTGTCTTGACGCCACTCAAAACTTCATTGTACCGAGTTAACTGCTCAATATCTTTAGATGTCACCCACGAACGAATAACCCCCATTTTTCCACCTGGCAATATGCCAGATGTAGCAGCAGTTATCAACGTATTTGCTATACTGGCTAAGTATTTCAAACATGAGGTTAATGTGATATAATAATAAAAAATGGAGGGTGTTTACTATGCCACGTATTAAAAATATTCTATATTGTAGTAATTGTGGATTTATAGATGTCAGAAACAGATATCGTATATGCCCATTCTGCAATAAAAAGATGAAGGAATCAGAACAACCATTTGTAGATAAGAATATATGGTACTCATATGAACTCGAAGAAATGGAAAATAAGGTATTCCAACAATCTGTCAAAGATAATCCAGCATTAGACCAGACAGCATATGAAAACAGAATAAAAAAGATTGAACAACAAAAAATACAGGATGCAGAAGACAAACGTCAAATGCTTGCTAAGTTTGAGCGAGATAGAGTCAAGAGCGAACAGGCAGCCGCTCGACGCGCTGTCGAGCAAGCTAACGCGCCCCGCTGTCCCACCTGCGGCAGCACCGACCTGAAGAAGATAGACGCGCTTGACCGGGCAATATCCGTGTCCTTCTTGGGGTTGGCATCAGGCAAGATAGGCAAGAGCTTCAAGTGCAACCATTGCGGGTATATGTGGTAAAACGGTAGGGGAGTGGCTTCCTTTCGCTGATTTGCGAACTGCTATTGAAAGTAGGCAGTTGTGAAAGTTTCACAACTGCCAAAACATATGTTTAAAGATGATAGGCTGGATCAAGTGTGAAAGTTTCACACTTGCCACTTTATTGTTTCAAATACAAAATGCGGCATAGAGAGGAACGATTTTTTTATTGTCCTCAAAGCCGAAGTTTTTGGCAGAGAGCTTGATTGCATAAGCGGGCTTGTAGGTGTCCATATAGACCTTCAAGCTCTTTGCTCTGGTGTTGTCGGCAGACTTGACCTCAATAGGAATAAGCTGACCGTCACGCTGAATGATAAAATCAATTTCAGCTCCACGCTCGGACTCCCAATAGTAGGTGCGGTAGCCGTTGATGGTAAGCTGCACATTGACATAGTTCTCCGCCATACCGCCCTTGAAGTCGTTGATTTCCTCGACCATATAGAGAATATCATTGGCGGCTAAATCCTTCTTGGCGCAAAGCAGCCCTAAGTCGGACACATAAATCTTGAACGCATCAATATCACGGTAGTTTTCAAGCGGCTTTTTGATTTGCTCGACCTTGTAGACCTGTGACACGATACCGGACAGGCAAAGCCATTCGATTGCATTTTCAAATTCGGAAGCCCGTCCGCCTTTCTTAATCAGCTTATATTGGAAACGGGTATTCTTCTTGGAAAGCTGAACGGTTATATTGTCGTATGCAAGTCTGGTTTTCTTGATTTCATTCAAGTTGTTATACTTGCTCATATCATTGAGATAGCTTGCAAGTATCGTGTCCTGCGTATGGCGGACAAGGATATAATCCTTTGTTTCGGCAAACTGCATCACGCACTCCGGCATACCGCCGACCACAAGATACTGACGATAAAGCTGCATTGCGGCATCGTGTAAGGCAGACGGCAGGGGCGTATCGGTTTGGAAGCACTTTTTAATCTGCTCTACCAAATCGTCCTCACCGAGAGCCAACATAAATTCCTCCATATCCATAGGATAAAGCGTTTTCATATCGACCTTTCCTACGGGGAAAGAGAATTTTGCTCTGTTGACCGCAACGCCGAGCAAGCTGCCTGCAACGATGATGTGGTAATCTGGAGCGTCCTCGCAGAAGTATTTAAGCGAAGTCAACGCCCTTTCGCAGAGCTGCACCTCGTCGAATACAATCAGCGTTTTTTCCTTTACGATAGTCTGGCCTGCAATATGGGACAAAATCGGTATCAGATAATCGGGGCTGATGTTTTCCTCAAAGGTTTCGTTCAGCTTTGGGTTGGTTTCAAAGTTAAAGTATGCCACATTTTCATAGTGAGTGCGCCCGAACTCCAGAATGGAATAGGTCTTTCCAACCTGTCTTGCGCCCTGTAAAATAAGGGGCTTGCGGTGAACGCTATTTTTCCAAGCTTCCAAAAAACTCATAATTTTCCTGTACATAATCAGACCTCCTTAAAGGTACTAAGTACAGTATAACGAATATTCGCGTAAAAAATCAATGAACTTTTGTTGCATATTTGCACTAAATAACATGAATGCGCTATTTCAAGAAATGTGCGATATGTTTTCAATGGGTTACCGCCCCTTTTTTATTTGAAATTTGCAACATGACCGTATTTTGATACAAGCGGGTTCTTTTGTGCTATAATCGGCATTGACAAACGAACGAAGGAGGACGCGGGCATATGCGAGCATATAATCAAAAACAAGGCTACGGTTAGCGGAAGGCGGAACACGGGGCGAAGCCCAAAGGATCCGTTGACCTGCAAATCTAAATCATCATTTCATATTAAAGAAGGCAAAATGAACATCATAATCGAATACAAGAGGTTTCACGGGATAAGCAACGAATCAGCTAAGTTATTAGCATATCTATCAGTCTTTATTCATATCATCAAACATAATCAGTGAACAGGAGCGAGTTAAATGCACGTTAAAAACATATATCCCACCACAACCACCAACGAAGACCTTATAGGACTGGCCGAAATGGCAAGCACATATCTGAGCAACATGCCGGCGGCACTTGCTACCAACGACATATTGGCCGTGCCTACCGAGCGCGTCATAAGGCGCACAAAAGGAGAACGATAATAGGTGATAGCAATATACGCCAGGCAGTCCTTGGATAAAAAGGACAGCATATCAATCGAAACACAGATAGAACTATGTAAGAAGGAGATAGAGGACGAGCCATATAAAGAATATGTAGACAGAGGCTACAGCGGCAAGAATACGAACCGCCCGCAGTTCAAGGCAATGATGCAGGACGTGGAGAACGGCGTTATCAGCAAGATAATAGTCTATAAGCTGGACAGACTCAGCCGCTCCACGCTCGACTTCGGCGAACTTATGGACGCATTGAGCAAGCACAGCGTTGAATTCTCATCCACAAGGGAGAAGTTCGATACGTCAACGCCCATAGGCAAAGCCATGCTCAATATAATAATGGTGTTTGCGCAGCTTGAGCGCGAAACCATTCAGGTGCGCGTGCAGGATAACTTCCGCATGCGCTCCGCCCGCGGGGCATACGACGCCAAAGCCCCATACGGATACGCAAAAACAAAGGTGATGGTGCATGGCAAAGCTGTAAGCACACTAAAACCGGACAAGGCGTATTCACTAATGGTCAAAAAGATATTTGAGCAGTACGCCTATACGTCCACATCGTTAGGCTACCTTGCCCGCACGCTCAATCAGCAGGGCATAAAGTCCGCAAACGGCGCAGCATGGGACTCCTGCAAGCTGAGTAAGCTGCTGTGCAACCCGATCTACGTCAAGGCCGATGCCGAGGTATACAAGTACTACCGCGCCAAGGGCATGGAGATAACCAATGATATAGACGACTTCCGCGGGCAATACGGCTGCGTAACATACGGTCAATGGGACAGGGCGAAGAACAAGTTCGCTCAGCTTTCGGGGCTAACGTTGTCCATAGGTCTGCATGAAGGCATTATTGATGCAAAGACATTCCTTGCCTGCCAGTACAAGCTTGCCGACAATACGCAGATAAATAACACCGGCCGCGGCAAGCATTCTTGGCTGACGGGTCTCTTAAAATGCGGCTGCTGCGGCAAGGCAATGAAGGTCATGACGTATAAAGAAACGGCTACGTTCAGATGCTCCGGTGCGATGAACACCGGGTTGTGCAACGATTCGCCATCCGTTGGCGTGCGCGAAATAGAGGAGGCTGTTGAGCGGGAGATATTCGCCCATGTAGCGCGGCATCAGGAACTGGTGGTTCAGAAGCGCAAAGAGGAGGACAACAAGGCGCACAACTATAAAATCGCCATAGCAAAACTGGATGACCAGATAGCCAACCTTATAACCGCCCTTGCCGACGGTACGGAGCTGACCATGAAGTACATAAACGGCAGGATAAGCGAGCTGCAAAAGCAGCGCGACATCTTGGCCGCCGAGCTTCAGCAGCATAAGAGCGCCACCAAGCAGCAGGATGATATAAAGCAGTTCCATGACATAATCAACCTTTGGCCCGGCATGACCATCCCGCAAAAGCATGAAATAGCCATGATGCTCATCAAGCGCGTGGAAATTCAGGAGGATACGACGAGGATTTATTGGAAGTATGATCTGTAGTTTTGCAGTACATGTGCAGACATAAGCACATGCTTGGGTTCACTCCCGGGCAGTTTCATTTACATGCATATAATCGTTTATATAGATAATAATACGGCTCAAATGGAAATAAACGATTTCACTTTTCCGACATCATTAGCTATAATGATGCAGTCTGCTGATAAGGCAGAATCATTGAAGAAATGAGGGAAAGATTCTAATGAAGAAAATCACTGCACTTTTGCTTGTGCTCGTGATGGCTCTTGGTCTCTCTGTTGGCTGCGCCCAGCAGGAAGTCAATACTCAGCCCGATCCTACCGAGGCTCCTGCTGCCACCGAAGCACCTGTTGCTGAAGCCACTCCGGAAGTTGTCGCTTCCGCCGAACCCGAAAAGCCCGAACTTTCCGGAACGATGAAGGTCGTTGCTACCGGCGACGTTTACGGCCCCCTGTTTGAAGAGTTCACCAAGGACACCGGCGTTACCGTTGAAGTTCTGTCCATGTCCTCCGGTGAAGTGCTCTCCAAGCTCCGCGCTGAGGGCGGCACTCCTTCTGCTGACCTGTGGTTTGGCGGCGGAATCGATGCTTTCATGAGCGCTGCTGACGACGGCCTGCTCGAACCCGTTGTGTTCGATGCCGCCAACGATCTCGCTCCTGAATTCCGCGATGCGGACGGTTACTGGTACTCCAAGGGCATCACTATCGTTGGCTTCCTTGTAAATGATGGCCTGCTCGAAGAGCTGAAGCTCGATAAGCCCGCTTCCTGGGACGATCTGACCAAGGAAGAGTATAAGGGCGAAATCGTAATGTCCAACCCCGCCGTGTCCGGCACCAACTACGCCGTGGTCAATGCTCTGCTGCAAGCCAAGGGCGATGCCGGCTGGGATTACTTTGAAAAGCTGAACGAGAACATTGCTTACTACGGCCGCCGTGGTTCCGACCCGAAGAACAAGGTCACCGCTGACGAGTTTGCCATCGGCATCACCTATGTTGACCCCAGCATTGAAAAGCTGACCGAAGACTACAATGTTTCCGTTATCTATCCTTCCGATGGTATCCCCTGGGTATCCGAAGGTGTAGCCGCGTTCAAGAACGCTGAAAACGTTGAAGCCGCCAAGGCATTCATAGAATGGCTCTTCAGCAACGACGATCATCTCCGTCAGCTTGCTTCCATAGAGAACAAGACCGGCGTCAAGATCATCAAGCCCTCTATCGAAGACGTTGAACTGACCTACGATGCTTCCATCCTGATGGATGAAGACCTGTCCCTGTTCGGTAAGCAGCGCGAGGAGATCCTTGCCCGCTTCGAACCCATGATGGGCGACAAGGCCGCTCAGGAATAAATGACGGCCGCTTCTAAAAGCACAAATAAAAGGGCATGTAACAATGCCCTTTTTCGCGTTAAGGAACAGGCGGGGGATACGGCCGTGCTGTGCATACTGCTCGGCGGGGTGCTGCTGTTTATACTGTGGCCCATGCTTTGCATAGCGCTGCGCAGCTTCCGTGCAGCAGACGGCGGCTTTACGCTTGAAGCATACAGCAATGTGCTGTCCAAGTACGGCACAAGTATGCGCAACAGCGTTGGGGTCGGCATTTGTACGGCCATATGCACAACTATACTTTCGCTTTCCGTTGCGCTTACCTGCGCCACGCGCCGCTCGTGGGGACGCACGCTGTGCATGATTCTTCTGACTGCGGCAATGGTAGCGCCGCCATTCGTATCGTCGCTTGCGTATATTCAGCTGTACGGCCGACGTGGATGGATAACATATCGTTTGTTGGGGCTCAGCTGGAATCCGTACAATCTTGCTGGCGTTGTGGCGATGCAGTCGCTCTCGTTCACGCCGCTCAATGCGCTGTTCCTACTGGGCGTGCTTGATAAGCTGGATGCTGACAGTCTGCGTTCGGCGCGCGACTTGGGAGCAAAACCTTCCGCTATACTTAGGGACATTGTTCTGCCGCTCATGCGCCCGGGACTGCTTGTAAGCATGCTGCTTTCGTTCGTCCGCTCCCTTGCGGATTACGGCACGCCTGTTATTATAGGCGGTCGCTCGGTAACGCTCGCCGCTGAGGTCTATTTGCAGGTAATAGGGTATTCAAACCTTGAAAAATCCTCGGCAATGAACATGTTCCTGCTTGTGCCGTCTATATTGTTCTTCTTTATATATCGTGCGCTCATGCGCCGGTCGGACAAGCTGACTGCAGGCAGCCGCAGCGTGCAGGGAAGGCTTTCGCTTCCGCTCACCCGCTGCGGTTCGGTCGGTTGGCTGGCGCTTATAGGCAGCGGACTGTTCTTCGTGCTTACGCTGCTGCAATATGGCTGCGTTTTGCTTTCCGGCTTCCTAAAAAGCAAGAAGGGCGTATATTCATTCACGCTTGACCATTGGAACGAGCTTTGGAGCATTGGCGCGTCGCCTGTTGTGCGCAGCGTGGTATATGCGCTGATAGTTGCTGTTGTCGGCACGTTGTTTGCGGCATTGTTTGCGTATTATATGGACCGTCGCCGCGTTCCAGGCCGCGCGTTTTTCGATTGCATAGCCACTATGCCGTATATGCTGCCCGGCACATGCTTCGGCATAGGATATATACTCGCATTCAACCATGCGCCGCTCAAGCTTACCGGCACGGCAATAATAGTTCTTGCCAACATGCTGTTTAAACAGTTGCCTACATCGGCAAAGATATGCTCCGCTACGCTTGCGCAGCTTCAGCCGGCACAGGAACGGTCCGCGCAGGATCTTGGCGCGGGCAGATTGGCTGTTATACGCGATGTTGTGCTGCCTAATATGCGACCCGCGCTTTTAAGCTGCTTTGTATATAACTTCACCAGCAGCATGACCACCGCCGGCGCAATAATATTCTTGATTGATCCCAGCCGCCAGCTTGCGGTGTTCCGACTGTTCGATGCCGTATACCGCGGGGATTACGCTCTGGCGTCTGTGCTTGCAAGCGTTATAACGGCAATAGTGCTAGCCGTAGAAGGGCTTGTGTGGCTGCTGAGCCGAAAGGAGGGCAAACGCCGTGTATCTTGAACTTGAGAAACTGAACAAAAGCTTTGACGGCAAAAGCGCCGTGTGCGATCTTTCACTCGGCGTGGAGAGGGGAGAACTGCTGTGCATTCTCGGCTCATCCGGCTGCGGCAAGACCACCACGCTCAATATGATAGGCGGCTTCCTTGCGCCGGACAGCGGCACCATATTGCTTGATGGGCAGGACGTTACGAATATGCCGCCCGAACGCCGCCCCGTCTCGACCGTGTTCCAGTCATATGGACTTTTTCCACACATGACCGTGCTTGAAAACGTTACTTACGGGCTGAAATTCCGCCGCTATAACCGCACGCAGGCAAGGGAAAAGGGCATGAAATATCTTGAACTTGTCGGCCTTGCAGACCGCGCGAATGCACATATACACGAAATAAGCGGCGGTCAGCAGCAGCGCGTTGCACTTGCGCGTTCGCTTATAGTTGAGCCCAAGCTTTGCCTGCTGGATGAACCGCTGAGCAACCTTGATGCGGCGCTGCGTGCGCGTATGCGCGGCGAACTGAAGCGGCTTCAGCGCGAGCTTGATATCACAATGGTGTTCGTGACGCACGATCAAGAAGAAGCGCTTATACTTGCCGACAGAATAGCCGTTATGGAGCACGGGCATCTGCTTCAGCTTGGTACACCGGAAGAGGTGTATCGCGAACCCACCAACGATACCATCGCTTCGTTCCTTGGCCTGAAGGACATTGTTTGGGGTGAGGACGGTTCCGTTATGAAAATAATAAGGAGGTAAACATTATGCTTGTTGATATGCATTTGCACGAAAAAACATTCTCTACCGACAGCTTTCTTTCCCTTGATGAAATAGTATCCATAGCCAAAGCCAAGGGGCTTGACGCCGTGTGCATCACCGATCATGACAGCATGGGCCTTCGCGAAACGGCGGAGGAGTACACCCGCCGCACAGGTTTCCCGATATTTACCGGCATAGAGTTCTTCTCACTTCAGGGCGACATCACCGCATGGGGACTCGAAAGCTATCCTGACCACCGCATTCCCGCGCAGGATTTCATAGACCTTGTTAACGCCGCCAACGGCTTCTGCGTATCCTGCCATCCTTTCCGCAACAATAATCGCGGCTTGGAGGAGAAACTGCGCGATGTTCACGGTCTGAACGGAGTAGAGGTGCTCAATGGCAGCACGGATGTGGAAGCCAACCGCAAGGCGCTGCGCTTCTGCCGTGAACTCGGGTTGCAGGCCATAGGTGCAAGCGATGCGCATACCACGCAGCAGGTCGGCAAATACGTCACCTATCTGCCCGAAATGGTGACCGCCCTGCCCGATTTCATTGCCGAGCTTCGCACGCTGCCCACCCGTCCCGCAATATGGAACGGCTCCGGCTACGATGTAGTGGATGAGTTCTGATAAAACTTAGGTTCAAAAAGATAGCCTCTGATGGCAGAAAGTTGATTGCCGTTGGGGGCTGTTTTATTGGCTGCTGTCGCAGTATTATAAAAAGCATACATTGTTCTTCGCGGATGGTTTATGCTATACTATCCCCGAAGGGTAAGGTGATATTTTGCTCAAGCTTAACGCATGGATAAAGCGTTTTTCAATACCGCTTCTTTGGGGTGCGGGAATACTCATTGCTTTGGCTGTAGCGTTTTCGCATATATTTGGCATCAAAATAGTTGCGGATGTGTGTTTCATTGCGGCGTTTGTGCTGTCCGGCATGCCGATATTGCTTCGGGCTATTCAGGCGCTGCGGTTCAAAACGGTCAGCATAGAACTGCTTGTCTCCATTGCGGCAATAGGTGCATGCGTGATTGGCGAATTTAACGAATCCGCAATAGTCACGTTCCTGTTTCAGTTCGGCTCGTTCTTGGAGCAGAAAACCATGAAAAAGACGCGCTCTGCAATTAGGGCGTTGACCGAAATGGCTCCGACTACGGCATGGCGTATTATTGAAAACGGCGCGGAAGATGTATTCGAAACGGAAGAGATAGATGCGGACGAGGTTGAGATTGGGGACATCCTGCTGGTTAAGGCCGGCGGCAAGATAGCGTCCGACGGCATTGTGGTAAAGGGCGACGGCTATGCAGCGGAAGCCAGCATCACGGGTGAGCCGATGGCCAAGCATAAAACCGTTGGCGACACAGTCTATGCAGGAACCATTTTGGACAGCGGCACAATACAAATGCGCGCAACAAAGGTAGGGGAGGATACTACATTCGCCAAAATAATCGCCCTTGTTGAAGAAGCGCAGGACACCAAATCCCCCGTTGAGCGGTTCATAGATAAGTTTGCTAAATACTATACTCCGGCTGTTATTGCAATAGCTGCGGCGGTATTCATATTCACCCGAAACGTTGACACAGCAATTACGGTGCTGGTGCTTGCATGCCCGGGCGCTCTTGTGATAGGCGCGCCTATCGCCAACGTAGCCGGAATTGGTCGCGGTGCGCAGGAAGGCATACTGCTGAAGGGTGGAGACAGTATCCATACATTTTCAAAGGCCGATACTGTTGTTTTTGACAAGACCGGCACGCTCACCGAAGGCGTTCCCGAAGTATGCGTTCAGAAGGATTACTCTAACGAAGCCACTCAAGCTTTGGCCTTGGCGGCGAGTGTTGAAAGGGCATCCGATCATCCGCTTGCAAATGCCGTGATTAGGTATGCCGCTGATTTGCCTTCTTATGAAGCCGAATCCGTACAAAACATTAAGGGCTGCGGAATGGATGCAAGCATCTGCGGCCACAGAGTGCTGATAGGCAACCGAAAACTTATGGAGCAAAACGGCATAGAGCTGACTGAGCAAGTGCTTAATGATTTGAGCGAAGTGCAAAATAGCGGCGCATCTATCGCCCTGATAGCAGTAGACGGCAAAGCAGAAATGCTTCTCGGAATATCGGATAAATTGAAAGCAGATGCAAAAGACAGCATAAGCCGCCTGAAGAATATGGGCATTGCCGATATAATAATGCTTACCGGGGACAATGCCAGCACGGCCTCCGCAATAGCGTCTCAGCTTGGCATTACGGACTACCGTGCGGAGCTCTTGCCTGAAGATAAGCTTACTGTGATACGTGAATTGCAAGGTAAAGGCAGAATCGTTACGTTCGTAGGCGACGGCATTAACGACAGCCCTGCGCTTGCGGCGGCGGATACGGGCATAGCCATGGGCTCGGGAACCGATGTGGCAATAGACAATTCGGACGTGGTGCTGATAAAATCCGATTTAAAAAGCTTGGTTCGTTCACTCAAGTTGTCTAAAAAGACAGTGCGCACGCTGTATGAAAACATAGCCATTGCGGTCGGAACAGTTGTACTGCTGCTCATTGGATTATTCGCGGGCTATATACATATGTCGATAGGCATGCTTATACATGAAGCCAGCATATTGGTAGTAATACTGAACGCAATGCGTCTTTTGATTCATAATAAAAAGGAGAATTGACTATGAAGAAAACTATTCAGATGGAAGAACTCGTTTGCCCCATGTGCGCACAGAAAATCGAAACCGCCCTGCAAAAGGCTCCCGGCGTGGTAAGCGCATCCGTGCTGTACAATGCCAGCAAGGCCAAGGTTGAATTTGACGAGACCAAAACCAGTGTAGGCGAGCTGGTAAAGGTTATAACCGGCCTGGGTTATGTAGTCATAGGTTAAAAGAATAGTGGACAGCATGAACGGAGAAATCATAAAGAACCTGAATAAGATATTGCCCGTTGTTGAACGGGTACATAGCGATCATCACCCTGAACTGCATCAGGTGGCGGCGCTTTATGCCGAGCTGAAGCAGAATCCAAGCCGTGAAGTATTCGATAAGCTTAGGGAAGTTACCAATAACTACGCGCTCCCTGAAGATGCCTGCCAGGCATATGCCAAGGTATACAACATGCTTGAAGAACTGGATAAGGCTTTCGTGTGAGGCGCCGATAAACTTCACAACAGAATATGAAACAACTTAAGCCCCTGCCGCATTTAACATACTTTGTATGCAAAATGTTTTGCGGGGGCTAATTTTTACAAAGGCTATTGTGATTGTGTATGCACTATATTAAAATACTTGGTGTATACACCAAAGTCATGAAAGGAAGTGATCGTCATAGCAATTACAAGCGCAAGCTTGCCCGCAAAGAAACGCATTTTAGCAGTGTGCGTGCGGCTGTTCCTCGAAAAGGGCTACAAAAAAACCACTTTGGCCGAGATAATCGATAAGGCCAACGTTTCATACAGCTCCTTTCAGAATATATTCCGCGCAAAAGACGGCGTGCTGACGGAATTGGTTGAGTTTATGTTCAGCACTCAGTTCGGCATGGCAAGGCAGCTTGCCGGGGCAGACCTGCCGCCGGTTTATGTTTATGCCGTTGAAACGGCTATTCAAATGACTCTGACAGAGCTTAACGAAAACCTGCGGGAAATCTACATTGAAGCCTACACTCAAAAAGAAGCATCCGAATACATATTCAGGGAAACAACAAAGGAACTGCACCAAATCTTCGGCTCATATCTGCCGGGGCTTACTTTGCGCGGCTTTTATGAGATGGAGATAGGTTCAGCGAGCATAATGCGCGGCTATATGGCGCACCCGTGCGACGATGAGCTGACGCTCGAGAAAAAGCTGCGGCTGTTCATTACCATGAGCCTCAGGGTATACAATGTCCCTAATGAGGAGATAGACAAGGCTATTCATTTTGTTGAGGGACTGGATATCAGAACGATTTCAGAACAGGTAATGCAGCAATTATTCAATGTGCTGGCAATGCACTTTGAGTTTTCGCTGCAGGGAATAGAAAAGACAAATATAACAAAAACGGAGGGAATTAAATGAAGAAAAGACTGATCAGTATTCTGCTCTCACTCTGCATGGTGCTTACGCTCCTGCCGGCAACGGTATTATCGGCCGAAGTGGGCACGTCCAAGGCCGGCGATGCTGCGTTCACGCTCAGCGCGTCAAGCGCCTCCTGCGCGGACAGACACACCGGCGAACTTGGAAGCATACAAGTAACCAATGTTGACATTTCAAAGTGGAAATCGGACAAAAGGATCACGATCCAGTATGATGTGCAGTATCGCTGCACCGATTCTTCGTGCGAGTTATACCACAGCGACGATTCGTTCTTTTCCTACAGCGGGAAACATACCTTCGTAGATACGAATGCGGAGTTCTGCCACAAGAAAATCAGCGAATCCTTTACGGCGACAATTCCGACAGAACTTACGTCCGGCGGCGCCAAGGATTTCTCTGTTTACTTTACGCTGACGTCGGATAAGGGAATTTACGAAATCGTGCGCCATGATCATGATGCCGCATCTGCCTGCACGGAATGGTTTTATTCAACGCGCTGCTGGGAATGCACCGGCTGCGATAGTTTTTTCACCAGTGAGGACTGCGCGGACGAATATAAAACAGACAAGGATATGCTCTATTTCCCGCCGGTTGGACATGACTTGAAGAATGTCCCGGCTAAGGAACCCACCTGCGTTGCAAAAGGCACCGTGGAATACTGGCACTGCGAACGCTGCACTCGGAACTTCGGCGATGAGCAGGGAACATCCGAACTTACGACGATTGAAACCAACGCGCCGCTTGCAGCGCACCAGTATGGTGCCGACGGCGTCTGCGAGGTTTGCAATAGGAAGGCTGCCGCGGGCGTCCAAGCAAACGCGGGCATGGTGTGGTACGATACCATGGGCAAAGCGCTGACCGCGCTGACGTATGGCGCACAGCTATCAATCAATGCGGATTATGCGGATACCATCACGCTCAATCATACCTGCACAGTAGAAGTCAAGGCGGGCGTAACGGCTGCCGACATCCGGATTGAAAACGCGGAAAACTGCGTTGTCACCATTGTCAACAACGGCACCATCAGCAATCTGAGCGGCTATACCGGCAAGGTGCTGCTCAAGAGCGGCAGCGGCACCTACGGCAACATCACCAACAGAAGCGAAGGTGGCACAGTGGGTGCGCTCCTGTACCGGGAGAGTGCCACGAAGTTCTGCTACTGTCGCACGACGGCTGGCCAGTGGCTCCGTCCGGAGCAGACGACGGAGAGCATCATCAAGAACGTGATCGTGTCCTACGCGCCGCTGGCGACGCTGACGATCACCGGAGGCAATGTTACCGGTGGGGACGGCAGCTATGCACTGACGGCGAACAAGGACGACACCTTCACTTTGACTGCTGCTACATCCAACATGGACGGCAACAGCAGCACATCCGCGGCCTATCGCTGGTATTACGAGAATGACCCTGGCACAGCGCTTTCCACAGCATCCACGCTGACGCTGGAAACCGTCAGCGCCGGAAAGCGCACCGTAGTCTGTATGGCGACTGCCGATGATTACAGCATATCCGCCAAGATTGTGCTTACGGTAGCGGGGGAGAAGGAGTCTCAGAGCTTCACGCTTAGCGTATCCAAGACCACCGTCGGCATACGCGAAAAGATACTTCCGCTGCTTTCCGTTGAAGGCATAAAGGAAGATGCTGCCATAATGTATTACCTAATGAACGGGGATTCACCCGCTCCCGAAAGCGATACCGTTATAGACGAGAACTTTGCTTTCGCTCAGACAGGAACCGGTTCCATATATGCCTATGCCGCGGAAACCGACAACTATGCGGCAACGGCCTCTGCGCCGGTTTCCATCACCGTCACGCCGCACGCTAACCACTGCATCTGCGGCGGTATGTTCAATCATACCCACGAAAACGTGGAATGGCAGGCGTGGGACGGCAAGAGCGAGATTCAATATGAACAGAAATGGGTTCAGGTCAGCGAAAACCTTAAACAGGGCCGTTGGGTTGCTTATGTCTATCTGGCCGGCAATGTATCGGCCAATCTGACAGTTGCGCCGAAGCACATCCTGTATCTGTGCCTGAACGGCTACAGCTTTACCTGCGCCGATCCGTCCCAGCCGGCCATCACTCTGACGGGCGAGGATGGCAAGCCTGTGGAGCTGGATCTGTGCGACTGCGTTGGCACAGGTACGCTTGGCGGCTCCAATGCCAGCGGCGGCAGTATCCGTATCGGCGCATATGCAAACGCCACGCTCTACAGCGGCACGCTGACTGGCAACAACGTATCCGGAGACGGCGGCGCTGTGTCAGTCACGGGAGGCAATTGCAGCTTTACGATGTATGGCGGTGCGATTACCGGCAACACGGCCACCGGCAACGGCGGCGGTATTTCTTCTTACGACTCTTGGAATGCCGGCACGGTCAATATCAACGGCGGTGTCATTTCCAATAACCGCGCTACCAACGGCGGCGGTATCTATGCCGCAAGCAGAACACATTTTCATCTCAACGGCGGCGAGATTATCAACAACACCGCCACAGGGGATGGCGGCGGAGTTTACTGCAGCGGCCTTTATAGCAACGCAGACGAACGCTGCGAGTTTAACGGCAGCACCATATCCGGTAACACGGCCCAACGGGGCGGCGGCGCGTATGTCCGCGTCTGCTTCATCGGTTACCGGAACTGCCGCATCACCGGCAACACCGCCACCGAAGCGGGCGGCGGCCTCTATCTGGAGCCGTTTGCGTCTGCAAAGATAATATACATGGGCAACGTATATGGAGGCGGCGGCACGATTGCTCCGTATATCTATGACAACACGGTCAATTCTGCCCAGAACAACCTCTATCTCAGCGATCCGGACACGCAGATTGTATTTACTGCCCGCATAAACACGGGCGGAAACGCAAAGATCGGCGTCTACTTCACCGGCATCACCCAAAACGGCGCGTCTGTTCTTTTGAATTCTCTGCAAGTTAATACGGAGTCTTCGGCAAAGCTTTACCTCGACCGCATCTTCTGCGACAACCCGGACTTCGGTAGGCTTGAGATCAGAAAAGATGAGAATTATTATAATCTCTATCTTATCAATACCAGTGATGAAGTCACGATTACGTTTGATCCCAACGGCGGTACACTAAATGCTGGCGACGAGACAAAGGCCGTACAGCATAATGGTACCTACGGCGAAATGCCCACGCCAATTCGTTCCGGCTATCATTTTGACGGTTGGTATACCGAAAAGGACGGCGGCACTAAGGTGGACGCAAACACCTCCGTTGCGACAAAAGAAGCGCATACGCTCTACGCCCGCTGGACGCCGATCCATGTGCACGCCTACACACAGCAGGTTCAAAAGCCCAAAGCGCTGAAAACTCCTGCGGACTGCACCAATAACGCGGTGTATTATCTATCCTGTGCGTGCGGAGAAGTAAGCACCAACGACGCCGATACGTTTACCGCAGCGAATACCGCGCTGGACCACGACTGGGGTGCTTGGACGCAGAACAGCGATGAAAAGACCCACACCCAAATCTGTAAGCGTGACACCAGCCATACGGAAACCGAGAATTGCCACGGCGGCACGGCGACCTGCACCGCCAAGGCTGTCTGCACGGTCTGCGGCGGCGACATTCAAATCATCAATCCGGCGATGAAGCGGTATGTCGTTTCCAAAGAACGGGACATTCACAAACTTTTGCAGTATGCACAGCAGTTAAGAGTACAGCCAAAGGTACAGCGGTATTTGGAAATTCTGCTGTAATGCAATTCAAAAAAGGAGGCGTATGTATGGGTTATCTTGCAGCGCAGGGCGCAATTTTGGCAATCGGTATTGTGATCGGGTTGATCTGCTCGGTCATCGGGCTTTTCTTCGGACATATCATTTTGTTTGACAGCATTGCCCTCGGCATTGTTGCCGGGGTGTGCTGCAACTCCTTTACGCCCATTCACCCGGCGCTCTGCCTTGTGATTGGGATTGCGGTATTTTTGCTGCTGTTATGGCTGCAACGTACCAGTGTCGGTTTCTGGGTGATCGGTGGACTGCTTACGCTGATTTATGCGGCGGCAGCCGGGCTGCTGGCGTGTTTGCTTACAGAAAAAGATCTTGTTTGGGGCTGGGTGACTTTCGGTATCGTGTTCCTCGTGATCGGCGGACTGCACCTTCACGCAAGGGACAACTGAAAATTCCGGTCGGTGACTCAAAAATCTGAAAAAGGGCATAATAGAAAGGATACACACTATGAATGAGATAGCGAAGTATGGCGATATGATCAATGAAATCAAAGAGGTTTTGCAGTCTGCGCGGCAGAACGTAGCACAGCAGGTGAACACAGAGCTTTTAACTACTTACTGGAACATCGGGCGCATTATCGTAGAGCATGAGCAACAAAGCAGGGAACGTGCTGAATACGGACAGCAGACATTAAAAGAACTGTCCAGAGCGCTGACAAAGGAATTTGGCAAGGGATTTTCCCGTTCCAATCTGCAAAATATGAGAGCGTTTTACCTCACCTATCAAAAATGCCAGACACCGTCTGGCAAATTAAGCTGGTCGCACTATTGTGAGCTGCTTTCCATATCCGACCCAGATAAACGCAGCTTTTACGAAAAGGAAGCAATCAATTCCGGTTGGTCTGTCCGGGAATTAAAGCGTCAGATGGCAACCTCGCTTTATGAAAGACTGCTGCTTTCTGACGGAAAAACAAATAAGGAAACGGTGCTTGCCCTTGCGCAAAAGGGGATTGAAATGGCTTCTCCCGGCGACATCATCAAAGACCCCTATGTTTTTGAGTTTCTGGGCATTCCCGAAAGTAAGCCGGTTATGGAAAGCGAGCTTGAAAAAGCACTTGTCCAGCAGATTGAAAAGTTTCTTTTGGAGCTCGGGCGCGGTTTTATGTTTGTCGGCACACAGCAGCGGGTTACACTGAACAACATTCATTACTATGTGGATATGGTTTTTTACAACAAACCTCTCCGTGCCTATGTACTGATCGAGCTGAAAACGGTCAAGCTGCTGCCGGAAGCGGTCGGACAGCTCAATATGTATCTCAATTATTATGCCGCAGAGGTCAACGATCCCGACGATAACCCGCCCATCGGTATTATTCTTTGTACCGATAAGACAAATGTGGAAGCGGAATATGCTCTCGGCGGGCTTTCCAACAACATCTTTGCCTCGCGCTATACCTATGTAATCCCGAATAAGGAAGAGCTGATCGCACAGGTGGAAGCGGTCTTGAGAGAATGGCATGAGCCGGAAGCGGACGGCGAAAAAGAGGATTAAAGTCACTGTTTAGGGGCATAAAAAGCGGCTTGCAGCAAGGCTTTCTGGCGTGGAAACCAAGCTGCCCGTATGTTTTCCTTTCAACAAGAGAAAACAGTCTTTGAAACCGTGACGAAATGGCAAAAAGAAAATGCGGGACGCAGCAGCCGAAGATGGCCGCCGCGTCCCGCGTCGTTTTTATTCCGTATCGGAAAGCGTCATAGAAAACTTCGCTTCCTCAAATGCTGCATCGGTCATATTATGCAGCTTTTGGATTGTCTGCCCGGCAAGCTGGCGCATATCTGCGTCCATATCGGGCAAGGCGTCGGAAATCGCCGTCATTGTACGGCGGCGGTCATCGTGGTGATACATACAGATCAGATTTTCATCCTCCACGGTAAAAGAAATGCTATTCATATTCAAACCTCCAAATCCTGTTCTTTTGTCTTAGCAGCCGCCTTTTTCGGGGCGGCTGCCTTTATCTGTCCGGCTTTGAGCTGCGAGCGCACAGAGGGACGCGGCCTGCGCAGGGGCAGATCTCGTTTTTCGTCACTGCTTATGAGAGCAAACACACCGCGCCTGTCCTTCATACCGGATAAGCACAGGGACTTATAGGGAAGCACGGCAAATAAGCGATCTTGCTCCCGGCTGGATGCGATACGTTCAAAGTACGGTGATACCTCCACCATAAAATGTGTCCCGTTGGGGCTATTGGGCGCTTGCAATGCCTGAAATGCGGTGGAGATCCGCTGTGCTTCGATAAGTACCTTTTCATCAGACAGTTTCCCAATATGTGCTTTGAAATCACCGAGCGCAAGCAGCTCTCTCTTTCGGCTCTCATCCCGCAGCAGCTCCCGCAGCGCATCCGGGTCATGGGGTACAGCTTCGTAGCGCACGAATTTTCCGTACTCCCTATCCGGCACGGCTTCAAATCGGTAATCCTTGGGCAGCTCCCGTGATCCGTTTTCATAGATCAGGCGGTTGTTGTCTGTTCGCAAGGCGGTCTGGGCTGCAAGTTCGGCTTTTCGTGCATAGTCCAGCTCGTAAATGCTCCCCATCACTTTGCCGCGCTCCATGCCAGACAGTACCACTGCGTAGGCAAGCACACGCTCCTTGGTCTGTTCATGGTAGAAACGAAAGGTGTTATGCTCCCGCGTTCCGCGCAGGAACACATCCCGTTCCCGCAGGCAATGTGTCCCGTTGGGGCGGCAAAACCAGAGATAGATTTTATCCTCTGTATTTTTACTTGCCGCCGCCCGGGTCAGTATCTTTTTATCAATGTCAAAATCATTTCGGAAAAAAGCTGTATTCTGCTGCATGATCTGTTGCAGCGATGCCAGCACGTCCACATTTTCAAACTTATTCATATCTTACTCCATTTCCAGCGCCTGTCGGACACTGCGCCTTGCTTCCTGTCCTTTTTCTTTCTGCTTCGGCTTTGCCGCAGCCTGTGCCCGGTCTGCTTTAAGTTGGGCACGAATTGACGGTTTTTTCCCGTCCGCGCTGCGCTGGGGCATCCTGCCGTCCTCGGCCTTAACCGCAGCGGCAAGGGCAGACAGGGAGATCACTTCGCCGCGCTTTGCCTTTTCTTCCAACTCGTCCACTGACGGGGTGTTGTTGATCCGCCCGTCGATCATGTTGTAATTCTGCTCGGTGATCAGCTCTGCCGTGCGCATATAGTTTTCCGGTACCCGCTGTTCGGCAGCAATGGCATAGGCCTGTGTGCCATTGCCCATAATGAGATATTTGCCGTCCTCTGAACTGTGATGATAGCCATAGCCTGCGGCTTCCATCTGCTCGCGGGTCATGCCGGTAACATGAAAGCTACCACGGGGCGTTGTAATTCTTTTCCCGGTCATAAGTGTGTCGGGGGTAGCTGCTTCCTGCTGATACTGGGCGTTGCGCTGCAAATCAACCGGTTTGTCCCCGGTGACAGGCTGAATACAGGAAATATGCTCTGCGGCGCGGTAGGCGTTCATATTAAGCTGCCGCTGCCATGCACCGACGCTGGGTGCCCAGCGGAAGCCGTTGGCTTTCAGCTCGTCCCGCGTCCCTTCGTCCGGCTTGCCGTCGAAGAAGATCTGCAGGCGGTTGTCTGCTTTGTTTGCTTCCACACGCCCACCGTCAAACTCCCATCCGGCAAACTGGGTATCCTCATGTTGCCGTACCTGTTCGATACGCGCACGAATCCGGCGAATTTCCGCGTTATTGTTGGAGAGGACAAAGGACTGATACGGCCTGCTTTTGTCAAGGTGCCAGGACTGCGCCATGTCCGCTTTCAGCTTGTCGATCTGTTCCGGCGTTAAGTGCGGACAGCCGTCCAACGTCTTATGCTTTCGGTAATAGGCGTTTACCGCTTTCATGGTTTCCTGCGTCGCTTCCAGCTTCGCCAGCTTTGCTTCCAGTTTGGCGACAGCCTGCGGATCGTCCGCGCTGATACCGCCCATACCCGTGCTGCGGATTTTATCAAGAATACCCTGCACATCCTGCCATTCCTGCATATTGCGGTCACGGGCTGCGTTCTGCTTGTGTTTCTTCGCCACAGGGAAATTGCTGCCGCCAGCGATAAGGATAGACGGTACACGGGCTTCAATGGCATAGCTGTTGTTCATGTTCTCCGCAAGGCGTCGAGCATAGGTGCCCAGCAGCGCGTCTATTTTCTCATGGTACATGGGATCAACGCGCTCTTTCTGCCGCTGGGCAAGCTCTGCTGCCTGATTCACCATCTGCCGGTATTCGGCGGTGGCGCTGCCCGCCGCATAGTCGCGGTAGCTGTTTGCATCGTTGGCGCGCCGGGCTGCGCCCTCATTGATCGGATAATACTTGACAGCAGGGGTTTCTGGCTGCTCCGGCGCGTCGATGGGCTGCTCCCTCGGCTCGTAGCCGTTGGCTGCGTATTCGGTGGTCGTCATACCCGCTGCTGCGGCTTCCTGTGCGATTTCTTCCCGCACATGGTCTTTGTAGGCTTCCATTTCTGCGGTTTCCTGTGCAAAGTCGGAGAGCTGGGGCGGGTCGGGCAGATGGTAATCGCCTGCATTCAGTTGTTCCCGGCAGGTGTCCACATGGGCAAGTACGGCGGTAAAATACGCAGTCTGTTCCGGCGTCAGATTTTCGCCGTTTTCCAGCACATCCGCTGCGGTGCGTTCCTGCTCAGAGAGATTGCAATGCAGACGCATATACGGCACAAACTCGGAGAGAATCATTTCCCGTTCTGCTTTGTCCTGCTCCCAGCTTTCAGCACCATGATTGTGCAGCACATAGTTTTGCCAGCTTTCATCATTGGTGTAGTATTCGTGATAGGCCTCAATATGGTCGATCAGAGAGCCGTCCCCATCCCCAAAATCCTGCCGTCCCTCGTAGCTGTCGCGCTCACCGTCAAAGGTACAATCAATGCGGAACTTGGTCTTGTCATACCAGCCGCCTGTATATCCGGGCTTCTCGCGATCGGTGCGCTTTTCCTCGTCCAGCGCTTTGAACAGCGCATCAGCGCGGGCAAGGGGCAGTTGTTCACCCTCTTGCAGCTTGTCACTTTCACTCCAAATGATTGTCACCACCGGCTGTACAGCCGGATCAAGGGACGGCGGCAATTCCTTTTCCGAATCCGCAGCAGCGTTGCGCTCTGCAAGCGCCTGTTCAGCACGCTCCCGGACGGCATCACTGATATGCAGAGAATATAACTCAGAGGTAGAAGAAAAGCCCACGTTGTTGAACACATAGTCCACATCACTTTCTTTCAATGCACCTGCGGTATAGTAATTCTTCCGTGTAGGCGCTGTGCTTACCCTGCCTGCTGCAATGTCATGGTTTAGTCCGGTTTCCATGTGAGAACAGATTTTACCGTCAACTGCCAGTGTCACATAGTACCATCCCATGTATCCGCTGATCTTGTCGTCTGTGCCGTCGTTGAACTCAACGCCCAGCAGGGTATACGGCTGCAAGCCCCTTTCTGCGGCAATGGCATTGTCTTTTGTTTCACGCTCCATGAGGGCAGCAAGCGCAGTTTGCTTTGCCGCGTCGATGATCTCCGGGTTGTACTGCACCAAAGCGGTATTGACAAGTTCCTGCTGTACGGTTTTCGTTTTGGCTTTCGGGGTCGCCTGATTACCAATAAACAGAGAGGTGCCGGTGTCAAAGCGGATTGAAACGTCGCTTGTACCGCGCAATTTGCCGCTGCACGGAGAAGTCTCAATTTTTCCGGTGGTGCTGCCAAAGCACTGCGCAATCACATCGATCTTATCCTGCATGGGCAGACCGTCATATTTCTTTGCAATTTCAAGCGCCTTTTTCTGCAAATCGGTGAGCGGGGTAATATTCGGCGGGTTTTTCTCCTGTGGCTCGGCGTTGGGCGGGACTTCTTCCTGCTCTGCCTTGGTGATTTGTCCGTCCTGCAGGACGTATCCCTGTGCCGCCAGCGCGTCAAGCGTACCCTGCGATACCTCACCGGAGAGCTGCATATCGGTATCTACCAGCATTTGCAAGGTGGCCTGTACCTCGTCCCGGATCGCCTGCTGCCGTTCAGGCGGGATTTGCGCAAAGACCGGCTGCGCTGTTTCCTGCCGGATATCTTGCTCCTGCTGTAAGAACTCCGGCACCTCGGTAAACCCAAAGCTATCACAGTAATGTGCGCTTTGCAGCTCTCCGTGATGCAGCACAATGACATCGGACACGGAAAGACTGTGCCCTGTAAAATCCTCGGGGCGTTCCACATTAAACCGCACAAATAGATCCTCTAAGGTTTCCCCGTCAGCCAGCGGCGCAGAATATACAAGATCGTAATTGTCTTTCTGTACGGAAAGGCCAAGTTCCCGCAGTCGTTCCAGCGGCTCAAACCGGTAATCCCTTGTTTCGCCGCCGCCTTTGAGCTGATAAATGGAAAAAGTATTTTCCGGCTGCGGTTCTGTCAGTGCTGCGGTTTCCTGCTCCTGTGCCGTTTCCCGCTGCTGCGAAAGTGCCTGCAAGCGTTCCTCAATTTCGGTAATCAGCGCACTTGCCGTGGTACGGATGGTTTCAAGGGACGCTTTTAGTTCCTTGATTTCTTTATCGCTGCTCCAACCGGCAACATATCCGAAAGAGTAATCGGAGGTATCCAGCCCGAAGTGTTGGCACACCGTAAAGGCGATGCTTTCCGCCTCCACCTCACGGGTGCGCCGGTTTGGACGGTTCTCCAGTTCCTCCGGCGGTGCGTTCAGATCAATGTCATGCAGCTTTGCGTGGGCAATTTCATGGATTAGGGTCTTGATTGTTTGCAGTTCGCTCATACCCTCGTCAACAGCAATGCGTTTATCTGCAAGGCTGTAATAGCCGTGTGCGCCGCCCTCGATCTTTTCCAGTTCCACCGGCACCGGGGAAACCTCTTTCAGTACGCGCCAAAAATCCTCGTATTGCTCAACGCTGCCGGTCAATGCATCTACCGAAAGATCGGGGATCTCTTTGCCGTCGGTCTGGCTCACATCAAAGACGCTTACCACCTTAAAGGCAGGGATCTTGATTTCCTGCTGCTCCATGACGGGCTTACCGTCAGCACCGATCACCGGCTGCCCGGTATCCGGGTCGATCTTTTCCGCTTCTTTCTTTATGGTGTACGGTGCCGGGGCAAAGATTTTTATGCCTTTTTCTCCGCGCTTTACATGACGCTCAAAGTCATCACGCCACTTGCCAAAGCCTGCAACAAGGGAAGCGTCCGGCTTTTGCATCAGAATCAGCAGCGTATTGTTCAGACTGTAATCATGGAACTTGGACATGGCTTTCAGATAGGCTTGATAGCGTTCACTTTCAAACAGCTCCCGCACACCGGCTTCCAGCCGCTCCGTCACTTCCTTTACCTTGCCCTCGGTGTCCTTGGCAGTCAACTCAAAGGGTCTTGCTTCAAAATCACTCATGCGTTCGCTCCTTTCAAAAATATAGGGGTTTGGGAGTATCCCAAAAGGACAAATCCCCGCCAATCTTTAAGGAGAAAAGCGGGGATTTGTAGGGAGTGTAGCTACACTCCCTATGCTTGCTGCGGTATCTCTTTTCTCACTACTACTACGGTGAACACCCTGCATTCTTCCAAACCTATAAGAAAAAGTTCAAGAACAATTCACGCCGGATTCTTGAAAAACTACGGATATTCGTATATAATATATGTTGTATTATTCTGTATGTTAGAAAGGAGCGGCGTATGAAAGGTTATCTCTCCATACGGGAAACTTCCTACAAATGGGGTATATCGGAGCGACGTGTCAATCAGTATGTGGCACAGGGACGCATTCCCGGTGCAGAGCGGTTCGGGCGTTCATGGGCGATCCCCGATGATGCCGTAAAGCCCACAGACCCCCGTAAACAAACGCCGCCGATACCCGGCACAAACAGTAAAACAAAATGAAACATTTTTGAAAGGAGGTCCCGCATGACGAAACAGAATCACAAAACAGGCTTTCTTGTAGCTGCAATGGTTTTCTCTGCGATTGCTTTACGGGTTTTGGGAAAGTTTGATATCTTGATCGTTCCCGGAGGGATCGCCCGCTCGCTGATCTATATCGCCCTGTATATCGGATGGGGAATTTCCGTCAGCAAACGGATCATTCAGGTACAGGTGCGCTATTATCTGATTGCCGTTTCCGGCTTAATGGTTTTTTGGTTTGTTATCCGTTCAATGAGATACTATTTTATAACCGATATCGGAATAGCACGGCAACTATGGTACCTGTACTACCTGCCAATGCTGTTTATCCCGCTGTTTTCTTTGTTTGTGGCCATCTCACTGGGCAAGCCCGAGAACGCAAGGCTGTCGAAAACGGCGCTGCTATTATTATCTATTCCCACGGTGCTTTGTCTGCTTTTGGTGCTTACCAATGATCTTCATCAGCTTGTCTTTTCCTTCCCGGAAGGAGCGGTATGGACGGACATAAACAATGGATATACATTCGGATATTATATCGTACTCGGGTGGGAGATCCTTTGCGCTTTAGCGGCATTTGTTATCATGATAATCAAGTGTCGGCTCTCATATAGGAAAAAATATCTGCCGTTTTTGCTGCTGGCATGTTCTATCGTATATGCCTTTATATATGTCAGCGGCGTGGAATGGATGCAGCTTATCGGCGGAGACATCGCTGCAGCGCAGTGTCTGATGTTCACCGGAATATTGGAAAGCTGTATTCAGTGCGGGCTTATCCAAACCAACACCGGCTATGAAGAACTGTTTATGGTCAGCAGGCTCGGCGCACAGATTACGGATCAGGGAAACACCGTCTGCCTTGCCAGCTCCAATGCCAGGGAGCTGACCGGTGAGCAGAGAATGAGCGCCAAAACGCATCCTGTTTTGGCGGATAAAACGACACTGATCAAAAGCAAACCGATTCGCTTCGGTCATGTGCTGTGGCAGGAGGACGTTTCAGAGCTTACCGAAGCCATTGAGCAGATCGAAGAAAACTGCCGGGATCTTTCGGAGCGTAACCGCATTCGTCGGAAAAATCTGGAAACGAAAAAGAAAATCCCTTCCTTGCAGGAAAAGAACCGGGCAGCCGATGTGCTCAACCGGGAAACGACTGGACAGATCAGCATGATTGAACATCTGCTGACACAGTATGATACGGAAAATGATGCGCAAAAACGAGAAAAACTTCTTGCAGGTGCAGCGGTTTTGGGTGCATACATAAAGCGCTACGGCAATCTTCTGCTTGTCAGCCATCGGGAAGAAACGGCGGATATTTGCGACCTATCAAGATGCTTTGAGGATTCTTTTGTTAATCTGGAACTGCTGGACGTGAAATACCTTTGTACGCTCCCTGCGGATGTTATCTTGGCGACAAAGGATATGCTTCGTATATACCACACTTTTGAAACGATATTGGAGGACTGTCTGTTCGACCTTCACAGTGTGTGGGTCAATGCCCGTGAAAGAAAGGGACAGTTTCTTGTGTCCATTGACTTTGTCTGCGATACCGATTTATCCTGCCATAAGGCAGACGCAGATTTGTATTCCTGCGAGGACGGAACTTGCCGCTTTACCTTCCAATTGCAGAAAGGCGGTGAGGGCGCATGAAAGCACGCAAAGCTATCGAAAAAATCAAAGCAAAACACGATCTGCGCAATGCGGTAAAAGAAGCGCTGGACACCCTGCCCTCAGCCGTCTGTTACTTCACTCCCGCAGGCACCATCAAGCTGTGCAATACGGCGATGTATGAGCTTTACCGCAAAATCACGCAAAGCGACCTGCAAAGTCTTACTGAGCTGAACGAAGCGCTGGAGGGCTGTGATAACACCACCGGCGTCATCCGGGACGGAAATGTATTCCTTTTCCCTGACGGACACGCATGGCAATATTCCGCAGAGAAAATCACGACCGCACAAGGCGAGGTTTATACCGAAGTAATATTCGATGATGTGACCGAACTGTACGAAAAACAGCAGGAACTGAAGTGCCAGTCACGGGAACTGAAAAAGATGTACCGTAAAATGAAAGTCCTGTCGGAAAATGTACTGGAAATGACAAGAGAACAGGAAATCCTGAATCTGAAAACGCGGCTGCACGATCAGATGAATATGGGAGTTGCCGCCATACGGCAGATTTTGCGGCAAAACACCACTTCCGAAGAAAACGCCGCCGCTGTTGCGCAGTTTCGCCGTGCCATTCAGGTATTGCGTGAGGAAAACGTCTATCCCCAGGACGATGTGTCGGAGTTTATCCGGGATGCAGAGGTTTCCGGCGTCCGTGTGGAAATAAACGGCGAGCTTCCGACGGAGGAGAAGCTGCTCAAAGCCCTTCTTGCGGTCATGCGGGAAGCCTGTATCAACGCCGCCCGTCATGCGGATGCAACGGCTATGTACGTGGTATCGGAGCAGACAGAAGCTGCTGTCACCTTACATATCACCAACGACGGAAGACAGCCGGAGGGAGACATCACGCCACGGGGCGGGCTCGTGTATCTGGAAAAATATATCACGAGATCAGGAGGCAGGATGGAGATACAGTCGCAGCCGGAATTTTTGCTGACGGTTACTTTGCCGGTTGGCGCAGAAAAACAGGAACAGGAGGTGCAGGTATGACAAGGGTGCTTGTGGTTGACGACCAGCGTATCGCACGGGAATATATGGAGAATATTGTGCGCAGCAGCGAAGGCTACGAACTGGTGGGCAGTCTCACAAAAGCAGATATGGCCGCTACCGTCTGTCGCCGAAGCGCAGTAGAACTGGTACTGATGGATGTCTACACCCACGGCAGAATGGACGGCATTGAAGCCGCCGCCGAGCTGAGAAAGCAGTTCCCGAAGCTCAAAATCATTATCGTCACCTCCATGCCGGAGGAGAGCTTTATCAAGCGGGCAAAAGAGGTTGGAGCGGACAGCTTCTGGCACAAGGAAGTAAGTCCCGAGGAGCTGATCACCGTGATGGACGCCACCATGCAGGGCAAGCATATGTGGCCCGGCGAATCGCCCATTGTTAAGCTGGGCGTTACCACCAGCGCTGATTTTACGGAAACTGAGATCAAGGTTCTGCGTATGGTTTGTGAGGGGCTGGAATACAGCGAGATTGCCGAGGAGCTGCACTATACCAAAGATAATGTGAAGTATCACATCCGCAATATTCTGCAAAAGACAGGCTATGCAAACAAAACCCAACTTGCCATTGCCGTGACAGGCAAACGCTTCATCATTCCCAAGCTCTTCGATGAGCAGGACGGTTCAGAGGAAAACCCCATCGTTTTATGATTTCATTTGACTGTACAACCCGGTTTCAGATGTGAAACCGGGTCTTTTTTTGCAAAGGATGCAAAAGTTTACCCACATGGGTAGGGAAAATAAAAAACCGGTTCGGTATACTATAAGTCTGGTTCGGTATATTATAGGTAAAAATAGGGCTATCGTGTATTTTTATGCTCCGTAAGCTATGACCGGACGTAAAAAGAAATCCGGGAAGTGATTTCATGCGGAGAGTTGTTGTTGATATGCAAAATGCTTTATTTTCCGACGGCGATATTATCGGATAACGGAGGAAAGAGATATGGGATTATTTGATAAAAAATACTGTGACATCTGCGGCGAAAAGATCGGACTGCTCGGCAACCGCAAATTAGAGGACGGCAATCTCTGCAAGAATTGCGCACGGAAGCTATCGCCATTTTTCAGCGATCGCCGCAATTCCACCGTGGAGGAAATCAGGCAGCAGCTTGCCTACCGCGAGGAAAACGAGCGCCGTTTGGCGGATTTCCGCCCTGACAGTACCTTCGGTAGATTTAAAAAGGTGTATGTGGATAGAGCCGGTGCGAAGTTTATTGTGACCACTGCCTCCAACTGGCGGGACGAAAACCCCGACCTGATCTCCTTTTCCCAGGTCACAGGGGTTGACACCGATATTCGCGAAAACAAAAAGGAAATCTATTATAAGGACGATGAGGGCAAGAGCAGAAGCTACAGCCCACGCCGCTATGAGTACGACTACGAGTTTAATGTCACAATTTTGGTGGACTCTCCGTGGTTCGACAAGATCGAGCTGGAATTAAGCAGCGGCAATCGCCCCGATAGCCCCTACACCAACCTTTACCGCCAGTATGAGGAGCAGATGCACAACCTGTACGATATTCTGATCGGAAGTCAGCGTAAGTCTTACGGGCAAAACGATTCTGCGGCTTCTGTCGACCCTGCTCTCAAAGCCCGTGAACAGGAGATTATAGAGACCGTCATCAAGACTAACCCGTGGACCTGCAGATTCTGCAAGCTTCCAAACATGGGCACCCTTAACTGCAGCCATTGCGGAAAGCCGGTATCGGATGAGAGCATGCTGAAAACCGCAAAAGATGTTGCTAAGGCACAGCTGATGCTGGATAAATTGGATCCGCAGGGCAATTCCGCCCCGATGCAGCAAAGCGTTCCGCAGAGCTGGAACTGTTCCTACTGCGGCGCTCAGAATTCCGGCAACTTCTGCGAAAGCTGCGGAGCAAAAAGACCGTAGAGTACTGAGCGAAAAGGCCGGGGTGCGCCGCCGGACATTGGGGACGCCGCCCGGGCATCAGGAATCCTCATTAGGAGAAAGGAGGTGGGTATGAAAAAGATTCTAAGCGTATTCTTGATTGCGCTGCTTGCGCTGACGGTTTTGGGCGTGACTGGAGTTCTTCTGTTTCGTTATTTTGTTGCTGACCAGATCATGGATAATGGCGGCACGATGAATACGGACTATATGGATGGAACAGAGACCCCCCTTATACTGGATGGCGATCATACATACGTCGATAATGAAAAGCTGCTTCAGGTGATCACAGGCACTTGGTCAAGTGAGGACGGGCACTATGTCATAAAGCTGAACAGTGACTGCCGCATCATACTTTCGCTGGATGGTGAGCCGTTGTTGGATGATCATATCCAATTTGTCTATCTTCAACCGGGAATCGTCCAGTCTACGGAGTTTTTCTTGGATTCCTACATATTGCAGAGGAAAGATGGATCCCCTGCGGGGGAAATCACTTCCTTTTTCCATGAAGCTTCTGATGAAGATACCAGTGGCAGACTGATCGTGGAGATTGCGCTTGCAGGCAACAGTAAAACTGTCGAACTCAAAAAACAAGAGAAATGACAAGAGGTGCTGAAAGCAAACAGCATCCCGCACAACGAGAAAGGAGAAAAAACAATGACAAACAACGGACAAAAATTTTTAAAGATTACTTCTATTCTGATGATTATAGGCGGCATCATCGCCGTTATTGCCGGAGTCATTGCGATTCTCGGTGTCAGCGCACTGGTGGCGCTCGCAGGGAACGCAGATGGAACTGGGCTCCTCTACGCCAGTTCCATCCTTGTGACGATCATCTCGGTGATTGAGATCATCGCCGGCGCAAAAGGTCTCAAGGCGTGCAAAGTCCCTGAGAATGCCCGGAAGTGCGTAACCTGGGGCATTGTGATCGCGGTTCTGAGCATTATTTCTATGGTAATCGGTCTGATCGGCGGCGGAGAGTTCAATATTACGAGTCTGGTGCTCAACCTGTTGGTACCCGGACTGTACGTCTACGGTGCGCTGAAAACAAAGCCCAATGTAAATGCATAACAGTACATTATAACTACTTTTGAAAGGAAAGATTATTATGAAAAAAATGAACAAGATTTTAGCGATTCTTCTGGCCCTCACAATGATGCTGGCCCTTGCTGCATGCAACGGTGGAAACAGCGGCGACAGCAGCAACAGCAACAGCAGCAACAGCGGCGACAGCGCGCCCAAAACGACAGCGGCTTCCGGCGACATGGTAACGGCAGAGCTTCCTTCCGGTTGGAGCCTTGTGACCGGCACCGACATGAATGGTAATGACATGGCGGACTTCATCTGCCATGCCGAGGAATTTGAATATGGCGACCCCTATCTGCAGGTTGAAGAGTATCCCCAGGATTTGGACAGTGCAAAGGCGCTTCTGGAATCCGGCGATCCCTATGGAACCTACGATGGGGAAAAAGAGCTGACCAACGGCACCTGGTATCTGGCTGAAAATGCAGCCAGCGCACAGATTGGCGAAAAAGTGTTTATGGTAAAAGGCTACGAGTGTGATTTTGGAAGCGATGAGGTACAGAGTATTCTCGGCAGCCTCCAGTGGATCGAATAAATCTTATTGTATTGCACTTGCCGTTCGCAGGCACATGAAAACATCTATGAATAGGGCTGCTTGCTGTAGTGCGGCAGCCCTATTTTTACTCAGATCAGTCTGGGTATATTCCTTTCGGCAGTGCTGCAAAAACAGCTACGCTTAGCAGACAAGGAGAAATGACACATGAATCTTTTACAGTAATATAAATGCCCATGCTGCGGCGGTGCCATCGAGTTTGACAGCACTGCGCAAAAGATGAAATGTCCGTATTGCCGCACCGAGTTTGACATGGAGACTCTGCAAGGCTATGATGATGCCCTGAAAACCTAGCAGCCCGACAATATGCAGTGGGAAACGGCGGCGGGCGGTGAGTGGCAGCAGGGAGAAACGGAGAATTTGCGCAGCTATGTGTGCAAGTCCTGCGGCGGTGCGGACAGTCCCCGCCCGATCAAGCTCCGTCAGCGGGGCAGCGACGGCAAGTGGTTTTTGTGGGAACAGTATCTGCTCACCGGCGTGCGCACGCCCAAGGCTTCCGACCCGTGGGCATAGCGGAGACTCCCCTTGCCGTGTGGGAGAGCCGATCATACCACACGGTCAAATCGTCCGGCAAAATGCGGAAACGAACCATGGAGTGAGAGAATATGAAACGATATATTGCTTTTTTCTTGAGTATTTTGGTGCTGGCGGCCATGACGGCCTGCGGCAGACAGCCAGCGGCCAACAGTTCGCCAAGCGGCGAGGAATCGTCCCCTGTTTCTGAAGCAGATCAACAGATTCCGGAACAGGGAGATGAAAAGCCGGCGGACACGAAAGACCCGGAGCAGACATCGGAACAGACACCGGAGCAGACACCGGAACAGACACCGGAGCAGGCCGCCGACCCCGACCTGGCCTACAGCGAGCTGGTGGAGCGATTCCGCACCCTGGTGTCCGACCCCCTCGGTCAGGACAGTGATAAGCCCGGTGAAATGGGTGTTTTGGAGGCCGCCCGGGCCGCGGGGGACAATGCCGTGTATAAGATGGGCTATCTGATAGAAGACCTCAGCGGCGACGGTATCCCGGAGCTGGCGGTAGGAGGACTCAACGGAATGACAAACGCCCTCTATACACTGGTGGACGGCAAGCCGGAGCTGGTCTTTGAGGGCTGGTACCGCAGCAGCTACGTCTACATGGGCGATGGATATTTCTACTACTACGGCTCCAACAGCGCATCGGAAAGCGGCCAGGGCGTGTTTCATCTCACCAAAAACGGAACCGGGCTGGAATGTGAGAGCTTCCTCTTTACCGGCCTCAACAGCGACGGTGATCTGGAGGTTTACCGCAACGAAACCGGAAGCTGGAACCCGGCGGAATCGGAGAAGGCAGACATGACCGCAGAGGATTTCTGGGCGCTGGACACCCCGGGGGATCCGCTGCCCCTGACGCCCTTCTCCGGGACAGACGGCGGGAGCGCCAATGAATCCGGGGTTCCGGTGTCGGTCCGGTATCTGACAGAGGCCGGGGACGTGGACTGCGACTGGGTCACCCTGTACGACGGTCCGGACTCCTGCTGCATCCTCTTTACGACCGACAGCCTGGTGACGGACTTCACCCTGCTGGATCTGTTCGCGGAAGACTTTACGGAGACCGGCGCCGTGATCTTCTCGGCCACCCCGGTGGAGCTGGACGGGGAGAGGAGCAGCCTGCCCTCCGTCATGACCCCGGACACCCCCGTGGCGGTACAGCTGATCTTCCCCGGTGATCTGCCTGCCTATGGCATCTCCTATGTGGACGCGGAAGGCAGCCTGCGCCGTTTCGCCATTGCAGTCAGCGGCTACGACGGCTCCTTGCTGCTGGAGGAGGCAGACCCATTGGAGACGCAGTTTATTCTTCCGGGGGAGATATCCAGATAGGAAGCGGGACAAGGACGATTCGAGAGCGTTCTGCCCACGATCCAGAAGAATACAATTTGAAGAAAAAAGCATCGCGAGGTGTGCTCCAATATGAAAAAAACACAATACTTTGTCATTTTGTTAGCGGTTCTTCTCTGCCTTTCCGGCTGTTATCCCCTCAGGCCCATGTATGAGCAGGAGGATGCTGACCGGATTACCCAAAAAGGTACCGAGCTAATGCAAGGCTGGCTCAACAAAAATATGCCGGGAGCAGAACTGCGTGAATGTACAGCGGATTGCCTGATGTGGAGGGGGGACGGCAATGAATATCTGACGGGATATGCATACGGCTCCATCGTGGAGAAGGATCAGGCAAGAGATTTCGCAGTTGATACGGAGACCGGAGACGTGTATTTCAAAATGGATCAGGACACACAGCGTGCCCTTGACCGGGCTATGGCAGCCTATCTCTATGAATGCATGGGTATCGTACAGGAAAATGACGGCGATGAGTTTTCCTGCAGTATCCTGGCTCCTTCCCATGACCCGGAACATTTTGACAGCTTCGATTATGGACTTCCGGCAGGCGTGAAGGATCTGGATGCATTCGTCCGGAACCCCGATTCGCGGCCTCCCATCCATATCAGCAAAGCCCGGATATCGGTACCCGATGATACTGACCTTTCCATTTTTAATTTGGAAGCGTTTGAAACGCTGTCCGGGCAATGCGGTTCTGTGATTGACGGCCTGACAATGGCAAATAACACACAGACCGTTACATATGGCAGCGGCAATGCCGGCTTCTATGAATACGGTGTATTACTGGAAGGAAACGAGTATGTTCTGTGGGGCGCTGTCCATGTCAGGGAGGAGAAGAGAGATTCCTCCACAAACGGAATTATCCTGTCGGATCAGACCTTTACCCCGGAGCTGGATCTGGAGTTCGAGGAAACTGAGAAAGGCTTCGAGTTTGAGTTCCCGCCTGATGGTTGGGGGCATGGCTTCCGGTTCTATGCAAAGGAGAATTCCGAGCTCATTCACCATAACTATATCTATTATTATGGCAATCATAAATCGACGATAAGCTGGAAAGAGCAAACCCAAGGCTTTTATGCAATGGTTTCGGAAAGTCAGACGATTGTGGACTTCGACCTTGATGGAAGGTTGGAACGGGCAGAATAGACAGTTATCATATTTGAATGCGCTGCGCAGACAGGAGAAATAGCCGGATATTTTTGCGGCTTTTTTGAAAAAAAGTGCCCGAACCTGTACTTAGGGACAGGGCGCAATCGAAATAGATCCATTATAATGATTACGGTACAAATCGGTGTTGTCGATTTTTAATTCTGAACGGAGGTGATTTCATGCGGAGAGTTGTTGTTGATATGCAAAATGCTTTATTTGCCGACGCCATTGCAACGGCTCTGCAAAAATTTGATTCGGACTTTGATGTATACCAAAGTGAAAGCCCTGCCAAAACCACGGATATGTGCGTTTTTACGGATGCGAATATTCTGATCATGGAGGTCACAGCCTACACGCCGTGGAAGCTGGAGGAACGCATGAAGATTCGAGGTGAAGTGAAAGCACAGAATCCGAACTGCAAAATTGTGCTGGTCGTGGATGAGAACACCGAAAAGAAGCTGGCGGACAAGGTGCGTCAGGCGAAGAAGGACGGGCTCATCGACAATTTCATCTACGGCTCCGTTTCTTCCACTTATCTTTCAGCGGTGATCGATGCGTTGTAAGCAGGACGGCGGTGATGCGCGGAAGAAACGGTTTCCGCGTGCTGACCGATCCGCTGGAAGCTGCAATCTGAAATGAGAAAAGGAGAAATCAATTAGGGGTCTGTTTGACAGATTTAAGAAGCAGGATTGTGAAATCTGCGGCAAAGAAGTGGGTATGTTTGGCTATAAAAAGCTGGAAGACGGCGAGATCTGCAAGGATTGCCTGAAGCTCCTTTCTCCCTGGTTTGAAGATCGCAGACATACGACCGTGGCAGAGATCAAGGAGCAGATTGCATACCGGCAGCAGAACGCAAAGGAACTGGAGCATTTCACGATTTCCAGACAGATCGGTAAGAACGAATACGTCATGTACATTGAAGAAATCGATGGCATTCCTACCCGCTTCTTTGTGACCAATCATTCCGATTACAAGGCAGTGAACCCCGATATTATTTCCTTCAAAGACGTTGTTTCCTGCATTACCGATGTGGATGAGCGGCACGAGGAAATAAAGTATCGCAACAGCGAGGGTCAGACAGTCAGCTACCGCCCGCCCAGATACAAGCACCATCATGATTTCTATATCAGGATGGAGATCCGCAACAACCCTTATTTCCATGAAATCAAGTTCCGGATTAACAGCAGCGACATCGTTCTGGAGACCGAGGGTGATGTGGGCGGCGGCATCGGCGGTGCGGTTCTGGCAGGCATTCTGCAGGGTGCCGGTATCAGCACCACAGGCGCGCAGGCCGACACGCTGAGAAACTTCTCCGAAAGACGCCGCTATGCGGAATGCGCCGCGATCTGCCAGAAGATCGAGCAGGCCGTGGAAGACGGCAAGCGCGCGCCCAATGAGGGCGGCAAGTTCCGCCAGTACTGTGGTAATAAGTTATAAATCTATAACATAAATCGAAATGAGCTACAGATATGAAAAAGATCGTTGCATTAATGCTCACGATTGTCCTGCTGCTGTCGTTGTCAGCCTGCACCGGTGGTGAGCCGGACCCCAATGAAGGCAAGTACCAGGCCGTTTCCGCCAAAGCGATGGGTGTGACCATGGACGTCGCTGAGGTCTATCCCGGTGAGACCTGGGTGGAGCTGAAGTCCGGCGGCAAGGGCACCGTCATGCTGGACGGCGATGACTTTCCCATGAAGTGGACGCTGGACGGTGAAGCAATCACCATCACCATTGACGGTGTTGACAGTGTGGGCAGCCTTGCCGACGGCGTCCTCACCGTGGACCTGATGGAAATGGGTGTGGAGATGACCTTCCTGAAGGAAGGCGCTGAGATGCCTGCCCCCGAAGTCACTTATCAAGATGCGGGCTACTGGGAAATCGTCCGGATGGAGAGCGAAGATCCCGAGTCCGCCATTTCCAAGGAGGATATGGCGTTCGTCAAGTCTGTCGGTGTTCAGATGTACATGGAGCTGAATGCGGACGGTACCGGCGCTCTGTTCATGGAAGACGAAATGCCTCTGACCTGGGCGGACGGCGCCATTTCTTCTCCATCTGGCAAGCCGCCACGCCCATGTGGACGGTGGGTATCTCGTCA